>Ga0335072_10000800_pt1 | contig 55839 bp, 56 predicted proteins | sample Lox_Sample_21_FD_206725 | JGI IMG/M metagenome (GOLD analysis project Ga0335072, IMG submission 206725) | Soil microbial communities from Loxahatchee National Wildlife Refuge, Florida, United States - Lox_Sample_2.1 | ecosystem: Environmental > Terrestrial > Soil > Wetlands | place: USA...
GACGACGAAATAATAGCAGGGTCGACAGGAACGCCTGGGACACCTGGTTGGCCTGTAGGTGGACGTCGAGCTGGAGGCGTGTACTTGTTAGGTTGACCTGCGGGAAGCGGTGGAAAGTCAGTGTTGCGGGTGACTCCGCTATATCTGGAAGATGATATTAGTTCCTCTATCACATCAACAAAAGACCGCGATACTGACTTCATCTCTTCGTCGATACCGCTATCGTCGAGTGGTTTGATACCACGCTCTTCTGCCACGTGAGCGTTCATTGCACTGCTGCCCTCAATCTCACGCGCAATGCGCTCAGCCTCAGCTGCAATCTGTTTGTAACGTGGGTTATTCTTGTCGATGGTGGTGGTGTAGTAACTTTCATCATAGTCGGTTTCAACACCATACAAACGCTGATTCGTCTCAAATTGATCCCAACCAGGACCGGATTCTTCAAGTGACAAGTCGACTGTAGTATCGGCGGAAGGCTCCCACTTCTGAAGTTCGCGTTCACGACCAGCTAGGTTACCCGAAATGTCCGTATCGGTCCGGAAACCAGAAGAAACACCTTGAGAAACATTGTTAGCTTGAAGACGACTCAACGGTGGTGGTGCATGGGACTGAAACTTACCATTGAGAGCCTTTGGGTTGGTATGATTAAATCGGAAACCCTTGAAGTCCAACTCAGTAACATCCTGCTGAGCAAAGATCATGGTATGGTCGGGACCGGAGCCAACATAATCATCAACGGCATCAGTGACACCGTTGGTCTGGGCATGAGGAGTAGCTTTCTTCACCATCTTGAGAACATAGCGTGTCTCAGGAGTTTCGAGGGTAGCTGCAGACAAGATACCTGTGTACTTATCGCCACTCTTGGTGGTGAGAATGGATTGATGACCCTATATGCAGTGTTAGCCGTCATGTAAAGCGTAAAAAAGAGAAGAAGATGCTTACCACTAAGCTGGCCAGAACGAAGATCAGCTGATCATGTTCTTTGTCCGGAGAATTCGAGTTGGCGTTGGGAGTTGGAGAGAGCTTGGGAGACGAAGAATTTTTAGAAGGAGCTTGAACACCGTTGGAGGTAGCGCTGGTACGGCCGGTGATGGGATTTGGACTATCACGGCCCCAAGCCTTCGGAGCCTGGGATTTTCTATGCCTCGCCATGAGAACTGCGCTATATTATGAGGAGTATGAGATTTTGTGAGGTGGTCGGTGTTAGATAGGAGAAAAAGAGGCAGTGAATATGGGTTGATGGTGAGGGAAGAGGTGTTGCGGATGAATGGTGAGGATAGGCGGAATCGGCTTAGGGTAATGTTGCTGTTGAGAAGCGCAGCCGACAATAGCCAATTGAGCGGCACACAAGGTGACAGTTCGAATTCAGAGGAAAATATAGTCTTACTTCTGAGCAGCGTCCATTGAAGCGGCCTAGCTGCTTGTCTGTATTGTCGTGCGACTTTTTCTCCACTGAGTCTCGTCTCAGTCAACGGTCGCGCTGACTTTCTACCAATGGCATTGGCAGGTGGAGACGAGGTCGAAGAGGTGGATTGAACGTCGCCAGTGGACGAGGAGAATGAGTTGGAGGAGAGGATGAGGACGACAGGATGGTAGCGGAAGGTAGATGGAGTTGGCGCTCGCGAACAGAAAATGTGCGAGTGGTGCCAGGTGTGAGGCGCCTCGGGAGACGGGGCGTGCGACAGGAAGAAGCGACCGGCAGAAGGAAGAGAGGACTCGAGGAGGAGACGGTCGCGGTAAGAGAAAAGACGAGAGGGGAAGACTCTCGTGGGTGGATGGAAGTTGGAGAGGGATGGTTGTAGAAGAAGGTTTGGAGGTCGAGTGGTAGAAAAGGTCGGAGAGTAGAGGTAGAGGTAAGGTTGAGACGACAGTCGGCGCCAGCAAGCCGCAGATCGCTAGAGGAAAAGGGAACAACCGACACGCAACTACAGCTCGCACTAGACCTTTTCTCCAGCTAATACCAATCCATCATCCATCGGCACTCCAAACGCCTTCCGCAGCTCAGTTTTTCTGATCAGGTTTGGCGCAACCGTAACTAGCTCCCTTGCTGTCCCATTTTCCACTGCAAAACCCACCTGCGCGTGCTTCAATCTGCGTCTCCAAACCGAAAAGTCCCTTGACTGCAAACAAGCAAAAAGCAATATACCGCCAACCCGGAATAAGATGGAAGGCAGAAGACAGAGCAACTGCGGTGGCGTCTAGGCCCTGCGTTGGGCGTTGCGTGCCCATGTTTCTGCCTCACGCTCCCAAACTTTCACTGTCCATACTGCCTTTCCGATTGTTGTAAACGGTACACATAACAATGGATCGCAGAGTTGAAAAGAGATCGAATGACTGCTGGATGGCTTGGTTGCCCTGGTGAAGGTGCTCCGTCATGGGTCTCAGAACCGAACAACGGCTTTCGCTCTCTGCCATGAAACGGCAGCTAATTAGCCGCCCATGGGACTCTCCGCACACACTATCGTTCTCGAACGCTCTACCTACCCTTTTTAGCTTCTATGTTGCCCCAAACCGTGTAAATTACGATCCTAGCACTTGAGGCCTCTCGCAGGCATTGAACTACCACTAACTGTCGGCATTTGAACAGCGATATCCCGGATCGCGCGACACTTTGGCATGGCATGACTACCTTACGCTGCTTTTGGTACACTCTTGGCGGACATCAAAACGAAACGTTGGCATAGCTTCTTCAATGGCACGAGTGTGGAAATCTAGCCTCCTAGCCGCATAGAGTTCCATCCCATTTAGTAATTGGATGCTACTGCACAATTGTAACTCACGTGCGCTATCATATCAACTCATCTTTGTTTCGACAGGGTTCATATTGGACACGAACGTGGCTGCGTAGAGGTGAGGCTGCGCCGCACGGCCGACGAACCGCATAGAAGAATTCGTCCTGCCCGAGGCCACGACGCAATATGATGCTGGTACTCTGCTTCGTATCTACATAGCAATCTGCAGATACCCGGTGCACGTCAATATGAGCTTTGGATTCAGCATCAGTGACTTCCTAGCGGTTTGGAGCTTGCTAACACTATCCGAAAGGAATACGCCGACGCGCCAAACTAGTTCAAAGCTATTCTCGATGAGTACGTTTCTCAAGATGTGACACCTACCATTGTTGCTAACTAGCTTCATTTCTAGGGTTAGAAGTTTATCCATCGTCATACAGGATGTGGATGTCGACTTATCCAAGCATGAATTGAACGGCTAGCAGCTGGCGGATTTGAAGCAAATTTGCAACAGCTGCAAAACTGTTCTAGCCGATTTGCAAGACAAACTTGCGAAATACAGTGAACTCGAATCAAGCAAAGGCAATTTGGCAACGAAAGTTAAACGAGTCTGGAAGCGACTCAAATGGGAGCCCGACGACATCCAGGACTTGCGAAGTCGGATTACATCGAATGTGACGCTATTAAATGCCTTCAGTAGACGGATATCAGAGTAATTGTGGCTCTATTCTCTGTGCTCGACATATAAATGCTAACTTCCTATAGTCAAACAGCCATCGCAACAAAGAAGGGCGTCGATCGGCTAGTTCAACAACAACGCGACGAACACGTACTCGCTGTACTCAACTGGCTTACTCCCGCCGATTACGCTCCTCAGCAGGACGATTATTATAGCCGCCGGCAAGAAGGAACTAGCCAGTGGCTATTAGACTCGATCAAATTCCAGGATTGGCGAGAGAACAGTAAGAAAACGCTATTCTGTCCAGGCATTCCAGGTGCAGGGAAGACTATCCTCACATCAATTGTCGTCAATAACTTGATCACAATGTTTGGCAACGACCCAGCGATAGGTCTTGCGTACATATACTGCAACTTTAAACGCAAAGACGAGCAGAGAGTGAATGATTTGTTGGCAAGTTTGCTGAAGCAGTTAGCTCAAGGTCTGCCATCTTTACCCGACCCTGGAAGAGCTGTATAAACGACATAGGCGCGAAAAATCCCGACCATCACTTTACGAAATGGCTAAATGTATCCAATCTGTGGTCGCACTTTATTCAAAAGTCTTCATCCTTGTTGATGCTCTTGATGAGTGCCAATCATCCGACAACTATCGGACAAGCTTCCTCGAGGAAATATTCAACCTTCAGGACAAGTGCACAGTCAACGTTTTTGCAACCTCAAGATTTATTCCAGAAGTGACTCGAGAGTTTGAGGACAGTGATTGGCTGGAAATCCGGGCCACTGAGGAGGATGTGCGGACGTATCTCAACGGTCATTTGAAGCCACGAAAGGCATTTCTCAAGAAGAACATAGAACTGCAAAATGAAATAAAGGAAAAAATAGCCGCAGCTACCATGGGGATGTTAGTGGACACTTCATCGCTTCGCCACGACTGCTAACGATTCGCAGGTTCTTGCTTGCTCAACTATATCTTGACTCCTTGATGGGGAAAACGACAGAGAAATCAGTCCGAAATGCTTTGGAGACGATCTCAGCAGGGTCAACTGTAAGCGGCCACGCACCAGAAGATGTCGTTGCGCGCCTTTACGCTCGGGTATACGGCGAAACTATGACGCGCATAGAGGAACAGAGTGAAGATGAAGCAACACTTGCCAAACAAGCCCTACTTTGGATCACGTGTGTGACGCGACCTCTTAGTACCGGAGAGCTTCAACACGCCCTAGCCGTGGAAGTCGATCAAGAAGATTTTGACGAGACAAATCAACCTGACGTTGAGGATATCATCTCCGTATGCGCCGGATTGGTAACGGTCGACGAAGGAAGCCGTATCGTACGACTGATCCACTATACCACTCAGGAATATTTTGATCGAACGAAGAAGTCTTGGTTTCCTAGCAGCGAGGCCGATATCGCGACAGCCTGCGCAACCTACCTCTCTTTCAATGTCTTTGCCGTCGGCCCGTGTAAAACAGACGAAGATTTTGAGGAGAGGCTGAGGTTATATCAGCTCTACAACTACGCCGTTCGCAACTTGGGACACCATGCTAGTGGTGGTATCTGCAAAGGGTTAGTGAAATTTCTGCAGAAAGGAGCTCATGTGCAGGCGGCTTGGCAAGAACTACGGTGTGCAAAATACTCCTTTGGTAATACCGGGTACAGCCAACGCTTTGCGAGGCATGCGACTGGACTTCACCTAGCAGCAGCACTGGGCCTTCTAGAAGCAGGCAAAATCCTTCTTCATACGCAGGTTATCGACGCAATGGATACTGATGGTGAGACTCCTCTAATGCATGCTGCAGAAAGAGGTCACGAGGCAATTGTGAAGTGGCTCCTCAATGCTGGCGCAGACGTTAACTCGAGGAGTAAAGAAGGTTGGACGCCGCTATTGTCCGCAACAGGGAAAGGTCAAGAGGGAGTCGTGAAGTTGCTGCTCAATGCTGGCGCAGACGTAAACTTGGGGAATAAAAATAGTTCCACGCCGCTATTATGTGCAGTAACACAAGGCAACGAGGCGATGGTGAGGCTACTACTGGATACTGATGAGGTAGATGTAGACTCGATGAATGGGGATGGCCGCACACCGCTATCGTGCGCATCAAGCTATGGGCGTGAGGCGATATTGAGGCTACTACTGGATACTGATAAGGTAGATGTGGACTCGAGGGATAAAGTCGGTCGCACACCGCTATCGTACGCATCACGCAAAGGGCGTGAGGCGGTAGTGAGGATACTACTGGATACTGGTAAGGTAGATGTGAACTCGAGGGATAGAAAGGGTCGCACACCGCTATCGCACGCATCAGGCAATGGGCATGAGGCGATAGTGAGGCAACTACTGAATACTGGCAAGGTAGATGTGAACTCGAGGGATAAACATGGTTGGGCCGCGCTAGGTTATGCGTCGTTGGACGGGCATGCGACGGTGGTGAGGCTCCTACTGGATACTGGTAAGGTAGATGTAGACTCGAGGGATGAACATGGTTGTACGCCGCTATTCTGGGCCAAGAGATGCGGCCATGACGCAGTTGCAAAGTTGCTGGAGCAAGCTGGTCTAGGATTTACGGCTGGAAAGAGAGAGGCTTTTGGTCAAGGAGTTGGCGGCACTGACATCCTAGACTTTGATCCAAACTGAAAAGGTTTGGCTGTTATTCTGCAAATATACTGGGGAAGTCTGACGAACTTATGACAGTGGTATTTGTGCGCATAGAGAAACAATGAATTGACTTGATGTTGGCGCTATCAGAGAGCAATGGGGCGATAGGAGAACGCAGAGTTCGTGGTTTGAGAAGTATTCCTTAGACTCAAGTAGAAATTCAACAACTTAACTTCCATGGGAGACGTTCGGCGAACAGTCGTTGAAGATACAGACATGCAGAAATACTGTCGGTGGCAATCTTGAACACGATGTTGACGGTGGCTTGGATTGCAGTCAAGTGATTTTGGTTGGAGTTGATCGCTTTGTGAGTCGTAACGTAAGTGGTCAGTGATCCCTTCAACCCTACTCGATCAATTCTACGTATCCTCTCCTGCGCTTTCTATCAACAAACACCAATCCTCTCATCATGCCGGCCATGTTCTGATTCCTCCTCTGGAACATCCATGTCCTCTCGTCATTCCAATTATCCCAATACCACATCTCCTGCCTCGTCAAGCGCCTCCGCCCGGAGCTACAACAGTAACACAACCGCCAGGTCGTCCTCTGGCAGCGGCAACATGGCGACCGAAGTCTCTGACGAGGCGCAAAGAGCATCGGCCGGTTCTGGTCGCTCCTCAGGCTCTCGCCGCCAGAATGTAAGCTTGTGCCTTCTGCTCCTCTATGTTTGTCACCGATGCTAACAGTTGAACGTTACTTTAGCCCCAACAGCAGCTCTCACAAATTGAAAAGAGCGTCACCCACCTACTCGTCGCGACCAAGCAACTCCTCGAGACTCTGACACAGTGGTCCCGTGGAAATGCTACAGAAGGCGAGGTCTCAGACGTCTACGTCCGCCTGGGCTACGAGTTCAACATCGCTTGTCGTGCTTTCAATGCGATCGGCGTAGACACTCAGGATCTTGGTCCGGTGCCGGATCTCCTACGCACCATTTTGGAAGAGACTCTCAGTCAAGACGCCTCCCAAGCGAGCCTGGATAAATTTCTTCCTCGGATAAGAGACATCATCATTAATCTCTTGCAAGGTTTGAAGAAGAAGCAGTCCCGGTTACGAGCCAAAACTGCCAAGGACATGGAACGCTCAGGCAATGCCGCTTCAAGACAAGACTCGATTGACAGCACCACAGCCGACCGACAGGAACTTCCTGGAAGAACTACGAGCGGTAGAGCGGCAAGGCAAGGCAGTAGAGACCTTCCAGCTGAGCTGCCTCCTAGAACCTCCTCACGCAATGAGGGCCGATCTTCACCTGCTTATCTCGATAGTTCAGGGCAGCGAGTGGATAGATATGACAGTCGCACCACGATCCAATCGTCCTCTTCATTATCAAGCACCGCTGCTCAAAACATACCGATTGTCCCACCCTATCCAGAAGAAGACAGCATTCCTTCACAGCAATCAGCTCCTCAGCCACCACCTCACCCCAACGGTCAAACCATTCCTCCTCCACCACCTCCTCCCAAACAGCAAGATGCCCTACTTGCACTTCAACGCGGCGGCGATCTCGAGAGACGCGCATCAAGACGCTTCTCAACGTACCAAATAAAACAGCAGCTTGGTGGTGCTGCGAATGGAATACCAATGATTCCTCCTGCTCAGAACTCGCCAATTCCCAATCGAGGACGAGAAGTGCGCGAATCAATACAAGCGGTCAGACAACGCGGCTCGCAGTTGTATAACCGACAAAAGTCAGAACGCAGACTGATCGGTGAAGAATCTCCTAATAGAAGCATGGATTCGCGAATATCAGAAGAGGGTATTGAAACGCAAGATAAACCATCTGTTGAACCACAGCTAGATGACACGAAGGTCGCAACACCACAAGACAAGCTCGCACCAGCATTTCCAACTTTCGAAATTTCCGAGCCGAATGTGAGCGCAACGATTTCAGGCCCGGTTGACGAATCATACATCTCCGAGCCACGTCAAATACCAATTTCGACTCCAGCTCGACGAACGTCTAGAAAAGAACCTTCCACTGCTCGGGAGCAATTTGTTTCCGAAGATTCGCCTCAACCTGGCAAACCACTCACCTTATTCTTGCAGTACAAGGGCAAAGTAAAAAAATTCATTCTAGACGACGCCAGCGATCTTTCTATTGGTCGTATTCAGCTTGCTTTCATTGACAAGTTCGCTTGGAACACTCGAGGTGACGGAGTTGACCTGCCAGAAATTTACATCCAAGATTCGGTGTCAGGCGTACGCTACGAACTAGAGGACTTATCCGACATCAAGAACAACGCCGTTCTGGTGCTTAACGTCGAGCCGCTGGACGAAGTGAAACGCCACATTGATGACGGATTGGGTCAGTTGCGTCGCGTAGTCGAAGGCATCAAGACGGCTGTCGAAGATCAACAGTCTGCTATTCAGAAAGTGACAGACCGACAACAAGAAACGGCCAAAGAGATTGCCGGACTTGCTGCAGCGCCACGCCTTCCGCCGTTGAATTCTCAGCCCGTTTCATCGCCGACGTCCACTTCTCGAGCGCTCCCGCCTATCAAAGCCGGTCCCGAGCAACTCGCTGAAATCCAGACTCTCCGCCGCAGCCTCGCCGTCATGCGCCAGGCGTACTCATCCTTCCAATCCGACATCGAAGGCTCCATGGCGGCGATCCGCACCAAAGCCGCGGCAGTCAAGAGCGTAGCAGTGAAAGTAGCGCTGCCGGAGCTGTCGGGCGAGAGCGGGCGCGCGTACGTGACGCAGGGCATCGAGGGGCTGACGAAGGCGCAGGAGAACCTGGTGGAGAAGGTGGAGGAGGTGCAGGACCTGGTGGAGGACCTGCGCAAGGACGTGGTGACGCGCGGCGTGCGCCCGCTGCCGCGCCAGCTCGAGCAGGTCGCCAAGGACATCGCCGACGCCGCCGCCGAGGTCAAGCGCATGGAGGCCTCCCTCGCCCGCGAGAAGCCGCTGTTCGGCCGCATCTGGAAGACCGAGCTGCAGCAGGTCTGCGACGACCGCGACAACATCGCTGAGGCTGAAGCTCTTATTCAGGACTTCAAAGTCGATTTGGAGAGCGCGGAGAAGACTTTCCGCCTTGTCGAGGAGGCCACGCGCCAGCAGAATCTTGCTGCCACTCAGACGCCGCCTGGTACTGCCAGTCTGATTTCGCCGAGGAGTTTAAGTGGTGGGAAGGCTATGGCGGCATTTGGCATCGATCAAGCAGTAGATCCAAGAAAGGCGAAGGATAATGTGCTGGTCGAGGTTCAGGGACTTAAGATCGATCATGAAGACCGCATGGATGCAATTCAACGAGCGGAGAAGGCAAGACAGAAGGAGTTGGAGAATCGCAAAGAGGGAGCGTTTAAGAAGGAACTGGGCAACTTCGTAGAGGAAGGAAAGCTTAAGAAGACGGGTGGTGTTGAAGAAGCGGAGAGGTTACGCAAGTTCAAAGATGAACGAACTAGGAGAGAAGTCTGGGAGCGTCAGAATGCTCCTCCAGGAACCGATGAATCTGCAGATAAACCTGCTGGGTTGATAGTGCCAGGCGTAGGCGACAAGATGGATGGCTCATCGAGTCCTGAAGCCGAATTCGTCGAAGCTACTGAAGAGCAACCGCACTAGGAACGATATATCAACCTAATATTCGTATTATCCGGCATGTCATAAGATTGGGATTATTTTGAGTTGCATTTTTGTAACATTTGCATTAGTTGTATGGTTCGATACCCACTTGCTACATAAGAATGACTCTTTTAGCGTCACAATCATCAATATATTACCACTCCAAGCTCCATAACTTTTGCCGAGATAAGATTCGTCTTTTGACGTGTTGTCTCAACTTTTGAGATCCTGTACATAGAAAACGACCATCTAAAACTGCCAAATGATGTTCAAGCGGTTGAAGTTTCCTTCTCGTCAATGACATATCCCCAGTCGTGCTTCTCCTTGCCATACATAATCCCCTTCAACCAGCCTTTGATCAGCCTTGCGTAGCTACCACATCCATCATCTCCCACGGGAATCTTGATACTCTCACCTCTATACTCAATCTCACTAACGCCAATCAAAAAGTATGCTGTTCCACAAACAAAAGCCTCAAGAAGCCGTCCTTCTCTTTGCGCCTCCACAATCTCATCAACGGTATACTCCCTCTCGCACACCGTCACACCCTCAACCCCAAACCCACCCTCTCCACTCAGTCTCTCCTTCGCCAGCTCAATCACACTCCTCCTCGTCACACCATTAAGGATCATGCGCCCATCCAATCCCGCAGTCACGACTTCAACCCGCCCCTCCCTATTCCGCCAAACCACAAAGAAATTACTCGCGCCCGCCTCCGTGACGAGGCCCCGCTCGCCAAAAAGCCAAAGCACCTGGTCGAAGCCCCTGGCGCGCGCCTCCCCGCCCGCACACAGCGTGGGCCCATAGTTGGCGCCAACCTTCGCGTGGCCGGCGCCGCCAGGCCACGCGCGCACCTCGTCCGCGCCCGACGCCAGCAGCCGCATGCCGGCGGGCAGGTTGTCGAGGCGCGGGAAGAGGCTGGCAATGACGAAGAGGGTCGCGGCGGCGGGCCGGCGCACGCCCAGCGCGGCGTCGCTCCCGATCAGCGTCGGCCGCACGTACAGGAAGCCGGGCGCGCCGCGTGGCAGCCACTTCGGGGCGTCGGCGGCGGCGAGCGCGGCGACGAGGCCGAGGAGCGCGGCCGGGTTGGGCGACGGCAGCGCGATGCGTGCTGCGCTGCGCGCCATGCGCGCGGCGTTCAGCGAAGGCCGGAACAGCCGCAGCGCGTTGTCGGCCCCGCGGTACAGCTTCAGGCCCTCGAAGCACGTCGTGGCGTAGTGCAGCACTGAGGCCGTCGGCATGAGCGACAGCGCGCCGTACGGCTTGAGTTCCGGCGCGTGCCAGCCGTGTGAGGCGGTCCACGAACACACGATCATGTGGTCGGTGCACACGGTTTGCGTGGAGAGCGCTTGCGAGCCCGGCGCTGGCACCGGCCGTGGTGAGGTCGTCCAGGTGGTTTGGAGGAGTGAGGCGTCGAGCTCGGCGAGTGCGGGCTGGGAGTGGCCGTTTGTGGTCGCACCATTGCGGTGGTCGTTTGTGAGGTCGGCGACGATGGGAGTGTCAACGACAGATGGAGCTGTTTGCTCAATGCTATGTAACATGCCATTGGTGGTGAGTTCGGACTCGGTTGTTAATTCTGTAGCGTGTGGAGTCATGGTTGAATAGCTGGAAATAGAAACTGACTCAAACACGGAGTGCAATATCGACTGACAAAAAGAATTGAGAGATACGAAAGAAAGATCAAACCAGGAACGTTGAAAATCATTTGTACATTAGCCAATGCATCTATGACTCCTATCAGGTGGACGGCACCGGGGCAAGCTAAGAGCCAATGTTGCAAAATATTTCTCAATTGCGGAGCCGTTTCAAGCAAAATCTGCTGCAAGCTCGACCGGCATCGGAAGATTTGCACTCAACCCATCGGCTTTTATCAACGGCTGTGCAGCCACTGCTGCATCACATCGTTTGCGAATATAGAGCGCATGCTAGACAAGATTAAAGTGTGGGAATTGAGCTACGTCGTTGCGCCACCATCCGACCATTACCGAGTCTAAGCGCTGCGGCATCTCGTGGCACCTGGAACACCGCGCAACCAAACAAATAAACGCGCCGAGCTCCGATTGACGTTGTCGATGCTTTGTGGCAATTTAAATCAACGTTTTTGCATCGTAATGAGAAACGTTCGTGTTCAGTCAGCTGCCATCATGTCGTCAATCGCTGTGCGCGTGCTCCGACGTCGACGTAGCAGGTGACGGGCGAATGGCAGCAAACACCGAGTCAACCCATGCTTGTGCCTTTGTTTGCACTTTGCCGAAATCAAGTCGACTCAAAGCAAGATTCTTTGCATCCACCACTTCACGTTCTCTCTCTATTTCGTCCATGATCCTGGGCTCCTGAGTCCAATACCGTTCGCTTGTACCTCGAAGCGCTTGATCGCGGAGGATGGTGTTGTGCAACGGACCTAGAATCGCAAGTTGCTGCAATGTAGACTGAAGCAGTTGTGATGCATTTGAGAGTCGTTCCGGCACACTTGGTTGTTGTACAAGCCAGCGGTTTGTCGAAGTCAGCCAGAGTGCCCAGCCAAGCAACCCATCGATAAGCGCAAAGCCTAGGTATCTATACAACTGCATCCTCCAAAAGAAGAAGTCTTGATCTCGCAGTTCTCGTCTTGCAATATTGGCTTCCCAATTGTAACTCCATGTCAGCCCCAGTTCAGCCGAAGCTAAAGCTACTCCTGCTATTGTTGCTAGTGTCCGCCATCGGCTGCCGTCGGAGCCAGAAAGGGATGATGAAGTCACGATACCGAGAGCCACAATGTGAAGTAGGTGTGGGAAGAGTATCGAAGGAAGGGCGTAGTAGAAATAGGTTGTTGGCTCGACGGATTGGCAAAAGGGGCATTCCGTGATCACGTACGGTCCGTACGCGGCGTACAGGTAGCGAATTCTATCCGTATCATTTGTGAATTTGTCTTTGAGCGCTTCATCTAAAGGAGTGAATTTACGCAACGCTGACAAGCGTGAGAAAATTAGTTCGTTTGCCAAGCCGAGGCGCGATTTTGTTTGATAGAAGATGTTCGGCGGCTGGAAGTAGGGTAGTGTTCGGATTAGAGAGATGACTACGATGACGAATAGCAAGTTCAAACATTGCTGCACTGCTGGAGGCGTCGGCCGGATCTCAGACTGAGGCCTCTGTCGGATGGATGTGATGAAAGCGCGGACGCGAGGAACCAGGAAGGGCGCGGCAAGAATAAGGAGATTGATGATGCTATACGAGTCAGCGAGGGACATTGTTCAAGGCTTTGGAAGAGAGGAGACTCACACTCCGGCAGACACCATTGCGCCAAGGTATAAAAACGAAGGTATGGAGTGAGATGTAAGTGTAAGCAGCTGGTGATGGATAGAGAACAGCGGGTTTTCGCGTAAAGATTAAAGTGACTTTTCCATAAATTGTAATAAATCAACACAGCCACAGACTTCTGCGTGAAGCTGCATCTTGGCATCCGTGGAGCTGCTGCGCCCTGTACAGCTACCGCCATTCTTGCGTTCATAGTTGAATAAACTCACGACGATGACCACGTTCACAAACCCCTCTAATCCTGCATTTTTGCACAGCAGGTAGAGCAACTTGCATGCCGACCCGTCACATATAGCTGTACAACGAGCCCCTTTCATAAAAGGATACCAGCATGGAGTTGTTTGAGAAAGCAGACGTGTCTGTTCTAGGCCGGAGAAGCCCAACGACGAGGATACGCGGATTTTCAAGTGAACTTATGCAGACCTGCGGTGAACAGAAGTCCGCGAAACGAGATCGTACTGTACTTTATCCCCAATACTCTGCCAGCGATATACGGAGTAAACTTAGTCGTGAGCCTGGCCTCCGAGAAGATGAAATCAATACGCAGATTATAGTTCCGGACAAGACCGTCGACCTCATCTTCGGCCTGGTAGAGAGCCAATTCGAGACGTGCAAAGGCCTACCGGCTGCCTTGTCGATACCAAAGGACGTGACAACAACGTTAATGGTTTAAGGCCCATTGACTTGGACGGCAGCGTCTCTGCGAAAACTCGCCATGGGGAACCCATCGTGCGCGTTGTAGTGAGTAAGCCGCGTAAAGGTGATCTAGACAGCGACAATACAGTCCATCCTCAAGTCGACTTCGAAGGTGAAGATGATGGATTCTTCGCATTCCCCAGCGACGAAGAGGAAGTGGAGGACTCGGACACAGAAGACTGGGACACAGAAGGGGAAGACTCGGACTCAAGTCTAACGGCTCAATCTACGGTGAAGTTATCGCCTTTCAATTCCGAATCCGATAAGAAGAATTTTAGTGCTGGATTACCAGGATTACATGGTGTGCACGAGCTTTCAGCATGTCGAGCGGAGCTTGACTCGATCTTTGTCAATAACACTATCTCTGAAGACCGCTCTGGTGATCAGGGAAGTGTAATGAGTGGACGATTGGCTGCACTTTGCCTTTGCAGTGATAGCGAACTTTCTATGCCGACAAACGATTCAAACACTAGCCACACTCGTTTACAGGCGTTCTCTGCTGCAAGTTCACCGGACTTCGCAAGTGGTTCTTCTAGCTCCAGATCGAATGGCCGTAATGCGGATCACGACTTTCGCCAAGCAACAGAGCCTAATATCCGCCGCCTACTCGAGAAGTATGCTAATGTCGAGCGTTGCAATTTTATGGTTCACACTGGGGACAGTTGCGGCTTTGGGTTTGTTAAAATGGCCTCTGCTGAACAGGCCGATACTGCCATGGAGGCACAAGAAGGTCAAAGTTCGAGGGTCAAGTCCTGCACATGGATTTCCCTCGAAGAGGCCGTCCAGGTAACCAACTCCGGGCAAGTACTTCGGCCACCCAAGCGTGACCTACACCTGAGAAGCCGAAAGAGGTTCCGAGTCAGAAGACTATGATAGATAATTGTATTCGCTACCATTTGTGTGATTTTGAACGAAGGAAATTTCGTGGTTGGGCCGTGATAGAGGTCATTCGATGGCAGTATTAGAGGTACATTGACATCATCGATTTCGCTCAATTCGCTTGAAAATGCGCTTTTTTGTGTAAACTCATTTAGGCAGGTTGCACAGACTGGCAGCTTTATTAATTCTGAAACTTCAAACTTCAAAATTCCTATCCCAATCTTCATTTCGATATGTATTGGGCTTTCCACAAAGATTCAACGGATGCTCCCGAAGCTAAGCTGGAAGCGTGCTAGCATTCTACCACGCGCATTTCTCGCTCTCGGAAAGGCTTTTCCAAAGCTCAAATCTCAACCGCACATCTCATCTCTAGCTCTTTCTATCAACGCATCGGTCCTTGGAGGTATCACAGTCTCGTTTGCCGTTTCTTATGTATAACCACGACCTGTTTAGAGCGGCATGATATCAACATCCGGCTTTGGAAGGTAGTATTGCGTACCGAATTTGTTTATGAGATTCTTGTCTCAGACATCCAAGACCACCTGGAGAAGTCGCGATGAGGCTGGGATTCCGAGTACCGGTTAGCTACTGCGTTCTTTCATTCTGTCCAGGACTGTCTAAGCTGCTCTTGCAAAGATACATTTGCGTGCTTAGCAAAAGGCTTTGGCCATAGCCACTCTGGAATCCAGTTGTTACTCTTGTACTACGGCATAGCAAAACACATGGCGTTATCGAAGACTCGGCGATCTCAACTCGTCTCCACGGTCACGAGCTCAATACTTCGCCTATAGCAAGCAGCCATACGGCTTAATTTTCACTTCGTGTTGCAGTGTCTGAGCTCGAGGGCCATGACGACTTTGCGTCAAAGGGTGAGAGACATTTCTTTGGCTTCTCGCCAATATTTGCATGATATCTAGTTGTGCAGTGCAATGCGTATATTTTACAGCAACTCTGAAGACCAAGCCGCATAGTAGTTGTATTCACCATGGCCTATTTCACGTTCTTGCTTTCTGGTTGTTGGCCAGTCTTCGCTTTCACTTTTGTAGTATCTTTACTTCGTCCAACAGCAAGAACGAATACCGCGACCAATGCATCACTAACCATCTTTATTACGCTCCCACATGCAATGCTCCATATGTAGATGCTTATGCTGCCCCTCGGCGCCATGGGAAATGATAGCAGCCATTCCGCGTAGAATGGCAACCAACCTTTCGGGATCCAGAATAAAGGCGTCTTGTTGTAAAACCATTGGATGAAGAGACGAAGGCCATGTATACAGACCATGCGGACTACATTGAATTGGGTGTTGAAGGACGATTGATAGGATTGGAGGGATGATGCTGTGGAAGCGAAGTCAGTCTTTGATGGTCTTTCAAGCTTCGGAAAGCTCCATATGGTACAGAGTGAAACCAAAGAGGTAAGCAGTCATAACGTACTCAGTTTTTCGTATTCGGCGACAGCTTTATCATGTTGTCGTTGTAGCTTGGCCCACTTTGAGAATTCATCCTGAGCGCTCACGTTGTTCAATTCTCGTTTGAGTCGTACGATCTCTCGTCGTAATTTGACTTGCTGAGTGGCCGATTGGGATGTCGGTGTCGGGAACTTGTTGTACAGTTGCCATAGCTAGGAAAGGTAAGTTAACACGATTGTTAGACACAAAATGACAGGTAGCAGCATACTGCGTCATTGATTCTATTGGCACCGACTGAGTTAATGATATGGAGAGCGAGCTGCAAAATGAAGATTACAACGAGGAGAGAAATCATTTCGACTGATGCATAGTCTAAAGCTCCAGTGGCAAGAGAGATTTGGTGTGAAGTAAGCCAAAAGCAAGGCTTGGAATGCGTTCATCTGCAGACGAGACGAATGATGTTGTGTGTGTGTTGTGTGTGGTGTATTCAGGCCTCAAGGCATAACTTCAAAAAGCAAGGCAAAAAATGGCGATTGCGCTTTGAATTTCTCGTCACTGCGGCTTTTCAGCCTAGTGAAGCGACCAAATGCTGATCTGAGCGTTAGGTTGCGTTTTGTCACCGAACTGCAGCTCCAATCCAGGCAATCCAAGAGCTCCTGAACATCCTGAATCTCGTGCCTACCAACTGCTTCCATTTATATCAGCCTCGCCTCCCACTTCTACCCACCTTCTTCCACTCCCAAAACTCATCACAAGCACACTTCCGAACACATATATCCTCCCTTTGCCACATCTTTCTACGCCTTCACCAATCTATCGACCTGCCACCACCGCCTCTCCACGCTGAAACCATCTTCTTGCGCTCTCGGTTCGCCTCGCCACTTTGTCCACTCTGGATCTTCCTTAGAAAGGTAAGCAGCTAAAGACCTACTCTGTACGGCTGCTTTACTGACATCTTCACAGGCAGGCAAGCTGGGGAAACGAAAGCTTTCAGTGGAAGGCACGAACGGGCCTTACAAGAAAGTCATGATGGAAGACACTATAAAAGATAACCCCTCTGCCGCAGCGGAGCAGTTGAAGAAAGTAGATGGCGAGATCGATGAGTCACTTTACAGCCGACAGCTCTACGTCCTAGGCCATGAAGCCATGAAACGAATGGGCCAGTCCAACGTTCTGGTTGTTGGTCTGCGCGGTCTCGGTGTTGAGATTGCAAAGAACATCGCTTTGGCCGGCGTTAAATCCCTCACACTCTTCGATCCTACTCCTGCTGCCATCTCCGATCTCTCCTCGCAGTTCTTTCTTCATCCAGAAGATGTCGGCAAACCCAGAGCCTCCGTCACAGTCCCTCGCGTATCGGAGCTTAATCCTTATACTCCGGTTCAAGAGGCGCCATTTACAAGCTTGACCGCAGATCTGAGTCTGCTAAACCAATACAAAGTCGTCGTGCTCACCGATACTCCTCTTAAAGATCAACTCCTTGTTGCTGAACATTGCCACCAGAATGGTATCTACCTCGTCATCACGGATACCTTCGGTCTCTTTGGAAATATCTTCACAGACTTTGGCAAGAACTTCACTGTTGGTGATCCTACCGGTGAGAACCCTCTCGGCGGCATCGTGGCTGGTATCGACGAAGAAGGTGTGGTTACAACCGCTGAAGAGACAAGACACGGTCTAGAAGACGGCGACTACGTTACATTCTCTGAGGTTGAGGGCATGGAAGGTATCAACGAAGCAGCACCTATGAAGATCACTGTGAAGGGACCCTACACGTTCAGTGTTGGCGATGTCACCAAGTATGGACAGTACCAACGCGGAGGTCTGTTTACACAAGTCAAAATGCCCAAGATCATCGATTTCAAGCCACTCAGCGAAGAGTTGAAGGCGCCAACCTTTGTCTTTTCGGATTTTGCAAAGTTCGACCGTCCAGCTCAACTCCACATCGGATTCCAGGCGCTTCACGCTTTTGCTGAGCAACACAAGGGCGAATTTCCGCGAGCTCATCATGATGCAGATGCATCCGAGGTCTACGATTTGGCCAAAGCTATTGCCTCGAAGCTGGAAGAGCCGGTTGAGCTTGACGAGAAGCTTATTCGCGAGTTGAGCTACCAAGCACGTGGTGATCTCAGTCCTATGGCGGCCTTCTTCGGTGGTCTTGCTGCACAGGAAGTTTTGAAATCTGTGTCTGGAAAATTCGGCCCAATCATACAATACATGTACTTCGACTCACTGGAGTCTTTACCAGCATCGACTAAGCGCTCGGAAGAGCTCTGCAAGCCTCGTGGAACACGCTACGATGGTCAAGTTGCCGTATTTGGATCCGAATTCCAAGAAAAGCTCGCAAACACGCAGGAGTTTTTGGTTGGCGCCGGCGCAATTGGTTGCGAAATGCTCAAGAACTGGGCAATGATGGGCCTTGCTACCGGTCCAAAGGGCAAAATCACTGTCACCGATATGGATCAGATCGAGAAAAGTAACCTCAACCGACAGTTCTTGTTCCGACCAAAAGATGTCGGCATGCTGAAAAGCGAGTGTGCTGCAAAGGCGGTGTCGGCAATGAATCCAGATTTAAACGGCAAGATCACTTCCCTCGCGGACAAAGTCGGACAAGATACGGAGCACGTCTTCCAAGAGAGCTTCTGGGAGGGTTTGGACATCGTCACCAACGCTCTGGATAATGTTGAAGCTAGAACTTACGTTGACCGTCGATGTGTATTCTTCCGGAAGCCACTACTCGATAGCGGTACTCTCGGCACAAAGGGAAACACTCAAGTCGTTCTTCCCAACATCACTGAGTCTTACTCTAGCTCCCAGGATCCTCCAGAACAATCATTCCCAATGTGTACACTTCGCAGCTTTCCGAATCGTATTGAACATACCATTGCATGGGCAAAAGATTTGTTCCACGTCTTTTTCACTCAGTCACCCGAGACTGTCAATCTCTACATTACTCAGCCAGACTATCTCGGTAAATCATTGAAACAGTCTGGCAATGAGAAGGGAACCTTGGAGACTCTGCGAGATTATCTGGTCACCGAAAAGCCTCAGAGCTTCGAAGACTGTATTCAATGGGCTCGCTACCAATTTGAGAAGCAGTACAACAACGCAATTCAGCAGCTGCTTTACAACTTCCCAAAGGACAGTACCACTTCGAGCGGTCAGCCGTTCTGGTCTGGCCCGAAACGAGCTCCAGATCCACTCACATTCGATCCCGAAAATCCCACTCACTTCGCTTTCGTCAAGGCCGGTGCCTCTCTGCATGCTTTCAATTATAATATTCCCTCTGACGGCATCACCAAGGAACATTATCTGAAAGTCCTTGATTCCTTGATTGTTCCCGACTTCAAGCCAGATCCGGGTCTCAAAATCAAAGTTAACGACTCTGATCCGGATCCAGAACCTAACGGTGCCGGTGGCTTCGATGACAATGAACTTGGAAAAATTGCAGAGTCGCTACCTAAACCAACATCTCTCGGCAAACTCCGGTTGACTCCAGTCGAATTCGAGAAGGATGATGATACCAATCATCATATTGACTTCATCACGGCTGCAAGCAACTTACGTGCGGAGAACTACAAGATTCCTACGGCTGACCGTCACAAGACGAAGTTTATCGCGGGCAAGATCATTCCCGCCATCGCCACCACAACTGCTCTCGTCACTGGCCTGGTGAACCTTGAACTCTACAAGATCGTCGACGGAAAGGACGACATTGAGCAGTACAAGAATGGCTTCATCAATCTGGCTCTACCGTTCTTCGGCTTCAGCGAACCAATTGCATCACCAAAGGGCAAGTACAATAGCCATAACGGCGAAGTCGCCATCGACATGATCTGGGACCGCTTCGAAGTCGAAAACATAACTCTCACTGCTTTCCTTGAAGAGTTCAAAGCCAAGGGTCTGGATATCAGTATGATCTCCAGCGGTGTCAGTCTTCTATACGCTTCTTTCTATGCACAGGCGAAGCTGAAGGATAGACTTCCATTGAGGTATGATTCAACCCTTTCCTGCAAGCCTCCACTGGTATCTTGATATTCCTCTGTAACACTTGAGAGATATCGCACGGTTCTAGTGAAGCCGGGAGTTAATTGAGATTGTATTTATAAAACTGACGATGATTATAGATTGAGCGATCTTGTCGAGACTGTCAGCAGAAATCCAATTCCGGAACATCAAAAGAACCTCATTCTAGAAGTTACGGCAGAAGATATCACAGAGGAAGACGTTGAAATCCCTTACGTCATGGTCAAGCTCAAGAACTAAACACAGTGTTCTCAGACGGGTGGATATTATTTTGATTGATAAAATTCCCATTAGTCTTGTGCTTGTGTGGCGTTCAACGTAAGTAGAACATTGCACCAGAAATAGAATTAGGAATGAAATTTGAAATAAGCCTGAACAAGTGCCTGTAGATCAATTGCCAGCCATTTGTCTTTGAATCTCTCCAAGAACGATTACAGTGGTCCAGGGGATTTTGCAATGATTAGTATGACTCGAGGATTGTGACCTCGGTACTGCCGCTTTCGCTCACAGTAGCAACGTAGGGACCAAAATGTAACCACGAAAAATGCCTCCAGGTCAACATAATCAGCAGCGGCGATTGCCCGTTCCAACGGCGGATGAGTTTACTGGTCTATAGTAACGTGCAGATTACCTTTTGGCCTGCGGGTTGCTTATTGAACATTTAGCGGAAGTCCCCGATCTCCGAATCTGCGCAGCTCATGCCGCAAGCATCATATACAGATCACAAAATGTGACAAGTGATTATTAAGAAGCTTCGCGCATAGATTGTGCCATTACTCCAAAGGCTCTCGAAGAATGTATAAAGCTCTAAAGACCACCATGCAGCGATTCCATCTTCTACAGACCCATATTCAGTCTACTAAGTTAATTCAATCACACGTAGCACACAACCGATAACGATGAGCTCCAAAGGCACCGTCTTGATCACCGGCATCAATGGCTACATAGCCGGCAACACGGCCAAAGAGTTCCTTGACGCAGGCTACACCGTCCGCGGCACAGTGCGCTCACTCACCCGGACGAAAGAGCTCGAGACCGCCCTAAAGCCGTACATCGACGCCGGCCAGCTTACCATCGTCGAAGTGCCTGACATCACCGCCTCGGGCGCCTTCGACAGCGCAGTGCGCGACGTGCACGCAATCCTGCACCTCGCGCAGCCCGTCTCGCTGTCCTTCACCGACGCCGAGCCCGTGATCCGCGCCGCGCGCGAAGGCACGCGTACCGTGCTCGCCTCCGCTCTCACGCACGCGGGGCCGTCCCTGCGGGTCGTCGCGCTGGCGGCCTCGATCGCGGGCGTGCTGGGCGGCAAGCCGGCGGGCGCGTTCTACACGGAGGCCGACTGGAACCCGGTCGACCCGGATGCGCTGCCGGCCGACGCGCCCGGCCGCCTCATCTACGCGGCGTCGAAGACCGCCATGGAGCGCGCGTTCTGGGCCGTCCGCGACGCCCGCGCCCCGCCCTTCGCCATGGCCGCTGTCAATCCCGCGTTCGTGGCTGGCGCGCCCGCTGCACTGCCCGAGGACCCGATGCGCGTGAGCGAGTCCGCGCGGATTGTCTATGATGTGCTCGCTGGTAAGGATGTTGATCTGCAGGCGGGCGACTATGCGCTGCGCGCGGCGGTGCATGTGGGCGACGTGGCGCGGCTGTTCCGCTGGGTGGTCGAGAACGCGGCTGCTGCGGATGGCCAGCGCTTCATTGCCGCCAATGGTCAGGCTGGCAATGGGCAGGCTGTGGCCGATATCCTGAGGGAGGCGTATCCTGAGCGGAGGAGTATCATCAAGGAGGGTGAGCCGGGGAAGGGCTACGCGCCGGGCTTTGCGTTCACCGCTGATGGGATCAATTTTGATAACTCTAAGACCACTAAGGCGACTGGTATTAAGTGGATTCCGTATAAGGAGACGATACTCGAGACGGCAAAAGCGTTTGAGAAGTATTTGTAAGATCTTGGTATTGACTGGCGTAGGGCTCCATCGGCGTAAAGAGAGAATGCCTCTGGAGATGTTAGCCTCTAATATCTAGATTTCCGTTTGCTCTATTTAAAATTGAAATTGCATAGATGAAGCTTCGTTTACCGTCATTAAAGTTCATCTCTAATGTCTTCATCCTTCCTTTGATAAACACGTTTACCACCAACCCACGTCTCTTTCACCTTCAATGATCTCAGCTCTTCAACTCCCATGTTCAAGAACGGCTTATCTAATACCACCCAGTCGGCATAAGCACCCTCTTGGATTATTCCAGCCTTACCCTCAAGGAATGAGCCTTCTGCAGGAGCAATTGTGAATCCCCGTAGAGCCTCTTCCATTGTCAGAGTCTCTTCAGTGTACCAACCATTCTTAGTTCCATTCTTTCCAAGGCCTGTCTTTGGTGATTTTCGAGCAACGGCAGCATAGATACCTTCAAATGGATTTGGTGGTTCGACCGGAAAGTCACTTCCCAGTACTGGTGACAGCGATAGGAACGATCGCATTCGATAGGCCGCTTGAGCTGCCCTCTGTGGTCCGAGGCGGTCTTCGGCATAGGACATGTCACTGGTTGCATGTGTCGGTTGAATCGATGGAATGATCCCCATGTCGATAATTCGCTTCTGATCGTCCACATGTACAATTTGACAATGCTCGATACGGAAACGATGTCTTGACTGGCATGACGCTGCGCTCTCACCTGGGCAGATAATGGGATAAGCCGATTCGAAAGCGTCGATTGCCAAACGATTGGCTAAGTCACCGATGGCGTGTATGTTGACCTGGTAGCCGGATGTAGCCCAAGATTGGGTTAATGATATTAGAGTTGATGCATTAACAAGCAATGAACCGGTTGTAGAAGGTCGATCGGAATATGGCTCAATCATTGCGCTACCCCATGAACCGAGAGCGCCGTCTATGGTAATGTTAGTTGATATGGCCAGCGATAAGGGTAGACGTACCAGCGAAGAGTTTGACACTTCGTACGTGCAACATTCCGTCATCTCGTGCAATCCGTACTCCTTCATCTGCACAAAAAGTGTTTCGTTTTTCACACTCAAGCATTGCATATACCCTCAACGTCCATTCCTCTGTGTCTGCCAGGTCTTTGAACAAGTTCAAGTCTTCGGGTATCGCTCCAGCATCATGCATTCCGACAAGACCGAGTGTGTTCAGTTCTCTCATAGCCGCCTGAACATACTGCGTTTTGTCGTATCTATCCGGTTTCGGCCATTTCTCTCTAATGAGGTCCATTGCATTGTCGCAGAAAACTCCTTTACCGGGATCAGTTACGACCTCCCCTCCTGGAATATTTGGGAATGGATCAGGTAAAAGATCTAGTACTGCTTGTGATACCCAAATGCAATGCGCATCCACTCGATCTAGCATGATATATTTGCCTCTCAGGGCAACAGCTGCCTCTAAATCTATCTTCACAAAGTTAGTACGATAATGCAAAGCTTCAGAAACCTGAATTATTTTGGCAAATATTCGGAATTAGAGACAAAGCCTCGGATCTCCTGTATGAAGAACAGAAATGGGTTTCGGGACTAGACATACTGCAGTTGGCATTCGGCCATAGGCAGCTTGATCCCATCCAGCGCCTGTGATCCACTTGGACGTTGAACCTGCGTTTGGGTGATTGGCGGCATAGTCAATGACTCGGGATCGAACTTCCTCTAGTGATTGCGCGCCAACGATATTCACGCCGTGCAAAAATTGTCCGTACATCAGTAAGTGCGCGTGACTATCCCACAATCCAGGTATAACATGCCCTTCTCTTACTTTATTGCCATCATTCAACTCGCGAGAGAAGACTTTGCTGAAGGTGCCAGAGGGCGAGACTTCAAAGCAATCGTAATTGGCATGGTGGTCAGGCTGCGTCAGAACGGACTGATAGCAGTAGGTTACAGTGGATTGGGCAGGCCAAAGACCAGTTAAGAAGGCATAAACAGAGACTGCAAGAGCACCTAGTATCGCAAAAGACAACATTGTGCTTTGATTTCAGTATGATGCCGCATTTCTGTTGATGAAAGACAGTCAATATATACTCTAATCGAGCGCCAAGACCAGTCTCGGTGAAGCTGATTAGGCTGTCTCTCGGTAGCAATTCAGATTATAAAGAGAAGAAAGAATTCGGGCGTCATAGTACTTCTGAATGAATAAGATTCTTCAAAGTGACTTCTTGATTTCAAGCAGAAATTATGATCGTTGAAGAATTACTCCGCTGCAATTGCCATATCGACGTCGATGTTGCGTTCACAAGTAATGGCTGGCACATAATGTCCTCATTCGCCGCATATTTCTGTTTATAAAGTTTGAGAGACCCTATCGATGGGCATTTGGCGCTAGGGTGTGCTGAAGCGGGCTGTCATCGGTGTCGAAGTTGAGAAAGCGTGGGTAAAGTTCATAGACCTTGGTTGGTTTCGATTTCAAATCCGGGATCGGAGATTTTCGCTACGCCGCCATCTACTCTCGTGTACCCTTATGCCTTTGTCTTTCGAGTACTTCACTTCCAGTACCGAAAATACGGCATATTATGGCACCCTCACTCGAAGAAACCCTCACAGAGCCACCCTTAACAGCTCTAACCGCAACGCTAAAAGTCACGCCAGCTCTTGTAGCCCCAGAACCCGAACATTGTCCTGGCCCAGAATCAGATCAAGCTGGCAAAGGCGATGCGTGCGCCGGATGTCCCAATCAGCAGATATGTGCTTCAGCACCAAAAGGACCGGATCCCGATATCCCGCTGGTCACGGAGCGGCTGAGAGGCGTGAAGCGCAAGATCTTGGTGCTGAGCGGCAAAGGTGGCGTGGGGAAAAGCACATTCAGCGCGCTTTTGGCGCAAAGGTTCAGCGCCATGAGAACTGGGAAGAGAAAGAGAACTAGTGATGGCAATGATGGGCAAGCGACGGTGAATGGTAATGGATATCACGTAGAAGACGAAGAAGACGAAGAGAGCGAAATCACAGTTGGGCTCATGGATACAGATCTATGTGGGCCATCTATACCGCGGATGCTGCTTGGAAACCAAGAGTCGCAGATTCACACTACGGCGAATGGTTGGGAGCCAATATGGGCAAGCGACACGTTGGCCGTCATGTCGATCCAATTCATGCTACCATCGCAGGACAGTGCTGTCATCTGGCGTGGACCAAAGAAGAATGGACTGATAAAACGATTTCTGAAAGACGTGGAATGGGGTGATCTAGATCTCTTGGTTGTTGACACGCCACCAGGAACGAGTGATGAGCATTTAAGTGTCAACAGCTTCCTAGGCGCTAGCGGAGTTGACGGTGCTGTCCTCATCACGACTCCGCAAGAGGTAGCACTCCTGGACGTTAGGAAAGAGCTAGATTTTTGCAGGAAAGCCGGTATCAATGTTCTGGGCGTGGTTGAGAATATGGCAGGCTTTGTGTGCCCCAACTGTAGAGGCGAGTCACAGATTTTCCGACCCACGACTGGCGGCGCAAAAAAGATGTGTGAAGACGAAGGTGTTCCGTTCCTCGGATCAGTACCTTTGGATCCTAGAATAGGAATGGCTTGTGATTATGGAGAGAGCTTTCTGGAGGCCTTCCCAGAGAGTCCAGCTGCTCAGCGAATTGAAGAAGTTGTTCGGAAAGTTGGTGAGCGGATCGGGCTTGGTACTTCGACGGAAATCTGAGTACGTGGCGTAGCATCTAGAAGTTGCCCGCAAATGGCAAGCATCTCATCAGCGTCAGCATATACGCAGCTAGATTAGAGTCAAGGCCATGTCCTTGTAGCATATCAATGCCATGACCAGCTAGATTGGATCAAAAAACCCTTTCGCACCATCGATGGTCATGACTTTTAAGGAGAGCAAAGTGCACACTGAAGGCATAGGATTGATTCGAATAGGCTGTTTATATTTGGTCTTCAGTTACAAGCCCAGCAAAAGACGCCATAATCGCCGAAGTATCGCATGCCGTTATGCATCTGGACTGCTCAATTTCTAATGAGCAAATATCCATCAAACACCCTTCATCACCCCAACTTAGAACACCATCTGGTGTGGTCGATCACCCTTCCTCAAGCTGAAAGATGTGGCAAGATAGCTCTCCAACAATGGCTCCTTCTTGATATTGGCCAATATCGCCTTGTCCACCGACTTCTGATCATCGGCACGGCCCTTTGCGAGTTCCTTCTTCTATTCCGTGTCAGTTGATGTAATTATACAGCTCCTTTCTAACATACCTGAGGTTTCTCTCCTTGCTTGAAGAACGCCTCCTCACTCTTCTTGTCCTGAGCCTTATCCCGGACCCAGTACTCTTCCGATGATACCTTCTCGAGAACACTCTTGTCCAGGCCCTTGATGTCTACTTTTGTTTGAGTTGCGATAACGTATCGATGATTCACACGGCGGAGTGGGACACCATTGACCTTAAAAGGACCGGTAACGAGGAGCACGCCTTGATCGAGGTTGTTCAGGAGGATAACTCGTTTGCCGCGGAAACGGCCAGCGAGAAGAATAAGGACAGTACCGGGTTTCAACGATTTCCGAAGCTTGGTTGGGCGGATAGATTTACGGACCTGCGATTAAGTGAGGAGTTAGCCTTGAGTTGGAAATCTTAGAGTGAGCATGCAATTCAGTATAAGTCACTGTCGTCTGGATGGTAGGTCATATTTTGTCTCGGTTTCAGAGCAGTATATTTCTGGAGGAATTGATGCTACCAATTTGCACGCGAAAACATGAAGAGAGCCAACATACCGTCTTGGGCTTCTTCTCCTCTTCCGCTGGGTAGTATTTCGAAGCCTTTACTAAGTAGTGCGGCACTGTTCGCTCGCCCTTGCCGAATTTCTTCGTTGTGGGCTTTGGCTCCGACATTTTGATGATGGAGTGTAAGGAGGATTCTGATGACTTGTAAGTACCAATGTCAGAGTATCGTGAGTGTCGGGTGGCATACAAGGTTGTCGTTGTTCGCAACGTCGTCGGTCTGTTTTGCGGTCGCTTCGAATTTCGGTGCGATCGAAAACGAAGCACGGAACAAGATTTCGCCGACAAAACTTTACTTCGATGCCTCAGGCTACAAGGCTTCCAAACTCTTATTCGCAAATCTATTGCGGTGATACAGCTCAGCATATCCACCTAACGTGCGTCCCTGGGTGGAGAGACGCACGCCGTCGCGAGACGAATTCACGGTTAAGACCTCTCTCTTCGAAGTTCGGAGTGCTAGGGCGAAAGTTCTATCGAGAAATAATATGGCTCACGGACTTGCGGATTTTAGGAGGCGCTTTGCCATACGATATTTGTCTTAGCACTTGCTAAACGCCGTCTTTAAGGGCTTCCCTCCTCCATGTCTTGTTCTCCTTGCCTTGTTCCCCTCGTCAATAGAGAAGTGTTTGTGGAGTTTGTCTTGTGCCGAGCACTTCCGTAACACTTTCCCTTCCTACGAGCTTGTTTCGTCACAGCGGCCCCTGTGCTAAGGCTATGGCTAAGGCTTCCCAGAATTTTATAGAGTACTAAGACTCGGCTCTAGAACCCATTACGCAGAGCTAAGTAATAGACTTGAGTAATCCCGAAGGTGGACCAGGATCTCAGCCCGTACACGCTGATCTCTCAGTTGGAAGAAAGCATAAGAAAAAAGTTCTAGGGCTAGCTCCTCGGACGGCATTCACTCTCATTTTCATCGCATTGCTCGACATTGTTGGTATTATTATTGGCGCCGTGCTTGGGACAAAACATGAAAATCATAGACCTACTGGTAAGTTACCCACATTGTGCTACTGAGCACCTTTTGGATCTGGTTTAACTGTGATATATTTAGTAACTACGACTGTGACGCCTTCTCAAATCCCTTCTTCTACCGGTTCCGGAACAGTTACTGCCACACCAACGGCTCTTACCATCATTGAAGCTATATATGCCACGGTCAACGTTACTACTCAGGCTAGGTCCATTATCCAGCAAGGCTCGTACCTCATCCTGAATATGTCGGATACAGACCCATGGGGCGGTCCCGATCCATGGCCGAATGTTAAAAAGTGTCTTGCCCTTCTTCACTCATATGGTTCCTCTATTCGAACATTTATCGCTTGCGATGGCGATGGACCTTTCACACTTGTCCCTGGAAACGTCAGTTTATCCCCTCATACGCAGGAGATTACGCGTCAAGGACCTAGTGGTCCCGATTTTTCTATAGTGAGCATAGTGTGGGGTGCAGCAGAGATTAGGGACGGAGCCGTGTACCAGGAACTGTATGAGTATAAGGTGAACGGATCTGCAGTGCCGTTTACGAACAGCGTTTTTGGAGCGGACACCCTCCCGAACTGGCCCAAGTCCGGCGTTATATGGTATACGGAGGATAACTTTTTAACGTTTAAGAGTATATTTGCGAGGGAAAATGCCACCGTTACGTTCTAGGTTTGTTGTCTGAGCATGTAATGTATACTTTTTAATTAGCCTTATAATTACTGTTTGCCAGATAGGACTTCCACGGTCTTCATATCACGATGAGTTGTCACTCCTTTTCACAGGGCGTTTTCAGGGATCTCTAAGCCCTTTCCGTTTCCTCAATCTTCACCCAGAAAGATGTCAACGGTGAATTTCCTTACGGCCGTATCCACATAAATGATGATGAGATGAAGGTTTGAGTCTACTCGGAGACTTCATGGATCTGCAGCTCCACAGCATTTCCCCAACACACCAGTTTGGCCACATCGTGCTCTATGTACGTCTCTTTAGTTCCAGAATTCCCGTAGTTACCCATCCCGGTTAGCATTTCATCCGCCATGCTACCATGTATTACTTTGTACTTTGATATCCACGGTCCTTATTCCTGGCATCATAAAGCAAACTCGAAGTATGCAGCCATGGGAATTCTAACTGTGTTTGTTCAGACTACTCCTCTAACTGTGTCTCTACCTCGAAGGTAGATAACGTCAAATGGATTGAAGTCGGCCTTGTGTATTGGGCGAGATATTTCAATATACCCTTCGCAAAACCTTGGCCTGGAAAGTATCCTTCTCTATCAAGCGTGAAAGTTGTATTGTCATATCCAAATGCGCCTCTATTTCAATTTTCGAACGACTGCTCCGTATTAGAGAGCCAAGAACGACCGAAATGATTGAAATAGTACATTCGAGTCTATCAAGTTAGGCTTTCGAGCCAATACTATCGGTAAAACAACTTGACCATATTTAAAGATATCTTAAGAGAGAATATGGATCGAGTCGTATCGGAAGGAGCATACGGACTGCCTTGGATAGTGGCCGCGAACCAAGACTGACTTATGAGACTTGGGTTTCGATCACCTTGGTCAAGTTCTGTCCTTCGTCGATTTAGGCAGCAAGTTATCATCCATGCTCTGAGCCCCGTAGATACCTTAACTAACTGTGTACTACGTATCTCGTACTGCAATTTGATTCTTATTTAAATGGTTGCCTTGAGAGCCGGCTTGTGAGAGCAATAAGCTGGGACGCAGGGGATTGGCCAGCCAAAACAACTCAAATACGAGGATTACGACTGAGAGCGAAGACCGAACGGAGCTTGCCAGCCTTAACTCAAGCATTTAAAGCTATCAACGTTCCAGTAAGTCTGCAATCAGCAAACATGGCATCCTCAATCTTCACGCATCTGTTATGGCGACTCCGCATTTACACTTTCCAAACATTGATCAGCATCCTCGCATTTAGCCGTCGAATCAGACCACCACCGCTACCGGAGAGGCCTACGCATAGGAAATTTTATTCTGTACGACCTAATCTGGTCTGTTTCGTCTGGATTCCATCATCATACAAAGCTGGCAGCTCACCTCTACCGCTTCTAATCGATATCCACGGTGGAGGATTCTGCATTGGCCACCCTACCCTTGACGACAGTAGTAATGTAATTCTATGTCACAAATACAATATATGTGTCGTCTCTATCAACTACCGCAAAGCGCCACAGTTTCCATTCCCGACAGCCGTCCAAGATGCGGCAGCGCTGATTGATGCAATCCTAAACGACCCGGAACTTCCTGTGGACAAGACAAAGGTCGCAGTTTGTGGATATTCGGCTGGCGGCAATCTTAGTCTCACTGCAACACAAGTTCATGATCTTAACAAGCGTATCAAGGGTGTTGTCTCCTTTTACCCGGCCACTGCGGTGGGCCGGCCTCTAGCAGAGAGGTTGAAGAAGGCGACGCCTTCACCAGATTCACCGGATGTACTGCTTTCCTTGACCGACATGTTTACGTGGGCGTATGTCCCCGAAGGACAAGATTTGCATGACCCGTTACTCTCGCCATTATACGCGAAGCGGGAGAATCTACCGCCAAAGCTGTACATCTTGGGATGTGAGTACGACATGCTTTGCGCCGAGGCAAGAGAGATGGCCGAGAAGATGGCCAATTCGGAGGAAGCTAAGCAGAAAGAAGAGTTGGGTAATGGTAGAGATGGATGGCAGTGCGGCAGTATTACGTGGGAAGAGATCAAAGGTGTGCAGCACGGTTTCAATCAGATCAAGAATTTCGAGCGCAATCCGGAGGTCAAGAAGATATTGACGGAGAAGACTGATCAGATGTTTGAAAACATCGCGAAGTGGCTTTTCAAAGAGGTTTATGGTGAAAGATGATTGACTGAAATATTGTATACCCTCGATATTTGCCATAATTGCTACTATTTACGATTAAAGGGGAGTTGTTTTGCTCAAGTCCGCTGTATCCAGAAGCCTGAAGTGGATGTCCTTGTTAGATATATACTGATGAATGGCCCCAGATTGTTTCACTCTTCGTTGTGTTCTACGTTTTGATGTAGAGCTCTGGGAATCTTGGTGCTGTCGACATGCTTGGTGTGTTACCGTCCGAAAGTTGGGCAACAGCAGTTCGAGAAACTTGCTAGGCCTTTCTGCGGGTCTAAATAGGCATGATTTGGTTGACAGTTTAAGCTGGTGCTAAATTGGCACTCGAACACAATATTACAAAGTGCCTGTGCCTACCTACCTGCTTTCAGTTTTTTCGGTAATCAATCCTCAAGTTTGCATTTGCATCCGCCATTACGGAATATCTGCTATTCTCAGCCTCGCCATCATGCGACCAATCAGAACACGACGCTAACATCGCTCCTTTCCCTGATTTCATCGTTAGCCCTGGCCAGCTCCAACTTTCCAACTACTACTCTCTTGTGCCCCAAGCACAACTGTTCAGTTCTCGCGGAGGTACTGGGGCATCGAGTTGATGTTGAGTGCTACGTACCTATCCACTCTCGGTGTTTTCCAATGCCTCGACTGGAAGACGAGCCAGAACAAAGCTGGAGATCTCGCGCAACGCGCTGGTATGACAGCTTTGTCAACTTTGCCCTTCGAGACAATGTCCTTGAGGTTGCGGTTGGCTTGATGTACGTTTATCAAGTTCACATGAAGCGTTGTGGTTACTGTGCTGACTATACCAAGACTTGCTGCCTCTTTCACTGCCGTCGCCAATTCCCTCGTGTCCGACATTATCCTACCTCTCGTGTCTTTGCTTCCCTTCATCGGTCGAAACATAGAAGAAAATTTCCTTATCTTAAGAGCAGGTCCTAGTTACGACAAGCACATATCTCGAGGCTATAATACAGTCGGCCAGGCGCTTGATGACGGTGCGGTTGTTTGGGCATATGGCTCTTTCATAGACAAAGTTGTCCGATTCTTCTTGATTGCCTTTTCGCTATATGTCATCGCAGAGATCTACAGTTGGACAACTCATGACAATATTGTGAAGAAGCTAGTCCGATGTAGATATTGTCGAAAGTATATCAGCGAGAAGGCGAAACGGTGTGTCAATTGCACTAGCTGGCAAGATGGCAGAGAAGATTAATGAGTTTGGATTGTGATGCTGGTTTCGTCTCTCTCCACCTGGAAACGACCAAATATGAAGATATGGCGGTCATGGAAGTGCGAAGCCGGTTTTGGAGAAGATCTTTCAAAGCACGACGACGTTACCGCGGAACAAGTGACTCCCTTCGTACAATCATACTTCTGTAGAAAATTTTTGCTCCACGGCGATTCTAAATTTATTTTGACCAACCTCTGGCTAAAATATTTTTAAATAGATCCTCTGCATCGTTCGCCTTATCGGCATTCTTAGTTCAATTGTTGATCTCCTTCAACTCACCTTGCTATTCATCGCCATTGATCGCCATTTCGATTCTGGAGTGTTCATTTTATCTCTAACAAGCACTATGTATTTTCTTTTTAGTGCGGTTTCTTTGATCGGAGCACTCCTCGCAGCTGATTTCGCTACTTCGCAGGAGACTGATAATCCTACCGATGGCAGCGTTGTTGCAGAGTATGACCAATATAATGTGGTATATGACACTGAACAGTTGGACGCAGACACGGCGGCAGATATAAAAGCTGTCGTTGAAGCTCATCCTAATCCCGAGATCAAGCTACGCTTTAGACGCGCAGAAAATGAAGAGCAGGACGGAGCCGCAGCAGATGCCGAGCAATCGACCACTGTGACATCTGATGTAGCAACTCCATCCGGCTATTCCAACCTAATTTCTATCGGTGAGGTGGCCATCAACGCCTTTACTGACTGCAATGGCGAGTACACGTACTTGGGATTTCAACTGTTCACTCCTCCGGCTTTCGACATCCAGCTCTGTGCAAATGCCTGCTCAGAGACTACAGCGTAAGATCAAATTTACTGTCATAACGTACACACGCTGAATACATGCAGAAAACAGGTTGTCCATGACACTGAGACAATTGAGGCCTTGAACTGCGCTTTCTTCAACACGTATCGTCTTTACAAAGATGGTGAATACGCTGGCCAGATCTGTTCGATGTATAGCGAGACTTGGGATTCCGCTTATGGCACAAATTCTGGCCAGGTCCGCAATAGTGGTAACTACACCATTTCTGACAGCTTCATCGCCTCAAACACAACAAACCCAAGACCTGTGCCATCTGGAGCGGCGTGTGGCGGCTCTGAGTAAGTGCTATGAGCAGGAATGATTCGAGATGGAAACATTCCCCTCAATCTAAGATTGAACATGCTGACCGGTCTAGGTCAACATCCCTGGAAGAAACAGTCTCGCCTAGTTCGACCGCGGCTGATGTTACGGGTGAAGAATCTTCGACTGAAGAGCCGGAGTCTACGACTAGTGTTGTGGAGCGATTAGCGGCGTGGTTAATGGATGCTGAGTTGCCCTCTGATCTAACGATAATCTCTACGGACTCCGTCATTACCCTTACAGAAGGCACGGAGTCGGTGGCAAGTGAAGAGCAAAGTGAAACGGCAGACATTCTCGATACTGATACGAAATCAAATGCCGGAACAGCAAGACAACTTACTCCCATCACGGGGGACAATGGTATCGCAGCGTCTGATTCGACCTTCCAGTCAGCAGCTGCAGCAGGCACCGATCCCACTGATCTGATTGCCAACATCCTCAGGGAGCAAGGTTACGATTCTTTGTGCTCCAGTATTCTTGGATATGTCGCTGAAGTTACCGAGACAGCCTTGATATCAACCACAGCAACAGTGTCAACTCCGTCCGTTATCTTCCAAGTTACCACCTCGACCACCGAAGAAGCCGTGACTACTGAGGCTGCCACAGCCGATGCCACAGAAGATACTGAGACTACTGAGACTGCCACAGTCGATACCACAGATGATGCTGAGGCTACTGTGACTGCCACAGCCGATGTCACAGAAGATTCTGATGCTACTGGGACCGCCACAGCCGACACCACAGATGATGCTGAGGCTACTGGGACCACCACAGCCGATGCCACGGCCGATGCCACAGCCGATACTGAGACTGATGTCACGGAAGAGAATGAGACGGATGAAACTGCTTTCGAAAGTAGAGGCTACGACGGCTTGATTCGGTCCTTGGTGAAGAAGAAGATTTCACATTCGCCTAGCTCTCGAAAACGGTCTAGGCATAACAAGCGTCAGGTTCCAAGCCTTGATGGACTGTCATACCTGAACCCATCACTTGTCGCTGCAGCATGCCAGAAAGTCGTAACTCAGCCTACAGCTACAGGAACTGTAACTGTGCCTGCAACATCGACCATCACATCGTACGAACAAGTCCCGACCACCGTAGTAGGTTCAACCGAAATCCAGACCAGTTTCAGTACCATCATTGTTGCTCGGTCCGGGGAAGGATACAAGAGCGTTTCAGAGTAGACTGCTCAGATCTGGATGTTGAGACTCTCCGCCGCTTTATTTGAGAATCCATTGGAACCAAAAACAGTGGAAACGATACAAGTGTTGAGCGGAAGGTTAGTTGTGGCTACGATATACTAGCCGTCGTTCTCTGCATTTGCTTCTTGCACCTCCTGTATTCTTCATAATGGAGTAGTAATCGAAATTATTGGAAGTTCCAATTCCTATGACAATTCCGGTGATGCCGAGAAACCATTCCTGCACTATGATGGATTTCAAATCGACGATATACCTACTAGACTGATGCTAAAAAAAGGCAGCTTAGTAGTGAAGAATCGGATAACGCCTCCGAGCGGAGTGGTGGTTCGATGCGAGTAATGGTCTCGATTGCTTGGCGCCAGGCGTTAAACTTCTCAATATAAAACCATGACGTCCCTTTAGCCTTCATTTCCATTACTACACTTCAGATCATAACAACTGAAAGTCTCCCAAGTACCGAACCGCTGCAGATTGGGACCTGGCTCCATCTTTTATTGCATTTGATGACTGCCAACCGGACTTCATCACCATTGAAACCCAAAAGCTTCCTAGCGCTCAGGACGACGCCGAACAAATTTCCACCTTCTAGAGGACCCACTTGGGGCTCAACTCGGAAATTTATCCCCTCCGAGTATGTACTGTTAAGCACTAGTTACGATCGCCGCCCACGCTATTGGGACTTGTGGCGCTTTAAGTTGCCCTTTATGGGGCGTTGGAACAACGTAGTCGACCAATTGCTGTCGTTCTTTGTGTTTATGTTGCCAAAAGGGGAACTCCTCGACTTGTTCCGGTGCCTGGCGGTCATCGTACTACGCACATGAGTCTCAGTCGGCGTGCTGCTCGTTGTGTTCTGATTGCGGACTTCGACCTGACTACATATGTTCATCCCAAGCGAAGACTCTGCAGAGTGGCATTGTACCTCAAGCGTACCAAGCTGGCAGAACGGATACAAACTTGGCAAAATGTTCCAGACCATTCTCAGATCATAAATATCCGTCAATTTTGCTGTCTACTTGTTTCTACATCACACACATCTTCACTACAACATACTCACTTCCGTGGCACTGTCTTTTGCTAGGTCACTCGTTACTAGTCACTCGCTTTTAGTCAATCGTTTCTAATCATTCATTCACTCATCTATGGCTTCAAAGTCACTCCTCGTTGCCGCAACTGGCCTTATGGCCTCGGTAACTGCTTCATCCATCCCCAGCATCTTCCAAAAGCGATGGGACACCAGCATTTGTAACAACAACCCTGGTGCTGCAGTCCCGGACTCGAACACCTTCCAATTTCCTCTGGAAGGTTATCGCAATGACAACTGCTGGGGCATTTGTCTGGGAGATCAGTCGACTTGTGCCACCACAACGGAGGTATGCTTCGACTTCTCGGGCGAGAACCTCGTTTTCAACTACAGTTCTGTGTCTGGTTATACCTACACTGAAGCTGATATCTGGCTTGGTCTTGACGCTCCGGATAACAGTGCCGTCTCGCAGTATACCACCAGCAATGGAGCATGCGTTATCTCTGCTGATGCTAGTACTGCAAGCTGTACCATTCCTTACAGCTCGATCATCACGAGCGGTGACGTTCTCTCTGGAATGTGTCCCAATGGCGACGCTGCTGGTCTGACCTTCTTCTTGAATACGAATGCCGCTCTTGTCGACAGCGATGGTAACCGCGTCGCAGCGGAAGCTGCCCTTTCTTGCGCTGACTACCCAACCTGCTCTACTACTTTGCCGGAAACCTACTGGGAGCTTTACTACCGATGCACCGACTGCCCTGCCGCTTCATCCTCTAGCAGCGTACCTTCCAGTACTCCAACAAGCTCGTCGTCGTCAGTTTCGTCGTCGTCGTCGTCGTCGTCTTGGTCAGTTTCGTCGTCGCCGTCGCCAGTTTTGACGTCTTCGTCTTCGTCAGCTTCGTCGTCCTTTACTACCACGACCTCTTCCACATCATCTGGTTCATCTTCAACGACATCTCGATCGTCCTCTGCTCCCTCATCCAGCCCAAGCACCTCGAAGCCAGCTTCTTCAACGCCCTGCACAACAAGCAAGCCAACATCCAGCTCTACCCCCGGTTCTCCGACTAAGCCTAGCTCCACGTCCTGCACTAAGACCAGCAGTGCCAAGCCGACCTCATCGACAACCAAGTACTGCAACTACGGTACTGCATTCGGCCACCACTCCAGCTGTTCCGAGACGTTTCAATCTTTGAGCAACCGTCCATCCAGCTGCAACCGCTGGGGCTGGTTCGAAACTTTCACCAGCAGCCAGATATATGGCGGTCTCAATGGCCCACTCTACGTCGGCGCTGGCGGCAATGACTTGAGCAAGGCCGTCAGCGTGGGCTCCTGGACCGCATGGACCGCCAAGGACGGCAAGATCTACGTCGACTGCTCGGTGGGCAACGGATACTCGCTCGGCAGCGTCAGCGTCGACATTGGGTGCTCCAGCATCAACTCGTGCGACCCCAACAACTTCGACTACAACGTTTCGCCTGCCGCCGGCACAACCAGCCTGCTCACCAATGGCTTCGCCATCCCCAACTGTGGCCGCACTGGCACCCCGTACATCATTGTTCAAGCCGCCGTCAACACCGTCGCGACCATCCCGAGCTCGCAGTCCAACAGTTACACTTGCCCTAAGCCGGTGTGCCAGTAAGCTTAACAGGCTTAGACGTCTTGGGGCGAGCGGAACAGTTCTTGGGATTGTTGCAGCGGCTGGTTTGACCGATTGCCATGCATTCTTGGGTTAATTCGCTAGAGTAATGTTTTAGATTGCGGTACTATATTATAGACTGTCCTTAATGCTAATAATCTGGGCCCTTTTCAACAACTTCTTTTCAATCTCTTGTGTGTTTTCGTTTCTACCCTGCCCATCTACAATCAAAAAGGAATATGATAGTGCAGTAGGAAAGCGTAAAAGCTGGTCATGCCGTTGGAAGGTGGCAACTGGACGACTTGGGCATTCCTTCCGGTGCCACAACGGTTTATTTGTCAGTGCTGGTATTAATTGAAGTTAACGCTTTTCCGGATCGATCGGCGAAAGAAGTTTTTGTTCCCAGTCTTATCGGAGTATCAGTCATTTATGTCATGCCATTCCAACGAAACGCATCGGAAAAATACCCGTAGGTCTGAAAAAGAACTTCCCTTTCGCTGTGATTGGCCCGCTGGAAAACGCCTTCGCAAGCCTTTTAGCTCCTCCGATATCGTCGATGAAGTGGAAATACAACACGAACCTCAGGTCCTTGCTGTGATAATCACTACCACTTGAGTGGATATGGGTCATATAGCTGGTATTTGCTCCGCTGACGAGTTCGAAACGCTTCACAGATGCATCCTCTTTACTTCTAGACAATAGGTGCGTAGCTGCGTTAGAGCAATGCGTTCCTGTGAAATTGCAAGGGCATTCCAACGACATTGAATCTCACCCATTTCAGTGTATCGGATTTCCGAGGCTTGTCTATGGCTCCGCCATCGGCTGAGCCTTCAGCATGCATGTCCAAAGAAAGTCGATACCAGTACATATTGTATGAAGACTTGATTGCTCATATAGATCTGCAAAGATAGTGAGCAGCTCTAAATCATCGGATGTCAAAGTACTCGCCACTATTTCCGGTTACCGGTGCTAGGACACACCAGTCTAGTAGGGCGTGCATGCACGGCAAGCTGAACCGCAAGCCATACTAGCACCCCAGTTTTGATCGGAAAATCGGCCCATTGAGTCCTGAGTTACTTAACACTTCGATGAAGGCGCCCTCAACACGATCCCCAACTTGTTTGGGAAGAGCCTCAGCATTTGGGGGTTTCCAATTGCAGAATTCGCCAACATTCCATGCTGTTACGCTTCATACGTTTCTTTCAAGCTCGTTTGATACACAATAGTCGTATCTGCATACCAAATAAAGGTTATGATGGCTCTCATCATGGAGACTGCCGCAGACGTCTCCCGACAAACAACTGATACCTCCATCGGACATGAGAAGAGTTATGATATCGAGAAGGATGCTGCTTCGGTATCTGAACGCTCCGAGCGGATATCGTCTGTTCAGGCTCCCGATGAAGCGTATCAGCCACCGTTATCGAAGACTACGTCGCATAAGTCCGTCGTCGAGATCACCTTGAGTCGGCTTGCCTCGCATCTTACCACTCGAGATATTCGTGACCCAGGACCTCCTCCAGACGGTGGGTTTACAGCTTGGTTGCAGGTCTTCCTTTGCTGGCTCGTCATCTTGAATACCTGGGGTTTCGTGCTATCATTTGGAGCATTCCAGACATACTACAGCGAGACGTTAAACATGGATCCTTCGACAGTATCTTGGATAGGATCAATCCAAGCCTGGCTAATGTTTTTCCTTGGTGCTTTCTCCGGACGGGCTCTGGATGCTGGTTTGTTCAGGCCAACAATCATCATCGGTATTCTGTTCCAAGTGATAGGAATGTTCATGATGAGTCTTAGCACAAAGTACTGGCAGCTCTTCATCACTCAAGGCGTATTAACAGGCCTTGGTGGAGGCATCTTCTTCTGTCCTTCGTTGGGACTGCTCTCAACATACTTCCAAAAGAGGCGCGGTATCGCACTTGGCATAGCAACTACGGGTAACTCCACAGGAGGTATGATCTTTCCTCTAATGGTACAACAACTTCTGCCAAAGCTAGGCTTTGCTTGGACAGTCCGAGTGCTGGCCTTTTTCAACTTGGTCTCCTTGGCATTGGTGATCGCATTCATGAAACCAAGATTACCTCCAAGGAAGAGTGGTCCAATCATCGAGTGGAGTGCAGTGAAGAATATTCCCTATGTCCTCTTCGTGGCTGCTGTCTTTCTTCTGATCATGGCAATGTACTGGGTGTTCTATTACGTGAGTAACTTCTCTCCGCGCTAGTGTCGCACACTTTCCGGAATACAGCCTGCAGTTAACTGAATGCTGACTTTTGTCATAGGTTGGTGCGTATGGAAGAGATGTAATAGGCCTCACCTACTCTCAGTCTGACAACATCGTAATTATTCTCAACGGCGTCGGTATTCCCGCTCGTATCCTTCCTGGCTTCCTCGTGGTCAAATATGGAGTAAACAACGTCTTCCTTCCTCTTGTCTTGATCAACATAATCATCATCTTTTGCTGGCTCGGAGTCAAAGACGTGGCCAGCTTCTACGCGTTCACCGTTTTCACCGGTATGTTCGCGGCGAGCTGGCAAGGTATGTTTCCGACGTGCATCGCGAATCTGAGTAACGACATTACAAAGACCGGGACCAGGTTAGGCATGGCCTTCACTGTCATCTCCATTGCAGGCCTTACAGGCGGACCGATTGGAGGAGCGTTGCTTGGAATTGACCACGGTAGTTACATGCCAGCACAAGTTTGGGCGGCTGTGACCATGGTAGTTGGATTTGGTTTCGCGGTAGCAGTGAGGGGTGTCAAATATGGATGGGACTGGAGGACGAAGTGTTGAGTTTCATTGGTGACATGTTCTCCTTGATAGGGTCAGACCGTGGATTGCTGAGGCTGCAAAGTTGACATGGAGCATAAGCGTGGTGTTTGCTGGGCGTACATGGTCACTAAGGTACGGGTGAGTGGCTGAAACATCTGACACGGCGTTTTCCTGCTAGAATAGTTAATAAGAATGCTTCCTTTGATTACAGTAATCGAGCGCCATATTTCTCGCAGCTGCAGCGTCCGCGATACCGCGTTCCTGGACAACGATTCACTCGACGGGCTTCAAGGCTTCGAAGTAAGACGAAGGACAGATTGCATCGGGGCGGTGAGCAGTATTTATTTGATCAAAGGAGATGAGAAAGGAAGTGCGAATACGATGCTGACGGCTGCCGGAACGTAGGCAGGGGCATGATGCGCCGTGGTCAAAATGTTACGCCATATCGATAGTCGCCCATGGAAGCAACAGCCTTGCCTGATGAAAACAATCCACCAAACATCGCTGGGCTGAATCACCCAAAAAATCACAGAAATAGCACAGGAGGCAATTGACCGCGCAATTGCTTTCTTTTGCATGTTGTCATAGACCAGCCATTGCATTTCGGCCTTCGGAAGCTCGGTAGTGGGGATTTATTGGCGTGGCTGGCAGAGAAGTGGCGGGCACCCAACCTTCTCCTTGTGCCCATCTGCTTCACATGGTTTGCGATCAATTCTTCTCATTCATACATCCTTTCACTCTATCTCCCCTGCATCTACAACAATCTCTCTGCAGGATCTCCTTTCGTTTCTCAACCATCGTTGGGTTGCGTTTGGAGAGAACAACAATCCACAACATCACCCATCACGAACCGTCCAGACCCCACCGAGGCTGATCTGCATTACAGCTTAAACCTACGAGCTCCTCCGACCTTCCCTCAGCTTGTGACAAATACCGCACCCGTCGCCATTGACGGGCAAATACTCTCCAATGAGCCTCCTACGAGCTCCTTCGACGCTTCTGTCGACCATTGCACTTATCCTCGCATCTACAAGTCCATCGCGGGCCGCACCGGGCGCCACGGAAGTCGTCCTCGAATCCGACGGCGACGCAGATCTGCAACTTCAAAATTCAACCCTTGATAAGAGGTGGGGAGGTGGATGCCAACATGGAGCGTGCGGTGTGGAACAGACTATATGCTGCAACACCGGTGCAGGCGGTTACTGCTCCACCGACACAGCAGAAATAGCATACTGCATAACCGAAGTCCAACCAGAAACCACGCCGCCGCCTGCACAAGGCTACTACACATACTGGACCGTAACGACGTACGAAACAGACACCGTCATGACCACCTACACCTACAGCTCATGGATCGGCATTACAACGCAGGTGCAAGTGCAGACCTGCCCGATGGACTGGGCCGGAATGACGACCGTCTGCGGCGGCATGTGCTGCTCGACAAACCAGTACTGCAACCTGGGGACGTGCACGACGAACGGCGCGGCCTACACGGTGACGGGGGCAGGCGCAACCGCCGGCACGCGCGGCACATCGGTGACCGGCGCAATCATCACGTCGACGATCTCGCCCACGGTGACGACCGGCTTCGGCACGCCCGTGCCGGCGTCGTCGGGCAACGTGACGCTGGTGTCGGGCACTACCGGCAGCAGCGGCCTGTCGGGCGGCGCCATCGCCGGCATCGTGCTCGGCGTCATCTTCGGCCTGCTGCTGCTGCTGCTGATCTGCCTGTGCCTGTGCCTGCGCGCGGGCGCCGAGGCCATCCTCTCGTTCTTCGGGCTCGGGCGGCGCCGCAGACGCCGCGGGCGCGTCATCGAGGAGGAGCGTATTGAGCGGCGCCGCCGCGGCACCGTCGATGGCAGGCGCTGGTACGGTGAGACCGATAGGCCTAGTCGGACGTCTGTGACGCGGATCGAAGAGCGGAGGACGAGCGGCGCCGGCGGGTTCGGTGGGTTGGCGGCTGGCCTGGGCTTGGGTGGGTTGGCTGCTGCGCTTGGTTTCAGGAGGGCTGAGGAGGGCCGCAGGAGAAGGGACGACAAGACCGACACTGAGGTCAGCTACGATAGCTACTACTACGACTCTGATTACTACAGTGGTGAGCCGAGAGAGACCATTCGCTTAGTTAAAGCGCACGATTCCGACGACTAACACTCGTATAGGTAACAGTGAAGGACGATCAGATGTGCGACGAGAAGTTCGGCGAGAAACAATCCGGAGAGACTCCAGAAGAGACTCGAGGAGAGACTCGAGGAGAGACTCGAGACGATGACTGCGATGACCATTCCCCTGTACATACGGTCCGCAATTGACGAATTCATTAAGCAGCACGCATTGAGAGGTGTTCGTGGGTTCAAACACCCCATGTTATGCACAGGGTAATCGGTGTTCAATGGCTGTTATTCTGAACATTTGGAAGCAAAGCCGTGTGGATATTGCGTGGCTGCAAGGTTTCAACTAGATTCAACCTCACGAACGGGTTAATGAGCGACGTCGTATAGCGTGAGAATGAAGTCCATTCTACGATTTTTGATCTGAATCGTAATCCCCTCGAATCTTTTGATGTTTCAGTTGAGACGATACCGATGTGAGCGAGAGCTGAACAGCAAGGACAAGAGGCTAGGCTGATTTCAAGTCGACGACAGAGCAGCATACGTGATGGGAATGAACATTTTTAACACTGGAAATTCTGGAATCTAGAAGTTCTTGCGAAGTTTCATATGCCATTAGAGGGTATAAAACGTTCCGTATGCAGAGAAGAGAGCTCAATTTATCTGCATGCCTCAGATTCCAACACATCATATTCATTCTAATCTCTGTAGACTAGAATCGACTTATACGCTAATATTAGCGGTAGCCTGATCATAGGATGGCGTAGCATGTTGGAACGGAGCACCTTGAGGTGGTGGGACGTATTGCTCCGCTGGTGGTGTAGCTGTAGTATCGGCAGGCCCCATTTCCAGCCTTCCGATAGCACTAATGGGCGCACCACTCTTTCTGTGCTTGTGAACTGCCATGCCGAAGGGGACCAGGGATGCAACGAAGAGGAGCCTATGCAAAGAAGTTATTTAGTAAGTGTATGGTCATCAATCGGGTTGAACATACATCTCGAGACCCGATATGCCGGCAGCTGCCGCCAACGAATTGAGATAGGGGGCATTGGCTCCATCAACGAAGCAAAAGTAGTAACCGCACTCTTCGCGAAAAGGATGCTCGGTAGCCCTCAGATCCGCGAGGACTGCCATCGCAACGAGCCAAAATGCGGTCATAAGCGCGTCCAGAGCAAGCACAGCCCACAAATTGTAGAAGGCCGGCTGATAAGCTTCGGCTATGAGGCCGTAGAGGATGACGATAAGGGTAAAGACCGCAGCGACGAGAGCGAACACCTCTTGGCCGAAAGTTCCGCCAAATGTCACATTGATCAGATGTCCGACTATGCCTAGTATGATTACGGCGACGAAGAACTGGACGATGCGCAAGATGAAATAGGGTTTGGGCATCCCAACAATGTGACTCCGCGGTCCGGACGTGGTAGCATCAGTCGTGTCGACCGTGGTGTTGTTTTTGTCTGCAATGGTGGCCATCTTGAAACTAAGAAGAAAGGACTAAAAGAAAGCAGATACAATGAGTCTGAGAAGGCAGGCTGAACAGCTGAAAAGATTGATGATGTTTCGGAAGGGGAGCTGGGTGATAGCCTTGCTTTTACGTTCCAAGTGTAAAGGTAGGACGAGGTGCAATGTCGGCCAGGGTATTTGAGGTTAATTAATTACTCAAGCCGTTATGCAGTCCTCAGTGGCCCCTTTTCCTAGACCGGTGAGTGATGTGCTGGTACCAAATAAGTAAAGAATTTGGGATGGCGTAAACGCCGGTGGCTTTCCACCAAAGCTTCAGCCGCAACCACCATCGATCACGCGCGTTTGCTGAATGAAAAACTGTAACACGATGCCATGCAGAAACCAGCTGGCAGCCATTATCATCTGTGCGCCCTGAAGCATACTTCAGAAACGAGAATTCCGCAGGTGGCCTGATTCGGGATGCTGGAGGAGCTAATGCCGTAGCTCCCTGGCTCAAGAGATCATCGACCAAATAGCGAGCGCCGTAGCGCGCCACTAATTCTTGTGCGGATTCAAAGCTGTGGCTGTGAAGCTGCAGGGCTTTCGTCGACACTGGCTCATTCGCTGCTCAGTGTGGCTCATTCTCAAGTGAAAGAACCGTAACGATATTCTGGCAAACAGAAGCAAGGGCCATTCAGCTGTTCACACTCCATAGTTCTCCAATAAGAGTGATCGCATCTAATAAGAGGTAAGCTGTCATCTAGCGCAAAAGCAAGCATCCAGGGATCGCTTTATACCGTCTCTTCCATTCATAAAAATGCCGCAGTTTCTTGAATAAGTTGGCGGTTTCCTTAAGCTGATCGAACAGGCGTTTAAGACAACGCTGAAAAGATCTGGCATTTGCCATGTTAGCGACAAAGTACCGTCTAGGTGCCACGAAGTTGAGGATTGATTACCATTTGCAGAGAGAGCGGCTTGGCTATCTATCGTACTTCTAACAAAGAACGGCGCCACCTAAACCCAGATTTAGGTAACACTCCACTAACTCCACACGGGATAGCCGACATGAATCTTGATTAGTCTGGCAGTAATAGATTTCGGTAGTTGAAGATTGACAAACTGTGTCGAATTCTCGTTGCTTTGAGACTGTGCGTTCCTGTAGTATTTGTGAGGAGCGATTCGCGCCCGTCAGAACAACCACCTTCACTCTCAGCATCGTGCAAGCCGAGGTGCGGAGTACACCAGCAATATAAACTTGTTTCATCACCAATTTGCAATCCGTAACGACTTCAAACTTTGATTCCTCCCGTAGTCCAAGAATGGCATCGATTGACGAAATCTTTAAGCCTTATACAACCTTTGATCGTAGCAAAGCTGAGACAGATGGATCTGGCAAGGTTAACTGCCTCTGCATCTATGCCGTCGACAAGACAGGTGCGAAGCCCGGTATTCGCTTCGTATTCAGATCTGACTTACTCTTGAATACAGGCAAAGTGATTTACCATCACTTGTCTGGCGAAACCACCTTGGACCCAAATGCACAACCAATCGAAAAGGACGCACTTTTCAAGGTAGCATCATGTACCAAGCTTATCACGACCATTGCTGCCCTACAATGTGTGGAGCGTGGATTAATCACTCTTGATGAGCCAGTTTATGGAGTGTTGCCTGAATTGAGCGCATTGCTAGTAGCATCAGGAGAAGGTTTCGAGAAGCAGAAAAAGACCATTACCCTCCGCACATTGCTTACCCACACCAGTGGACTAGTGTACGCACCTGACGCATCCGATGGAAATGTGTATTTCAAGAAGTTGATTCGAATTCCAGATACTTCCAATTGGCACCACCAGCGATTCAAGCTGCAGCGGGAAATGTTGACAGGCTTGAAACCCATCCCATCCCGGAAGCCTTCAGCACACCACTAATGTTTGAACCTGGTGACGGATGGATGTAGTATGCCATTTCTTCCATATGTCAGCGAATTAAGTATATCCTAACCGACAGCAGTTCACCGTCTCTAGACTGGACTAGCCTGCTCGTCAAGCGTATCACGGGAGGAAGCTTGGAGAACTACTTCAACAAGAATATCTGGAGCTGCGTCGGCTTGCAAGCGCCCTACCCAACATTTGACATCAACTTACAACCCGAACGCAAGGCCAAGCTCCTTCAGGTCACAGAACGGATGCCCACCGGTGGCCTGAAGTCGACCGTCTACGCACCTGGTGAATCCCCGCCCGATGAATGCGGCGGCCACGGACTGGTAACCGACATCCCATCGTACGTCGCCGTACTGGCAGACATAGTGTCAGAGTCGCCGAAGCTTCTGAAGCCGGAGACTCTGAAGCTGATGTTCGAGCCGCAGCTGAAGCCCAATTCTCCTTCCACACAGGGTCTGAATGCCCTGCGCTTCATATACGACGTGCAGACTGGCAGCGATCCTGAGGTCGAGGTGAACTTCGGACTTGGAGGCTTGCTGCTCATGGGTAAGAGCAAGACGGTGGGAACACCAAAGAATACGCTCCTGTGAGTATTCCTGACCCATCTGATCTCAAGCTTTGTGCTGATTGCTCATGAACGTAGGTGGGGAGGTATAACCAATCACCTGTGGTTTGCAAATCGCGACAAAGGCCTCGCTGGCATGTGCTCCATGCATGAACTGCCGCCCGGTGAACCGGTTGTTGCGGAAATAGTGAATAAATTTCAGAAAGACTTTTGGAGCAAGTTTGGCGATGACTAGTGTCCAAAGTTCAAGTTTAGGTCTGATTCGGAACCAGCGATGGATGTGGAAGGTGGAGAAGTGATATGACGTTCGATTCAAGTATAACGGCGATGCTAATCTAAAGTCTTTGAAGAGGATGCACGACCAACTCGTGCTCAAAGAACGAGAGATCTTCATCTCTTTCATTATTTTCCATGTCGTGACCAAGATCGGGCTCTGAGTCTTCTAGGAAATCCTCCATTTCCCGAGCCTCCGACGCTTCCTCTCTCACGCGGATTTCGAGGTCTTGTGTTTGAAATGTTTTCACTTCGGACTGCTGCCGTAGTTTAATGGCGAGCAAACTCGACAAAGCATCGGGGTCCTTCAAAGGTTTTAAGGCCTTTGCAACTCTATCACCGCCCATAAATCCACTCTCCTCTTTCCGCATCAAAGCATCTGCCACGCCTTCAATGTCCTGAGCTTGAGCATGAGCTCTGATAATAGACGTCCATGTGATAATGTCAGGCTTCAATCCTCGCTCTTGCATAAGCTCAACTACCTTCTCAGCAGCAGCTGGTTGGTTGTGCCGAGCGAAGGCGTGGACAAGGGTATTCCAAGTCTGCACTGTTGGCTTAACATGGTAGGAAAACCGCTGCTTTTGCGGATCCCAAATGGGATCTCGATCTTTCACACCTCGAGTCATACCACGAATAATATCAGCGCAGAATCGAAGAGTGCCTCGCCATTGTGACGCTGTATGGAGAAAAGCGTTGTATGTGTAGTCCTCGATCGCAAGCTCCGCAAGTTCGTTCTTTTTCACAATTCCGGTTCGAAAACGATCAAATATGTCCACGACATTTTGCTGCGTGCCGTGATGTTTCAAGAAGATGCTGAGCATAATACCAATTGCCGCACGCGGTGGTTTCCAGGTAGATTTCGTATTCTTGGCGACGACCGAACCAGGAAGAATACCCAGCTCGCGCAATGGCGAGGGGTTAAAATAATTCAAGTATAACCCACAAATAGTGCTATAAATGTTGGTGGCCTTGTTGCGTTCGAGGAGAAAATAGAGGCAGAGAATCAGTTCAGTCGCTGCCCAGTCGTTCAGCTCGGATGCTATAGCCTTGCTGATAATCCGCTCAATGACGGTCGAGTCATCATAGTCCCGTAGCCCTTGAAGAAGAATAGCATATGTGTAATTGTCAGGCTGAACGTTCGCTTGCTCTAGTATGTCGAAAATTTTGAGAGCCGTCTCGGGATCTCCGGCCTCAAAGGCATTCCGCATAAGGACAGTATAGATTTGAAGATTGGGTTCCAGGCCTAGGCTAATGAGTCGCGATATAATAGTTATGCTGGAGTGATAACCATTAGGATTCAGCATACTTGCGCGAAGAATTTTGTTGCAGGTACTCAGGAACGGAGAGGACGTGACAGCCATTCCAAGCTTTACAGATTCGTCAAGGAATTGAACTGCTCGCTTGAAATCTCCTTGCCTGCCGAAGTAGTATGCAAAGTGAAGGAGGCTATATTTGCTCGAAGCCATCAATGCCTCTTTTGTCTTAAGGACATCGTATAGCTGCAGCGCAACAGATGAATCTGATCGGGTGAGGATCAAATACATCACTCGTTTAATCTTGACCGCGGTATGCTCGAAGGAATCGGTGCTTTTCAATAGCTCCAAAAAGAGACTGACTACTTCTGGAGCGTTGAGATTCGTATAACGAGGCTCGGTGCCATATCTAGTCTCTGCAAGTCGTTTCATAACACTCCATATGGCGCCCGAGGATAGGGTTGAACCTGTAACTGTGCTTCTCATAACAAGTACGGCTCTTTCAGGGTGTGTTGCAAGGAGCCAGTACATAGCTTGCTCCCAACTCTTGCTATTCGGCTCACGAGCTGTTTCTGAGTCTTGCCACGCCGTCCGTATAGCTTGCGTATTACCATCCACCCAACAGAGCTCTCGCGCGACATTCTCTCCACAATCACCACAAGTGCCAGAGGTCGATGGCGCAATAGATGCATTCCTCGGGTCGGAAAGTTGCTCTTGGCACGATCGCTCATCTTGTTGGATGCCAGATTCTATATCTGCCACTCGCAATTGGTGTGCTGCCACATGTGGAGAACGTGAAGGAGCTTCATCGTTTGCGGTTATCGGCATCGAGCATGCCTCTGTCGCTGTTATTGATGATTGGGTGTGGATGTGGCACTGGTCGCGATGCAATTGACGGAAAGAGAGTCCTGAATGTTTATCCTTCCGTCCATCTTGAACACCTCTTAGCTGACCCTGAAATCTCTTCTGCGATCGCTGGGCGTGTTGGGAACTCCAATGGAAACTGGCGATTCTACTTCTGCTTGAGGGAATGAAGGCGTCGATAGTTGACTGAAGCGCGAGTGTTACATTGGAAGACACTCGCATGAGGAGGTTAGACCAGGAAATACGGTCATTGATGAGGCGACGGTGTGTTGAGACTCTTGCTTAGACTGAAAGTTGGAGAGAAACTGTTCGATGTCTTGGCGATGAAATTATTTTAGGCGGCGAGGCATCTCCGAAAGTCCCGCAACCGAAGTTTTCGAGCATCAAGCTCGACCATCCTTCGACATGGCAAGAGTTTAAAGCTTGCAAGACTTCTTATTCTCTACCCAAACAGAGATGTCTACACCATCGTCGCTCTCCACCGCGGCTCAAGATCGCAAAGCCCGCCTCGCGCAACTCAAATCCCTCAAGCGAAAGGCTCCCGAGCCTACAGAGTCTACAGACGAAGCGATCAACGAAACAGCAAAGGAAGACCAAGTGGCCCAAACCTACCTCTCTGGCAGAAATTTCGACTTTGAAACCCGTGGGCCCAAGCTGGGGTTCGAGTCTGACCCTACTACCGGCAAAAGCACTCTTGAACAACAAGCCGCTGCACTAGCACTCTCTACTAAAGAGGAGGCGGAAGCTGAAGAGAAGAACGATGCGCCACTGGATCTGTTTAAGCTACAGCCCAAGAAACCAAATTGGGATTTAAAGAGAGAGCTGAAAGAGAGGATGGAGGTATTGGACTTGCGAACGGACAATGCGATTGCTAGGCTGGTGAGGCAGAAGGTCGAGGGCAAGCAGAAGACAGCTAACGGCGATGGTAATGTTGAAGGCGTCGCTGCGGCTTTAGAAGGAGGAGAATTGGTTGAGGCAATCAGAGCAAGAGAAAGAGAAGAGCTGGAGGACGAGAGACGAGAAAGGGAGTTCGAAGCTGAGGTTGTGACTTGAAAGAATTTGCTTTGGATTCTTTCGGAACATGGATTGCAATGGATTGCATGAGTGCAACCGGCATCTCAGTAATGCGACATGTGGCAGTGGTGCTAGGGATTGGCCAAACTCAGTTGAAGATTTGATGGAAGCATCCCAAAGCTGGCAAGGAAAATGCTCTTTAGCAGAGCGCAATCTGCCACGCAGCGACATACCTGCTCTCGAAACAGATCAAGGTACATTCATGGCGAGGGATCAGGTCGATCAAATTGAATTGACTTGAAGTCCATTTAGCACGTAACGACGTGCGCATATCGGTAACTGATAGACGGCGATATCAGAATGTATATTTACAACACACCACTGGCACCTCTGAACTTGGCGACAATGCACTGTGTCACCAATTCCTGATCCGTGAAAGTTGTACCATTGATGGATGGCGTTTCCGCAAGAACATATGATGTATCAAAGCCTCCAGCCGCCCACCCAAGGACTCCTTTGAAGACGTCCGAGTTTTGACTAAAGGGTCGCAAGTTAGCTGGAGATTGCCAATACCAGAATATTAATTTCTTCACGTACTTGATATAGTCATTCTGCTGGCACAGCATCTGCAAGCAAGTTGGATCTGTCGGTCCACCTCCGGTCTCAGTCAAGATGGCGGTTCTATTGTTCTGCCGCAGGAAGGCAGCTAACGGAGCAAATGCCGTGTCGATATTGTTTGTAACACAGTTGGAGTGCGTGCCACTACCATCGCTGTCGAGATATTTATGCACATTGAACAAAAGGTTGTCTGTGGTGCCATCTGGGTTCGTGACACCTAGCAGTACAGGTCCACTAGTATTTGCAAACGTTGCTGCACTGTCAAAATCCGTTCCTGGAATCAAAATTTGTTGTGTTGTTGCTCCAGCTGCGCGAATGGCATTGACAGCGAGCTGGCTACTGTTCGCCCAAGCTGGTAGAGAAGGAATGTCGTGAGGCTCGTTCATTATATCGAACGCTACTTGTGAGATGTTCGCGTATTTTGCAGCTAATTGGCTGAGCAAGCTGGTGTACTGATCATTGGTCGGGCCACCAGCATCTTGCGCAATAATCAGACCATTGTAACGAGCGTAGTTGTGAATATCAATGATACACATCTTTGCGCCAGCATTGACGCACCCCATCACCAATTTGTCGTATGCGGCGGAGTTGTTTGCATCAAGCGGACCGCCTAGGTTGTTGTTAACCAAGAACTGCCATGCAACAGGTAGACGGAAGGCGTTCAGCCCATCATCTTCGACAAAATGTTGCATCTGTTGGAGGCCTGTTCCTTGACTAGCAACATCGAAAGTCGACTGTGTGTTACAGGTTCCATCTGTACCGCAACCGAAGTCGAAGCCAGCAATATTTACTCCAGCAAATGCCACCTGACTGGTACTTGCAATGAATCCAGTACCCGTAGCGCTGGGAGAGGTACTGGCAGCGCAGCCTGCTACGCAAGCACCGAGCACAAATGAAATGCGAGTAAGTAAACCGAAACCCATTTTAACAAGGCACACGAAGAGAATATGTAAAGCGAAAGTAAAAGGTAATTACAAGAAGCGAAGGAAGGCGACGGGAGCGAACAAAAATCGAACAACGTCCATTACTTTCGCAGCGGAGCGATCCAGCCATTTTAATAAGGGTGCGTTGCATAGCTATGCTTTCCGGACGTTTATAGAACGATAGAAACGGTTTTGCGCACAATTTTAATGCGCTTGGTATTATGATACCATGTTGTCAGGCGCGGTGATAGGCTTGGCGAGGCTGAGACGGACCAATGTGGGTGGTGAAACTCCAAATGAAAGAGCTTGATCTGCCGGATCTAGGAAGTTTCTGTCATAATTCAGGCTCATCTCGGTAAGGGACTTGTGGCGAATTAGAAGGAGATTATAAAACTTATTGTTCTCTTACTGCGTGAGAAGGTCTGAAGAAATCAATGATGATTGGGAGCTGAAGTGACCAGTATGGGACGTCGAATAAAAGTGCTCCTTGCAGACAGGAGTGAAATCAAGAATATTGACGAACATTATAGAAAGCAGATAATTGGTAAAAATGGGTGTTCAAAACTGGCTGGGAGATAATTGATAAGGATACGTCTTATAAACGATAGAGGACTTTGTTCACACCTCTTCTTTACCAGCGTTTGATCTGCCGTCCATGGATTATGACGAGACGAAGATGCCAAACGGCAGGGGATTTTTGATGTCCGGAAGTCTTGCCAGGCTTTGTGACTGAGACGACCCTCCAGAGGAGCTGAAGCTGGGGGTTAAGACGAAAGTGAGAAGTGGTGATGTGGTTGTATACGCAGATGGTAGAGTAACAACAACCCTATTGAAACCCTTAAAGCCCTCCACTTTTAGAACGTCAATCCGGACATCAAGTGCCGAAAGACTTTCACGTTAAGCAAATTTTCCTTGTAGGCCACAAGGGTATTACCGAAAGTTTAGGATCTAGCTATTGACGTCTTTCGACTAAAAGGACAGCATGACTCTACGACTAATCTAGCGTTTGATTTGGATGTAACTAATAATGGTACCCTGGTACAACGGTCGTCGTAGGGCGTAAGACTCACTACCTACTAGTAGACATACAATTTCTATCTAGAGCCATTCTTTCAAATTTCAAACTTGAGATACATCGAAGCTGGATACATCCTTTGCCTCTAGAAGAGCAATGGCGTCTACAGCCTCAACTATAGAACTGGAATCTCCTCATAACCCTTCGCCGCTGGATTCAAACAATAATTTCGGCCCATCCGACAATATCATCGCCCAATCACAGATCGCAGACTCTACAGTACCAGATGGAGGCTATGGTTGGGTCATTGTATTTGCTTGTGCGGTTATAACTTTCTGGTTTGTCGGTACTACGTACTGTTGGGGTGTCATGCAGACGCCATTAGTGCAGAATGGACTTGCCTCAGCATCAACGCTTAGTTTCATAGGAAGCTTAGCAGTGGCGCTGAATGCCGGACTCGCTATCTTAAGTGCAAGGCTTTTGCAACGGGTTGGACCCAAATGGACAGGTTTACTTGGAATATCAGCACTTAGTGCTGGAGAATTGTTGGCAGGCTTCGTAACGCACAGCGTAGGTGGACTCTTTGCGACTGCTGGATTTACACTGGGAATTGGCGTCAGTTTATGCTTTGTAACGGTATCAACACTCCCCGCACAGTATTTCTCTCGCAAGCGAGGTCTCGCAAATGGTATTGTTTTCGCCGGCGGAGGACTAGGAGGGTCAATCATTTCCTTCATCATCAACGGGCTCACTGCGCGACTTGGTATTGCTTGGACGTTTCGGATTCTCGGGATACTTCAACTGGCCACAGGGATTCCAGCAGCACTTCTCATCAAGGAACGAACTCGAGTGCGGAGGAATGTCTTCATCGAGTGGTCGTTGTTCAAAGACCCGACCTTCGTCCTCATCTTCTTAGCTGGAGGTATTGCAACATTCCCGCTGCTCGTGCCACCCTTCTTCATACCTCTTTACTCACGTAGCATCGGCTTGTCGGCATCAACAGGAGCATGTCTCGTTGCAGCCTTTAACTTTTCATCGGCTTTAGGTCGTGTCGTTTCTGGCCTCCTCGCCGACAGGATAGGGCCGTTGAACGCTTTACTCATCGGCCTTACTCTCAGCGCAACCAGCATGCTTGTCATGTGGCCAGTCAGTGAAACTCTGGTTCCATTAGTACTGTTCGTGGTCATCAATGGTGCAGCCAATGGATCATTCTTTGCGACAATGCCTACAGTCGTTGGATGGCTATTCGGGAGTATTCGCGTGGCGGTAGCAATGGGAATGATTGTGACGAGTTGGTACGTTATTACTAAAGATTTAGCTCTTATTATATATCCTAATTAGTTTCAGGGGAGGCGGCTATCTTATGGGCGCGCCGATTGCAGGTTATATTCTCGACGCTTACGGTGGGCCGAATGCCAGGTTTACGGCGTACAGACCTGCGATATTCTATTCCGGAGGTATGGCCGTTGCAGCAGCCGCGCTTGTTGCTGTGGTCAGGGTGAGGAAAGAGCGCAAGTTGCTACGGAAAGCTTGAGACGTTTCATCAGGTCGAGAATCTGGCGTATGAAGTCCATCTGCCCCAACTACTGACCAACGTCCCCCTATTCCTTTTCTTTCAATGCTCTCTCACTCCTCCTTCGAACCCTCTCGTTTCCCCCGCGCCCAGATAATATGCTGAACCGTAATCCAAAGGTGTTAGGAACTGTTAGAGTGTGATACAAAGAGTTTTTGCTCTAGCTCGTCTATGCTGTAAGCTGTTCCCACGCTGTTACGTCCCAAGGAACACTGAAGTGTTGGAATGTAGTATGGGTGTAAAAGAGCGATTCGCTATCAAGCTTTTCAATTCTAGAGTGCTTGAGATGGATGCGTCAATGCAAGTGTGTGATGAAGTCTGGTCGCTCTGCCTAAACTACGGCAGACGCTACGGTATGGCTAGTTTTAATGCCTCAGGCAACTATGCTATCATAGGAATCCGTAACAACCTCCCCTTGATGTCGCCTTGTCACATTCGTGTCCGAACACTTTTTCCGGCTTGAAGCGATCACACGCATCTCTGAATTCTATGCAGCATCTGACAGCCAAAATGGGAGGAAAAGTTCGGCCTGCCAAGGAGAGGACAGTGACACAGGCAGCGAAGGGCTCGAAACGGAAGCGAAGTTGGTCGATAATCCCTTCAGTGAACAAAAAGCTCCGACGGTGAGAGATAATCCAATCGTACAGTTGATAGAGCAGACCTTACATCTTTGAAAAGCAAAACCAGTTCAGCTGCATCAGAGGCAGCAGTAATATCCACAAGCAGTCTCACACGCGTCCTTTCATGCTATCCAGTCGTATCGGTAATGATCCGTTATCTCACCACAAGAGAGGTCGCGCGTTTAGCCTTAACCTCCAAAGCAGTCTACGGCGTTCTTGACTCAGCTGGATTTGGCATTTTAACAAAGCTCTCTATAGGTTGCAGCGTTAATTGCACTCAAACCAATCCGGACCTATACCTGCGAAAGCTCACTCGGTCCTTTCACAAATGCTTCTTCTGTGCCCAAAGAATTTGCGTTCGTTGATCCCAAACAAATCTCTAAACACATTGTATTAGAATTGCTAACTTCGTCTTAGCATCTACCTGGAAACAATGGGGAAAATGGGAACTGTTGCTCGACCGAATTTCGCTGCGCGAGAGAAAGAATAGAGCATGAAACAGCCGATAGCCTAGCCCAACGCCCATCCGTATACGTGTGCATTCGATGTCTTGAAGCAAAAGTTCCGAAATCTCTCCACCCAAAGACAGTTGACTCATCTCATGGCTACATCTGCCACATACGATACTCAGCTGGCATTATTTGCCATCGCCACCCTAGGCAGACAACTCAAGCCGATAATTTGAGTGCTATTGAACGGGCTTGCAAAGCTTATCATGATCTATTTGGAGACATGTATGATCCAGAGGCAAACGTTGAGGAATGGAATTTGACGCGCTATGCCTTTCAGAGTCAATATTTTGATGAACTGAGGAGAAGATATAGAGAGGACTGGGGTAAAGGTATGCCTGCTAAATTTGAGAGTGAAGCAAGGAAATTGTTATCACTTTGCTTTGGAGGTTTCTTCCTAGACAAATGAGCCTTATCGAATTTTGCTGTAAGGGGAAATAGAACCCATATGCGCAGATTATTTATTACTACCGAGAATTAGGAGCATATTTTACACTTTGCCTTTGCATATATAATATGCCCTCGTGTAGCGTCTACCTCACTGCCGCCCCCATGGATCAGCAACAAACTTTGCTGCTGCTGTACTCTGTGCTCTGCGCCAAGCTTTCGGGAGCCACGGCGCGTCGGCGGTGCCATAGAGCTAAGTCCTTTCGTTAGAAGTAGGATGATGAGGAATAAAACCCTTTTGTCTGCTTTTCTTTGTACGACAATAAGAATTGGAAATAGAATTCAAAAGATGTTTCCTTTTTCCCATTGAGTGTACGAATGCTGCCCGAGGTTCAAAAGCGAACTTAAACCTGTGGATTTTCATGTGTGAACTTGGATTGTTGAAATCGCGAAACATAGCGGGGAGGCTGCGCTGCTGAAAATCGCGTCGCAAACCTTAAAGGTCGGAAGCGAAAATTCACCTCTCCAAATTCCATTGAGCACACTGGGGCGCAGTGGACGTGCGTGAGCTGTTCACTGGTTAGAGTACCTGGTACACACCGTGACATTCGTTTTCTTCAATAAGCATGATACCATGGCTAATAAGTTAGGTCACCTCGCCTTTTCTCCGCGATCATGCTCTCTTGGCCAGCAGTACTGTTAAACCTTTCATTGGCTTCCTTCCTGCTCGCGCTAGGTATCTACGTCGCAAGTATATGGAAAGAGAAACTTGGGGACAGCCAAGCAACATTAGCCGTATTGGTTTCCTTTATTTTGTCTACCTCGGCTGGGCTGATTGTCTTTTTTGGGTCAGCGAACAGGAAGGACTCAGAATCGGAACCGCTTAGGATGTTGATTGCGCGGGACTCGAGGCTCGAGCATCGTGCTTTCGGCCGAGTGAAGCAGAGTCGGCGAGCGCGGTAGGTAGGCAATTAGAGACCCGACCGGGTTCGACTTAGAGCGAGGTGAGTGACGGCGGATGATCAGCGAATCGAATGGGAAACTGGAGGAGGAGGTGGCGCGGAGAGATGGTTTGGGGGGCCGTGAGACAGTCACACGGTGGTGCAGTGCATGGAGGAGGCTGTGAAGGCCAGAGCAAATGAGAAGGGAAGGGAGGGAAAGGAAAGTGGGAAGCGGTCGAGGGGGGAGAGGATGGGGAGTAGGAGGGTCGAAGGGATCTTTATAGAAGTCAAAAGCGGCGGGTGACTAAGCGAGGCGACCATGCCCGAAGGGGGTGCC
>Ga0335072_10000801_pt1 | contig 55836 bp, 47 predicted proteins | sample Lox_Sample_21_FD_206725 | JGI IMG/M metagenome (GOLD analysis project Ga0335072, IMG submission 206725) | Soil microbial communities from Loxahatchee National Wildlife Refuge, Florida, United States - Lox_Sample_2.1 | ecosystem: Environmental > Terrestrial > Soil > Wetlands | place: USA...
CGAAATCCCGCCATATTCGGAAATCTCGCGCGTGTGCCGCCGTTCGTAAAGAATGCCGACAATCAAGAACAGTGCACCCGTGGAAATGCCGTGATTGATCTGCTGCAAAACCGAACCGCTCAGTCCCAGTGGAGACAGCGCGAAAATTCCCAGCGTGCAGAAGCCCAGATGGCTCACCGACGAATATGCCACCAGCTTCTTCATATCCTTCTGCATGAGTGAAACCAGCGCGCCATAAATAATGGCGATCACTGACAGCACCATCACCCAGAAGCGCACTCTGGTGTGCATGAGCACGTCTGGAAAGAACGGCAACGAAAAGCGGATGAATCCGTACGTCCCCATCTTCAGCAGAACGCCGGCTAGAATGACTGATCCTGCCGTCGGAGCTTCTACGTGCGCATCGGGCAGCCAAGTATGAAAGGGAAACATCGGAACTTTGATTGCGAAGGCGAAGAAGAAACTCAAAAACAACAGGGTTGCGGCGGTAGGCCCGTAATCGGTATAGATCTGGGGCGCAGTCTTATACAGTTCAGGAATGCTGAAGGTGTAAATGCCCGCGACGTGTTGATGATGGAAATAGAGAAACAGAATTCCTAACAGCATCAGCACGGAACCGGCCAGCGTATAGAGGAAGAACTTGATCGCGGCGTAAAGTTTTCTCGGCCCTCCCCAAATTCCGATCAGCAGATACATCGGCACCAGCATCGCTTCCCAGAAAACGAAGAACAGGAAGAAATCGAGCGCCATGAAGACGCCAAGCATGCCCGTCTGCAGGATCAGGAACCAGACGTAATATTCCTTCACCCGGTTCTCGATCGCCGTCCACGACGACAGAATCGAGATCCAGCCGAGCAGCGTCGTCAGCATGATCAGCAGGAACGAGATGCCGTCGATGCCCAGCACATAACCCGCGCCGATGGAGGGAATCCAATTATTCGCGGAACCCTCGATGAACTTGAATCCGGGCTGGAAGCGCAGATCCCAGAACCACGGCACCAGCGGCAGCGAGATCAGGAACCCGCCGATCGCGAAGATGTTCGCAATCCAGCGAATCGCGTCCTTATTTTCTTTCGGGACGAACAAAAGCAGGATCGCGCCCACCAGCGGCGTGAAGAGAATGATGGAGAGAATGTGAGAGTACATAAGTAGTTCTCAATCAAGCTTCAACAGTCGGCATTCAGCCACATGATGATCGCGGGCATCCCCACGGCTACCGCTGGCGAATGCCCAGTGCTGAACGCTGATCGCTTTTCAGTGATACACGTAATAAAAAACGAACCCGACCAGCCCTACGGTCATGACCAGCGCATACCATTGCACTAGCCCCACCTCGAACAACCGCGCCGGATAACTCAACATCCGCGCCAGAATTGCCGGGCCATTCACGCCGATGCCGTCGATGATCCATTTGTCCCACCACGAGGAGAATTTCGCCGTTACGCGCGTCAACCCTCCGACCCCGTTTACCGCGCCATCGATCACATTGGCATCGAACCAGGAACTCGCTTCGCCCAGCCCCATCGCGCCCAAGCGAACTCCGTCGATCTTTTTTCGGCCAGTGAACACGTAGTCGTAGCCCTCATCGACGTAATACTTGTTCAGCAAAATCTTGTAGGTTTCGGGCGAAGCCGCCTCGATCGGCTCCGTGTAGCCAGTTTGGGCGTGCTCGTACGATCGCTTCGCCATATACCAGCCCAAGCCCGCAGCGGCCACCGACAAGAACATGAGCAAAATCTCGGTCGGGCTTGTGTGCTCTTCTTCCTTCGCTCCCGCGGCAAGTTGTCCGGCTTTTCCTTCTTCGACCAGGACATTCGCTTCTCCGCGCGCGAAGACCGGATCGAGAAATCGCGCAAAATGATCGGACCCGCCCAGGCTGTGCGGCCACCCCAAAAATCCTGCGAACAGACACATCACCGCAAGAATCGCCAGCGGTACGGTCATCGACTTCGGCGACTCATGAATGTGGTGCTCCACTTCGTGGCTCATCCGCGGCTGGCTGTAGAACGTGAGATACATAAGGCGGAACATGTAGAAGGCGGTCATCAGCGCGGTGACATAACCGATGCCCCACAGAATGCGATACGCGCCGCCTTCGCTGATCCACGTCTGCCATAGAATTTCGTCTTTGGAAAAGAATCCGGCGAAGGGCGGAATACCCGAGATAGCGAGCGTCGCAATCAGCATCGTCCAATATGTAACCGGGATGCGTTTCGCGAGCGCTCCCATGTTGCGCATATCCTGCTCGCCGCTCATGGCGTGGATCACCGACCCGGCGCCGAGGAACAGCAGAGCCTTGAAGAACGCGTGCGTGAACACGTGAAACACACCCGCCGCAAACGCTCCCACCCCGAGCGCCAGAAACATATATCCGAGTTGCGAAACCGTCGAATACGCGAGCACGCGCTTGATGTCGTTTTGCACCAACCCGATCGACGCCGCAAAAATTGCGGTCAGCGCGCCCACAATCGCGACCGTCTTCATCGAAGTCGGAGCAAGCACGAACAGCGCATTCGAGCGCGCCACCATGTACACACCGGCCGTGACCATGGTTGCCGCGTGGATCAGCGCCGAAACTGGCGTGGGGCCTTCCATGGCATCCGGAAGCCAAATATAAAGAGGAAGTTGCGCCGATTTTCCGCAAGCCCCAACGAACAGAAGCAGCGTCGCGGCGGTAATGTATCTCAACGTTTCCGGCGAGTGGGTCCCGAGATGCGCGAACGCGTTGACATCGATAAATCGCAGCGACCCGCACAGCCAGGCGATGAAAAACATCCCGAGAATGAATCCAGCATCGCCGATGCGGTTCACGATGAATGCTTTATTGGCCGCGTCGCTCGCCGACTTGCGATGGAAATAAAACCCGATCAGCAGGTACGAACACAGTCCTACGCCCTCCCAGCCGACGAACAACAAGACGTAGTTGTTCGCGAGAACGAGTGTGAGCATCGCGAACATGAACAGGTTCAGGTATCCGAAAAAGCGGTAATACCCACCCTCATGTGCCATGTAGCCGACCGAATAAATATGGATCAGCATGCCCACGCCGGTCACAAACAGCAGCCAGATGCTCGACAGCGGATCGAGCAGGAATCCGGCATCGGCCTGGAAGGGAGCCTGCGAGCCGTCGTGCGTGAGGTAATTCAGATGTCCGGTGTCACTACCGAGCCAGGTATAGAGAATCGTCTGATACGGCTGATGATTATGCGCCTCGGCCCAGGCTGTATATTGCAATACCGATCCGCAAGCCATGATGAAGGCCAGCACGACCACGCCAACACAAACCGCATTGACCGTAGCCTTTTCGACCTTGCGGCCGAAAAAGAACATCATGGCCGCGCCAAAGGCCGGCAGCAGCGGAATGATCCAGATGTGGTCGAGAAACAGCATCGTTTTGTATCTCTGTCATCCTTCGCGAAGCGAAGGACCTAGAACTGGTTTCACCAATGGCTTCTCAGCCGGAAGCAGCGAACCTCAGGGGCTAAAGCCCACATCTTTGGCGGCTCTTGGCGGCACGGCTAAAAGCCGTGCCCTTCCCAAACCATTTATGAAACCAGTTCTATGTACTTGCCGGCGAAAACTACATAGATCCTTCGCGGCAAAAGCCGCCGCCCAGGATGACAACTTGTCACTCGGTACGGGGGGGCTGCTTTTTTACCACTTCAACAAATGCACGTCATCCATATTGACCGTCTCTTTATTGCGGAAGAAGGCGATCAGAATTCCCAACCCGACAGCGGCCTCGGCCGCGGCATCGGTAATGATGAAAATCGCGAAAACCTGCCCATGCAGCGCAGTCGGGCCGTGAATCCCTTGCCAATATCGCGAAAACGCTACCAGATTCAGATTGACCGCATTCAAGATCAATTCGATCGACATCAGCACAACAACCACGTTCCGCCGCGTGAGCACGCCGATGACTCCAAGCAGAAACAGCGCAGCCCCGAGAACCAAGTAGTGCAAAGTCGAAATGTGAAGCATCACATCCATTGTTTGGTCCGTGACTGAAACTCGGGGCTAAAGCCCCGAACTTGTTTGCGCCCGGACGGCACGGCTAAAGCCGTGCCCTTCCCAATTCGTTAAATTCTCTTCTTCGCCATCACCACCGCCCCGATGATCGCGACCAGCAACAATAGCGACGCAATCTCGAAGGAGAACATATACATCCCTGAATGCTGCCCATACAGCAACTCAGCGACAGCCTGCGTGTTGCCCGCTTCCGCGTAAGTCAAGCGCCCTTCAGGGAACAGCGACTTCCCCTTCGTATACACAGCAATGAACAGCCCGCCCAGAGCCGCCGCGGCCGCAATGCCGATCAGCCACTGCCTGTTGAACTGCCGCTCCTTCTCCGAGCGTTCAATCGAGATCAGCATGATCACGAACAGAAACAGCACCATGATCCCGCCGGCGTAAAGAATGATCTGCACGCCGGCAACAAACGGGGCATAGAGCATCAGATAAAGCCCAGCCTGCGCCAGCAACGCCGTGATCAGCGCCAGCGCGGAATGCACCGCGTTCTTGCGGGTGATGACCAGTACGCCGCCGATCAGTGCCGTCGCCGAAAGCAGATAAAAGAAGAATGGCGTCGCGACCGGATTCATAGCGCTCCTCGGAACCAAGCCGCAACGGAGGGCTCAAAAAAGCCGAGCAGCGCAGTCAAAATCAGCAGCGCGAAACCGGTCGGCAGCAAAACTTTCCATCCTACTTTCATGAGCTGATCGAAGCGATAGCGCGGGAACGTGCCACGATACCAGATATACAGGTACATGAACGCAGCAACTTTCGCCGAAAACCAGAAAACATCGCCCACCCGCTCGCGCACTCCCGGGATAAACAAAACCACACCGATGAGAGCCAACGCCGCGCCGAATCCAGCAAGGCCAAGCGTCTGAATTCTGAAGTACGGATGCTTTGGCATCCGCGATGCGCTGAAAAAGCACAAGCCGCCGAGAAGCAGGAAAGTAATGCCGGGAAACAATGAGAAAAAGAAATCCCACCTCGCTCCCGCCAGGGCATTCGGAAAAGGCCGCAGCCATCCGCCGAGCCAGAGCGTCACGGCAATCGAGGACACCGCGATCATCGCCGAGTATTCCGCCAGGAAAAACAACGACCAGCGGAATCCGCTGTATTCCGTATGGAATCCGGCAGTTAATTCAGACTCGGCTTCGGGCAGATCGAATGGCGCACGATTCGTCTCGGCAACCATGGCCACGGCAAAGATGAAGAATCCGATCAGCCCCAACGGGAAAAACTTGAAGATGAACCACTCATGCTGCTCCAGCTGCGCCTGCACGATCCCAATCATGCTCAACGTGCCGGTGTCGCCTGCAGTTGCTCCCCCGACTCCATACAAACCCAATCCGTGCAGACTCGTCATGAGAATCACGGAAACGACGGCCAATCCCATCGCCACTTCGTACGACACCATCTGCGCGCTCGAGCGCAGCGCGCCAATCAGCGGGTAGTGCGAATTCGACGCCCATCCCGCAGTCACAATGCCAAGCACGGCCAGCGACGAAACTCCGAGCATGAACAGCACGCCGATATTCATGTCGGTGATGGCATGAGTCGGCCCGAACGGAACCACAACAAACACCGTGAACGCTGCCAGCACCACGATGAAGGGCGCGACCCAGAAGACAATCGCATCGGCTTCCGACGGCACGATGTCCTCTTTCAACAACAGCTTCAAAGCATCGGCGATGGGCTGCAGCAATCCATGCGGCCCGACGCGCATGGGCCCCAACCTCACCTGCATGTGCGCCAGAATTTTGCGCTCCAGCCAGTTCATTGCGATCACGGCGATCGAGAGTCCGACAAAAACGGCCAGCACATACACGGTCGCCCAGAACCAGTTCCCCGCTACTCCGGGCGTTTGATTGCTGGTGAGATAGGACTGAATGTACTGAATAAAGCCGTGCATTGGTTCCTTAATGTCTCGCGATTCCCTCAGCGGCTAAAGCCGCATGTCTCTCGTTTCTCAGCGGCGCGGCTGAAGCGTGCCCTTCCAAATCAAGATCGAAATCAGCGGTCCACCTCGCCGAGAACGATATCCAGCGTACCGATCACCGCAATTACGTCAGCTACAAGCTGTCCGCGGCACATCAAGTCCAGTGCCTGCAGGTTTACAAACGACGGGGGGCGCACCCGCACGCGATACGGCTGCGTCGATCCGTCGCTCACGATGAAATACCCGAGCTCGCCCTTCGGCGCTTCGATCGAGTGATAAACCTCCCCGACCGGCGGTTTCATCACCTTCGGCACCTTCGCCATGATCGGCCCTTCGGGAATGCCCGCGACCGCCTGCTCGACAATTCGCAGCGATTGCCGCATCTCGACCATGCGCACAATGTACCGGTCATACGTATCGCCGTTTGCGCCGGTGGGAATTTCGAAGTCGAAATTCTTGTAATTCGCGTACGGCTGCGCCCTGCGCAAATCCCATTTCACTCCGCTCGCCCGCAGCACCGGCCCGGTCACACCGAGCGCAATGCAGTCTTTCCCGGAGATCACGCCCACGCCTTTCGTTCGTTCCAGCCAGATGCGGTTCGTCGTCAGCAGCTCTTCGTATTCATCAATCTTCGGCTTCACGAACGCAACGAACGACTTCACATCCGTCTCGAACCCGTCGTATGCCTCGTACTGCAGCCCGCCGATGCGAAACGCGTGCGTCGTCAGCCGCGCGCCGCAATATTTTTCAAAAATCTTGAGAATCTCTTCCCGGTCGCGGAACGTGTAGAACAGCGGCGTGATCGCGCCGATATCCAGCGCATGCGTGCCGAGCCACAGCTGATGGCTCGCTATGCGATTCAGCTCGGTCAGAATGACGCGAATGTACTGCGCCCGCGGCGGCGCTTCAACTCCAAGCAATTTTTCGACCGCTTCGCAGTATCCCAACCCGTTCGACACCGCCGCTACATAGTCCATGCGGTCGACATACGGATTGAACATCGTGTAGGTGCGGTTCTCGGCGATTTTTTCGACGCCGCGATGCAGGTATCCAATGACGCATTCAAGCCCGAGAACCTTTTCGCCGTCGAGCCGCAGAATGACGCGCAGCACACCGTGTGTCGCCGGATGCTGCGGCCCCATATTGATGACGAGTTCGTTCGCATCGAGATGGGTCTTATCTGGAGTTTCCAGATCAAGCGGCGAGAGTGTCTTGGAATCAGCCATGAATCAGTCGTTAGTCGTCGCTGTACTATTTATGTTTGTCATCCTGAGCGGCGCTTTTTGCCGCGAAGGACCTGTGCATTCCTCAGCCGCGCAGTACTGTCGACAGACTACATAGGTCCTTCGCTACGCTCAGGATGACAAGAGCGCTAACAGCAATTCAGCATCACTGCCCGCTCTCAATCCCTAAATTGATTTGCACCCACTCATTGTCCTGCTGCAGAATTCCGTAATCCTTGCGCAACGGAAAACCCTTCCAACCCTCGGGCAACAGAATCCTTTTCAGATCCGGATGCGCGTCGAACTTGATCCCGAACATGTCATACACTTCGCGCTCCAACCAATTCGCAGTCGCCCAGAGCGGCACCGAACTCGGCAAACTCTCCCCGTCCGCGATCAAGGTCTTCACCCGAATGCGCTCATTGCGCGCGAACGAATACAAGATCCAGACCACATCAAACTGCTTCTCGCGCTTGGGATAATGCACTGCCGTAATATCCACGCAGTAATCGAATTTCTCTTCCTCGCGCAGAACCTGCAAAAGCTCGGGAATCAGCGACCGGTCGACCACCATGTAGTTCTGGCTCATGTAGGTCAGCGGTTCGATCCCTGATCCATACGACCGCTTCAGCTTCGCGATCATCGGCGAATCCCACGGCGTCGGGGCCGGGCCTGCGGGCTTTGGCGGCGCAGGGTGTCCGGCCGCACCCGCAGCAGGCTTCGCCCCGGGAGTTGCCGCTGCGGCAGGTTTCGCGGGAGTCGCGGCTGCGGGCTTCGTAGGCGTTGCCGCCGCTGGTTTCTCAGATTTTTCGGGAGCCGGTGCAGGTTTTTCGGAAGAGGCTTTGATCTCAGATTGAACCGATCCGGGAGGTGTGGACTTCACTCCGCCGGGAGTCGCGGGCTTATCCGCCGTCGGTTTCTCATTTTCCGGCGGCGGCGTCGAGGGAGATTTAATTTCGTCCGGCATAGCTCGCGAATCAAGCGATCTCGCGCCGTCTGCTTTTAGGAAGAACGTTCACTTTTATCAGCTTGAGCGGACAGTGTCAACGCGCCAGCAGCGCCAATTACCGCTTTTCAGCCTTGCCCACATTCCGGGAGTCTTTCCCGTCGGCGTGCTCAGCGGTCCTGATGATCAATGCAGGAAGTTCCGCCCACGATGAGCCGGGTTCTACTCGCGTGCCTGCGCCTGATACATCTCAATCAAATCTCGAATGCGTTGCGCGTCGCGCTTGCGGTGCCCATGGCTCGCCATGGGGTCCGTCCCGCCAGTCGATTCAATCACAATCTCTGACCAGAACATGCCGGTGGAAATATGCACCGAAGCGATTTTCGACATGGCTATGCTTTCTTCATTCGAGCCGAACATCCGGGATTTGATCCGAATAACCCGCAACGGGCTGATCACCAGTTTGGTGGGAAACAGAAAATTCCCCTGCGTCCAGCGGCTGGCGGTAAAGGTCTCAGCAGGAGGGGAATCCGACGGGTTGGAAGCAGCAGCGGCCAATCGTCCTAGTCCGGGCGTCGCACGATCCAATGACCCAATACAACAATCTGACAATTACAGAGCCTCTACACCCATTCCAATGCACCTTTTTTCCAGACCCAGACGTATCCCACAATCAGGATCACCAGAAAAATCAGCATCTCGATCAATCCGAACAAGCCGAACGCCTTGAACTTTACCGCCCAGGGAAAAAGAAAAATCGTTTCCACGTCGAACACCACGAACAGAATCGCGATGATGTAGAAACGCACCGTATAGCGTCCGCGTGCATTGTCGACCGGATCGATGCCGCACTCATACGGCATCAGCTTGGTTTTGCTGGGATTTTCCGGCCGCACCAGCTTGGCTAACAGCAGTGTCAGCGGCAGCAGCGTACCGACAATGGCGATGAAGATGAAAATGGGAACGTAATTCTGGGGCATAGCCTGGACTCCGGGAATTAGGCCGAGCACGCCATCCTAGCGCGCCAGAGGCTGGCATTCAAGCCTTGCTTCATCTACCTTCGTGCCCAATGTACTTGAACTGGGTCCGCTACACCCGCCGGGCTTCACGCTTCAGCGCCCGCTGCAAAGTCTGATCCAGCGCGGCTTTCGCCTTCTCATACTCCTGCTGAGAGATCTGCCCCTGCTTATGCTCGATTTCAAGCTGGAAGAGTTCCTCTTTGAGTCCTTCCAGGAACATCGACGACGAACTCTGCATACGCACGGCCTGGCTCTGTTCCGCATCCCCTCGGCGGCCATTTCGCGGAGCGACGCTGACGGACTCCGTCTCATCGTAGTCGACATCGAGTTCGCTTTCCCGCACCAGTCGTGATGGAGCTCTCACGGCTCGCGCCGTGGCACGATTCGCGGCCTGCTGCCGCGAAGCCACGTAAACGCCTCCAATCACGAGCGCCAGCCCCATTCCGCCCAGAATCCACCAGCGGTATTTCTGCAGAGGATCGGGAGCGTCGATTGGGGGCCCGAGCCCTCCGCCGGGGCGATCGTCATTCTGTGCCGAATTGCCTTGGCTGGGCGCGCCGGCGTTTTCCTGCCGCGCCTGCAGTGTGCCTTCGCCGGAAATCTGGAAAGCCAGCGGCTGGCCAAGGGTCGTTCCCGAAACGACTTGAACAGTTGCATCCGGCTGCTGCGGATCGTTCATCGACTGATAATTCGCGCCCGATGCCGCGGCGAATTTTATGCCCTTGGGCAGAATCGCGACAAAATGCTGCAGCGGATAAACGCTCTTCGGATCGATATTGGCGCTGCCGTCGTAGGGAAGCTGATACGCAATCTCGAACTGCGTGGTGCCGGGACGAAGCGGAAACAGGAACGAGTAGCGTGTTTTCTTGTCATCCACCGGAACCGGCATGGTGTTCAGCGGATTTCCATTCGCCGTCATCGCCGAACCTTGAATAATCTGCGCTCCCTCAGGAACGTAGAATTCCAGATTGCGCTCGTTCATCTGCGTCCGCGGAGGCTTGGAACCATTCTGCACAGCAAACGCGCGCATGATCTCCAACTGTCCCTGCTCGGCCTGAATGCGCATCACGTCGGCCACCACTGCGATGCCCTCGATCTTTTTACCGACGTCGTAGACCTCAACGTCCACCGAAGTCGTCCCCGGAGGCGCCATGCGGTGATAGGTCACATCCTGATGGATGGCGCGCACCAGGTGCGGCGCCTGCGCATTATCGAGCTTGAAACTGAAATCTCCTTTCGAATCGGTCTTGGTACGGCCCGATTCTTCCATACCCTGTCCCAGACTCAGCAGAACCACCTCGTCGCCTGCCGCGGGCTTTCCGGTGGTGCCGTTCTTTACGGTTCCGGTAAGCGTCTGTGCCGAAGCAAAAGCAGCGGTAACAAATACGAGCGTCACCATTGTGACAACACGCGAACGTAGAGAGAAAGCCTCGCGGCGGCGGTTTAAAAGGGACGCGTGCAACGAGTCCTTCGACTTGGTGGAAAACGCTAGTGCTGCGTTTTTCACTCCGCTCAGGATGACTGGATGGGAATTTCGCTTCATAGTTTCGCTTTTCTTGGGACCGCGTTTCCTTCCAACCGCGCGATCTCGGCCAACAGCGCCGCAGCCTCATCCTGCAACGATGCCTTCAGGGAGTGATAATCCGCGTCCGGCACTTTGCCGGCGCTATATTCAAAATTCAGGTCGCGCAAGTTTTCGTATACAGCGTCCTTCCGCTCGCGCAGATACGACGCGCGTGTCTTCTCCGGGCCGGTGTATATCTTTTCTGGTAAAGCGAAGACATAGATCAGCGTTGCGGCGAACGTGATCAGCAACGCGCACGCCAAGAAAATGGTCACAGCTCCGTCTCCTTCTGCGCCTGCTCGCGAAATTTCTCAAGCTCTGCATTGCGAGCTGACGGAATGCCATCCGCCAGCGCCGGCGTGGGACGATTTTTCCACGCGCGCACGATCAGAATGACCAGTCCCGCGCCAAAAAACAGCGCCACGAACGGCACGATGTAGGCCGTCCGGTCAAATCCCGCAGTTGTTGGTGCGGCCAGCACCGTCGGTCCATATTTCTGCACGAACGCCTGCTCGACCAGGCTGTCGCTGTCACCGCGAGTCACGGCCGCCATCAGTTCGTTGCGCATGCCGTCGGAATCGGGGCAGCCCACGTGATTGCACTCCAGCAGAATCTGCCCGCATCCGCAGATGCACATCATCTGGTGGCCGAGATCATGAAAGCGCGCCGCCGGATCGGAACCTGCGCCCATCAGGGCAAAGACGGCGACGCAAAGAAGGCCAAAGCCCAACGTCCGCCGCATACGAGAATTTGGTTTATTGATCATCGCCCCCACAAACTCAAAGCTTTGTCATTTCGAGCGGTACTCAATTCTTGTCATGTCGAGCGGAGCAGGATTGCTGCTAACGGCAATCCTGCGGAGTCGAGAAACCCGCTTTTTCTGCACACCTGCAAGAGTGCAGCGCGCAGCTAGTCTCCCGCCGTCGGCACCGGCGTCGCATCCGACGGCGCTTCGACCATTCGTGCGGCAGGAATCCGCACCGGAGCAGGCGCATTCGGCACCAGCGCGAGCACCGTCCCGCCAATAATGATCCACACCCCGAGCCAGATCCACATCACCAGCGGATTCAGATGTGCTTTCAAAATCGGATGTCCCGTATCCTGATTCAAGCCTTCATAGACGACATAAAGATCTTCGTTCAGATTCGAACGAATGAACGGCATCGTCGAAGTCTGCTGGCTGGCCTTGTAGAAGCGGCGCTCAGGCGTCAGCGTATCGATCTGCTTACCGTTCTTGAAGACGTCGAGCACAGCCCACTCCGCCATGTAATTGGGAAACTCCTCATCGGTGTACGACCGGCAAACCAGCGTATACGGCCCGATCTGCATCTTGTCCCCGTACGCCATTTCTTTTTCTTTGTCCTGATTGAAGGCCGCCCCGGCAATGCCAATGATGACGACGACCACGCCGAAGTGGACGATGTACCCACCGTAGCGCCGGGTGTTGCGATGCGTGAGTTGCACCATCGACGCGAACATGCCTTGCCCGGTCTTTTCCGAGATCACGCGCCCGCCGCGATAAAACTCGCTTGCCACGGTGAGAGCGACGAGCACCGAGAGCCCGATCGCCATCAGCGAATAGAAATAGGAAACATCCTGCCACGGACGCAGTCCGAACGGAGATCCCCACGCCGGGGGCGTGATCATCAGGAACGCCATGACTGCTAGCGCGCCCATGCTGGGCCAGAAAAAGTTCCGCTTGATGCTTTCAAATGAAGTCTTGCGCCACGCCAGAAGCGGTCCAATCGCAGTCAGGATCAACAACAACATTGCCACCGGAATCGCCACACGGTTATAGAACGGCGCGCCGACCGTGACTTTGTTCCCCTGCACCAGTTCAGAAATCTTCGGAAACCAGGTGCCCCAAAGCACTGTGAAACAGAGCAGAACAAAAAGAAGATTATTGAACAGGAAACTTGACTCGCGCGAAGCCAACGACTCCAGCTTGTGTTCGCTGCGTAGATGATTTTTGTTTCTGATGAAGAAATAAACGAACACCGCAAACGTAATCGCCAGAAAGTAAGCGAACCAATCTCCAATCGACGATTGCGCAAAAGCGTGAACTGACTGAATCATGCCGCTGCGCGTCAGAAACGTTCCCAGAATCGCCAGCCAGAACGCGGCAAACACCAGCCACATATTCCAGACCTTCAGCATGCCGCGTTTTTCCTGCATCATCACCGAATGCAGAAACGCCGTACCCACCAGCCACGGCATCAACGACGCGTTTTCCACCGGATCCCATCCCCAATATCCGCCCCAGCCCAGAACCGAATACGCCCAGTGCGCGCCAAGAAAGATCCCGATGGTCAGAAATCCCCAGGTGACCATGGTCCAGCGGCGGGTGATGTGAATCCACTTCTCGCCGGGATACTTCATGATCAGCGCGCCCAGCGCAAACGCGAAGGGCACCGTGAATCCCACGTAGCCAAGGTAAAGCATCGGCGGATGGATCACCATCTCGGGATACTGCAGCAGCGGATTCAGTCCAGCGCCATCCGGGCGCATCGGCCCGGCCAGCAATCCGAAAGGATTCGCGGCGAAATTGATCAGCGACAAAAAGAAAGCCTGCACAGCCGCAATCACCACCGACGCGTAAGCGAACAGCCGTGGATCGGTTTTATAGCGCAACCGCAGAACAAAACCGTATCCGGAGAGTAGCAGGGCCCAGAAAACGAGCGACCCCTCCTGCCCCGACCAAAGCGTCGCGAACTTATACGGACCGGAAAGGTCGCGGTTGCTGTGATGAAAAATGTAGGCGATGGAAAAATCGTTGCTGAAGGCAGCGATGACCAGCGCTGCCGCCGCTAGAAACACCGCTGCAAAAATCATGATCCCCGCACGCCGCGCGGTTTCTCCAATGCGGTCGGAGTTCCGCCGCAGCAGCCCGGCGAAAGATGTATCGATCTGGACGCGTCCGTGCCCGGCGACTGCCGGCTCAGGATTGCGAAACGCAAGCGCGATCAGCCCCGCCAAAAACGAATAAAGGCTCAGCGCCAAGGCGAGCAGCAAGGCATAACTACCAATCACTGACATGTCGGGGAACCCCAAAGCATTTTTTCAGAAACCGGGGTTAGAGGCAACCAGAGAACGACCTAGTCAGTAGGCCTCGAGTACATCCCGGACCGCGGAGCAGGGCGCTTGAGCTTGCGTCGTTAAATCCGTTTGGAAGATCGCCGAAAATTGCCACGACAGCTGCGGCGGCCGGGACTCGGCCGCCAGCCGGGCAAACCCACTCAGCGCTCTACGCTGTCTGGACAGTTTCTTGGTGGTAGCGCTCGCGTATTTCATGCTCGGCTGCCAGCCAGTCTTCGGTCTCGTGTCCGGGCTCAAAGCCCCGACGTTCCGACATCAAATAAGCCAGACGGCGAATCTCGTCCTCTAAATTGATGGGCACCAGATTCGAGCGGGATTCTGTTTTCACGATCTCCGGCTTGCGTATCGACTTCCTAGGGGTGTTCTTCATTTCCGTATTCTCTGTTTCGGTGGGCGCTGCGGTCGCCTGGGTTGCCGACCCATTTGCGGGATTCGTTTCAGTCACGGCCGCGTTGGTGGGTAGTGACTCGTTTCCGTTGGATTTCTTTCTCGGTGTTCTTGGTTTCGCCATACTTGTTACTCCTAATTGCTCCTTTAATTCGATATAGTTAGACGCGGAAGCTCGCGGGAGCGAAGTACATGCCATGCGGGCAGTCCGAGCAGGTAAAAACCCTTGTTTTTTGAGACCGTAACTAACACTATAGTCCCAATTCGACTGTGGATCGCATTAACTTGCGTCAAATTTTCGATCCGAAGGGTCAGGGTTACCAGATTGGAAAACACAACGGAGAAAGACAGGGCTGTGGCGCGATCACTCCTGCCAGCGAAAATCAAATATCTTCGACACTTCCTGGTGAGTTAACCCAACGATTCCGAACTGAACCAATCGAACGCCACGGCTGACCGACTCTGCTACGGTCCCGTCACAGTCGCCGCATACATGGCGTTCATCAGATCCTGCGAGTGCCCGTCATAATCCGCATCGAGCGACCACATGAAGGTTCCGCCCAGCCCGCGATCCCAATCGGAATACCACACGCGAAAGTAGGTCGAAAACGCGTCGTCGTAGGTAATGTACCCATCGTCCCCATTCTTCTTCAGCATGTACGGGACATACGCAATCTGGTCATAAAGCGTGTACCAGCCATCTTTATTGATGCGATGCTTTACATCCGGCCCGTAATTCACTGTGCGTACGGTGTTGTCGCATTCTCCATCCGCAGTGTATGCGGCATTCGGGCAGAGCCCAAACAGTTGATTGATGTTGGTGTAGAAGTATCCATAAAAAGGAGTGCCCATGTTGATCTGGCTGGCGGGCAGGCCCTTAAGAAAAATGTTGGCCGCTTCCTGCGCGCTGCCGCCAGGCTGGCATTCATAGGGCGCGGGATCGTGATGGTCCCAGAAAATGGGTGAGTTGAGCTGGCCATGGGCCGTCCAGGGTCCGGCACAGTCATACATCATCACATTGAAATAGTCGGTCGAGAGTTGCAGGTGCTTGAGGTCGTATCCATATCCACCCCATGGTGCGACATCAATCGAGAGCGTGTAATCCGGATTCGATTTCCGCAGCGCCTCCATCAGCGCGACGAAAAACTTCCGATCCTCCGTTGTCGCGGGATACTCCCAGTCCATATCCACACCGTCGTAGTGATACTCTTTTTCGAACGCCTTAATGTTGTCGACCAGCGTCGGGGTCGCACCACTCGTCTCGAGGCCGTTGAAGTCCCCGCCCAGCAACAACAGCACCTTGACCCCTCTGGCATGAGCTTCTTCGTTCAACTCCGGCTCGATGAATCCGTCGGGGATGGAAAGGGTCCCGCTGGCATCAAACGAGGGCCCCGCGTGATTGATGTGGGTGAGCATCTGATACGGAATCTGGGCATGACTGTACGGCGGGGTCTGATACTTGCTCCAGTATCCGTAGTCGGCAACGATTCGTTTGTGCAGATGGTTGGGCAGCGCGTCCTGCGCAGGAGCATTTTGAATGGACGATGCGATCGTGGCGAAGACGAGGAAAAGGAACCAGGAGCGGAGACGCATGGAGGTACCTCCGAAGGCCGCAGCATTGTAGCAAAATTCTGGCCGGGCGGTGCCCCCTCGTTGTCCCGCTGTGTTTGGCGGGACAGGGCGGTGATTTCGGCTTCGCAAGATCTCGGAATTTCGACGTGCAGTTGAAGGGCGGACAGTAGGAAAACACGAACCGGTGCTCGCCCTATGCGGTTTTCGCAGGGTGGGGATTTTCAAGACCGCGAGGCACGCCGCAGCATCCCTAATGCAAGTCCACATTCATCCCCAGATTGTGAGCTAGAAAGGCCCACTCGTCCGCGGTTTCGTCGATGATCTTCGAGATCGGCTTCCCGCCGCCATGTCCGGCTTTGGTTTCAATCCGGATCAGCACTGGCGCCGGCCCAGCCTGATCCGCTTGCATGGTCGCGGCGAATTTGAAGCTGTGCCCCGGCACCACGCGGTCATCGTGATCGGCGGTCGAGATCATCGTCGGGGGATATTTCGTGCCAGGCTTCAGATTCTGGAGTGGAGAATAGGCATAGAGCCATTTGAAATCTTCGGCGTTATCCGAGGATCCGTAGTCTGACGTCCACGCCCACCCAATGGTGAACTTTTGAAAGCGCAGCATGTCCATCACGCCGACTTCGGGCAACGCCGCTCCAAACAGATCCGGGCGCTGCGTCAGCGACGCTCCAATCAGCAGTCCGCCATTGCTGGCGCCGCGAATCGCCAGTTTGGGCGTGGAGGTGTACTTGTTATTGATCAGCCATTCGGCGGCCGCAAAGAAATCGTCAAAGACATTCTGCTTGTGCGACTTCGTTCCGGCCAGATGCCACTGCTCGCCGTATTCGCCGCCGCCGCGCAAATTCGGCTGCGCGTAAATGCCGCCCATTTCCAGCCAGACAAGATTCGGAACTGAGAAAAACGGCGTCAGCGAAATGTCGAATCCGCCGTACGCGTACAGCAGCGTCGGATTTTGACCGTCCCGCTTCAATCCTTTCTTGTAGGTAAGGAACATGGGCACGCGCGTGCCATCTTTGCTGTGATAGAAGACCTGCGTGGTTTCATACTGCGATGGATCGAAATCGACTTTCGGCCGGCGAAACACCGTGCTCTTCCCAGCTGCCGGATCGTAGCGGTAAATCGTGGTGGGCGAAACGAAACTGGTGAACGAATAAAAAGTTTCTTTATAGCTACGCTTGCCGTGGAAGCCGCCGGCCGTGCCGATCCCAGGCAGATCGACGTTGCGCAGGAACTTCCCCTTTAAATCGTAAACGCGCACTTCCGTCTTCGCATCTTTCAAATACCGCATCAGGAACTTATTGTCGACAACATCAGTCTCCTCCAGCGTATCGGCGCTCTGCGGAACGAGGGTCTTCCAATTCTTCCGCTCGGGATGCCGCGTGTCGATCGCGATCAGCCGCCCGCGGGGGGCATCGAGATCGGTTTGAATCCAGAAGACTGGCCCGTCATCATCAACAAAGTCGTAGCGCGCATCGAAATCATCGAGCAGCTTCAGCACTTGCGAATCCGGCTGCGTGAGATCTTTATAGTAGAGACGGTTTTTCGGCGACGTTCCTTGCCAGACCTGAATCACAAGATAGCGTCCGTCGTCGGTGACGGCGCCGGAAAATCCCAACTCTTTGTTGTCGGGACGTTCATAGATCAGCTTGTCTTCCGACTGCGGCGTTCCCAGCCGGTGATAGTAGAGTTTCTGAAAATAATTCGCCTCGCGCAGCGCGGTTCCTTTCGGCTCATCGTAGCGGCTGTAGAAGAAGCCCTTATCGTCTTTCGTCCACGATGCGCCTGAAAACTTCACCCACTTGATGTCATCCGGCAGATCTTTGCCCGTGTCCACATCGCGCACATGCCACTCCATCCAATCCGAACCTGAAGTCTCCGTGCCATAGGCCATCAGCTTGCCGTCATCGGTGATCGCGTTTCCCGCGAGTGCGACCGTTCCGTCGCTCGAAAGCGTATTCGGATCGAGCAGCACGCGGGGTTCGCCGTTCAACGAGTCGGCAACAAAGAACACATTCTGATTCTGCAATCCGTTGTTGTGCTCGTAAAAATAGCGACCGCCTTCCTGTTCCGGCGCAAAGAACCGTTCATAGTTCACCAATTTCAGCAGGCGCTCGCGAATCGCCCCGCGATACGGGATCTTGTTGAGATAGCTGAAGGTGAGCTTGTTCTCCGCTTGCACCCAGGCATGAGTATCGGCCGAATCGGTATCTTCGAGCCAACGATAGGGATCGGCGACTTTCACTCCGTGATAGTCGTCGATCTGATCCACGGTCTTGGCTTTCGGATACACCAGCGGAGGATCAGTCTGCGCAGAAAGCAGAGCCGTAGAGGCCAGCGCAAAAACGGAAAGTGCGAATCGAGCGAAGAAGACATTGGGAACGGATTTCATATGAGATTCCTCGGCGGCTCCGAACGAGAGTCCGGCATGGATCAGCCCAGTCATTCTGCCTGATCGTCAGCAGCAAGCACAACCGTCGAACAGGAAGCGTTAAATGCTACCGGGGGCTGCGGACCTTCGCTCCGCCAGACAACCGAGGGCGGCTGTCCCTACATACGCACTTTGCGACCGAAGGGCGCAACAGGACCCCGCCGCGCCATCTCAGTAGGAACGTTCTCTCGAATCGAGCGTCACTTTTCCGCGGAACATCTTGTACACGAAAACGAAGTAGCCGATTGCGATGGCCAGTCCCAAGCTCCACCAGATCAGCCCGACGGAAAGGGAGTGTTCGCCGGAATGCGCGTTGTAGACGGTGATGTTTAAAGCTGCATCCGTTGTCGACAACAGCAGGTTCGGATAGACCGCGGCGGCCGCTCCCACCAGCATGAAAATCAAATACGCGCAGGATGAGAGAAACGCGGCCAGTTCATTGCTCTTCCGACCATTCCACCATATGCCGAGAAGCGACAATGCGACTAGCAAGGGAATGATGTATAGCGCTGGAAAATGTTCGTAGTTCACCAGCAAACTTGGGCGAATATATAAAGTGGCAACCAAGCTGATGATCGTCAGCGCGACCTGAACCGGCCACAAGGACCTCGCGACGGCACGCGACCGAGCATTCAATTCGCCGTCGGTTTTGAGTGCGACATAACACGCTCCGTGAACGGTCAGCGCGACCAGAGCAACCAGCCCTGCAATGACCGTATACCAGTCAAGAATTCCCGGCTGGGGTCCGACTCTCCAATTCGTCCAGAGCGGAAGAAAGAAATAGTTATCGGGCTGCAGGGGCACGCCGCGGATCACATTGCCCAACGCCGCGCCGAAAAAAATCGTCAGCAACAGGCTGGCAATGGCGAACGATCCATCGAACATTCCCCGCCAAACTGGCGAGTCCAGATGCATGCGCAACTCCACCCCAATGCCGCGCAAGATCAGGAGCCAGAGCACAATCATGAGAGGAAGATAAAATCCGCTGAATCCGGATGCATATAGGAGCGGAAACGCGAAATACAGTGTGCCGCCGCCGGCCAGCAGCCAGACTTCATTTCCATCCCAGACCGGGCCGATCGTGCGAATGACCAACCTGCGTTCTGCGTCGGTCTTCGCGATGAATAAATGCAACACGCCCGCGCCCAGGTCGAAACCATCCAGCACGACGTACGCCGTGATCATGATTGCAACCAGCAAGAACCAGACCAGTAGCATGTGAACTTCTCCTATGCAACCGTAAACGGCACACCCGATTTCACATCTCGCGCCGTCTCTTCCACCGGACCATGTGAAATCGTGTGGTGCACCAGAAATAAAAATAAAATCGCGAGAATCGTGTACAGCCCCATGAATCCCAACAGCGTAAACAAGCCATTGCCGGCATTGACGTACTTGGAATATCCCTCGGCGGTCCGCATCAGCCCGTAGACAATCCAGGGCTGACGGCCAACTTCAGCTGTCAGCCATCCAGCTGTGTTCGCGATGTGCGGGAACGGCAGACAGAGCAGAAGAACCCACAACATCCACCGCGTCTGGAACAAAGTTCCGCGCCACAGGAGAAACGCGCTCAAGGCCATCACGGCAACAAAGATCGTCCCGAGTCCGGCCATGATGTGGTAGCTATAAAAGAGCAGAGGAATATTGGTCGGCCAATCATTCCGCGGGAATTCGTTCAAGCCGCGAACCTGCGCCGTGGTCGTACCATAAATAAGAAAGCTCAACACATCATTCGCGACCAGCGGATTATCAATGCGCTCCGTCTCCACATCCGGCTGGCCAATCAGTACCATCGGCGCTCCCGCCTGCGTCTTGAACAGGCCCTCCATCGCGGCCATGGTCACAGGCTGCCGGCTCGCCATGTAGCGCCCGTGTAAGTCGCCCGTGGGAAAGATCTGAACGATGCAAGCGATGATTCCGACGATCACCGACAGCCGAAGGAACACGCGTCCTTCTTCCTGGAACTTCCCCTCCAGTAAGTAAAACGCGCCCACCGCAGCCATCACGAACGTACCGGTGATGAGGGCTCCGCACATGTTGTGCGCGTATTGAATCAGCGCCCAGGGATTGAACAGCAATCCCCAGAAACTTGTGACCTGAAACGTGCCGTCGGCCATGCGTTGGTAGGCCACTGGGTGCTGCATCCACGCATCGGTGACGATGATGAAGAATCCCGAAAGCCACGAGCCCCAAAACACCGCGACCGCTGTCCACCAATGCGCGATGCGGCTGAGCCTGTGCTCGCCAAAGAGAAACAGGCCCAGAAATGCGGATTCGAGGAAGAACGCGAACACGCCTTCCATGACTAGTGGCTGACCGATCACTCCTCCGGTTACTCGCGAAAACTGCGACCAGTTGGTACCGAACTGGAATTCCATCGGAATTCCGGTCACCACTCCCATAAGAAAACTAATGCCAAACACTCTGGCCCAGAAACGGGCGGCGCGGTTATAAATTCCGTTGTTCGTCCGCAGATACATCGTCTTCAGCAGAACGATCAGCGGCGCCAGCCCCATGGTCAGTTGTGGAAACAAATAATGAAATGTGACGGTGAATGCGAACTGCAGGCGATGCATTAATAAAGCGTCATTCATAAAATTCGATCCGTTGTCGCGGCCTCAACCCATGCCCCTCTGCGCAAATGGCGCGTCTTAGACGAGTTCTGCCGCGGCTCATTTTCCCCGCTCATCCGAATGTGCTTTATTCCGTCGAGACCCGACGGAACAGGAATTGCTTCTTCACGTTGGAACTCCCAGCTTGGGCAAGAGCCACTGCGTGAGCAATAGATATGCCACCAGGAAGATTACCACCCAGGCCCACTCCGGCATTCGGTTTACCTCCTATGCAGCCCAAATCTCGAGTGCAATGTTCTTGACGATAGTCCCGGTTCCTTCGAAACTCACTCTCCGCGCTGGCATCACGTTTCAATTTAATGGAACCGAGATCTCCTTTTTGTGATTGTGATCACATTTCGCTTTGCTCAGCTTCGGCGGCTCCCAAAATGAAAACGGAGGTTGAACCTGAATTTAAACAACAGCAGAGACTTAAGGGCCGAAACGGCGCGAGCTACCCGAGAGCAGGACCAGCCCCGCGGGTCTGTTCTGAGTGTTTGCGCTTACCGCCCTTACGCGGCGCTCGCGGCTAACGGCTTGCGATACATGGTGTATCCGTCGAAAACCTCGGGTCGGAAGTTGAGGTTAGGAGCGCAGAGCTTCTCGGTCTGGCTGAGGAAGAGATAGCCGCCGGGTTCAAGATACAGATGTAGTCGTTCAATGAGCGCACTGCGCTGCGTGCGGGAAAGATGTGGCAGAACGTCCATGCAGAAGATGCAATCGAAGCGGCCGATATAGACCGGCCTGGTCAGATTCATGGTGTTGAATGTAACCAGGCTGCGCATGCGAGGCTTGACCAGCAGATGCGCGTTCCCGTTCGCCGGAATCGCAGGGCTCCCGCTGGACGGTGGGATCGCGGAACTAATCAATTCCCCAGTTTGCCCTGCCGACGATCCACCCGCCACTAAGGTCTTCAAAGCATCGCCGCCGTTCTGCCCGTTCCCGTTCCCAATTTTCGAGAAACTGGCGCGAATCATCGCCGGGGGCAGCCCGGCCAGGGCCGATTGCGGATAGAGTCCGCGTTCGGCGGCTTGAATGGCCGAAGGCAGCAGGTCGGTGCCAACGATATGGATCGACCAATCTTTCCCGGTCTGAATAGGACACGGAACGGCTATTCCACCGTTGCCGTTCCGGTTGACTGAGTTCTTCGCGTCCTTGTTCCCTGCGCTGTTTCCAGATCCGTTTCCATTCGAGCTGCCGCTTCCATTCGGCAGAGCTTCGCAAATGGCCATGGCGATCGAATACGCCTCTTCTCCCGTAGCGCAGCCCGCGCTCCATATGCGAACTGTTGCCGGTTCGTCGGTCTTACGCCCGCAAAGCTGGGGTATCACATACTGAGCCAGAGCATTCATGGCTCCGGGATGACGGAAAAAACCTGTGCGCGTGTTCAGCACGCCTTCGAGAAAACACGGCAGGAATGCCGGTTCCTGATCGGCATGGCGGACACGATCGAACAGGGCGGAGACCGAGTCCAAGTCTTCCCTTTCGAGATAGTCAGCGACATGCGCCGCCAGAACGCTGTTCGGGCAGTCAAGCAGGATTCCGACCTGCCGCTCGACCAGCAAGCGGAGCTGGGAAAGTTCGTGCTCGAGGATCGTGATGCCCGGCATCAAGCGATGCATAGTTCAGTACCTACTCAGGGTTCAGGGGTCGGAAGTGCAGGGGCCGGCAACTGACCATCCCCGACTGTCTTGATCCCTGCGCCCTAATCCCTGACTTCCGACGTCGAACGCTCTCTCTACGCCCCGGCCGCTGCGGCATAGGATTTTCCCGAATCCGTTTGTGCCTGCTGCGCCACTACGTTCATTTCTTTTTCCAGCGACGAAAAACGCTGCATGATCTCGTGAATCCGCAGAGCCATATTGCGAATGGTCTCGACTTGCGCCCGCGTCTGCGCCGAAAGACTGCCTGGCTCGAGCAGGAGCAGATCGGAATTGCCCAGCACCGATGTGAGCGCGTTATTCAGGTTGTGGCGCATCTCGAGCATGTAGCGTCCGAGCGTTGCCTGGCGCTCCAGCACCGCGCAGGAAGCTTCAGCGCTCCGCGCCCGCGATTCCGAGCGAGCCCGGTGTACTGCCTCACTCGCGGCCAGCACCAGAGTTTCAAGCCAGTGCCCTTCCGGCGAAGAATCCGCGCGCTGCAGAATCGAAACTCGCGGCCAGCGTTCCCTCACCAGCTCAGTCAGACTGGCATTGCGACTGACACAAAGCACAGGCTGGCCGGTCGAATGCAGCGGCTCAAGCACGACCGAAAGCAGTTCACGACGCAAGTCGCCTACAATCGCAACGTCAAACGCGTCCACAACGAACCGCGGCCACAAGTCTCCGCTCAGCAGCGTAAATGTCGGAACCATCCGTTCCCGCTGCCAGCGCGCGGTCACGCGCCGGGAAAAATCTGGTTCGTCGGAGATGATCAGTACGGTTGGAGTGTCGACCGGCACGGGATCCTTTGAATTAGCCCTGGTTGGGTGGCTCCGGATCATCCCATCCGGGCACGGCGGAAATCTCGAATTCCGGCGCGTCGGTGTGGGCAGTCTTGCCCTTGGAAGCGACGGCCGAACCTGCACTGGGCTTGGCTTCAGGCCGGGACGCGGCCGGGGTTGCACCCGCCGTTGCTGGCGATTTTCCCAGGGCACGGTTCGGAGCCGTTTTGTTTGGTTGACCTGTCGGCAAACCTTTGCCCGAAACAGGTTTCAGCCCCAGCTTTGCGGCAGCAGGCGAGTTTGGCTTCACCATGCCGGCTCCGGCCTTGTTTTCAGCTGAAGGCTTCGCCTGAACTTTGGTGTCCGGAGCTCTACCACGCCCAAGCGCAGTTTCCACGGATGCCCGCAGATCCACCAGCATGCGCAGTGGTTGTCCGGAGGAATACTCGGCCTGGAACATCACCTTCCACGACTGGCAGATCATGCGCAGGCGCAGGATCGGCTCTTGCGCCGAAAACTGCGCGCGGCGGCAATCGATCGTCTGAATGCCTTTTTCTTCGAGTTCGGTGAGACCGTCGAGAATGATGTTGAGGTCGCCGAGCATCAGGCGGAAGAATGCCCGCCGCATCAGGTATCCGAAGCGCGTGAAAGCCACCAGCGCAACCGGCATATAGAAGAGTTCGCCGGCCTGGACCTTGGCTTTGCGTCCCTGCTCAAGAATGCCGCCGTGCAGAAGTTCGTCGAGCGAGCGGCAGCGCCGCGCCGATTCCAGCACGCGATCGAGCGCGTTCAGCCAAACCGGCGGCTTTAAATCCACCTGGCGCAGAACCGGCTCCAAAGTTTGCGCCACATAAGCGAGGTCAACGTCATCGTCCTGCAGGCCGGCCGGCGCTAGCTGGCTGAAGTACTGAACCAGAAGGAAATCCACCTTGTCGCGAATGATGTCAGTCTTTGTGCTCTTCGCCAGAAAATGCTCCAGCAGGCTCAGCAGCGCTTCTGGAGTGACGGCGGCATTGGTCTGCAGAAACTGGCGAAGCTGGTGCACCTGGACTTTCTCGTCCATTTGCTCGAGCCAGTGATTGGCCTGCTCGACCGCTTCTTTCCCGGGAGTCTCGACGCCGGCTTCGAGGTCGGGGCAGGCCTGCACCTCGATGGCGAATTCCCGCGCCAGTTCGAAATAGATCGGATACAAGCGGCAGGCTGACTTCCACTGCGTGGCAAGGTCTTGTACAGGAGTGGCAGGGTTCATGGTTTTACGATCCAGTTGGGAACGTCTCTGCGAAAACGCGCGGCCACGACAGTTTTGCCTGGGTGATACTGCACCGCGACCACCGAGGCTTCCTCGTCGAGCGATCCATCGGAGTTGCGAACACGAAGAACATCTCCAAATTCAAAGGGAGTGCTGCAGGCAAACAGAACTTCGCGGGGAGTGCCAAATTCGATAACGGTGCTTTCGCTGAAATCGGCGGCGCGCTCACCACCGGATGCGGTAACACGACCCAGGCGCACCGGGAGCCGCACGGGCGCAGCCTCGGGAAAAAAGCGCGCCAGCCCCGCCACGGAGATGACGCTGTGCAGTGCGCGTCCGGTTGCTGCGGCTTGATGGGCCAAGAATGAACTTCCTCTAAGCTTTCGTGGCGCTTGCGCCAAAATGCGGTCGGGCTCCCCCTCTTCCCGGTTAGGAAGAGCTTTGGGGAGCCGGAAATCCGCGGTTCGAGGAAGAACGAGCAACACGACATCCAACCGAAAAAACGGAAGGACTAGCACTGAGGTGGGATAGTTTTCAGCGGGTTAGGCGTCATTTTGCTTGTGTTGAGTGAACTCTGGATCATCGTACGTCTCAGCTTGAGACGCCGTCTCAGGATTGCAGGCGAGACTTAACTTGAACGGACCACCAGATCGGGAAAAACTAGTGAGCCCCCGTCTGTCCGTGATTGGGCTCGTCCGGAACAGAATGGGCCAGTTGGCGCTGACCGGAGTGCGAACGATACTTCGAGTTCGAAGGATTCGCGTAATCCTCTAGTCACTTTGGTGCATCAGATTCGGCGGTTAGCTCAGGAGTGGATTTATGAGAAAGTTATTGTTGTTTGCCACTGCGATAGCCATGTTCAGCTGCCTTGTTTGGGCTGCCGACGAAGCCAAGGAATTGGACTCCGCCGCCGAGGTACTGCAAAGCATGGCTTCTTCCCACCAAATTCCTTCTTCGTTGCTCGATCAGGCGAAGTGTATTGCCGTGATCCCGAAGCTCACCAAGGCTGGCTTTATTGTTGGCGGCAGGCACGGTGACGGAGTGGTGAGTTGTCGAACCGCTTCGGGCTGGAGCGCGCCCGCTTTCATCACGATGAGCGGCGGAAGTGTGGGTCTACAGGCCGGTGCAGAACACCAGGATCTGGTTTTGCTAATGAACGAACAGGGCGCGGACGAACTCAAGAGCGGTCATTGGGACCTCGGGGCGTCGGCGTCTGCTGCCGGCCCAAATGGGGGCGAAGGAGCAGCGGCAGCCACTGGTTGGAAAGCTCCGGTTCTTTCCTATTCGAACGCAAGCGGAGCTTTTGCAGGTGCCGACGTGGGCGGATCCAAGATCGGCGCGGATAACGACATGATTCACAATGTGTACGGCAGAGACGCCAGGTTCGAGGGGATTCTTGAAGGCCAAGCGCAACCACCGGCGGCTGCCCAGCAGTTTATGTCCGCGTTGCCGAAATAGTTGGGAACCGGGAACTGGCCCACTCTATCGGTCCACAATGTGACATCTCATCCTGTCTCGTCTCTGCGCGAGACAGGATGCGACGCGTTCGGAAACTACCACCCTCCCGCAGGAAGCGCGGGAAGGGTGGGGCAACCGTCACGTTTCGAGTCCACTCGCCTAAGCGCAACCGGGACGCCGGCCCTCCGAAGAGAAGAACCAAGAGCACACCAGGATCGCGGTCGCGAGCGCTGTGGACCAACTGTGCTGCGGATACGGTCTTATTGCCTCCGGGCATGAAGGTCATCACTGGAGGGTCTGGCTCGATTCTGACGTGCTCGTCGTGATGTTATAGCGCTTCAGTTTCCGATAGAGGGTCGCCCGGCTGATGCCAAGCATGCGTCCGGCCAGGGCTTTGTCCCCTTTTACCTGCTCGAAGACGCGCTGGATCGTCGCACGCTCGATGTCTTCCAAATCAGTGGTTGTGGGCGCGACCGGCCTGACTTCTATCAGAGGTTCGGAGCCAAGCTCAGATTCGAGAAACGGGGAAATATCTGCCGTCGGGGCAGATGGCGCCGTCCCGGTCGCGATCGATGGCGGCAGATCGCCGAGATCCATGATCCTTCCATTGCCCAGCGCGACCGCGCGTTCAACGCAGTTTTCCAGTTCGCGGACGTTGCCCGGCCATTCATATTGCATGAGCGACTTCATGGCCGCGCTCGAAACCTGCATGCCCGAGCCGGGGGCGTAACGCTCCAGAAACCAGTGCACCAGCATGGGGATGTCGCTGCGGCGCTCGCGTAGCGCGGGAACGTGCACCGCAACGACGTTGAGTCGAAAGAAAAGATCTTTGCGGAAGGATCCGGTTTTATATGCGGCTTCGAGATCGCGATTGGTGGCGGCGATCACGCGCACATCGACCTTGAGGCGCTGATTGCTGCCCACCGGGCGCACTTCTTTTTCCTGTAACACGCGCAGCAATTTGGCTTGCAGTTCCAGCGGCAATTCGCCGACTTCGTCGAGAAAGACCGTGCCGCCGTCGGCGGATTGAAACAATCCCTGCTTCGATTTCAGCGCACCCGTAAATGCGCCTTTTTCGTAGCCGAACAGTTCGCTTTCGATCAGGGTGGGAACCAGCGATCCGCAATCGACGGCGACAAACGGCCGGGCGGCAAAGGCTCCGCGGAAATGCATGGCACGCGCGACCAATTCTTTCCCCGTACCGCTTTCGCCATAGATCAGCACCGGCGTGCGCGTATCTTTGAGGCGCGAGACCATGCGCAGGACTTCCTGAATTTTCGCGGACGATCCTACGATCCCATGCACGGCGATTTCTGAATCCATGCGCTGGCGAAGAAATTCGTTTTCTTCAACGAGGCGAATTTTTTCTGCCATGCGCCGCAAAAATAACCGCAATTCTTCGAGGGGCGAAAATGGCTTCGTAATGTAGTCGTACGCGCCCAGCTTCATGGCCTGCACGGCCGTCTCGATCGATCCGTGGCCAGTCATGACTGCGACTTCGGTGCGGGGCAAAAGCTTTTTCACTTTTTCGAGAAATTCCAGCCCCGACATGTGCGGCATGACCATGTCGGTCAGGATCATGTGGGCGGACTGTTCTTCGAGAAGCGCCAGCGCCGATTCGCCGCTTTCCGCTTCGAGGCAGACGAAACCGAGCGCCTCGCCAATGGTCGCGCAAAGCTTGCGGATGGTCTGCTCATCATCGACGATCAGCAGGCGAATGGAATTCTCTTTAGCCGACGGATTCACTGCGCCTTCCCCATCGTGCTCGAGATGACATCGATCAATTGCTGCACGCGAAACGGCTTCTCTACGCAGGGCGCGCCCGTCTGACGAAGCGTCGCGACTGTCTCTTCGTTGGCGATGTCGCCAGTGATGAACACCACGCGCGAGGCCAGATCCGGGCGGTGCTCGCTAAGCCAGGCATGAACTTGTCCGCCATCGACGCCGCCGGGGGTTCGCATGTCGGAAACCACGCCCAGAAAGGAGCCGGTTTCCAGTAACCGCAGCGCTTCCACACCCGAGTCGCAGCAGACCACGGGATAGCCGCTGCGCTCCAGAGCGGCTTGCACATAGGACATTACGGCAGGTTCATCTTCGATAAGCAGCACAGGAAGGATGCTGGGTTTGGTCGCCGGTAGACTCATGCTTGTTTCACTCCTGCGGCCACGCGGAACGAAGCCGCGTGGGAGGTCGCGGGCAGGCGCACAATAAACGTCGCGCCGGGCTCGCCCAAGTTGTTGTGGCAGAGAATTTCTCCTCCGTGCTCTTTTACGATGCCATAGCAGATGCTCAGGCCAAGGCCAGTGCCCTTGCCTACTTCTTTGGTGGTGAAGAACGGGTCAAAAATTCTGTCGGGCTGGGTGATGCCGTTTCCGTTGTCGCGGAATGAGACTTCCACGGCCTCGCCAGCCTTCGTGGACATGATCTCGATGCGTGGCGGCCGGCCGATTTCATGCACGGCATCATAGGCGTTATTGAGAATGTTCAGAAAGACTTGCTGCAGTTGGTGCGCATCACCTATGACTTCCGGCAGATTCTCATCGAGATGTTCGATAACCTCCACGCCATGGCTGGTGAAGTCGTAGGAGCGCAGCTGCACGGTGCGGCGCAAGATGAAGTTCAACTGCACCGCAGCGCGCTGTGGCGGCATCTGGCGGGCGAAGCTGAGCAAGTTCTGCACGATCTGCTTGGTACGCTGCGCTTCTTGCAGAATGACGCGCAGGTCCTTGCGCGCACTCTCGGGTATTTCTGAATTTTCCATGAGCAGATCAGCAAAGCCGAGAATCGCGGTCAGCGGATTGTTGACTTCGTGAGCGACGCCGGAGACCAGTTGTCCGACCGCGGCCATCTTCTCGGCGTGAACCAGTTTGTCGCGCAGCACGGCAGAATCGGTGATATCGGTCAGCAGGGCAATGATGCAGGTTACGGTGCCGTGCTCATCGCGCATCGGGCTGAGATTCACGGAGAACTTTCCTGTGATAACTCCGGGGCGGAAAATCTCCAGTTCTAAATTGTCGACCTGTTGTCCAGCGAGAGTGCTTCGCAAAGCCTCGGCAAAGGACTCGACGAAAGCTGGCCCGGCCAGCTCGATCAGTGGACGCCCCAGCAGCTCACCTTCCTTTAAGCCGGTTTCGTGCCAGCGGCGGTTGGCATAAGTGATCAGGCCGGCGGTATCGGCCACGACGATGAGGCTTTGCGTGTTGTCGAGAATCTTGGCAGAAAAATCCCGCTCGCGATGCAGTTCGGATTTATAGGCGCGTAAGCCGGTCACGTCGAGCGTCAAGCCGCGGATTTGCACCAGACGTCCGGAATCGTCATACAAGCCGAAGGAATTAATCAGCACATGAAGGGGCGAGCCATCTTTGCGCCGCAATCGGGCTTCATAGTTCCGCAGGCTCCCGTTTTCTTGCAGGAGCTGGAGGTAACGAGCGCGATCCTCCGGTGAAAAATAGAGCTGTGACCGGATGTCGATCTGCAATAGTTCCTCGCGGCTGCCGTATCCCAGCATCTGGACCATGGCGTCGTTCACTTCCACATAGCGCCCGCCCGGAGTGCTGAAAAATAATCCTTCCTGAATGTTGTCGAACAACTCCCGGTAGCGCCGTTCCGCTTCGCGGCGGTCCGTAATGTCTTTCAGGACATGAATGGTCTGCATTCCTTCGCTGGTTTCGGCGTGCACACGCGAGGTCGAGACCAGGAAAGTGCGATCGAAGACGCAGTGCACGAATTCGTCCTTGTCGTCTTCGACCAGGGTCCGGCAGAAAGGACAGGCGTGATGCGCCACTTCGCCGCTACTGGCGAGCAGGGCGCGGATGTTGAGACCGATGAGTTCGGGAACCGGAACTCCAATCATCGCCGCGAGAGAACGGTTTACCCGCAGGATGTTGCCGGCATGATCGTGCACCACAATGAAGTCGGGAATCGCGTCGAAGATTTCCATCCAATGGCGATTCGACTGTTCGGCGCGCTGGCGGTGCTGTTCGGAAGAATGCAGATTGCGCGCTACTTCCAGCGCGATGGCCGCCTGATTGGACAGAGCCCGGGAGCGGCGGACGTCTTCCTCGGAGATTCCCGTTCCATCCAGCTTATCGAGCACACCGAACATCCCCAGCAGGTGCCCGCCTGCGCCGAGCAGGGGGACCGCCAGGAATTGCCGAACGTTGTATTTCGTTACCACTTCCAGATTGGTGCCCGGGGAGCGACTCGCCTCATCGGTTTGAAAAACCTCTTTCGCACGCAGAGCACGGGTGGCAATGCCTTCGGGAAAGACGGTTTGGACCGGCTTCGCCTGCCCGCCCTCAGCTCCATAACGAATCAGAAACTGCTCATTCTCCAACAGGGCGATAAACGAACGGCCGAAACCCAGAAACCCAGCGGCATGGCTCACAAAAGCCTGCAAGAATTGATCAAGATCGCCACTGGAGCTGAGTTGGGAGGAAATCTCGAGAAGTTGATGCAGTTCGTGGGCCTGACCATGCGCGGTCGAATACAATTCCGCATGAGCCATCGCCACAGCACCGAAACTGGCAATGGCAGAGACCAGCGATTTTTCTTGTGCCGTAAAAATTCCATCGCGCCGGGGATAGACCAGAATCGCTCCCTGGGTTTGTGCAGTTCGCAGCGGAGCCGCGATCAGGATCCCAGGCGAAACCAGATTGCCCAGGGAATGCGGATCCGCGCCGATGGACAGCGTGATGGCCTCCCCGGCCGTGAGCGCGCGCTGTGCCAACTCAGAAGCGAAACGCAAGGTTTGCCGGTCGTGCCGACCGCGCACCGAGTTGGCCACTTGCGGAGTCTCGGCTGAAACGGCGCGCACTTCAAAGGCAGCTTCGCGGTTATCGCGCTTCAAAAGCACCGAAACCACGGGAGCGCGGAGCAGCAACCGCAAGCGGTCGGCCAACGCCTCAATGACCGAGGCCACATCGGGGGTCCCGTGCAGAGCTTGTGCCACATCGGCGAGAATCTCGGCGGGCCGATGCTCGTTCGGTGAAGCCGCGTTAAAGCTTGCCCCTTCGAGCAAATTGCCAAGTTCCGTTGTCAACAGTGTGGCCTGCCTCGAGAAAGCGTCGTCGAAAGCCGCGTCTTCGGAATCGCTCAAGAATGTCACCAGCCCGATTACTTCCTTGGAAACTGTCACCGGAGCGGCAAGAATAGCGCGAACGCCCAACTTACCTTCTTCCGAATCGAGAGCAAGTTGATTGCGGAAGACAGTGCGACGCTCGCGGACGGCTTCAAACATTAATTTGCTGCTTTCGGCATGCATTGTCATCCCGAGCAAGCGCTCGATGCGGGCACCATCGCCTTGCTCCCACACAAGTTCGTTCTCGCCCTGCAGGCGCCAGAGATGAACACCCTCCAATTGAAAAAATGCTCGGGCTTCACGGCAGAAAACCTGAATCAAGGGTCCGTGGTCGGTGCGCTGCGTTGCTTGGCTGGTTAGGCGAAGTACGAGTTTCTGAAAGGCCTCGGTTGAGACGGAGGCGGGATTCGGCTCCGGAAGGATTCGGCCCGAATACTCCAGACCGCTGCCGAGGCTGGGAGGAAGCAGTTCGTGATTCACAAGTACTTGAATCTAATGGGAAATTACGCGCCATCTCAATTTGAGTCAAGAGAAATGCGGAGAGAGGTGCCTGCGTAAGAAATGCCTCACTTCTAGTGAGACGCCGTATCAGACTGAGATTAAAGCCGGCCTCATCGGTCCAGAAATGCGGGGATTGGTGCGAGCACGCTGCTGGAAACCCAGCACAGAATTCGAAGGGGCTTTGGCTGTAACGAGATACAGCTCATTACTTCGGTTTTTCCTGAAGTGCGAGCATGGCCCGCTCGTTGCACGGTGAGCTACCTATGCACGTTAAGACCGAGGAGGAGTTGTGTCCCGACAAAGCTGGATGGTAGTGCGGGCCGTCCTGATTGCCGCTGTGACAGTTTTCCCGATTTGTGTGGGCGCTCAGGCCGGGCAGAGTGGCGCCAGCCCGTCACAGGCGCAAGACAATGAAATCTACCGGCGCGCCAAAGTGAAAGTGGAGCCGGTGTATCCGGAGCTGGCGAGGAAGATGGGAATCTCAGGCGCGGTAAAGGTCGAGGTAACCGTGTCCCCCAACGGCGCGGTGAAAAGTGCGCGCGTGGTCGGCGGCCACCCGGTGCTGGCGGGAGCGGCGCTGGACGCAGCCAAGAGATGGCGCTTTGAACCGGCGCCAGCCGAAAGCACAGGGGTGATCGAATTCAAGTTTCAGGGAGATCACTAGAGACTTGGAGCAGCCATGAACATCGGGGTGGCACTGAGCAGGAGACAGGGCATGACGATTGGCAAAAAGCTGTATCTCAATTTCGGGATCATCCTGGCGATGGTCCTGGTGATGTTCCTGGTGAACTGGCTGGCGGTAGAGCGCGAGCACTCCGCCAAAGCCGCAGCTGCAGCTTCGCAGGAATTGGCGGACGCCACCAACGCGGTTCGTTCCCAAATGATGCAGAACCGTCTTTACCTCAGCAATTATCTGCTCAGCGGCGACACCCGCGAAATCGACAAGATGAATGACGGCCTGCGCGTCCTCAATGACAAGCTGGACAACGCCAAGGCAAAGGCCAACTCTGACCAGGTCACAAGCGCACTGACGAAAGTGCAGGAGCTGGAACAATCCTGGGCCAAAGACTTTGCCCAGCCGCTGATCGACAAGCGCAAAGATGTCGATGCCGGCAACGCTACTGTGGCCGAACTCCAGATCTATTATCTGCAAAAAGACGCTCCCTCGTGGGTCAAGAACTCCAGCGATGCGTTGGATGGGGCCCAGGAGGAAAACCGCAAGCAGGTGGATGAGCGGCACAAGTCCGATGACAGCGCGGCCACCTGGACGGGGATCGTTTCGTTGTTGAGCACGTTGGTGGCTCTTTGCGTAGGGGTGATCGTAGCCTACCGCACGGCCAAGTCGATTACGCAGCCCTTGAATGATCTGATGGGCGTGGCGCGGGCAATCGGCAGCACCGGCGATCTCGAACACAATATTGATGTCAAAGGCGATGATGAACTTGGCGAACTGTCCCGCAACTTCTCCAAGATGGTCACTTATCTGAAGGAGATGGCTGGGGTTTCGGAAGCCATTGCCGCCGGCGATATGCGCGTCGAGGTCAAGCCGCGTTCTACTCATGACACTTTGGGCAACGCCTTTTTCCGCATGGTCGAGGGGTTGGCGGGCCTGGTACGCAGCGTGCGCGATGCTTCATCGCAGGTGGCGAGCGCGTCCAACCAGGTCGCCGGAGCCAGCGAGGATTCCGCCAAGATCGGATTGCAGGCATCTTCTGCCATTGATGAAGTCACCAGCACGATGCACGAGATGAGCGTGAATGTGCAGAACATGGTGAAGTCGACGCAGGTCCAAGCTTCGAGTGTGAGCGAAACTTCGGCATCGATCGATCAGATGGTGGCTTCGATCCAGCGCGTGGCGGATACGGCAAAGGTTCTGCTCGATATTTCCAACCGCTCGCGCGAAGAAGTGCACAGCGGCATCGGGACCATGGAAAAGGCCACGGACGGCCTCACCCGCATCAACACGACGATTACTTCCTCCGGTGAGATCATCGGCGCGCTGGGCCAGCGTGCCGACGATATCGGCAAGATCATCGAGGTGATTGACGATCTGGCCGAGCAAACCAACCTGCTGGCTCTAAACGCCGCCATCGAAGCGGCGCGCGCCGGCGAGCATGGTCTGGGATTTGCCGTCGTCGCCGACGAGGTCCGGAAGCTGGCGGAAAAGTCGGCGCAGTCGACGAAGGAAATCTCCGAACTGATCCAGAGCATTCAGAAAGAAGCGCGTAAGGCAGTCGAAAACATGGAACGGTCGACCTCGATCGTAAACGAGGGCCTGGAACTGGGCACGGAGCTGAATTCGGCGCTCAAGAAGATTTCTAACGTGGTCACCGAGGTCTACAAGTTCGCGCAAGAAATTGGCGCCGCGACCAACGAGCAGTCGCACGGATCTTCGCAAATTGCCCGCGCTACCACGCGGCTGAACGAGATTACACACGAGATCAACTCGGCGGTGGAAGAGCAGGCCTCCGGCGCGCAGGCCGTGGTCAAGGCGATGGAGCGGATGCGCGAACTGGTGCAGCAATCGACTTCAGGCTCGACCGAACTGGCGGCTTCGTCGGAGCAGATGTCGAAGATGTCGCGCGGACTGCTGGAATCGCTCGACCGCTTCTCGCTGGGGGAGAGCGGACCGCGCACGCCGGCGCCGGAGTCCCCGAACCGGTCGCGGCGGGCGGCAGCAGGAACGCAGTTCTAGCCATAGAAGCGGCAGGAACACGTAGGCACGAGCTAAAAGGCTGGCGGAGCGGGGTCCGAGAAAATGAGCCGTGAACTCCATATCGTGGGCTTTCAAGTGGGGCGTGAGACCTATGGCGTGCCCATCACTTCCCTGCACGAGATCGTGCGCGTGCCGGAGATCACTGCCGTCCCGGATGCCCCCGACTATCTCGAAGGTGTGATCAACCTGCGCGGCAAGATCGTTTCGGTGATGGACCTGCGCAAGCGCTTCGGAGAGAAGCAGGCCTCGCTCAAGAAGCAGAATCGGATTCTGGTGGTCGAGCACGGAGGCCGGCTGGCGGGCTTGATCGTCGACTCGGCCAGCGAGGTTCTAAAGATTCCCGCAGACGCGGTTGAGGCACCGCCGGCAGTGTTTCAGGAAGGTGGACTGAACTGCGTGACCGGCCTTGGCAAGGTTGGCGGACGGCTGGTCGTGTTGCTCGATATGAGCAAATTGCTGGCTCCGGCAAGTTTGCAGAACAGTGCTGAACCTGCGGAGAAGAAGAACGGGAAACAGGAAGCACGAGCAGCAGCGGGAAAGTAGAAGCAAGTTTCAAAGTTTCACGTTTCAAAGTTGCAAAAGAACAAGTCTCAAGGTTTCACGTTTCAAGGTTGCAACAGAACGAGGTTTCAAAGTTTTAGGTTTCAAGGTTTCGAGCTGCGAGCTTCACCAGCTTCACTTTCAAGGGCTCTAACGGATTTGGAAACCCGGCGGTCTAGAAACCTTGAAACTTTGAAACCTGACTTGGAAGTCATCGGCGAGAACGCGCGAGTAGAAAAGGCATGAGCACATCCGGAGCGGCACCTGCTCCCATATTGACGGATGCGGAACTGAAGCTGCTGCAGGCGCTGATTTATCAGGAGTGCGGGATGCACTTCGACGAGCGCCGCACGCACTTCCTGCAGGACCGGCTGCTGCGCCGGCTGAAGGAGTGCCGCGCCGACTCGTTTTACGCCTATTACCGGCTGCTCATCAGCAATCAAGGCAAGGACGAACTCGCCCGCCTGCTCGAAAATCTCACGGTCAATGAAACCAGCTTTTTCCGGCACAAGGCGCAATTGGATCTATTCCAGAAGGGTGTGCTGGAAGAGCTGTTCAAACAAAAGAGCCAGCGCCGCGAATATTCCGTCCGCATATGGAGTGCGGGCTGCTCCACTGGCCAGGAGCCCTACACGCTGGCGATGCTGGTGACGGACGCGCTGGCGTACTACTACCTGCGCAATCCGTTGCCGATGGAGTTGCCCCTACCCAAGCCGCTGGTGCCTCCGCCGTGGCGAGTGGAAATTCTGGCTTCCGATATCAGCTACTCGGTACTGCGAGCCGGCCAGGAAGGCGCCTATACCGAACATCAGATGTCGATGGTCGATTACAGCTATCGCCTGCGCTATTTCGATAAAGTAGGCGACCGGTATGCCATCAAGAAGTCGCTAAAAGAGATGGTTCATTTCGACTTTCATAATCTGAAGACCGAGTATCTGCCGCAGCGCAATGACGTGATTTTCTGCCGTAATGTGATGATGTACTTCGACGAAGCCGAGCAGAAGCGGCTGATCGAAAAGTTTTACCGCTGCTTGAATCCTAATGGATATCTCTTTGTCGGCCACGCCGAGAGCCTGCTGGGGCTGACCAAGAAATTCCAGATGGTGCACAAAGACAGCGGCACGGCCTATCACCGAGTGGAGGCCAGGGAGTAGCCGATGACTCAATCCCCCGATGAGCGCGGCCTGGAACTGCGGGAGCTCTTTTATGAGACCTCGCAGGAATTGCTGCAGGCACTCAACGACGAAGCGCTCAAGTTGGAAAAGACGCCCGGAGACGAGGAAATCGTACGCTCGATCCGGCGTGCTGTGCACACCCTCAAGGGCGACGCGGCCGCGTGCGGTTTGCGCGAATTGAGCGAACTGGCGCATCAGCTTGAAGATGCTTTGTCGCTGGAGGGTGCAGTGGCGCACTCCGCCGTAGCAGAAATTGCCTTTGCGGCGGCCGACGTATTCGTCGAGATGATTGCGGCCTATCGCCGCGGCACGAAGCTTCCCTCAACCAAGACACTGAGCAAGAGAATTCAGGACCTGACCGCCACGCCGATCAAGAAGAAAGCAGGCCGCGGAAAGAAAACGGCGGTGGCGAGTCCAGCGCGCAACAAATCTGGCGACAAAGCGGAGAGTGGAAAAAACTCAAGCGCGAAAGTTTCGCCGAAATCGATTTCCAACTGGACCGAATACGAGCGGCTGGCCATGACCAATGCCCAGACCCAGGGCCAGGACGTGCTGCACGTCACGGTGAAGATGGATCCGCATTGCGCCATGCCGATCGCCGGACGCCAGCTGGTGCATAACGCGATCAGCACGATGGGCCCAGTGATCGCGGTTCGTCCGGATATCAAGTCCCCCGCGGCCTCCAAATATGTCGATTTTGTGCTGGGCACGGTGCAGACCGCCGATCAGATTGCCGCCAAGTGCAAAATTCCCACGATCGTCGATGAAGTCAGCGTGGAACTTCTGCTCGCCCCTGCTCCCCGGAGGGCTGAGGAAAGTACCTCGGCGACTTTGCCCGCGGTCGAAGCCGCGCCGGAATCCGAACCCGCCGCCTCGGCTTCTGCGCCCATTCCGGTTCGCACTGAGCCTGCTCCGAGCCCAATGGTTCAGGAGAACGTTTTGCGGGTCGAAGCTGGACGCATCGACAACGTGCTGAATCTGGTCGGGGAACTGATCATTGGGAAATCGATGCTGCAGCAGGCGATCACCGAGTTTTCCAAGCGATATCCCAAGGAACTGCTGCGCGGCAAGTTTGCCGATGCCATGGCTTTTCAGTCGCGCGTGCTGAACGATCTGCAGCGCTCGGTGATGAAAATCCGCATGGTGCCGGTTGATCAGCTCTTCCGGCGCTTCCCGCGCCTGGTGCGGGATGTGGCTCGGCAATGCGGGCGCGAAGTCGAACTCACGGTCAGCGGCGAGGACACGGATCTGGATAAAGGCATTCTCGATGCGATCGGCGAGCCCCTGACGCATCTGGTGCGCAACGCGGTGAGTCACGGCATCGAGTCGGCGGAAGAGCGCCGTAAAGCCGGCAAACCGCCGCAAGGTCAAATCCGGCTCAATGCGTATCACCAGGGAAATCATGTCATCATCGAAGTCTCCGATGACGGTCGCGGCATCGATGCTCAGAGAATCCGGGCCAAAGCTCTCGAACTCGGCCTCACCACACCGGAGGAATCCGCGCGGCTGAGCGAAACTGAAGCTCTCGATTTCATCTTCCGTCCTGGCTTCAGCACGGCGGAACAGGTCACGGAAATCTCGGGGCGCGGCGTCGGCATGGACGTTGTGCAGAGCGTGCTCCACCGGCTGAAGGCGTCCATTCATGTGGAAACCCGCTGCGGCGAAGGTACGACATTCCGTCTGAAGCTGCCGCTGACGCTGGCCATCATTCGCGCGCTCCTGTTCTGGGTGGAGCAGCGGCTGTACGCGATCCCGCTCAATGCGGTCGTCGAGATCGCGCGCACGATGGAATCGGAAGTGCATCAGGTCGACAACTACGAGGTCTTGCAACTGCGGAATCAAGTCTTGCCCTTGCTGCGTTTGGGCCGCGCTGCCCCGGAAGTAGACCACAAAGCCAAACTCTTCATCCTCGTGATTCTGGTCGGCGAGAGGAAATATGGGCTGATCGTCGAGACGCTGGAAGGTGAAGAGGAATTAGTCATCAAGGCTCTGGACGATCAGACTTTCTCGACGGACCTGGTGTCGGGCGCTTCGATCCTTGGCGATGGGCGCGTCGTGCTGATCCTGAATCTACCTGCGGTGGTCGAGCATGTCGCGCAAGCACGCCCCGAAAAGGCCGGACATGCCAGTTCGGGACTCCTTCTCACGCATACGGATCGGATGCGGCTGGCTCGGAGTACGGGCGTGGGAGGTCAGGCATGACGGCGCAGAAAAAAGTCCGCGTGCTCGTTGTGGATGACTCGGCACTCATGCGCAAGCTCATCCCGCAGATGCTGGCCACCGACACTTCCATCGACGTAGTGGGCACAGCCATGGACGGCTCTTTCTGCCTCAAGAAAATTGAAGAGCTCAAACCCAACGTGGTTACGCTCGATCTGGAAATGCCCGGCATGAACGGCATCGATGCTCTGAAAGAGATTATGCGCCGCCACCCCCTGCCGGTGATCGTGTTCAGTTCGCACTCCACCGAAGGCGCTTCGGTCACGATGAAAGCGCTTGGTCTCGGCGCATTCGATTTCGTTACCAAACCACGCGACGCCTCCGCGCATATGGCGGAGACTTCAAAGGAACTGATCGCGAAGATCAAAGCTGCGGCCGAATGTAAGCTGAAACCGCGCATGCTGACCGGGGTTCCGCCCAAGCCGCAAAAAGTGGACGCGCCCAAGGGATCTCCGAGCAAGCTCGTTGCCATCGGCGTTTCCACGGGCGGGCCGCAGGCTCTTGAATATCTATTGGGCACGTTGCCGCCAGATTTTCCCGGCGCCATCGTGGTGGTGCAACATATGCCCGACGGCTTCACCGACATGTTCGCCCGCAGGCTCGACGAACTCAGCCCGCTGCAGGTGAAGGAAGCGCAATCGGGCGACCTGCTGCAGCCCGGCCGCGTGCTGATCTGCCCCGGAAGCCGCCATATGCGGGTCAAGCGGATGCCGATGAGCGACATCGTGATTCTCAACGATGACGACCGCGTCAACGGTCATCGCCCCAGCGTCGACGTTCTGCTGCGCAGCGTGGCCGAGGAATTTCACGTGCAGTCGATTGGCGTCCTGATGACCGGCATGGGCGACGACGGCGCCGAGGGCCTGGGTGCCGTCAAGAAGCATGGTGGGATGACCATTGCCCAGAGCGAGGATTCCTGTATCGTTTACGGCATGCCCAAGGCGGCGATTGAACGAGGCTATGCCATTCGCGTTGTCGGCCTGGATGTCATGGGCGCGACTCTACAGGCCTTATGCGGCCGCGGCGGCAGCAAGGCTGTGCATGTAGGAACTTAGAGGTTCCGCGCCCGGCAAGGGCGCCTGAAGGATAGCCCGGCGCTGTAACGCCGGAAACTCGTGGGAATTCGGCTGGCGTCAGGCAAAGGCGGCTGAAATCCCCGCGAAACAAGGGAATCTGCACGGAACGCCAGTGACCAGCGTGATCTGGCCGGGACGCTCCGGACATGATATGCAAGTGACAGGGGAGGTCTGTATGGAGCAGTTCGCACCAGTAAAACGCAAAAAGGACGGGCAGGCGGTTCGTTACCTGATCGTGGACGACTCCGTCTTCGCCCGCAAGAACCTGGCTCGCATGATCGAAACCTTCGGCGGGCAGGTGGCAGCCGAAGCCGGTGACGGCCTGACGGCCATCAGCGAGTTCGATCGCACCAATCCCGACATCGTGCTCATGGATATCACCATGCCGCAGATGGAGGGCATTGAGGCGGCCGAAAAAATCGTGCAGCAGCACCCGGAAGCGCGCATCGTGATGGTTTCCTCAGTGGGATACCAGGAAAACATCGTGGCCGCTCTGCAGCGCGGCGCGCGTCATTTCGTGCAGAAGCCGGTGAAACCGGAAGTGCTCTACGAGGTCATCAAGTACGTTCTCGGCGAAGACGGCGTCGTCGCGGGAGCGGCGGCCGGAGCGGGAGCGGGAGCGGGAGTCTAATTCGATGAAGATGGAATTGATCCAGCCTTTCATCAACGCCGCCGATGCAGTCTTGTCGCAAGGACTGCAAGGCTCGACCAAGGTGGGCAATCTCACCATGGAAGAGCAGGCGTATCGGCGCAAAGGCGTGGCCGGCATGATTGCGTTGACGGGCGACATTGAGGGCCGGATCGTTCTCGACCTCGATCCGCAAACGGCGGTCAAGGTCGCTAGCCACTACGCGGGCGCAGAACTGCCCGAGTCCGATGAACTGATCAAGGAAACCATCTTCGAACTCGCAAACCAAGTCGTGGGGAACGCGATTTCCGCGCTCAACGATCAGGGATTCCACTTCCGCGTCCATCCTCCCGTCTTGCTTACCGCGCAGGAGGGCGACAAAACCAGCGAAGACACCGAAGCGCTGATGATCTGCTTCGAGACCTCCCTCGGCAGTGTCTTCATGAACGTCGCTCTGCGCTACAACAAACGACGGATGGCCGATCACGCGGCCATCGGGGCGTAGAGGCAGTTCTCAGTTGTCGGTGGAAGCGCGGCCTATCAAGCCGCACCCAGAACCGTTATCCAAAGACCCTGCTTTGTAGCCTTTCCGCAAATCTCAGAACGCGTCAATGCCCGTCACACTCTGGCCGATGATCAGCGAATGCACGTCGTGCGTGCCCTCGTACGTCTTGACTGATTCGAGGTTCATCAGATGGCGCATGATCGGATAATCATCCGCTACGCCATTAGCGCCCAGGATGTCGCGCGAAAGCCGGGCACATTCGAGTGCCATCCAAACATTGTTGCGCTTCGCCATGGAAATGTGTTGATGCTCGACTTTTCCCTGGTCTTTTAATCTTCCGACCTGCAAGACGAGTAGCTGCGCTTTGGTGATCTCGCTGATCATCCACGTCAGCTTGTCTTGCACGAGTTGATGCGAGGCGATCGGCTGATCGCGCCATTGTTTGCGCAGAATGGCATATTGCAGGGCGCAATCGTAGCAGGCCATGGCCGCTCCAACCGCTCCCCAGGCGATGCCGTAGCGAGCCTGGTTCAGGCACATGAGCGGAGACTTCAGCCCGCCACTTTTCGGCAGCAGGTTCGACTCAGGCACGTGAACATCCTGCAGCGACAATCCTGACGTTACGGAAGCGCGCAGCGACCACTTACCGTGAATATCGTCGGCCTTAAAGCCAGGGCGATCGGTTTCGACCAGAAATCCGCGAATGCGCTCGTTTTCGTTCTCGACCTTCGCCCAGATAATCGCAACGTCGGCGATCGTGCCGGAGGTAATCCACATCTTTTCTCCGTTGATGACGTACTCGTTGCCGACTTTGCGCGCGCGAGTGCGCATGCCACCGGGATTCGACCCGAAATCGGGCTCGGTCAACCCGAAGCAGCCCAGTTTTTCGCCCTTTTGCATGGCGGGGAGCCAGGTATCTTTTTGTTCGTCGCTGCCGAATTCGTAGATCGGATACATGCACAGCCCGGATTGCACGCTGACGAAGCTGCGCACTCCGGAATCGCCACGCTCGAGTTCCTGGGTCATCAGGCCGTACTCGACGTTGCCCATGCCGGCGCAGCCGTAGCCTTTGAGCGATGCGCCGAAAAATCCGAGGTCAGCCATGGGCTTGATCAGTTCGCGCGGGAAACGGCCGGCGCGGTTGCACTCTTCGATGATGGGAATCAGATTGTCTTCAATGAATTGGCGGGTGGTGTCGCGCACCATGCGCTCGTCCTCGGTGAGCAGTGTGTCGTATTGCATGAAATCGACGCCGCGAAATTTGATGGCAGGCATGACGGACCTCCTTGAATGAAGTGCGCCGGAATGAAATGAGGCAGGTTTGCCACCCTTAGAATGGGCCGGGCACGAAGGGCAAACGTATGACGGTAGCAGGGTGAAGGGAGGAGGTCAACCGCAGCACGAGGCCGGGCAGTGTCTGTTGTCGCACGTCGCTTACCAAACAGAACGGGGCTTCAACGCACATTTAAGACACTACCCGAGGCCGCCGGGGTGGTGACAAACACGATTCAGAAGCGGAATTGTGGTCCGAAGGTCACGCGCAGATTATTGTGCGCGCTGCCGCTCAGAAAAAAGATGTCGTCGCCGGCTTCAACCCGAACGCCGATCCAATGGCCGAAGAGCGCGAATCCGGCGGCGGGATAAACCGCAAAAGCGGTGGTTCCGCTGGTGAGGCCCACAGTATTGGTGAAACCGTTCGGCGCGTTCTGATTGCTGATGCTGAAATTATCGAAGCCCACCTTACCGGTCACGAATACCTGAAGCGGTCCGAGGTCCCCATGGAAGTTCGGTCCGAAGAAGCCGTGCAGGGTGCGAAAGTTCGTGCTGCCCAGCGACGTCGTTACGCCATTGGTGAAGGTGCTGGTGTAGTTCTTCTTGAAATCGTAAGCCATCTCCGCTTCGATCGAGGTATGGCCGGTTATGCCCACCCCGGCCCGCCCTCCCAGACCGACAAAATTCTGCACTGAGGGCGCGTTGGTGTAGCGGAAGAACTCTCCGAACGCGCCGACTTCGAATTTGTCTTGGTCCTGCGCCATGAGGGCTGGAACGGCGGTTAGGAGTGCGATGATCAGAACTGACCACAAGCAACGTTTCATCTGTTTTCTCCGAGCTGGGTTTTGGCGACACATCTGCTGATAGTCGTAAGGCTTAGGAACTCAGAGCGGAGAAGACGGGCAGCGTTCGTTTCGATGCCAGCCTGCTGGTGGGGGTTGGAGCTTGGGCTATTGCAGCCGCACGCATGGCGCGGCAGCTAAGGTTTCTGTCTTAATCGAAGTAAGCGAATTTGGAAAAAAGATCGGCGCGGAACCTTATAGTTCACGCGCCGCCGCTTGATTACTGAAACGTTAATCCCCATAACGACTCACTTATTGCAGATGACTTAAATGAGGCGGCTCCGTATCCGCTGTGCTGCCGTCGGAACGCGGCCTCATCGAAACCACGGTGTACTCGCGCTCTTTGTCATCGAGATCTTCCACGCGCAACAGCATCTTGTCTTTTTCCAGCCGGAACTGAGCTTCGTCGCCGACGGGCAGAAGTACGGGATGCTTGGCATCCCGCGGACGAATGCGGTAGATCACGTGCTCCGCTTGCAGCACGTATTCCTGACACAGGACTTCCTGCGTCTTCTTGCTGCCAGAATCGGTGCCGAGCATCTCACCGGCAAAGCTGGTGGCATTTTTCTCGGCCGTGCCGCATGGGGCCGAATCCATCTGCAACAACTTGGCTCTCTGATATTGCCTGGGCTCTTTGGCGAAGGCGACGGTTGCCAGTCCCAGAACGAGGCACAAAGTAAGCTTGGAATGCATAGAACTCCTCAGAAGTATCTCGGAAACGCACCGGAATCGAGCGAGCCGAGGATTTTGAGTAGTTTCTAACTTCTGGTCACTGAAGGTAGATCACCTCAGTAACAGCTCGGACGTTACCAGGGCACACGTGGCCACGGGTGCCCTGACCCGCAGTGCCGTTTGGTTTTCAACGTTCGGCGACTTGTTCGAGGGTCTCGAAAAATGCCGGATAAGAAATCGCGGCGGATTCGGCGCCGCGAATCAGCGTCTCGCCACGAGCGCGCAAGGCAGCAACCGCGAAGGCCATGGCGATCCGATGATCGGAGAAGGAGTCGATTTCAGCTCCGTGCAGAGACTGTTTGCCGGGAACAGTCAGACCGTCTTCACGTTCTTCCACTTCCGCTCCCATATGCCGCAAATTCCGGGACACGGCCGCAATGCGGTCAGATTCCTTCAGCCGCAATTCTTTGGCGTCGCGAATTTCGATTCCCTCTTCGCTGTAGGGCGCGATGGCGGCGAGCACCGGAAGTTCGTCGATGAGCGCGGCCGAATCTGCTCCTGAAATGGTCGCGCCTTTCAGTTTGCCGCCTTCGACTTGCAGCGATCCGACCATCTCGCCGTGGATTTGGTCGAGCTTGGTCACCGCGATGCGGAGGCCCATCTGCATGAGGACGTCGAGCAAGCGGGCGCGGGTTGGATTCATCAGCAGATCGGGGAAGGTGAGCTGGGAATCGGGAAACAACGCAGCGGCGCAGAGAAAGAAAGCGGCGCTGGAAAGATCTCCCGGAATGCGAACTTCGATGCCGTGCAGGCGCTGGCCGCCGCGGATGCGAACCTCGTGGCCGGAGGCAGTGCTCGTTTGCAACAGTTGCGCGCCGAATGCGCGTAGCGCCACTTCGGTGTGATCTCGCGTGCGAACCGGTTCCTCGACGCGGGTTTCGCCGTCGGCATACAGACCGGCAAACAGGACGCAAGATTTCACCTGCGCACTGGCTACTGGCATTTTGTAATCGATGGCTTTTAGAGCGGTGCCGGCGATCCGTAGGGGCGGCTTCCCTTCCCGCGATTCGATTCTTGCGCCCATCCGGGAAAGGGGCGTGATCACTCGCTGCATCGGGCGGCGCGAGAGAGATTCGTCGCCGATCATCTCGCTCATAAATTTCTGCCCGGCTGCCACGCCGCTGAGCATGCGCATCGTCGAACCGGAGTTGCCGCAATCGAGAGCATGAATCGGCGCGGCGAGCGCAGGCCCACGGCCGTCAATTTCGATCACGCCACCTTTTTGTTCCCATTGCACCCCCAAGGCGCGCATGCAAGCGAGAGTGCTGGAGCAATCGGCGCCGGTGGAATAGTTTTCGAGACAGGAAAGCCCTTCGGCAATGCCTGCCAGCATCGCGTAGCGATGGGAAATGGATTTGTCGCCGGGTAACCGGACCGTGCCCCGGATATTGCGCGCAGGTTGTACGACTACTTGTTGGGATTGAATTTCCACGTGCAATCAATATAGCGGAAGACACTCGAGGGTGGCCCACCCTACGCGGTTTTCGTAGGGTGTGGACTGTCATGCGTTAGCCGCGGGATTTCGCTTCGGCTGTAGCTTCCTTCAAAATCTCGGCGGGGACTTCTTTCATCGTAACGCCGAACTCGAACATGGGGGTTTCCACGCCACGACCCCAGCGCGCAACCTCCCAGTGCGCGCGAACGAATTTCACGTCAGGATGGGTCGTCAGATCCACCAGCAGCGGGGATTCTCCGCAATAGAACTTTTGCGGAAATGCGGCTAGTGATTTGGCTTCCCACGTCGGGCCATCCGGCGAGCCGAAAATGCTCAGGTCGAGCGATTCCTGCTCGATGATTTTGGTGATGCTGAGCGTCACGAGAAACACCCGGCTAGGAGTATCGCTTAGATCTAGCGTAGGGCCATCGCCTTTGGCCGTGGCGACGGTGTGTGCAGGGACAAGAATGATTTCGTCCATTGACATGACGGCACGATTCTAGCAAATGTTTCGTCGAACCCATACGGCTCGGATGCATTCGCGCGGGCTATAATGCGCGCGACGTTCACAGCACAAATTTTCAATTCTCTAATGCGAGGTGCATGGTGAAGGTGAGGCAGAAATCGCAGATTCTGATGCTCTTTTGTTTCGTATTGCTGGTGATGAGCATGTCGGCAGCTCAGGCGCAGAGTGACTATCAACCGTCGCCAGAGAATCTGAAAGCCCGGCAATGGTTTCAGGACGCAAAATTCGGCATGTTTATTCATTGGGGTATATACAGCGTGCTCGGCGACGGCGAGTGGGTCTTTCACGATCGCAAGCTGACGCTCGATGAATACAACAAGCTGCCGCAGTTTTTCGATCCGGAAAAATTCGATGCAAAGACCTGGGTGGCGCTGGCTAAATCTGCGGGCATGAAGTACATCACGATCACTTCGCGGCATCACGATGGCTTTGCCATGTTTGATTCGAAAGTCTCCGATTGGAACATTGTGAAGCGCACCCCGTACGGGAAAGATCCGCTGAAGATGCTGGCGGATGAGGCGCACCGGCAAGGTATCAAACTGTTTTTCTACTACTCGCAGCTCGATTGGCACAATCCGGACTACTATCCGCGCGGGGCAACTTCGTGGGACAACGGCCGCCCGAATCACGGCGACTGGAACGCCTATCTCGACGGCTATATGGACGGGCAACTGCGCGAGTTGCTGACAAATTATGGGCCGATTGGCGGTATCTGGTTCGATGGCATGTGGGACAAGCCGGATGCGGATTGGCATCTCGCGAAAACCTATGCGCTGATCCACCACCTGCAGCCGGCGGCGTTGATCATTCCTAATCATCATCAGGCGCCGAAGGCGGGCGAAGATGTACAGACGTTCGAGCGCGATCTGCCGGGGCAGAATACGGCCGGGTTCAACACCACGACGGTCGGCCAGCTTCCGCTAGAGGAGTGCAATACGCTGAATGATTCCTGGGGATTTAACATCGGCGACGATCATTACAAGAGTCCCGAGGAGGCCGAGGAAATGCTGGTGCGGGCCGCCGGAGATAACGCAAACCTGCTGCTGAATATCGGTCCGATGCCGAATGGAGAAATTCAGGAAGAATTCGTCACGCGATTGCATGCCGTTGGGCAATGGCTCGGGCGCTATGGAGACTCGATCTACGGCACGAGGGGAGGGCCAATCGCTCCCGCCGACTGGGGGGTGACGACGCAGAAGGGCGACAAGATCTACGTACATGTGCTCCATTGGAAGGCGAAGATGCTGGCATTGCCGGCAATTTCCTCGACAATACAGAGCGCTCGGCTTCTTGCGGATGGATCGAATATTGGTTTCACTCAGACGAAAGATGGAGTGGTGCTGACCCTTCCGGAAGCGACATCAGGTGAGACCGACCGCGTGGTCGTGCTTACGCGATAGCCACGGCAGGATCGTTTGCGCGGGAGATCCCTCCCGCAGCGGAAATGCGCCACGGTTCGGGGTGACGCAGCTGGCAAAGGAACGTTCTATTCTGCCGGTGGCTCCGCCTTATATTTGTGCAGCTCTTCCGGGGATGCATTCAACAGATTCCGCAGCACGGCGATTTCGGCCACAATCGCGGTTCGCAGGGCAGGATCGAGGTCCGGAGCGAAAAATGGTGAGTGATTCGAGGGCAACTGCGTCCCTGAAGCTTTGGCCTGGGCAAATTTCTCGGGATCGGCGCCGCCCAAGCTGAAATAAAAACCGGGAACTCCCTGCTCGACGAAATAGGAAAAATCCTCGGAGGGAGCAATCGGCTCGGCTGTGACCACATTGTTTTTTCCGAGCGCGGCTTCGAGTGGCGCGCGCAGCCGCTCAGCCAGTTCGGGGCTGTTGTAAACCAGGTCCGTTCCTTCGTACCGCTCAATCCAAGGCTCGCGCGGAGCACCCGCCGCGGCGGCTTCCGCTTTCGTTATTCGTGTGATGGACGCAAGAATCTGCCGGCGAACGTCTTGCTTGAAGGTTCGCACCGTGATGCCCATCTCGGCCTGATCGGGAATGATGTTGTTCTTGGTTCCGGCACGGATATAGCCGACGGTGACGACGGCCATCTCTCCCGGTCTGACTTCACGCGATACGATCGTCTGCAAAGCCAGGATCGTGCGTGCCGCAATCACGATGGGATCAATCGCTGTCTGCGGCATTGCGCCGTGGCCTCCTTTGCCGTAAATCGTGATACGTATCGAATCTGAGTTTGTGTTGTAAATGCCGGGAGTGATCGAGACCATACCTGCGGGAAGCTCATTGCTAACGTGCAGAGCGACGGCAACATCGGGCTTGGGAAAACGGGTGAAGAGACCTGCGTGGATCATTCCTTCGGCGCCGCCAATCGTTTCCTCGGCGGGTTGGCCGATCAGCATGAGCGTTCCGTGCCAGCTGTCGCGAGTTCTCGCCATCACCTCCGCAGTGCCGACAATAGCAGCCATGTGCAGATCATGACCGCAGGCGTGCATCACAGGAACCTCGCGGCCGGAGTCGTCCAACGCATGAACTTTGCTGGCGTAGGACAGGCCGGTTTTCTCCTCGACCGGCAGGGCGTCTAGTTCGGTTCTCAGCATGATCGTCGGGCCAGCGCCATTTTTCAGGATTGCGACCACGCCCGTGTTGCCGACGTGCTCGGTCACGTCGTAACCGGCCGCCCTGAGTCGTGCAGCCAGCGCCGACGCGGTGTGCACTTCGTGACCGGAGAGTTCGGGGTGCTCATGCAAATCGACGTAGAACGAACGCACATCCGGAAATATGGCATCCACTGGATTGGAGGAATTCGATTGTGCGGCGGCAGCGAGGGCAGAAAATAGTAGGAACAGGCTAAGTGTTTTGATCACGGTTTCGCATGATAGAGGTCTCATCCAATGCTTTCAAGTCGAAGATGCTCGACGGCATTGACGATGCAATAGATTCTCAGAGAGACGCTGCTCCTTGAGAAACAGAATTCCGAGACAGTTTGCAGATTTTCCTCTGGGTGTACAATTCGATTAAAGACAGCACTTGGTTGCGCGAACTTCGTACAGCAAGGCCGAGGCGCTCATGAACGTTCACTTCAGTTACCGTACTCATAAAAGTCCAGCTCTAGAAAAAGACATCCAGCACAATCTCGACAAACTGCAAAAGCGACTGCAGGTTTTTCGTCCCGAGCTCATCCACCTGAAAGCCATGGTGGAAGAGGTGTCTCCGCGCGAGGGCACAAGTGTGTCGTTGAACTTGCGGCTTCCGTCGGGCCAGATGGCCGTGCAGAAAAACGCACCGACCGCGGAAGCGGCCGTCAAAACAGCGTTCGAAGATCTTCTGCTGCAGGTGAAGAAACATAAAGATTTGCTGCGAGCCTCGCACAAATGGCAGCGCGGAAAACGCGGTGGAGACACGCGCTCGCACGTGCGTGAGGTTCCATTCGAGCAGACTCTGGCGTCCGTAGCTGCGCCGATCGTCTCTGCTGAAGATGTACGGTCGTATGTGAACGCGAATCTGGCACGGCTGGAGCGCTTTGTAGAGCGCGAGATTTATTTTCGTGAGGCGCAGGAGCAAGTCGCGCCCGAATCGCTGAGCAAAGACGAAGTTATTGATGAAGCAATCGCTGCGGCTCTAGGCGACGCCGAAAAGCCTGAGCGTCTGGCGCTGGAACCCTGGCTTTACCGGCTGGCGCTGAAAGCTCTGGACGAACTTTCGCGGGGCGACGAAAGCAACGGGAACGCCGTATGCCTGGAGAGTTCGGCGCGGCGTCCGAACGTTCGCGGCAGCGACGAGCCGGAGTTGCAATTTCATCAACCCGACGAATCCATCACCGAGGAGACGGTCATTGGAGACGCGCGCATCTCTACGCCCGAGCAGATTATCGCGTCCGATGAAATGCTGCGACTGATCGCTTCCTCGCTGCGCGATCTCGGCTCCGGACCCCGCGAAGCATTCATTTTGCACGCGATTGAAGGTTTCACCGTCCCTGAGATTTCAGTCATCACCGGTCTTCCAGCCGATCGAGTGCATGCTTTTATTTCGGCGGCGCGTGAGCATTTACGAAAAACTCCGGTTCTGTCTAAAGAATTCCAAGGCCGCCTCGCTCCGACCGGCGCCGCCTAGTTTCAGTTTCACTTCTTTTCTGGGGGATGTCCTATGACTATTGCTCGCGAACAAGTTCGAGACTTGGCTCTATTTGAAGATTCTGCATTGAGCGCAGTCAGTTTCTATTTCCAGCCCGCTACACCTCGCAATAAATCACATCGGGAGCAGACGATTCTAATCAAAGATCTGGCGCGCGAGGCGATGCGCAATTTGGAATCGCGTACCGCGAACAAGCAGGCCCGCGATTCGGCGCAGGGGGATCTCGATCGCGTCTTGCGTTTATCGGGCGACTTACGCGGTAATGGCACGCATGCAAGAGCAGTTTTCGCGTGTGCAGCGAAAGATCTTTGGCAGGAATTTGATTTGCCTCCGACATTGCCGGGGACACAGCTTTTCGTCGATCGCCGTTTTCATCTCAAGCCCATCGCGCATTTGCTGGGTGCATTCCCAAGCCTCGGAGTGGTGCTTCTGGATCGGCATCGTGCCCGGATTTTCGACCTCCGGCTGGGGGAACTGACCGAACGTGAAGATCTTTTCCATCCCCTCACGCGGCGCGGCAGAAGCGACGGTTTTGGCGGTTACGATGCCGGCCAGGTCGAGCGCCGCGTTGAGGACGAGGCGCGCCAGCATTTCAAAACCGTCGCCCTCGTCCTGAAGGAGTTTCTGGAAAAAGGTGTGTTCGAGAAGTGGATTCTTGGCTGCATGGATGAACACCGTCCGCAGATCGAAGCGCAGTTCCATCCCTACGTCACCCACGCTTTGCTGGGGCACTTCAATGCGGACGTGCAACACATTACGGGAGACGAGATCCGCACACGGGGCCAGCAAATTGCCGATGCCTGGCAAAACAAGCGCCGTCGTGACTTCGTGGCCCTAGCCTTGAGCCAGGCGCGCAGCCACGGACGCGGTGTTACCGGCCTGCGGCGCGTTTTGCGGGCGCTCGAAATGGGAGAAGTGCAGGCATTGCTGATCGGTGAAGACTTTCAATCGCACGCCGTCGAGTGTTCGCACTGCGGCCACCTCGACGCGCACATCGTAAATTTTTGCCCAGTCTGTGGACATTCCACTCGCGAAATTGTCGATGTGGGCGAAGCCATACTGCCGCGAGTGATCCGCGGCGATATCGAAACCTTCTATGTCAAGGACGATCCCGAGTTCGATCAGGTTGGCAACATCGCTGCGTTGTTGCGATTCCGGGTAGAAGGCACTCAGCCCGTGGCGGAGGTGCCGGAACGCATCCAAACCAGGGAATACCCGGGACGCCTTCGCAAACTTGCAAGCTAATTCCCGTTCGCCGCTTCGTTGTTTTAGACGTTCACCGCAGCCCCTGAAGCACAAATCGTGCGATCTTGCATCCCTGCGGGACTCTTACGAGCCTCGCGCAACCCTCACGCAACGAACACTTATTAAATTTCGGAGGTTGTATGTACGTCGTTCTTGGAGCCAGCGGCCACAGCGGACAGATTGTGGCTAAGATGCTTCTCGCCCGCGGCCAGAAAGTGCGCGTGGTGGGAAGGAACGCAGAACATTTTCGATCGTTTACCGCTCAAGGGGCGGAACTCTCCATCGCCGATGCAACCGATGCCGCCGCACTCGCGAAAGCATTCGAGGGCGCGCATTCCGCCTACGTTCTAATTCCTTCCAACCCCGCCAGCACCGATGTCCTCGCGTTTCAGGACCGAATTGGCGACGCCATAGTCGATGCCGTCGGGAAGGCGGACATCCAGCGCGTGGTCGCCCTCAGCAGCATTGGCGCGGATAAAAGCAGCGGCACAGGCCCTGTCGTTGGTCTGCACAATTTCGAACAGAAGCTCAATTCCCTGGCAGCGACTAACGTACTGTTTCTGCGCGCCGGTTATTTCATGGAGAACACACTGCCCCAGGCCGTCGTGATACGCAGCATAGGCAGCGTGGCCGGACCGCTACGTCCTGATCTCAAGCTTCCCATGATCGCCACCCGTGATATCGGTGCAGCGGCCGCCGAGGCCTTGCTCCGCCGCGAATTCCCCGGCAAGCAGACCAAAGAGTTGTTAGGACATCGCGATCTGGATTACATCGAAGTTGCCGCAATTATCGGTAAGGCCATTGGCAAACCTTCGCTCGGCTACGTCCAGGCTCCCGAGCAGCAGCTGCGCACCTCGATGGCGCAAATGGGGATGTCGGCCAATATGGTCGACCTTCTGCTCGAAATGGCGGGAGCGCTGAACTCCGGATACATGAAGGCGCTTGAACCGCGCACACAAACCAACACTACTCCGACGTCCTTTGAAGCTTTTGTCAGGGAGGAATTCGTCCCCACCTACCAAAAGCAGATGGCTGCCTGATTTGAGATTTGCCCCACCCCCATCGGCAACGTGAGCGATGAGGGTGGGGTTTACCTCGGGATGTGCGGCTTAGCCGACACTTCGTGGGACTAGCTCCATTTCTTCACTCTATTCGTTCCGCGCGCACCGGACTCATGAGATCGTGTGAATGCTCTTGGCGCTCCGTGATATTCTTCCGCCTTCCGCGGGACAAGCCATCGTGGCGCCAGACTCATACGGCTTGCCGGGATCATACAGTCGATTTGAAGGAGGCAACGTGACATTTTCGCGCCGTGATTTTGTCAAGAATTCGGTTCTGGGAGCCGTTGCCGCGGGAGTGGGCGCACATGCGAGTGAAACTCACGCCGAAAACTCGGGCAAAAGTAACGCGTCGGACGCTGCCTCACTCAAGCCGACCATTATTTGCGCACACAACGGTTACGAATATGTGGAGGCCGCCTACGGATCGCTAAAGAGCGGTGCCGACACGCTGGAAGTTGGCATTCAGGTCGTCAAGGGACCAGAGAACGATCCGAATGACGATTCCGTCGGCCTGGGTGGATTGCCGAACGAAGAAGGCGTTGTGGAGCTCGATGCCTGCTGCATGCACGGGCCGACGCGGCGCGCGGGCGCGGTGGGCGCTGTCCGCAATATCAAGAACGTGTCGATGGTCTCGAAAGCCGTCTTTCAGAATACCGGCCACGTCATGCTAGTCGGAGAAGGCGCGGAGAAATTCGCAGTCGCAGTCGGTTTTCCGCGCGAAAATCTGCTGACCGACCGCTCGCGGAAAATTTGGTTGCTGTGGAAGGAATTTAATTCCGATCGAGACTGGTGGGGACCGGGGATTTCTGACCCACATTGGCATCCGCCGGCAGACACGTCGAAGCCGCAGGCGGAGCTGTGGCGGGATCGCATCGAACATTTGCGGCAACGCGCCGGGGATCTCGGCATAGAACCCGAATTTCAAATGGCCGCGGTGCGGCGCGTGCTGTTCCCACCGACAGGAACCATTCACTGCTCCGTATTGAACGAAAAGGGCGAGATGTCGGGCATCACCACGACCAGTGGACTCGCTTTCAAATTGCCGGGGCGTGTGGGGGATTCACCGATCATTGCCGCGGGTTGTTATACCGATCAGGACGTGGGTTCAGCGGGTGCGACCGGCAGCGGAGAAGAAAATATCAAAGTGGCGGGCGCGCACACTATCGTCGAGAACATGCGTCATGGCATGTCTCCGAAAGATGCGGGCATCGACGCGCTCAAACGCATCGTCCGCAATTACAACGGCGACATGACGAAGCTGCGCTACATGGACATGACCTATTACGTTCTGCGCAAAGATGGAGCGTACGCGGGCGTGAGTCTGTGGGAGGGATACTCTTCAGGCCATCCTCACACATTCGTCGTGCATGATGGAACGCTGCGCCGCGAAGTCGCGACTCCGCTGCTGAAGGGATATTCGCAGGAATGGCCGCCGTTTCCGAAAATCCCCGAGGAATTGAAGAAAAATTCGGAATATTTGAAGTAATTCGCGGCATCACTTCTCGGTGAGGAGCGACGGTCGACAGCCGAGAACTGCCTATAGGAATCTCACTTTCACATCCGGCCCTTTTTCGAGGTGAATGCTCTCGACGAATCGCACCTTTCCAGTGCGCAGGGTCATGATGACCGATGAGGTTCTCGTTCCCTCGCCGAAGAAGCGCACGCCCTTGAGCAATGCGCCATCGGTGACGCCAGTTGCCGCGAAGATCATTTGCTTGCCGGGGGCCAGGTCTTCAGCCTCATAGATGCGCTTCTTGTCTTTGACTCCCATGCGGGCCAGGCGTTCTTCCTGTTCGGGTTTCACGACTAATCTGCCGAGCATGTATCCGTTAAGACAACGGATCGCGGCGGCCGTGATCACGCCTTCGGGTGCACCGCCGGAACCCATCACGGCGTGGACGCCGGTTCCGATAACCGCTGCCGCAATTCCAGCCGAGAGATCGCCATCGCCAATCAGTCGAATACGCGCGCCCGCAGCTCGAATGTCAGCAATTAACTTTTCGTGGCGTGGACGGTCGAGGACGATCACAACCAGATCTTCCACATCGCGATCCAGCCGCTTGGCAATATTTTTTAGATTGTCGGCAACCGGCGCATCGAGCTCGACCGCATTCTTGCACGACGGCCCAACTACAATTTTCTCCATGTAGCAATCTGGCGCGTTGAGCAAGCCTCCGCGCTCCGATGCAGCCAAAACCGTAATCGCGCCCGGCGCCCCGGTAGCGCACAAATTCGTTCCTTCCAGCGGATCGACCGCGATGTCGACTTCCGGAACTTCGGTACCGTCCGGAAATTCCGCGCCAACGCGCTCGCCAATGTAGAGCATGGGCGCTTCGTCGCGCTCACCTTCGCCAATGACGATCGTCCCGCGCATTGGGATGGAATCCATGGTCCGGCGCATGGCTTCGGTCGCCACTTCATCGCTGAGTTTGCGTTCGCCCTGCCCCATCGTATGGGCCGACGCGATCGCGGCAACTTCCACGACTCGCAGAAATCGTGATGCCAGATCGCTCTCAATGTTTTCTCCGTAAAGCCGAGCCTTGCCTTCAGAACGAGTCTGTGTGCCCATACGAACCTCCGGTGCTTCAGAAATCGATGACGCGCCGGGTTGAGAATATAGCGCAACGCTCGAAACAATGAAAATACAGAAACTACCGCATCGATTTTTTGGGGGGCTCTTTGGGGCGGCCGCGCGAGGAAACGCAGCGATTGTTATTGCGCCGGAACTTTGGCCAAAACTTGCCGTGCTGACTAACGCAGTCGGCTGGCGGCCGCTAGCATGTCGTCGGCACGCGCTCGCACGCGAACGTCTTCGGTAAAGTTGTCCCAGCGAACGGTTTTCGTTCGATCGATCAGGAACTCGGCCGGCCGCGCAATGTCGTGCCCTTCTGGACCTCCGCCGACATGCAGAAGATGGTATTGCCGGATCACGGTCGCGTCGGGATCCGAAAGAATCGTAAACGTGTAGCCAGCCCTTTTAGCCAGGTCTCGGGAGATCGCGGGGGCATCCACGCTGATCGCAACCGGGCGCACTCCTGCCGCTCTGAATTCCGACATCCGTTTTTCGACGCCTCGTAACTCGAGGTTGCAGTAAGGTCACCAGTATCCACGATAGAAAATCAGCAGCACATCCTTCGGTACGGGAGAGGAAGGATCGCTTGGCGGCGGCTGAAAAAGACTGTCGAGTGAGACCTGCTGTCCGTTAGTATCCTCCAGCGTGAAATCCGGCAACTGCTGGCCCACCTGCGGTGCAGCCGCTGCGTTGGGAAGAGCCCTCGCGTGCGAAGAAATGAAAAGGCTCGCTCCCGCGAGAATCAGCGCGAAAACGCCAAGTGCGATGCTCAAGGCCCTGCCACGATAGTTCTGCCAATGAATAATGGCGCGCCGAATTCCCACTCCCAGCGATACCAGCGCCGCAAGCGTCACCACCAGATTGAGCCATGGCAGCGTTGCTTGCATGGGAGGGTTGAGAAAGAAGACAAAGTTCGTCGCCAGCGCACTTACGGCCAGCAGTAGCGCCCAAAAGATGGCGGTGTTCCAAGGCCTTGCGGCATCCGGCGTTGGAAATAGAGTCTACCAAAAAAACCGCCAGCGATTTGTGAGACCCGAAGCGTCTCATGCTCGTGATATTCTCCTAGTCCCTGATTCGCAAACCAATCATGACCAAAACGCAGCCGTTGACATTCCTCTGCATCACGACTTACGAAAAAGGCCAGGAATTCATGCGCGAATGCAAGCGGCAGGGCGGCCGTGTCATTCTCCTGACAGCCGAGAAATTGAAAAATGCGGACTGGCCGAGAGAGAGTCTCGACGGCACGTTCTACCTTCCTGACGAAATTCCGCTCGCCGACATTGTCAAGGCCGTCACGCATCTGGCACGCACCCAAAAACTAGATCGCATCGTCGCGCTCGACGAGTATGACATGGAAACGGCCGCGACTCTGCGCGAGCACCTGCGCATTCCGGGTATGGGACTCACCACGATGCGCTATTTCCGTGACAAGCTCGCCATGCGAATGCGCGCGCTCGATCGCAACATTCGCGTCCCGGATTTTGTGCCGGTCGTGAACCATGACGACATTCGCTACTACCTTGATCACGTTGCCGGACCGTGGGTGCTCAAGCCACGGCAGGAGGCGTCGGCGATCGGGATCAAGAAAATCCATGCTCCCGACGATCTGTGGCCGATTCTCGATCAGCTTGGCGATCAACAGTCGTCATATGTGCTGGAGCGATTCGTTCCCGGCGAGGTT
>Ga0335072_10000802_pt1 | contig 55662 bp, 40 predicted proteins | sample Lox_Sample_21_FD_206725 | JGI IMG/M metagenome (GOLD analysis project Ga0335072, IMG submission 206725) | Soil microbial communities from Loxahatchee National Wildlife Refuge, Florida, United States - Lox_Sample_2.1 | ecosystem: Environmental > Terrestrial > Soil > Wetlands | place: USA...
TGGCGAGGATGAGCTGGTCGCCATCCGCGACCGCTTCCTGGCGAAGGCGCCGCCGCTGCGCACCTCACCGCCGGTCCGGGTGCTGCTGGCAACCGGCCCGGGGGAGAGCTGCGTGATCCTGAACGCCCATCATGCCGCCCTTGACGGCCTGTCCAGCCTGTGGCTGTTGCGCGACATCGCCGCGCGGTACCAGGCCGTCACCGGCCTCCCCGGGCAGGGACCCACAGTGCCCGTGCAGGGACCCGAGGCGCCCGCCCCCCCGGCGGGCAGGCCGGCCTCCGCGGCAGCCGGCCAGGCACTAGCCAGGCGGCCACCCAGCCGGTCCCTGGCCCGCGTGCTGCGGCGGTACCCGGCCGCCCGCATCGCCGCTGACCCGGAGCGCCGGGGCCGACCCGGCGGCCACGGGGTCCGGCTGCTGCTCCTGCCCGCCGTGCCCAGGCCACCGTCCGGCGCGACCGTGACCGATGTGCTCGTCGCTACCCTGATCGCGACGGTCGCCAGCTGGAACGCGGCCCATCGCCGGGTGCCTCGCACGATCGCGATCAGCGTCCCGGTGAGCGTGCGCGCCCCGGGCCTGCCGGCCGTCGGGGGCAACCACACGCGGACCGTGACGGTCACCATCAGCCCCCGGACGGCGGCGGGCCAGCCGTCCGCGCTGCTGGCCGAGGTGAGCAGGCAGTTGTCGGCGACCAGGCAGGCACGGCCGCGGAAGACATCCGCGGGGGTCCTGGACGCGATGCCGGGCTGGTGTCCCGTCGCGCTGAAGCGGCTGGCCCTCAGGGTCGCGATGCGCACGATCGGCCCGGTCGTGTGCGACACGACCATGCTGTCCAACCTGGGCAACATCACAGGGCCGCGCTGGCCGGGGCCGGGCGGCCCGGCACGGATCGCGTTCTCGTCGCCAGTGCACATGCCGCGTGGCCTGGCGGTCTCCGTGGTGACGGCCGACGGCCAGCTCCAGGCGGCCTTCCGGTACCTGTACGCCGTGCTGGATGACGCGGCCGCGGCCCGGTTGGCGGAGATCTTCGCGGCAGCGCTTGAGGAGTTCACTGACGTCGAGGGAGATGCTCATGGTCTTGCCGGAAGGGCTGCTGGAGATCCTCGCCTGCCCAGTCGACAAGGGCGACCTGCTGTACCTCGCTGACGAGGACCTGTTGTACAACCCGCGCCTGCGGCGCGCGTACCGGGTAGAGGGCGGCATTCCTGTGCTGCTCGCCGAGCGGGCCGAGTCCATCGCTGAGCCCGAGCATGAGCGCCTGATCGGGCGAGGAGGTGATGACGGCGCCGGGGGAGCGGGGACAAGCCCCCGGTTACCGGCAAGTGCCTGGCGGGAAGCCGGCGTTAGCCGGCTACCGGGGTGGCGGGGATCGCCGGGCCGGCCGACGACGGCAGGAACGCGCCGGCCTCGGCGTCGCCGACGCAGGGCAGCGGGCCGCTCAGCGGCTGGACGAGCACCGCTCCCGAGCTGCCGTGGACGGGGAGGTAACCGGAGTGCAGGCCCGCCTCGACGGTCAGTACCTGCGTCTGGCCGCCGTAGCTGACGAGCACCCGTCCCGGGCTTCCTGCCAGGAAGCCGATTCGCAGCGTGGTGGCGGAGGTCGCCACCGAGCTCAGTGGTATCTCGGCGATGTCGCTGCCAGAGTTCCAGCAAGACGTCCCAGCGGGCCGCGCCGGGCTCACCACGCCGAGGAGGCCGGCTGGCACGAGTTGACCGAGGTCATTGAATTCCATGAGCTTGTCGATGGTGCCGTCGGGCTGGGTGACGAACCGGGGCCTGGTGCCTGGCAGCTTGGCCAGCAGCGGGGACAGCACGCTGGAGGCGTTGCTGACTGGCCCGAACAACCCGCCAGTGACGCCGGATGGAGTGGGGCCATCAACGATGACGGTGCCGGCCGGCGCCTGGTACAGGGCCACTCGCGCGGTGGCGATGTAACTGCTGGCACTGTCTGCCGCCGGGTCAGCCGGGTAGTCGTAGAACGACCAGAGCGAGCCGACGACGATCGCCGCGATGAGCGTGGTCGTCGCAGCGAGCTCCGGTCGGCTGAGGCGCTGGCGCGGTCGCCACGCGGCGGCACCGTCGGCGAGCGGCAGGAACGCCAGCCCCAGGCACAGGACCAGGATGCCGGTGGCGTCCCAGGCGTACCTGGCCGACAGGCCCTGTACCACGCCGGCGATGAGGCTGGACCCGCCGACCGCGACTCCCGCGATGTCCACGACGACGATCCACCCGGCCAGGATCGCCCACGCCTGCCACACCCGCCACGCGTACATCAGGCTCGCCAGCACGACCACGAGGCCGAGCGCCATGGATGCCCAGATCAGCGCGATCGGGGGACTCGTCAGCGCCTGCACGCCGGTGCCGACCCAGCGCCATGGCCCGCCGAAGGCGCCAGGCAGGAAGGTCTTGCGCAGCAGCGTGCCCGCGTAGGTCAGGCCGTTGGCCACGGTGGCGGGCGGCCCGGACGGCGCGGGCGAGGCATCCAGCCGGCTCACGTAGAACACCAGGTACCCGGCGGCCAGCGCCACGTACAAGGCCCACGCTCGCCACTGCTCGCGGAGCGCGGGCCACAACGTGCGCGACCATCTGCCCTCGGTGAAGAACGCTGACGTGAGGACGAACAGCAGCAGTGGCGTCGCCGCCCCCGACAGGTCAGAAAGCATCGCCACCGCCATCCAGGCCGCCGCGGCGATGGCGCGGGAGTACCGCTTGGTCCGCAGGTAGCGCACGTGCGCGTCCACGGCGCAGAAGATAGCCAGCTGCATCGGCAGCTGCTCGAGCGCGACCGTCCACCACGACAGGCCCGGCAGCGACAGTGGGTCCAGCATGTACAAGACCAGCAGCAGCAGCACCCACGGCCGGTCGCCGAACAGCGTCCGCAGCATCCGAAGGAGCGCGAGGCAGGTGGCACCGAGCAGCAGCAGGGTCACCAGGGTGGCAAGCGACCAGTCGTCAGGAGAAGACTGGTCGGTCAGCCATGCGATGCCCGCGCCTACGACGTTCAGCTGGCCGCCGTCCACCCACGTCAGGTAGCTCCAGCTCAGCCCCATCGTGGACGCGCGTTCCAGGTAGTAGTAATCGTCCAGCCGGAAGAAAGAACGCCCGAGAAAGCCGGCCTTCCACCACAGTTGCAGGCCGATGAGGACCAGGCCGGCGGCCCAGATCCAGTTGGAGCGCAGCCATCGCACGGACCCCTCTGGTTCCCGTCGCGCCTGAGGTATCTCCAGCGCCCGCGACGTCTCCGTCACGATGGCCCTCCTATTCCTGCCGCATCAATGCCACGTTCCGGGATTCTCAGACCAGCTCAGCCCGGTGCCGCCACGGCGGGAACAGGCGTGTCCGACTGGTTCTGGAATATGGTGCCGACCGCGATGTTGCCAACGCACAAGCTCGCGGGGTCCTGGGCCAGGACGGTGACCTGGTTCCCGCTCCCGTAGGCGGGGAGGTAGGCGGTATTCTCGCCCCGCTTGAGTGCGAGCTGCATCCAGTGACCGCCGAAGAAGACAGAAACCTGCTGGGCGCTCGAGGCGATGTAGGACATGCGCAGGGTCCACAAGCCATTGGTAACGCTGGCCACGCTGTTCAGCGGTACATCGATGTATCGCTGGCTCGCGGGCCAGCAGCTGTCGCCCTTCGGCATCAGCCCGCTGTAGGCGCCGACGATTGCCGCAGGCCACAGCCGGCCGTCCGAGGTGAACACCTTGAGGTTGGCGATCGTGCCGTCGGGCTGGCTAATCCAGTGGATCTTGCCCGGTGCCATCGCGCCGATCACCTGGTCCTCGTACCCGCCGGACCCTAGCAGCAGGGACGCCATCACGCTCGTTGGCGCCAGCTGGTCGACCACTACGGTGCCCGGTGGGACGTCCTGGAGTGCCTCCCTGGCGGTAGCGATGAACGACCGGCCCGGCTGGCTCGTCGTGGAGTCCACGTACGTCTGGACCGAGTACACCGATCCGATAGCGAACGCCGTGAGGATGACGCAGGCCGCGACCGGCGTCGCCTGCGCCGGCAGCGCCAGCGCCGGGCGCCTGGCGCCCTGATCCACCTGGCCGACCACGGGCCACATGGCCAGGCCCAGGCAGATCGCGAGGACCGGGACCGCGTCGGCCACGTAGTGGGTGTCTAGCCCGAGGAACACCGTCAGGGCGGGATCGGTGAGCGTCGTGCGGCCGATGATGATCGGCACCATGTCGGCGACGAGTATCCAGGCGGCCAGGATTGCCCACGCTCGCCAGGCCGACCTGCGATACCAGATGGTCACGGCCAGGACCGCGACAGCGGCAATCCATGACAGCCACATGAGCGTCGCGGGCGGTGTCGCGAACGCGTCGATGCCGTTTCCGAACCACCGCCAGGGCCCGCCGAGGGCGCCGGGCACGAAACTGTCCTTGATCAGGTCAGCCATGAAGGTCCCGACGCCGTGCGGGGCGGTCACCTTCGTGGGCAGGGCGCCGGGCTGCGCCAGCTCGACGGCGAAGAACGCGCCGTAGCCGGCCAGCATGATCAGGTACAGCACCCATGCCCGCCAGTGCGCGGCCGCGGCGCGGAGCATCGCCCGCGGCCATCGTCCCTCGGCGAAGTAGGCGGACGTGATGGCGAACATGAGGAACGGCAGGACCAGGCCCTTGTCGGAGAAAAGCATGGCTACCAGCAGCCAGGCGGCCGCCGCGATCAATTGCCTGCGATGCCCGGAGCTCAGGTAGCGGACATGCGCGTCCAGCGCCATGAAGATGGCAAGCTGCAGTCCGACGCCCTCGATGCCGTTGGACCACCAGACCAGGCCGGGGATGGTCAGCGGGCAGAGCAGGAAGATGGTGAGCGGGATCAAGATCGCCGGGCGGTTCCCGAACAGCGTGCGCAGCAGGCGGAGCAAGGCGAGGCAGCCAGCCAGCTGGATCGCCAGCAGCACGCAGGACACCAGGGTCCAGTTGTACTCGGAGAGCCTGGCGATCACCCACGCCAGCGCAAACGGGCCAATGTCCACATGGCCTGCCTGCGCCTTCGTCAGGTACTGCCAGGTGAATCCGTTGAAGATGGCCCGGTCGAAGTAGGTGAAATCGTCCTGCCAGAAGTAGAAGTGCGAGAGGACAGCGGCCTTCCATATGAGCTGCGCGGCGATGAGCGTGACCGCGGCCACGCTGATGCCGTGCCTACGGGCCAGGAGCGTAATGAAATAACGCCACAGGATGCTCTCATCGTCGGGCCGGCGCCCGCTGACCGGCAAGGCGGCATGCTGCGGCTCCAGGGTCACCTCAGGCCTGCCGTGTCATCTGAGCCACTGCCCGCACCAACCCTGCGAAGCGACTGCGGGCAGCATCGCACCGCTTCTCCCCTTCGGTCATGCCAGCCTCCACCGCTATCCGCGCCAGGTGCGCCGATTATCCCATTGCCGAATCATGTCAGATGTGCACCGGTATGGAGGAGCCTGCGGCGGCGGATTTCTCCCGGCGGCCACGCCGTCGCGGCTCTGTCGGGCTGTTAGGCGACCTCGAAGACGGCGAAGGCCAACGTCACGCTGCCTTTCTCGGTGCCTCATCGTGCCGGATCAGCCGAGATAGCCTCCGTGGTTTTCTGCCGGCCATTTCCGTCGTGGCGATTGCGCGCGTGCGGATGGTGCGGCGCTGGCGGTGACCGTCGTCGCGACAGCGTGTACCAGGCGACCCCGGCGAGCAAGGCGGCCAGCGCCAGGCAGGCCAGGCGCACGTCGCGTGCCACCGTGATCTCGTGGCGGACGTCCCGGTCCTGGGCCGCCAGGTGCGCGACGGTGGCCGGGTCGGTGGTGAGGTCGGCGCTGAACACGGGCGAGGCCGCGGCTGCCCCGGTCGCGGCCGGGCTGGCGAGGTGGCGGTCCTCGTCCATCGTGATGGCGAGGACCGCGCCCGTGTCCGGGTCGACCCAGTAGGAGTCGCGGGCCGAGTACAGTTCCTGGCCGGCCAAGGACGGCGGGGAAGGGCCCGCCCGCGCCGCGGTGATGTCCTCGGTGTACCGGTAGGCCGGGATGCCATCGATCGTGCCTGAGCCGGAGTACACGGCAGGCTCGGGCCGCTGCAGCACGGTGTTGAAGATGGCATAGGCCTGCCTGCGGGCCCCGGCGGGGAACGCGTAGCCGCTCAGCCCGCTCTGCCCGATCAGCAGGTTCCCGTCGATGTTCGCGCCGCAGCAGCTGACCAGCTGCCCGGACGCGCGGTCGACGGCGAAGGTGCGGGAGGTTGGCTCAAGCTGCCGGCGGTAGGTGGTGTCGTAGTCGGACGCCGTGACCGTCCAGACGGCGACGGAGGGGCTGCCGGCACTGTCGTCCGGTGTCAGGGTGATCGTCTCCACGATGCGCGCGTCGCTGACCTCGGCCAGCGTGACCGGGCTGAGGTAGCTGGCGTCCGAGGCGGTCAGCACGAGGACCTCGGGGGAGTTCAGTGGCGGCTGCACGGCCGGGGCGATGGCCAGCGAGCCCGGCAGGAACCCAAGCACCGCGAAGAACGCGGCGAGCCCGGCGACCACCAGCCCGGTGACCTCGCGCGTGCCGTGGCGCTTCATGTCCCGTCCTCCCCGCGCGCACCCGGGGCGATGTCTTCCGGTCCCGGCGTGGTTCCGCCCGGTGCGGCGGCCAGGCAGGCCGCGAGGCCGGCCACCACGAGCAGGCCGAGGACCTGCGGGATCGCGTCGGAGGTCGCGGTCACGGCAGGCCCGCTATCCCCGGCGTAAACCAGGTGCTCGCCGACCGCGCCGATGGCCGACGCGACGGCCAGCAGCCCGCCGAGCAGAAGCGGCCGGCCCGCGGTCTCCCAGCCCCGCTGATCGCGGCCATGCCGGCCCCGTCGCCGGCCCCGCGAGGGCAGCAGCAGCAGCCCGGTCCCCACGGGCAGCAGGACTGCTCCTGGGTACCCGCCGAGCACCAGCCCGGCCACGACCAGGGCCACGGCCGCGGCTGCGCCGGCGGCCAGCAGCCAGCGCCGTGACCGGCGGCGGCCGGGGTGGCGCTCCCGCGCCCAGGGCAGTGCCGCGCCCCCGGCCGGGAGCAGGCTGGCGGCCAGGCACAAGAGCAGCGCGGCGAAGCCGGCCACGATGGCGTCGCGGTAGGTCGCGGTCGGCTGGTAGCTGAGCGCGACCACACCGGAAGTGCCCGCGGGCAGCACCCACGCCTGCTTCCAGCCGTCGAGCTGGACGGGCTGCAGCGTCCTGCCGTCGATGACCGCCCGCCACCCGGCGTTGAAGTTCTCGTTCACCTCGAGGTAGGAACGGGTGGCCGCGGTCACCCGCACCGTCCGGCGCGACGACCCCCAGGACACGACGGCGGCCGCGGTCGGCGGCGTGGACGCCACACTGCCAGCGGCCACGCTGCCAGCGGACGTGCCCTGCGCCACGGCGGGGGCGAGCACCACATCCTGGATGTCGAAGGCGTCGCTCGCGCTCTCGGTCACCGTCGTGCTGCCCGCGCTCAGCTGCACTGGATCGCAGGCCTGGAAGCTCACCGGGCGGCCGTCCAGCAGGTCGGCGGACGTCGCGGTCACCTCAGTGGGCACGCTCGCCCCGCCGACCTGCAGCTGCGGGCCCTGACCGCAGCTGAGGGAGACCTGCCCGGTGGCCGTGATGAACGGGACTCCAGGGATCACCACGTCGCTGACCCGCACGGGTGCCTGATCGGTGCTGAACGCCAGCGTGAGGCTGGTCGTCGTCATCGGCGCGAAGCGCACCCGGCCTGACGGGGTGACCATCGCGCCTCGCCGCTGCCCGCCTGACCCGGTGATGAGCAGCTGCGCCAGGCCCGTACCGCCAGGGGGCCGCTCGATGGTGATCTGGCTGATCGTCCGGGGTGCCTGCCAGCTGACTGACAGCGTCGGATGCGGGTCGGCCGGGCTGGCTACCCAGCTGGTCGCGGAATTCCCGTCGAAGGCGTCCCACGGCTGGTCTTGCGGGGCGGCGATGTTGGTGGACGACGCGGTGACGACCGGCTGGCCTCGCCCGGACAGCGCGTACTTGCCGATTAGCGCCTGCTGGAGCAGGACCGCCGTGCCGCCCACCCCCGCCAGCTGCGGGGACGGCTCGGTGACGGTGTGGTCGAAGCCGTACTGCTCCTCCGTGGGACTGCTCAGCACCGCGGAGCACACCCAGCGGCCGGCGGCGAGCTCGCAGCTGGACTGGTAGGGCTGGGCCTTGGCCAGCACTACCGTGGCCTGCTGCCCGCTGGGGACCGGGGGAGCCACGATCGTCCGGCTGGCGGACACACCGGGCACGTCGATGGTCGCGATCCCGACCTGGGTGCCGGCCAGCCCGGCCGCCGACAGCGGGGCCAGGCCAGTGACCGTGATCCGCAGCCAGCCCGAGGAGCCGGCCGGAACCCGCAGCCACTGCACGCTGCCAGTGGCCCGCACCGCGTCGGACACCTGGCCAGCGGCGGTGCTGACCGTGACCCGGGTGACTGGGGGACCGACGTCGGGGCTGTCGGCGAAGGCCACGCCGATGGTCGCGTCGCTGCCCTGGCCGAACCGGACGGCCGAGCCGAAGGTGGCCGAAATCCACTGCCCGACAGGCCCGTAGCCGGCCCCCGACTCCCACATCGTGTCCGGGTTCCCGTCGAAGGCGGAGTACGGCAACAGCCCGGTTGCCCACTGGCTGGCCGAGGCCTGCAGGTCCGACGCGGACGAGGACGCGGTCACGGCCCGGACCCCGGAGTACTGGGCGACAGCCTGATCCGCGCTCCAGCCCGGCTGGGTGAAGTCGTCGATGGAAAGGAAGGTGTCCGCCGGCTCGGTGCCGGTGAGCGTCGGCGAGAAGTTCGTCCGGAGCTGGCCGAAGTTGACGACGCGACGGCGCAGCGAGTCGGTCACCACGGACCCGGCGACTGGCTGGCCCGCGCCGTCGTTGTTGAGCAGCACCGGGCTGCTGCCGAGCAGTCCCTGGTTGGCCAGGGTAATGAGGGACTCCGGTGCGCCCGTTACCCGCAGCGTGCCGTTGGCCGGCTGGACCACGGCCGCCGCCTCGGCTCCTGCCACCTGGTAGACCTCGACCGCGGGATACCGCGCGGTGACGTCCGCGAGCGCGTCCTCCGGAGCGTCGTCGCGCACCAGTGGGCCGAACCGCGCGGCCAGCGTCAGGCCGGGGGAGGTGGCGATCGTGTCCTGCACGCGGGCCGTCGAAGTCCCGGTGAGCTGCGAGCCCGTCAGGTCGTTGCGGACCAGGACGTACTTGATGCCCATCCGGGCCAGCAGCGTCGTCAGCCCGGCCGACCCGTCACCGGCGGCGAACTCCAGGTCGATGGCGTTCAGCAGCCGCTCATTGCCCGCGGAGCCGACGGCGCCCAGGTCGCGCTCCGCGAAGTCGACGTTCGTGAGCCCCGCGAGCACATCATCCATCGGGCTGCCCCAGGTGTACTCGCTGAAGCCAGCGCCCGGCTCGACGAGGACCGCCTGGTTTCCCGCGTGCGCGGTCAGCCAGTTCCCCGCCGCCACCCAGTAGGACGGGACCTGGCTGAACGAGCCCGGGCTGGCCATGCCGGTGACGGCGGCCGGCACCACCAGGCTGGCCACCGCGACCGCAGCCAGCGCCCGCAGCGTGACCCGCGCGCTGACCGTCCGCGCCTTGTCCCGCCACCGCACGGCCAGCAGGTGGGCTAGGCCCAGGGCGAGCGGAAGGCGGACAAGAGGGTCGAACTTCCACAAGTTGCGAAACGGCGACGCTGGCCCGTTGACCAGCGATACCAGCGGTCCTTCCAGCGGGCCGCCCAGGCTGCTGACGTAGCCGAGCGAGATCACTACGATGCCGCCGAGCGTCAGCCACAGCAGGAACCGGCGCTCAGGCACGTCGCGGCGGGCCAGGCCGGCCAGGCCGAGCGCGGCTAGTGCCCCCGCCAGCGTCGCCTGCAGCACGCCCGTGCCGATGCCGAAGGCCAGCGGGCGGGTGGAGACCCCGCCGGTGGACTGGTAGGCGATCCAGTTCTCGGTGCCGCGCAGGATGTTCACCAGGCTGGTCGTCGTCGCAGTGACCTGGACGCTTTCTGTATAGGGCACGATCGAGACCCCGTACCTGGACAGCAGCAGCAGCGGCACGGACCAGGAGACGGTGATGAGCGCCGCGGCCGGCAGCCACCAGGCCAGCATCCGGGCCCTGGTGGCCCCGCCCGGCCGGGTCAGGATGTACCAGCCGCAGGGGATCACGGCGGCGATCGTCGAGGCCGCGTTGAGGCCACTGCACAGCGCGATGGCGACAGCGGACCTGGCCACGGCCCGTGCCCGGCCTGCCGCCTGGCCCGGCCTGGTGCCGGTGCCGCCTGGGCCGGGCCGCCAGGGCCGCATGCTGGTGAGCGGCACGATGATCCAGGGCACGAGCGCGATGGGCAGCAGCTCGCCCGATGTCTGGCCGGCGACGGTCAGCGTGACCGGCGACAGCGCGTAGGCCAGGCCAGCGGCCAGCCGCGTGCCGGGAGTACCGATCCCCAGCCGCCCGGCCAGCCTGACCACGCCGGTGAACGCGATGAGCAGCAAGGCCGCCAGCCACAGCCGCTGGGCCACCCAGCCGCCAATGGCGACCAGCCGGGCCAGCTCGAAGAACGGGCCCATGGGAAACAGGTAGCCGACGTATTGGTCGGCCAGTCCGCCGAACTGCTGCGGGCTCCACAGCCGCAGCGCGCTCGACACGAAGCTCACGGGGTCGACCGCCAGCTCGAACTTGGTGTCCGCGAGGATATCCCCGGGCGCGGTCGCGAACGGCAGCGCCGCAAGGAGTGCGCAGCACGCCGCCAGCGGTGCTCGCCGGGCCAGCCCGGGCCAGCGGCTCGGCTTCCGGCCCGTCGGCACGGTGCCCTCTGCCGTCACGGTGCTTCCAGCTGTCACTGCGCCCGCGCTGTCACCGTGAGATCGGGGCGCCGGCTGGCCGTGCGGCGCCGTTCACCTCGCCAAGCAGCTGCTCAGCAACGGTGGCTGGCCGCAGCAGCACGGCGCCCGAGTCGGCCAGCAGGTCAACCACTGGCCCCTCGGCGACGACGAGGTCGTCGCCGCGGGCCACGACCCAGGCGCCCGGGCGCTCGGTCAGCGAGGTTCGGCGTCGCACGCACGCGGCGAGGAGCGTGGCCATACGCGCGGTGGCCCGCTCCCAGCTCAGCTGGCCGGCCCAGGCGCGGCAGGCGGCCGCCACCTCGGCGCGGCGCACCGGGTCGGCCAGCTCGCTGACGGCCCGCTCGACAACATCGGCCAGTTCCTCGCCGTCGCGGACCAGCCAGCCGGTCTGGCCGTCGATCACCGAGTCGCGCAGGCCCTCCACGTCGTAGGCGACGGTCGGCACGCCGAGCGCGGCGGCCTCAAGCACGCACAGCCCCCACCCTTCCCCCTGGGAGGTACTGAGGTGCAGCACGGCCTGGGCCAGCAGCGCGTTCTTGGCCGCCTCAGGCAGGTAGCCGTGCTGGTGAATCGGGCCGGCCCGGCCATCCGCCACCGGCTCAGCCGCTGTGACGGCCGCCGCCAGCGCGGCGGCCCCGGGCCCGCGGCCTACGACGTCGATGGTGAATCCCCGCGCGGCGACCGGCAGGAGCAGGTCCGCCCGCTTGTGCGCCACCAGCCGCCCGATCCAGGCCAGCCGGGGACGCTGCTCACCGTCGGCCGGGGTGACGGGCCGAGGCTCTTCCCCCGCGACCGGGACGGGCGCGCCGTTAGGAATAAGGTAGACGGGACCGGGCCAGTGCAGCCGGGCGCGCATCGCGGCGATCGTCGATGGCGAGACCGCCACGCAGCCCGTGCCCCGGTAGGCGAGCCGGGCCGCCGGGCCTTCGAGCAGCCGCCCGATCCTCGCCAGCCATGGCGGGAAGTGCACGCCAAACTGGGTGGTATGGACATGGTGCATCACGCACAGCACTGGCGTGCGATGGGGCAGCACGAGCGGCGTGAAGAACGGGATGCCGTTCTGGCAGTCCAGCACGGCGTCGGCCCACCAGCGATGGCCAAGCAGCCAGCCCAGTGCCCGCGGGTACAGCGTGAACCGGCCGCCTCGGCGGATGATCTCGATGCCGTCACGGCACTCGACCCGATCCTGGCCGTCGCCACGAGCGGTCAGGAAGCGAACCGTCGCCCCGCGGGACGTCAGCGCGCGCGCCATCTGCCAGGCGTAGCGCTCAGCCCCCCCGGCCTCCGGATGCCAGGGGTCGCGCCAGTTGGCGATGACGATCCGCAGGCCCTCTAGCCCGCCCTCGTCGGCTGCCCAGTCCCGTGGCGGGCGTGCCCGGGGCCTTCGCGTCATGAGGCCGCGCCATCGGAGGCCAGTTGCGGCCGCGGCGTGGCCGGCACGGCCCAGCCCGCGTAGCTGACCGGGGAGCCCTCGGCCGCGGGGGCCTCCGCCCCTTGTCCCAGGGACCGCAGCCAGATGGACGCGAGATCGCGGAACACCGCCGCCGAGTGACGGCTGACCGAGAACGTGGAGCCCCGGACATCCTGCCAGTGAACCGGGATCTCGGTGACCGTCGCGCCCAGCCGCAGGCAGGCCGCCAGGAGTTCCACGTCGAAGGCGAAGCCACCGGTCCGCAGTGACCCGGCCGCCATCCGGGCCAGCGGCCCGGCGAAGAACTTGAACCCGCACTGGGTGTCGGTGCTGCCAGGGATGATCGAGGCGGCCACGGCGCGGAAGACGAACGCCCCGGCCCGGCGGGCCAGCCTCGATCGTGACTGCACGACGGACTCACGCAGCCCGCGTGACCCGATCACGACCTGGTGCCCGGCCGCCAGCAGCGGGATGGCCGTGTCGAGCGCGGACAGGTCGGTGGCCATGTCGGCGTCGCAGAACCCCACCAGCGGTGCCTGGGTGGCGAGCAGCCCCGTGCGGACGGCGAGGCCCTTGCCGGGGCGATCGCAGCGCACCAGGCGGACGGGGACCGGGCAGGCCGGCCAGCTCCGCACCACGTCAGCGGTCGAGTCCGTGCTCGCGCTGTCCACGACCAGGATGGCCGCAAGCAGCGGCAGCGTGGCGGCCTTGGCGCACAGCGCCCGCAGGCCGTCCGGCAGCCGGCCGACCTCGTTGCGGGCGGGGACGATGATCTCGATGTCGGGCGGGCGCGGCGTAAGCGGGGAGCTCGCCATGTCCGTGGTCAGCTGCCGCCGTATGAGTACACAGAAGAGCTGTCAGGCTTCGCGCCGAGCACCGTGTGGGTAGCGTAGGCCCCGCCAATGGCGACAAGTACGCCTATGACTATGGCAAATACGAGGCGGGTCATTGTGCTCCTCCGCTTGGGGTCGTCGGCTCGCTTCGGTGCGTGCGCAGAGACTTGTCGGGCACCACCTCGTTCAAGATGTGCACATAGGGTATATGTCAGTCGTTTAGTCGTCTAGAGTTGCCAGTGAGGAATTCTCTTCCCGGCCAGTGGGACCTGGCCTTGTACGGCCGTGCGGGCGGGTTTAACGTGCGCGGATAACGCCTCAATGTGACTGTGGCCAGCCGTGCAGAGGAAAACGCCCATGTCAGAGACCACGACCCCGCCTGGCCCTTCGACCTTCCCGGTGCCCGCGACCACCGACGAGAACGCCGGCCGGATGGACAGCGCGTCGAATGCGCGGCTGCTAACGATCCTGATCGTGCTTGTCCTGTTCTCCGAGTTCGTCCCCTTCCAATACGCGATGGTGGGCGTTATCATCCCGAAGATCGGCGTGGCCTTCCCCGCCTCGGGCAATAGCACCAGCTGGGCCCTCACCATCCTTGGCGTGGTCGGCGCGGCCACGATGGCGCTCGCGGGCAAGGCCTCCGACCTGTGGGGCAAGAAGCGCACGCTGCTGGTCGTCGGCATCATCTTCCTGCTCGGGACGCTGGTCTGCGCGATCACGAGCAACTGGGCGGTGTTCCTCCTGGGGCGAGCGCTGCAGGCCTTCTGCCTGGGCGTCCCCGCGGTCAGCTACGGCATCATCAGGGACCTCATGCCGCGTCGCTGGATCCCCATCGCCATCGGCCTTGTCGCCACCGGCCTGGGCTTCTCCGCCGTGCTCGCGCCGCTGTTCGGCGGGCTGCTGACCGATCACTACAGCTGGCGGTCCATCTTCTGGTTCCTGCTCGGCTACGCGGTCGTCTTCCTGCCGCTGATGCTGATCTTCGTGCCTGAGTCCCCGTACCGGGTCAGGCAGAAGTTCGACTGGCCCGGGGCCCTGCTCATCGGGCTCGGCGTTGCGGGGGTGCTCATCTACCTCAGCGAGGGGACAAGCTGGGGCTGGGGCAGCCTCACCAACCTGGGGTACCTGCTGGCCGGCCTAGTCCTGCTGGTCGCGTTCGTCGCGTGGGAAAGCCACATCGATTACCCGATGATGGAGCTGTCCTTGCTGCGCGCGCCACAGGTCTCCCTGGTCATGCTCATCGCCGTCTTCGCCACCATCTGCGTCGCCACCCCGAACTACCTCATCCCCTACATGATGGAGACGCCGTCACCGGGATCGCTGCGCGGCCAGATCCTCGCGGCGGCTGCGGCCCAAAAGCACGTCTCGGCCGCCGTCATCAAGCCGTTCGTCTCCTTCCAGGGCGACATCAACTACGCCGCGGGCATGACGGTATTCCAGCTCGCCTGGCATATCACGATCACCTTGTCGGTGGCGGCGATGCTCTTCGGCCCGATCGGCGGCTATCTCGCCCGCCGCTACGGCGCGCGGCTCCCGATGGTCCTCGGCACGCTTTCCCTGCTGATCGGGTTCGAGCTGTGGACTCGCTTCCACGGTGCCTGGGTCGACCAGGCCACGATCGGCATCTTCTGGGGCATCGGCTTCGGCTTCTACTACGCGGCCGGGCCCAACCTGCTGATGGACGCGGTCCCCGCCCGGCGCCAGGGCATCAGCGCGGGCATGCTCGCCGTCGCAGGCTCCATCGGCACCGCCCTGGCCACCGCGTCGCTCACCCCGATCCTGGCCGCCCACCCCTTCGAGGTGATCGCCACCCCACCCGGCAGCAAGCCGCAGTACTCCGTCATCCCGCAGGTCTACACGAACGTCGGCTACACCGACGTGTACCTGCTTGTCGGTGTCACCGCCGCGGTGATCGCCTTCCTGCTCGCCCTCGCGCTGCGCTCCGGCCGCACCCCGGCCCGCGGTGGTGCCCCCGAGGAGGAATCACCGCCGGCCGGCCCGGACACGTCGGGCTAGCGCAGGCCGGGCCGGTCCTTCTTAGGAAGCTTGCTGACGATCAGGTCATAGGACGTGTCGATCGCCTCAAGGACCTCATCGTCAGGGATCGCGCCGCCGGTCGCCAGGGAGTTCCAGCCGGACCGGCCAATGTAGGCCGAGGCGGTCGCCTCGCCGGGAAAGCGCCGCAGCCACTCGTCGGCCTCATCGCGGCTGGTCCCGCACTTGACGCCGACCGAGGGCGGCACCCGGTCACCCGAGCCGAGGAAGGCGAAGATCTTCTGCCCGACCTTCACCACCACGTCGCCCTCCCACGGCTCGTCCTGCCACGCGCCCGGCTTGGCCAGGCAGTAGGCGAGCAGCTCATCCCAGGCCATCAGGCGGCCTCGCTCGAGGGCAGGCCGGCGATCGCGGCGGCGACCTCGTAGGGCAGGTAGGCCGGGTGGACGAGCAGGCCACGGGCCAGCCGGGCGATCTTCGGGCGCAGCGGGGTCAGCACGGTCACGGTGTGCCGCCAGGCGGCCGCCTCATTGCCGGCGAACCGGGTCTTGATTGCCGCGCGGAACCGCCTGGCGTCCCCGCCATCGGCCCGCCAGCCGTCCAGGAACGCCGCCAGCTCGGCGTCGTCGGCGGGCAGGGTCCAGCCGCGCAGGCACTCGGCAACCTGCCCGGCCGCGTCGATGACGAACGACATCTCGCCGCCGCCCTGGATGCGGTGCACCCGGCCCGCGCTGCCGCTGCCCGCCCGGATGCTCGCGGAGGTGAACCGTGCCCCGACCGCCAGGGCGGCGACCGCGTGCCCCGCCTCATGCCAGGCCGTGCGGACCGCTTCCTTCCTGGCCGGCGCGTAGCTGGCGGCGAAGCCGCCGTCGTACCGCTGCCTGATCCACTCCTGGTGCACCAGCGACTCGTCGTCGTAGCGCTCAAGCCGCCGCAGCTCGGCGTCGATCGTTGTCAGCGTCCGCTGCCTGGCCGGGGTCAGATGGCCGGATGCCGACCGGGGAAAGACGACTGCCACCCACCCACCGTAGCCGCTCGGCGCGACTGCCCGGAATGTGCCGTCGGCGTGCGTCCGGTACGGTTAGGGACTTGTGAATCTATTGCGGCCTGGCACCGGGCGGGACGCCACGCGAGGCTCCTCGCTCGAGGCCACGCTGCTGATCATCGGCGTGGCGGCGCTTGGGTTCAACCTTCGGGGCGCGATCGCGGGCCTGCCTCCGGTCTTTCCCGAGCTCCAGGCGCGCCTGCACCTGTCCAACCCGGAGGTCTCGCTGCTGGCAGCGGTGCCGGTCATCTGCTTTGGCGCCGTCTCTGGGCTGGCCGCGCCGCTGGGCCGCAGGCTCGGCGAAGAGCGCACCCTGCTGCTTGCCGTCGCCGCCCTCATCGCGGGGCTGGCGCTGCGCGCGGTCGCACCGGGCACGCTGCTGTTTCCCGGGACGATCTTGGCCTGCGGCGGGATCGCCATCATGAACGTGCTTCTCGGCAGCCTCATCAAGCGCCGCTGGCCCGAGCGAGCCGGGTTCCTCGTGGGCATCTACATCACCGCGCTGTCGCTCGGCGCCATCATCGCCTCGCTGGTCAGCGTCCCGCTGTACGACGGGACGAACGGCTCGCTCCTGGTGACCCTCGGCTGGGTCGTCGTACCCGCCGTCATCGGGGCCTTCTTGTGGCTGCCGCAGCTGCGGGCCGGCCAGCGCGAGGCGGCGACCCCGGCCGGTGCTGCCCCGAAGCGGCGCCGGATGGCGCGCGGGCTGTGGCGGCAGGGCCTGACGTGGCAGGTCACCCTGTTCATGGGAACCCAGAGCCTGCTGTACTACGCGACGCTGTCGTGGCTGCCCACGATCTTCCGCGACCGGGGCGTGTCGGCCACCGGGGCCGGTGACCTCCTTGGCGTGCTCGGGATCGGCAACCTCGCGCTCGCGCTGGCCGCTCCGATGCTGGCGCAGCGGATGCGCAGCCAGCACGCGCTGGTCATCCCGATCGTCATCGGCATCGCGGTCGGCACCGCGGGCGCCCTGTGGGCACCGGTCGGCTCGGCCATCGCCTGGATGCTGATCCTGGGCGCCGCCCAGAACGCCGCCCTGGGGCTGGCCATCTACTTCACGGTGGCCCGCGCACCTGACCCGGCCACCGCCGTCTCCCTGTCGGCGATCGCCCAGGCCGTCGGGTACCTGTTCGCCAGCACCGGCCCGCTTGAGGTCGGCCTGCTGCACTCGGCCACCGGCAGCTGGAACCCGCCCGTGGTGGTGCTGCTGGTGCTGACCGTGCTGCTCCTCGTCGCCGGCCTGCTCGCCGCCCGCCCCGTCACGCTGGAGACGCAAGCCGCGGGGAGCAGGCCATGACGGCGCAGGCCATGACGGCGGCCAGCCCGCGGGTCGTCGGGTTTGACCTCGACATGACGCTCATCGACTCGCGGCGGGGCATCCTGGCCTCGTTCGCCGCTGTCGCGGCCGAGACCGGCGTCCCCATCGATCCGGCCGGGGTGGACAGCCGGCTCGGCGTCAAGCTGGAGACCGAGCTGGCCTACTGGTTCCCTGCCGACGAGATCGAAACGGCCGTCGCCATCTACCGCAAGCACTACCCGCTGCTGGCCGGGCCGCTGACTAGCGTGCTGCCCGGCGCTCCGGAGGCCCTCGCGGCGGTGCGGGCGACCGGCGCCCGCGTCGTGGTGATCAGCGCCAAGTTCGAGCCGACCGTGCGGGTCACCCTCGACGCCCTGGGCCTGGAGGTGGACCAGATATTCGGCGGGCTGCACGGTCCTGAGAAGGGCGAGGTGCTGGCCAGGCTCAAGGCCGCCGCCTACGTGGGTGACACCCCGGCCGACATGGCCGCGGCCGTCCAGGCGGGCGCGTTCGGCGTTGGCACCGCCACCGGCTCGTTCAGCGCGGGCGAGCTGCGTGGCGCCGGCGCCGGCGTGGTCCTCGGGACGCTCACGGAGTTCCCCGCCTGGTACGCCGGCTTCGCCCGCTGACGCTCCAACCCGGGCGCAGCAGGATCATTCGATAACTTAGAGCATTCGAGCAAATGCGGCGAGTAATGTTCGTCGAGTGAGACTTGTTGCTGGCAGCCGGAGGGCGTCGTCGTTCGGCCAGGAAGGTCGCGAGGGGCTTCGCGCGCTCATCCTTGGCGGCACGGCCCTGGCCCTCGCCCTCGCCTTCTGGGGTGGCTGCGCGGCGATCCATCCCATCGCATCGGTGCTGTTCCCCGCGGACCTGAAGGTGTACTGGGACGGCGGGCTCATCGCGCGGCACGCCTGGCCCGCCTACGACGGGCGGCTGGCCAACCCGCTGTATGACTGGGTGGGTTCAACCGGGCTGAAGTTCACCTACACCCCGTTCGCGGCCGTCTTGTTCAGCGTCGTGTCCTTCGTGCCCTGGCCGGCCCTGCCCTGGCTTTCTGAGGTCATCAACCTCGTCGCCCTCGGGGCCGCCGCCTGGTTCACCATGGCCGGGCTCGGCTACACCAGCCAGCGGGCCCGGGTCGGCGCCGCGCTGGCGGGCATCGCGGCCGGGCTGGCCACCGAGCCGGTGTTCCGCACCTTGTACCTGGGACAGATCAACCTGATCTTGATGGCCGTGATCGTCTGGGACCTCACCAGGGCGCCGATCGTCCGGCTGGACGGCCGCCTCACCGGGCTGGCGACGGGGATCGCGGCCGGGATCAAGCTGACCCCGCTGATCTTCATCCCCTACCTGCTGCTCACCCGGCGGCGGCGGGAGGCCGCGCTGGCCACCGCGGGGTTCGCCGCGACGGTGGCGGTCGGCTTCGTGGCCCTGCCCGCCGACTCGGCCGACTGGTGGCTGCGCGGGCTGTTCTTCCAGGGCGGCAGGACCGGGTTCGCCGGCTGGGGCGGGAACCAGTCCCTGTACGGGCTGACCATCCGGCTGTGCGGCAGCATCGGCGCGGCGACCCTGCCCTGGATCTGCGCCCTTCTCGCCGTCACCGTGGTCGGGCTGCTGAGCGCCGCGCAACTGCGGCGGGCCGGGCATCCCATGCTCGGCCTCCTGGCGACGGCGACCGTCGGATTGCTTGACTCGCCGATCAGCTGGGACCACCACTGGGTGTGGGTGGTGCCTGGCCTGATGACGGCCGTCCACTACGCGCTGCGGCTAGCCCGCCGGGGCCACCTGCGCGCCGCGGCCGGCTGCCTGGCGGTGGCGGCGGCCCTAGGCGGCGTGACGTTCTGCTGGCCGGGCGGCCTTTGGGGCGTCCACAGCACCGGGCCAGGCAACTTCACCACCGGACTGCTGTGGGCCGCTCCCAACAGTCCCGTCTGGTACTTCATCAAGCACGGCGATCAGCGCTGGTTCCTTGAGTACCACTGGCGTGGCCTGCAGCTGCTGGCCGGCAACGCCTACGCGCTGACCGGCCTGGCCGTCATCGCCGGCCTGACCGCGATGGCACTGAGCACCCGCCGGGCGGACGGCGGGATCAGGCGGCCCCCCAGCGTGATCGGGCGGGCCGCGCGCCCGCTGCCGCAGCGATCCAGGCAGTCGGTGCGCGGCTAGCCAGCGCTCAGGCCGTCAGCGCGTACGGGCGAGGTGCGCGCCGAAGCCATTGCCAGAACGACCGCCGAGGCGGCCGGGCTGACAGGTGCCCGCTGCGTACGCTGCCCGTCACGTCGATGTGCAACTGCACCGGCACGCTGCCCTGCCAGGGGGCGCGGACGCTCACGTGCCCGCTGCGCACCGAGACCTCGCCGGCCTCCACCGCGATGCCCGGCCGAGTGATGATCTGCAGGTGCCCGCTCTTGACCTCGGCGACCAGCTCAAGGACCGGCTCGGAGATGATGGCCCTGGTGAAGTCGAGCCGCACGTGCCCGCTGGTTACCTTGACCTCCAGGCGGCGCGGCACCACCCACTGGCCGTCGCGCCGCGCGTGCCCGCTGCCGCAGTCGATCCTCGCCAGGTCCTTGGGCGCGGCCCGGCCGGCTAGCTGCGCCCCGGCGAGCGGGGCCAGCGCGGCCGAGGCGGCATCCGCGGCCGCCGGAAGGTCCGCGGTCAGCGGCACAAGATCAGCGTACGTCCGGGCGCTGAGCGCCAGCTCGAGCCGCTCGTCGAGCTCCTCGGCCGACAGCCGCCCGTCGCCTGCCGCAACCCGCAGTTGCTCGACCACGCGGTCCCGGTCGTCATGCGACGCTCGCAGGTCCGGGGAGTTCGAGGGAGTGGTCCCCGGTGAAGTAACGTGCTCGTCCGCCATGGACAAGAATGTACGGGATCGCGGGGCTAATTCAACCACGCGCTGACAATCGCCTCTCAGGCCCGTTGCGCGGCCAGCTCCTCCAGGCCGTAACGCTCGACGTGGTCGGGGTCGCTGAGGCTGATCGTCCGCAGGCCCTCGGCGGCCAGGCGGTCGTTGACCTCATCGAAGTTCTCGCGGACGAGGGCCTTCTCCTCGTCGGTGGTCTTGCCCCGGTGCGGCTTGCCCGCGTGCTCAAGCGTCGCGTAGTCACGGTCGCCACGGCCGCCAGCCGCGCCCGCCCCAGAGCCGGCCGCCGCACGGGAGGACGAGCGCTTGGCCGTCCGTGCCCGCGGTGCCTGGATCAGCAACTCCGCCATCGTGCGCTCGGTGGCGAGCTGGTCGAACGCGGCCGCGTCCATGGCGACCCGGCGTGGCTCGTCCTCGCCCGCCAGGTAGATGTCGACCAGCGCGACGCGCAGCCCCGCCTTCTCGATGACCTTGGCCTCGTCGGCGAGGACCTCGATCTCGACCGGGCCGTCGCCCAGCTCCGGGTGCTCGTGAATGACGATGCGCGCGAGCGCGTCGTCCTGCATGATGAGCTGGCCGCTCAGATCGCTAAATCGAACAGTTTTTTGACCCATATCTCGACCCTTTCCCACGCACAGAAAGCTTACTCGACAAGCCTGCCCGAAACCAGGTCGGATGTCAAACGCATGTTCGCAATAAGGCGAAGACTCCACTTTATATTGAACAGGTCTCTGACAGTCCTGTGCGCCGGATAGCTTACCCGAGTGTCGGCCGCATTAGGGTTAAGGTCATGCAGGAAGGCGTCGCGTCGCACACCGCCCGCAGCGTGGCCGCGCGGCGGATGAGCTTCGACCGAGTGGCCACGGACTTCGGCGACCCAGGGGCCGACCTCGCGCTTTCCGCCGATGTCGCCGCGGGCCTTGTGCCCAGCGAGGGCCGGATGCAGTCCTACCTCAGGGCCAGGACCGCGTTCTTCGACCGCGTCGTCGTCGGCGCGCTCAGCCAGGGCATCGAGCAGGTCGTCGTGGGCGCGGCTGGCTATGACGGGCGCTCGCTACGCTACGCCAAGCCGGGTGTCCGCTGGTTCGAGGTGGACCACCCGGCGACGCAGGCCGACAAGCGCGAGCGCATCGCCAGGCTCGGCCTCAACACGAGCCACGTGCGGTTCATCGCGGCCGACTTCACCACCGACCCCCTCGCCGGGCCGCTGGTGGAGGCGGGCCTGGACCCGGCCAAGACCGCGCTGTTCCTCTACGAGGGCATCGCCGTCTACCTGAGTAAAGAGGTCAACGAATCCGTTCTGGCCCAGTTCCGCTCGGCCACGACAGTCGGCAGCCTGCTCGCCATCAGCGTCTCGCTCGCCCGCGGGGCGCGTGAGCCCGGCTCGCGGGACGCCTTCCGCGCCCGGGTGGCCGCGCTGGGAGAGCCGGCCCAGGACGTTATGGAGCTCGGGGAGGCAACGGCCCTGCTGTCCCGAGTGGGATGGCAGGTCCCGGATCCCGCCGCGGCGGAAGACCCCGCCCCCCACGCCCGCCTGCAGTCGGCCGGCCTGCTCACCGCCCGCGCCAGCACCGTTTCCCCGCCTCTGGCTGCCTCGCCCCCGCCGGCCGCTTCCGCGTCTCGCCACCGGCCGGCCCCGATCCAGCCCAGTCAGCGGCCGACTTCCCGTCGTGGCGCCGGGCACGCCCCGGCCCCGGCCCAGCCCGCACCGGACCCGGCCTCGCTGCCGTTGTCGGCGCTGCTGTCCCGGTCGCTCGTCGCGTTCACGATCGAGGCCGACAACGAGGCCGAGCACCGCCTGCCCCACTGGACGTCGGGTTATGGCCTGTCGCCCGGCGCGGCGCCGGGTGCCCCGTGGATGATCTCGCTGGCCATGTGGGCCAGCTCGCTGCGCTTCATCCCCGACGAGGGCGTTACGGTGACGCGGCTGCGGCAGCTGGCGCGGACGGGATCCAACCTCGCGGGCCTGCGACGCTGGCGCTATGTCACGTTCGACCCTGAGCCGACCCGGGGCAAGCAGCCCTCGCCAGGCGCGCAGATCCTCCTGACCGCCCACGGGCGGGTGGCCAGGGACGGCTGGGCGCCGATCGGCGGGATCGTCGAGGAACGGTGGCGGGAACGGCTCGGGCCCGCGGCCGTTGCCGGGCTGCGATCGGCGCTGACGGCGGTGGCGGCCCAACTGCCCGCCGGACTGCCCGACTGCCTGCCGATCCTGGGCCACGGACTGTTCAGCCGGATACCCACCGGTCGGCCCGGACCTGCCGCGGTTACCGTCGCCGCTGAGCTGCCGCTGTGGGCGCTGTTGTCGCGGGTGCTGCTGGTCTTCGCGGCCGAGTTCGAGGACGCGGCTCCTGCGTCGCTCGCCATCGCCGCCAACGTGCTGCGGGTCCTGACGGCGGAAGGCGTGCGCGGCCGCGACATTCCCGAGCGGTCAGGAGTCTCCAAGGAGGCCGTCGCGATGGCCATGGGGATCCTGGTCAAGCGGGACCTGGCCACGGAGGGAAAACAGGCCGGCGAGCGCTGGCGACTCGTCAAGCTCACCCGCGCTGGCCTGCTCGCCCAGGCTGCCTACCACGAGCTCGTCGCCGATATCGAGGACGCGTGGCGGACCCGCTTCGGCGCCGAGGAGATCGCGGCGCTGCGGCTGGCGCTTGAGGGATTCCCCGCCGAGGCCCTGCTCGCGGGCACCGATCCCTACCCGGAAGGCTGGCGGGCCCGGCTCGCCCGGCCCACTGTCCTGCCGCACTACCCCATGGTCTTGCACCGGGGCGGCTATCCCGACGGCAGCTGACTCGCGTCTGGGCGGGGCCACCTGCCCCGTGGTCCATCGCGGGTCCCCGGCTACCTGCGACTGCGTCAGCAGCAATGGCGCCATCGCCGCTGTGGATCTTTGTGGGCAGTGCACCATCGCTGACGCTTGGTTTTGTCAGCGATGCAGCAGAGGGGCTGCTATGGCGACAGCTATGACCCATCGCGCACAAAGGCCCACAGCGGCAATGGCGCAGAGCGGGCAACCGCCCACCGCAGCGATGGACCCATTGCTGCTGTGGCTACCACCAGTCGCCTCGGACGAGACGTCTGAATGTCACACCCCGGTGTCACAGTGTCTGGCATGACTGATAACCAACAGAATGCTGGAGCTTCCTTGGTGCTTGGCGAGCTGCTGGAAAGGCAGCATCATGTCTTGTCGAGAAGCCAGGCTCTTGAGTACCGCCTGAGCGATGCGGCGATTCGGTATCGGCTCAGGCTCGACGGGCCGTGGCGCAAGATCTTGCCGGGCGTGTACGTGACCACGACCGGAGTGGTGACCGATGATCAGCGGCAGATGGCTGCCTTGCTCTACGCGGGGAAGGGCGCCGTCCTGACGGGGGCCGCGGCCGTCCGGCGTCACCGGTTGACCTGCGCTGGCCTCAACGAGGTTCAGGTTCTCGTGCCTCAGGACGTACGCGTCACCAGCCGTGACTACGTGCGGATCATGCGAACCTGGCGGATGCCCGAGAGCACGTTCTCGACCAGGCTCATCACGTTCTCGCCCCTGCCCCGCGCCGTGGGTGACGCGGCCAGGGCGATGCGGCGGGCGGAAGACGTGCGCGCCGTGGTCTGCGCGGCCGTGCAGCAGGGACGGGGCTGCACGCTGGAAGACCTCATCGCGGAGTTGAAGGCGGGTCCCGTGATTGGGTCGCGACTGTTTCGCGCGGCCCTCGCCGAGGTTGGCGAGGGCATCCGATCAGAGGCAGAACGGGACCTCAAGTTCCTCATTGACCGCACCGACCTGCCGGCGCCCGTGTACAACGCCCGGCTCTACCTCGCCGACGGCACGTTCCTCGGCATGCTTGACGCCTGGTGGCCGCGGGCCGGAGTCGGGGCCGAGGTGGACTCGCGCCAGTACCACATGAGTGCCGAGGACTACTCGGCCACCATGGCCAGGCACAACAGGATAGAGGGAGCCGGGGTCCACCTGCTTCACCTGCTGCCGAGGGACATCAAGCCCTTGTGGCCGCAGTTCGCCATCCATCTACGCGATGCGATCAGCGAAGGCAGCAAGAGGCCGCCGCTGCCCATCATCACGCTCCCGGTGGGCGTGACGGACGTCAGGACGTTCCTGCGGGCGAAGACGGCCCAGCCTTGTGACGCGGACGGGGCCTGAGAATCTTCCGTGGGCTTGTCGATTCTGGCGGGGTTCCGTCGTGAACACTGTGAGAGGCTGGCAAGGGGCCGGCCGTCATGGAGGGAACAGACGCGATGAAGCAGTACCTGCTCAGCGTGTACACCGATGAGTCCGCGCCGCTAACCGACGAGCAGATGCAGGCCTCGTCCAAGAACGTCGACATCTTCAACCACGAGCTGATGGACAGCGGCGCCTGGGTGTTCGCCGGCGGCCTGCACCCGGTCTCCGACTCGACCGTGGTGCGGGCCCAGGGCGGCAAGGTCGTCATTACCGACGGCCCTTACCCGGAGACGAAGGAGCACGTCGGCGGCTTCTGGATCGTGAACGCCGCCGATCTGGACGCGGCACTCGAGCTGGCGGCCAAGGGGTCCGAGGCATGCGGGTGGCCGGTCGAAGTCCGGCCGTTCCAGGACATGCCGGGCGCGTAAGCCTGGTGGCCGAGCTCGACGGCCCGGTCGAGCGGGCATTCCGGGAGAGCGCCGGGATCGCGGTGGCTACCCTGGCCCGCCTCTTCGGCAACATCGACCTCGCCGAAGAGGCGGTCCAGGAGGCCTTCGCCGTGGCCGCCGAGCGCTGGCCGCGCGACGGGGTCCCGGCCAATCCGGGCGGCTGGATCGTCACCACCGCCCGCAACAAGGGACTCGACCGGCTGCGCCGCGAGTCCACTCGTCACGGCCGTGAGCAGGAGGCACAGTCGATCCTGCTGCTGCGCGGTGCGCCAGATCCGGAGCTGATGGAGGTGGGACCAGTGCGCGACGACCAGCTGCGGCTGATCTTCACCTGCTGCCATCCGGCGCTGGCCCCCGAGGCCAGGATCGCGCTCACGCTGCGGCTGATCGCCGGCCTGCAGGTGCCGGAGATCGCCCGTGCGTTCCTCATCCCCGAGCCGACGGTCGCCCAGCGCCTGGTCCGGGCGAAGAAGAAGATCCGCGACGCCGGCATCCCCTACCGGGTGCCACGCGACGAGGAGCTGCCCGACCGGCTGCCGTTCGTCCTCGCGGTGATCTACCTGGTGTTCAACGAGGGATACTCCGCGTCCTCCGGAGCCAGCCTGGTGCGGGCCGACCTGTGCGCGGAGGCGATCCGGCTGGCCCGGCTGCTGGTGGCGCTGATGCCCGATGAGCCCGAGGTCGCGGGGCTGGTCGCCCTGCTGCTGCTCACCGAGGCCCGGCGGCTGGCGCGGACCGGCCCGGCCGGGACCCTGATCCGCCTGGCCGACCAGGACCGCTCGCTTTGGGATCGGGCGATGGTCGCGGAGGGACACCAGATCGTTCGGCAGCTGATCCGGCGCAACCAGCCGGGGCCCTATCAGCTCCAGGCGGCGATCGCCGCCGTCCATGCGGCGGCACCATCGGCGGCGCGGACGAACTGGGGAGACGTCGTCGCGCTCTACGACCAGTTGCTGGCCATGATGCCGACACCGGTCGTGGCACTCAACCGGGCCGTGGCGGTCGCCGAGCTGTCCGGGCCGGCTGAGGGCCTGCGCCTAGTCGACGAGCTGGACCTGGCCGAGTACCACCTGTTCCACGCGACCCGGGCCGACCTCTTGCGACGGCTAGGCCGCGCCAGCGAGGCGGCAGCGGCCTACGAGGCAGCGTTGGCCCTCGTAGGCAACGACACCGAGCGGGCGTTCCTGCTCGCTCAGCTCGAGTCGTTGCCCGCCGCCCCCTGATCTCAGGTGGCCGCCTCGGCAGGCGGGCAGGCGCTGGTCAGCCGCTACCACGACGAGCATGCGTCCGGCGGCCGCGACCACACGATCATGCTGGCCCCTTACCCGAGCCTCAAGACCAACGACTCCGGCGCCGGCAAGCCCGACCAGAAGGAAGCCCGACCAGAAGGAAGCCCGACCAGAAGGAAGCCTGACATGACCACGCACGAATTCGAGATCCGCGAGGAGCTCACCCTGGCCGCCACCCCCGAGCAGGTGTGGGACGCCATCGCCACTGGCCCCGGAGTCGACTCCTGGTTCATGGGGCACAGCGAGATCGAGCCAAGGGTGGGCGGCACAAACCGGCTGGAGATGCCCGGCTACACCCAGGATCTGAACGCCGCCTTCGTGTGATGCCCGGGTTGTGATGCCCGGGTTAAGGGGAGGGTGGCGCGGGGAAGGCCAGTCGGCGTGTCGGTGTGACAGCGGATGGTGATCACTGTCATCGTCTGTTTCGATTGTGCATTGACTCAGGGCGATCGGGGGGTGACGGTGGTGCTGGCCGGGTTCGTCACCGACCTGACGTGAGCCGGGCCAGGCTTGAGATATTCAGCGACGCCGTGCTCGCCGTCGCGATCACGCTGCTGGCGCTCGACCTCGTGGTCAAGGGGCCAGGGAACGGGTCACTGGCAAGCCTGCTGTTCCACGAGTGGCCCGCCTTGGCCGCCTACGTGATCAGCTTCTTCACGATCGGCATCGTCTGGGTGAACCACCACGCGCTGCTCTCCAACGTGGAGCTGGTCGACCGCTCGCTGTTGTTCTTCAACCTCGTCCTGCTGCTGTTCGTGGTGCTGATCCCGGACGCGACGAGGCTGCTGGCGGCCTACCTGCCGGGCGGCGGGAGGGGCGCGCAGATCGCCGCCGTGGTCTACGGGGTCGTGGTCGAGGGGATGTCGATTGGCTTCATCTTGATGGTGGAGTGGATGTTCCGGTCGGAATGGACGGAGCCATCAATCCCCGTGGACCGGCGCTGGGCCAGCCGTCGCCGGTACTACCTGGCACCGCTGCTCTACCTGAGCAGCATCGGCTTGGCGTTCGTGTACCCGGTGACCGCGCTGATCCTCTCGGCCATCGTCGACATCTACTACGCGTTCGAGCAGACGCCGCTGCGGGCCAGGGGCGTCGCCCGGCCCGACGTCGCCGAGGACGACATGGACGAATAACCGAGCGCTGTCCCTCAAGGAGAAGGACCACAGGCGGGCTTAGCGCTCCATCCGGGACTGCAGGTCGTCAAGCCGGGCGTGCAGCAAGGCGATCTCCGCGGTCAGGATCGCGATGGGGGACTCATCCGGCTCAGGAAGAGAGGTCAGGGACGACGGAGAGGAAGACGACGGAGAAGAAGACGGCGGAGAGGAAGACGGCGGAGGAGACGTAGGCAAGGGGACCGTAGGCGAGTCCATCAGGCCGGGAATGGGGTCACCATCTGGCACGCGTGGGACCAGCGGGGACAGGCCCGCGCCCGTGGCCGGCTGGTCGATCTCAACCGGGCCGTCCAGCTTGGCCGCGTACTCCTGGAGGGTCAGCGACGGACGCCCCACGGCACACCGCGAGCAGAACGGGGCCAGGTGCCGCCACCCGACCAGGCCGGTGCCCGCGTCGCCGAGCACCACGCCCGGGCGGCCGCAGGAGCACCAGGCGTCCCTGATCACCCGAACCCGCTGCCTGCTGTAGCGCAGGCCGCGCTCATAACGGATGTACCGGCCGGACGCGACGACCTCAAGCAGCAGCGCCGACCTGTTCTCGGTCGCACAGCCAAGACCCCGTGCCTCAGAGATCTCGTGCAGGCAGTAGAAACCGCACCCGCACCAGCGTCGGGGCGGGGCATGCCGTGGTGTCCAGACGCACGTCGCGTCGGCGGTCACGCCGTAGACCTGGTCGCCGCCGAGCGTCAGCCCAGCGAAACCAGCCTTAGTGCCGTCCGCGGACAGCACCGCGTGCGCGAGTTTGTACCCGGTGAAAGGGCGCTCTGGTCGCTCGTGTCCCGGGTTCGGGGTGGACTTGCGCAGCAACAAGGCACGCAGGATCGCCCGTCGGGTGTCGTGACCCTGCGCGTGCTGGCCAGCCACTCGGCTAGCTGGCGACCGTGACTGGCTCTTGTTCCGCGAGCACCGGCTCTGGAGCCGTCGCCACGACGGGAACCGCCACCGGCGACGCCACCTCGGTCTCGATGTCCTCGACGAACCCCGCCGACTGCTCCTTGCCCAGCCGCATGGTTACCTCCGCTGCTCGATGCTGGGGGCCAACGATGAGGGCCATTCTGCCGTACCTACCGGACAGCTGGCCGTCCAGTTGGCCGAATGACCCTTACAGTGCTGTACCCGCCTACACGGGCTTTTACCCGATTTGCCGCGAGCTCAACACGGCCGATCGGACGTCGGAAGATCGGACGTCGGAAGATCGGACGTCGCAAGATCGGACGTCGGGAGATCGGACGTCGGAAGATCACCCGCAGGCGGGTCACACGATCGCCTGGTACACCAGCTGCCGCAGCTGTGATCGCAGTGGGTACGCGCTTGAGGGGATCAGCTGGGTGAAGAACGAGATCGCCAGCCCCTCGGCCTGGTCGATCCAGAACGCCGTGCTCGCCGCGCCGCCCCAGGACATCTCGCCCGCTGAGGCGACATGCCTGCCCGGCACCGGGTCGATGACAACGGAGAAGCCAAGGCCGAAGCCGACCCCGCTGAACGGCACCTCCGCGAACAGCGGCCGGCCGAAGGACTCCAGGTCAGCCTGGCCCGGCAGGTGGTTGCGGCCCATGTAGGCGACCGTTCGCGGGCTGAGCAGCCGCACCCCGTCCAGCGAGCCGGCCGGGCTCGAAGGAAGGTCGAGCAGCATCGCCAGGAAGCGGTTGTAGTCGGCGGCGGTCCCGACCAGCCCGCCGCCGCCGCTCAGCATGACCGGGGCCTCGCGGGCCTCGTCCAGCGCGTCGGCCCGCACGGCCGTCCGGCGTGGACCGCGGGCGTACAGGGCGGCCAGCCGGGGCAGTTGCTCGGCCGACGCGTAGAACGCGGTGTCGGTCATGCCCAGCGGCCCGAAGATCCGGGTGGTGAAGAACTCGTCAAGCGACATTCCCGAGGCGACCTCGACCACCCGGCCCAGGACGTCGGTGGCGACCGAGTAGGTCCACTCGCTCCCCGGCTGGAACAGGAGTGGCTTGCTCGCCCACACGTCACAGGCGGCCGCGAGGTCCATCGCCGGCCGCTGGCCGATGTCGAACCCGGCCGCCCGGTACATGGCGTCCACCGGGTGCGCCCGGTGGAACCCGTAGGTGAGCCCGGCCGTGTGGGTGAGCAGGTGCCAGATCCGCACCGGCTCCGTGGCCGGCACCGTCACCGGGACGAGGTCCGTGCCGCCGGCGAATACCCGCACATTTCCAAACGATTCCACCAGCTCGCTCACGGGATCCGTCAGCTCGAACGCCCCCTCCTCATACAGCATCATCGCCGCGACGGAGGTGATCGGCTTGCTCATCGAGTAAAGCCGCCAGATGGTGTCCGCCTCGACCGGTAGCCCGGCCTCGCGGTCCCGCTGGCCGTAGGACCCGACGTGCACCAGCTTCCCGTGCCGGGAAACGGTCACCAGCCAGCCGGGAAGCTTGCCCTCATCCACGTAGCGGGCGAGCCGCGCGTCAATGCGCCGCAGCCGTTCCGCATCCAGCCCAACCTCGGCGGGCTCGGCCTCCACCTTAAGATCAGTCACTCCAGCAACGATGCTCCTTGCACCGCTTGCGGGCAAGCATCCGTTTAGCGAAGTTTGCGAGGCCGCGGCCGAGACCGCGGCCTAGGGGCTGATGGGCGCGTGGTCGTCTGGCGGGTCCAGTGCGAGGTGCTCCGCGGGCGGACGGGGGGTCCAGGCCGGGAACTCACGGGTGCGAGGCAGCGGCACGGACTGCAGCGGGCGGGTGGCCGCGATGACGCTCTGGTCGGTCAGGCCACGCAGGTATCCCCGCAGCTCAGGCAGGTCGACGGCGGCCGTCTTGAGGTCGAGGTCCCACACGTCGGCCAGCTCGCTGGCCAGCTGCTTGACCTGGCTGGTGACTGCGCGCTTCTCCGTCTCGGCCCGGTCCCTGGCCCGGCGCACCACCTTGGGCAGCCGCTCAAAGCCCAGGATCGAGGCGGCTCCGATGACGAACGCCGGGCCCATGAGCCACGGATCGGTGTGGCCAACCGGGGTGAACACCGAGCCGCCCATGCCCACCGCGGTGACGAGCGCAGCCGGGCAGCCCCATGTCTTGAGTCGCTCGAGCACGCCCTGCCGGCGCTTGAAGTCCTTCTGGATCTGGTCGCAGGCCTTCTTCGCCTGGTCCTCGGCCTGGCGGCGCAGCGCCGGGCGGGTGCGGTCAGCCTCGTTCTCGCAGGACAGGCGGCACGGCCACTTCCGCTCACCGACAACCGCGTTCACCGTCGTCACGCGGGGAAGATCGTCTCGCAGGCCATCGGCCGCGGCGGTAATGAGCCGGCTGCTCATCATGATCGCGAGGAGCTCTTGCACGGTCGGCGGGGGCAGCTCGCCGCCGGCCGGTGCCGGAAAGGCCGTCCGGTTCACCATCGACACGAGGTTCAGCGTCCCCGTCCGGCCAGCCTCCTCCGCGGCCACCAGGGCCTGCGCGGCGGCTAGGTCCCCGTGGGTCTCAGTAATGGCCTTGGCCTGGCGAATGGCGCCTAGGTCCTTCTCCTCGGCTGGGTCTGGGGACCTGGCCAGGTCACGCAGCAGGCCGACCAGGCTCGTGCGGACATCGGCGGGAACGTCGGCGCCCGCCTCGAAGCGCCAGGGAAAGTGCCGGGCCGCACTGCCGATACCGCGGTTCGCCTCCAGCCGGCTAGCCAGGGCCTTCCACTCCTGGCAGGCTTCGAGCATCGGGAAGGACCGGCCCCGGGACTCGCGCGCGCCCAGGCTGAGCAGCCGCTGCTTCCACTCGCCCACCGCCGCGTCGGAGATGTCCTGCCTGGCTTCCGCCTCGTTGTACCAGGCGGCCATCCGCTGCACCAGCCGTGGCGCCGTCCCGCCGCCCAGCGCACCGCCGGTCACCCCGTCGATGACGACCTGGAAGTGCCGCGGCAGGTTCTCGGGCACCAGTCCGGCCAGGTAGTGGTCCAGCCACTGCTGGAGGAACTCATCGCGATCGTGATCGCGCAGCATCAGCGCCATGAACAGCGCCGTCTTGCCGGGGTCGAGGCGCATCGCGAAGCTGAGGGCCTCCTCGTGCTGGCGCGGCTTGTCATCAAGCCAGGCGGCGATGGCGATGGTCGCGTGCGCGATCCAGTAGCGGGGCGTCCGGATCGCCAGCCGGTCGGTTACGTCAAGCAGCACGGCGCTGTTGATGTGACCGCTTGAGACGACATCGATAATGCTGGCGGCCAGGTCGCGGGCTTCCTCGAAGCGGCCGAACTCGTGCTCCCAGCGCCGCTCGGCCACCGTGAGCTGGTTGTAGGCGAGATGGACCCGCTGGTCCCGGTCGTACTGGGCACGGTAGTCCTTGAACGACGTCTGCAGCTGGTCCACTTGCCGCTTCATCTGCTCGACCACGCTGAGGGCGTTCTCCACGGCGGTGAGCCGAGTGCTGACCTTGCTGACCTGTCCATGCAGGGAGGAGACCTCCCGGCGCAGGCCGGCTATCTCGGCCGAGGAAGCGAAGGAGCCTGAGGAGGCGGAGGAGTTATCAGCCACGTGACCACCTCCCCGAGGAAGGCAGAGCGCGAGGGGATGGCAGAGCGCGAGGGGATGGGGGAGCGGGCGGGGATGGGGGAGCGGGCGGGGATGCAGGAGCGGCGGGAGCCTCGGGCAGCGGCAGCCGATCAAGCCCGGCCGTCAGCCAGATCCGGCCGTCGGTCACGCCGAGGCCACGCCAGGCACCGTCGCCCGACGCGACGGCCGCCGCCCAGTCGCCTCGTGCCCCGTGGCCCGGGCTGGCCTGCGGCGCGACGACCACGGTCACCGCCGTCCGGCTGGCCAGGTCCCAGACTCGGACGGTGCCGTCGCGGCTGGCGCTGGCGAGCCACCGGCCGGCCGGGTCGAAGGCCATCGCCGTGATCCCGCCCGCGTGCCCGTGCAGTACGTAGGCGGTGGTCCAGTCGGACCGTGCGGCCCGATTCGAACCTGGCACGTGCAGCCGGACGGTGCCATCGGCGCAGCCGGCCGCCAGCGTTATGCCGCCCGCGATGGCGACGCTGGCCGCGCACAGCACCGTGACGCGGTATCCCAGCCGGGAGTGGCACGCGACTTCCTGGCCGGCGACGGTGTCCCAGGCCCGGATCGTCTCGTCGTCCCCGGCTGTCACCAGCTGGCCCGAGCGCGGATCGAAGGCGACCGCGATCGCCGCGCCCTTATGGCCGGCCAGCTCCCGGGGCGGCGCCGCCCCGTTCCACAGCGACACCAGGCCGCTCGACCAGCCGGCCGCCAGCAGGTTCCCGGCCTGGTTACGCGCGAGGGCCCGGACACGGTCCGTCCCAGATCCGGGTCTCCCGGCCGGCAGCATCCCGCGGGCCTTGCCATTGTCGGCGTTCCAGGTGCGGAGCACGTCCCCCGCGGACACCACTCGCTTCCCGTCGGGACTGAAGCCGAGCGCCACCGCGGACCCGAAGGCTTCCCCGGTCCACCTTTTCTCCAGCGATCCGCCGGCGATGTCATAAAGGCTCATCCCGGCCGACTTATCCATAACGGCCAGCCTCGCTCCGTCGGGGGAAGCCGCGACCGCGGCAACGGGGCTGCCCTCGGCCTTGATCGTCCGTAGCGTGGCCTGCCGCGCGTTCCACAGCCGCAGTGCCCCGTCGCTGCTGCCCAGGGCGAGGTCCCCGGTGCCGCACCAGGCCACAGCCGAGATGACCAGGTCGTTGCCGCGCAACGTGCGGGAGCGCCCGGGATCGTCGAGGCGCACCAGGTGAACGCCGCGCTTGCCGTCGTCGATGACCGCCGCGAGGTTGCCAGCGGGGCTGAGGGCCGCGCTCAGCAGCGGGGTGACCGGGCCGAACGGGCCGTCCGTGCCGGCGCTGAGCCAGCGGTGGCTACTGTCATCCCAGGCCAGCGCCAGTATCGCCCCCGACGAGGCCGCGTCGGGCAGCGTGTCAGGCGGGTCCACCTGCGCGGTGTCCCACGGCTCTCGCAGGTCCCAGACGTGGACCTTGCCGTCGGTATCGCCCGCGGCCAGCAGCCAGCCGGTGTCGTCGAACCCAAGCGCGGTCACCTCGGTGGTACCGGGCAGCTCGCCGAGGAGCAGTGGCTCACGGGGATCGGCTACGTCCCACACCAGCAGCCGGCCCTGCACGCTGCCCGCCAGCCTGGCACCGGTGCGATCAAGGGCCAGCGCACGGACCCAGGCCGCCTGGCCGGTGAGCCCGGGAACGTGACCGGGCAGGTACTGGCAGCCGGTACCGGCCGAGACGTCCCAGGCCCGGACCTGCCCGTCGTCCCCCGCTACCACCAGCAGGTCATCGGGGCCAGCGGTCATGGCCCGCACCCGTGCCCCCACGGCCCATGACCGGACCGGCGCGCCGGACTCGGCGAGCCACACCGAGATGGTCCCGTCGCCGTTCGCGGCGGCGACCCACCCGCCGTCCCCGCCGACGGCAATAAGCCACCATCCGTGCCGTGCCGACCGCACCTGCGGCTGGGGCGGCCCGGGATCAGGGATGGCGACCCTGGGCACGGGGGCACGCGGCCCGGGGGCGCCCGGCCTGCCGACCGCCCGGCCGGTGACTGGCGGCGCCGGGCCCTCAAGCAGCGGGACCGGGCGCGTGACGGTGGTCTGCTCGTCCTCGTCGGTCACGGCGGCGGCAGCGGTCGCGCCGGATTGCCGTGGACCGGGTGGGTCAGCGGGACGGGGGGATGAGCCCGTTCGGAAAAGGAGGGACAGCAGGCGTTCGGGGGTGGGGCGGGCGTCGGGGTCCTTGGCCAGGCAGGCGGCGGCGGCCTCACCCAGGCCGGCAGGCAGGGCGCTCAGGTCGGGGGCCTTGTTGACGATGGCGTAGCCGGTCGCGGAGAAGCTGCCGCCTGCGAACGGCGGCCGGCCGGTGGCGGCGAAGAGCAGCACGCTGCCCAGCGCGAAGACGTCGCTGGCCGGGCCGACGAGCCGGTCGTCGAAGTGCTCAGGGGACATGAACTCGGGGGTGCCGATGACCTTGCCCGTGTCGGTCAGGCCGGGATCGGTGGCCATGCCCGCCGGCTTGGCGATGCCAAAGTCGATGATGCGGGGCCCGTCGGCGGCCATGATGACGTTGCGCGGCTTCAGGTCGCGGTGGACGAGGCCGACGGCGTGAATGGCACGAAGCCCCTCGGCGAGGGCCGCGGCCAGCCGCAGGAGCGCCGCCTCATCCAGGGGGCCGTGCCGCCTGACCTGATCATGCAGGGACGGGCCCGCGATGTACTGCGTGACCATCCACGGCTGGTCCCCGTCGGCGTCGGCGTCAACGACGGCGGCCGTGTGGAAGCCGCCGACTCTCCTTGACGCCTCGACTTCGCGCCGGAATCGCTCGCGGAACTCAGGGTCGCTGGCGAGCTCGGGGCGAATCAGCTTGACCGCCACCTGCCTGCCGCTGGGCGACACGCCGAGGTAGACGATCCCCATCCCGCCCGCTGCCAGCCGGGCTTCGAGGCGATAGGCAGCGATGACGCGTGGATCGCTGTCCTGCAGCGGTTCCATTGACCCCCCAACCACCTGCTGTAAAGGGACCCGCGCCCGCCCGCTCGGGCGCTACTTCATCGTATGCAACGAAATCGGCGCTTAGCGGGTTCCAGGCAGAAAGCCACGGCCCGCTGATTGCCTACGGCACAAGGCCAAACGCAACTATTAGCAATTCGGCGTCGAGGAAATGCGGGGATGCCTGAGCACCCCCGCCCGTCGTCAGGAGTACGGGCCGGGCACGAGAACTTCGTGCAGGGCGTTGGCGATCGCGACGATCGCCAGGCCATAGGTCGCCACCAGCAGGGTGGCTCGCGACTTGGCCGCCAGGCGCGTTGCTGCCCAGCCGGCGACCACCAGGATCGCGGGGAAGACGGCGAACATGATCCTGGTGGCGTAAACGCCGATTCCCCAGCCGAATAGCACCGAGAAGGCAATCGTAAGGCCGGACGCCACCAGGACGGCCGAGACCTCCGCGCTTTCGGCCTTGAGCTTGACGCCGGCCCAGACGGCCGCCACGACGAGGCCCCCCAGGACGGCGAGCACGAGCGCGTTGGCTCCGAGCAACTCGCGCATGCTGTCTACCGAGGAGACTTCCAGCCCGCTCGTGAGCGCGTTCCAGCCCTTGCCCGCGGCCTGGGGAAGCCAGATGAACTGGTGATACCGGGCGAGCTCCTGGTTGTAATAGGAGCCGGCGAGTCGCTTGCACAGCCAGACCCAGAAGAGCGGGAGAATCGCGAACGACACGCACAGCGCCGCGGCCCCGGCCACCCCCCGCCGGCCCCGGGCCGCCACGATGACCGCCAGCGCACCCACCGTGATGAGCCAGTTCGCATAGACGAGCGAGGCTGCCCCGAGGCCGAAGCCGAGCAGGGCCATGCTGCGCCACGAGGGCTTGCGCAGGATGGCCCAGCGGCCGAGGGCGATCGTGGCGAGCGGCACCAGGAGCGTGAACATCTGCTGGTGGGGACTCCAGAAGAACGCCTTCATGAGGTCGTTGAGCATGAGCAGGGAGCACAGCGCGATCACGATGGCGACCGGCGTGCCGAATCGCCCAAGCAGCCAGGCCAGCAGCGTGATCGCCGCCACCACGACGACCAGGTTGATCAAGATCAGCGGAATGTAGGAGGTGCTGTACGGCTGGCCGTAGGCCTTGTCCAGGCCCAGGTCGGACGCGGCCTTGCCCAGGACCCGGGTGAGCACTGCGCCCAGGGCGACATAGCCAGGCCTGGACTGCCGCGCGTTATCGTGCTGCAGCAGCACGCGGGGATGCTGAGCCAGCCTCATGAACAGGGGCGAGTCGGTGTTGAGCGGATAAGCCATATACCGGTTCAGCCGGATCAGGTGGGCCCAGAGCGCGGTCTTGGGCATCGGCGCAAACAGCAAGAAGTGCGCCCCCGCCAGCGCCCCGGCCAGGCTTCCCGTGATGATCAGCCCCCAGCGTGCCCGGCGCGGGCCGGGGGAGACCACGTCCGGCCGGGGCGTCTTAAGATCGCGCCGGCGGACCAGCGCCAGGATCGCGAAGCCAGCCAGCCAGACCCCGACCCACTCGGCAATCCTCGTGCCGCTGGTCATCACGGGCGCCTTGACGCAACTACTCTGACCGGTCGGGCAGTGGATGAGCGGCGAGACCTCGGCGACAATCCACAGGCCGACGATGAGCGTCCAGCCGATGAGCAGCCACGTGCTGGCCACCAGGCCGGTTCGCCTGTCCGGGGTGGGAGGCGCGTCTGGAGAGGCCTCTGCCACGGCGCCCGGGAGTATCGGGGGTGCGTCCACACATATAGGGACACACACAGGAATGCCGACGTTGACGGAATTGCGACTTCTTAATCAAAAAGAAACTATGCGCCAGTCGCGCCGATTTCATTGCGACGGCAATAATTCGAAATTGGCTACGATCAATCGTCGGACCGATAGACTGCCCGGCTAGCCGAGGCCTGTGGCGATGCCCGGCCTCAGAGCGAGCTGCGGGCCGCGACGGCCGCGCGCCGGGCGGTGTAGGCGGTCTTGTAGCCGCGCGAGTGGGCTTCCAGGAGGTTCTTCAGCACGTCCATCGTCCGGCGGCCGCACACATCGGCCGCCATCACCAGGAGGTCACCCTTATTGTCGCCGGTAAATCCCGCGCCCGCTGCTGCCTGCAGCAGCGTCAGCCCCAGCTGGTACAGGTCAACCGTTGGTGACCAGGAGTTGCCGAGCGATACGTTGGGAAGGTACCCCGGGGTAGCGGAGTACGTCACGATCGGGCTGCTTGCCTTGACCGAGATATTGAAATCGATCAGCACAGGGCCGCGGCCGGTAATGATGATGTTCTCGGGCTTAATGTCCCGGTGGACATAGCCGTACCTTGCCGCCAGCAGGTCGTGGAAGCTTTCATCGGCGTCGCCGTTGCGCGCGCGCTTGGCCCGGATCTCACGGATCTCGCGCTGCTTCGGGTGCATGTGGTAAAGCGCGTCAAGCAGGTCCGCGGCCCAGCTCAGCAGCCTGGCCTCCGATGGTCGTGCCGACGCCGAGCAGTACGACCGGAGCGTCTGCCCGTCGAGGTATTCCATCGCCAGGTAGACGCGGCCATCGGGCAGTCGGCCCGATCCCATGACCTTCACGATATTCCGGTGATTCATGGCCTGGAGCGTCTCGACTTCGCGCTCGAGAATCGACAGCTGGCCCCGGCGCAGGACCTTAATCGCGGCGAAGCCTTCCAGCCCCGGTGCTGCCTCGTCTTGCCGCACGGCCTTGTACACGTCAGCGAAGCCGCCCGAGCCCGAGACCAGCGACTGTATCTCGTACTCATCATCGATGAGCAGCCCGATGATGTCCGGTGAGCTGCTGCGGGACGCCCTCGCGTTTGCCTCCGCCCGCTGCTGGAGGTAGGTCTGCAGCAGCTGGATGTTCAGGTGCGTCGTCTTGGCGGGCGGCCCGCACAGCCCATAACCCATCAGGTGGGCGGTGTCGTCAGGGAACGCGCGAGCTAGCTCGCGATACTCGTGCACCTGGCCAAGCGCGAGCGTATTGAGGATCTCGAACTCGTCGCGGTACTGATCTTCCAGGATCGCGACAATCTGCGCGAGGAGCGGGCCCTCCTGCACCAGGAAATCGCGGGCCACTTCCTGGGCGTCATCATCGTTGGGCGTTACTGGCTTGTCGCGCGGCGTGAACCGGCGGTGCATCATGGATGCGTAGGTCCGCAGGATGGCGGGATGCCCGCCGGTATCGGCCAGGGCACGCCGCATGGCGTTCGCTGACCAGTGCAGGCCCATGCGCCGGCCGTAGGAGCTGAGCAGCTCGACGCCCTCCGACTCCTTGAGCGGGCCAAGATAGGAAATGGTGAAGTAGTTGTAGATCGGATTATCGACCCCGAAGACGGCGTGATCTTCCACACAGCGGGGATTGGTACCTGAGATGACGAACTTCAGGCGGCCCGGCGTCTCCTGATCGATTCCGCGCAGCAGCTGCCAGAGCCTGACGAAGTCCTTGGCCCACGCCGACCCAGAATCACTGGGGAATATTCGCTCGATCTCGTCCAGCATCATAACGATAGGTCCTGGCTGCAGCGACATGAGCACGCGGATGTCATGGTCGAAGAGCTCCCATACATGCTCAGGCGCGACGACCTCGCTGAAAAGCTCGTGCCGTCCGAACAGCCTGAGGTCGGGACTCTTTTGCAGGCGCCGGTTGTCGTCAAACAGGGCCTCGCCGATATGCCAGAGGACATAGGGAGCCGAGGGGTTGATCGCCACGACCCGCTGCAGGTCGATGTGGGCCACCGTCGATACGCCGTCGGCGCGAAGGGCCGACCCGAGCCGATTGACCAGGGACGTCTTGCCGATCTTCCTGAGACCGAAGATTCCGATGTGGGACTGGCCGCTGCGTACTTCCCGCCGCAGCGAGTCCAGTATCTTATTACGGCCGAAGAAGTCATTGGAGCGCGTTACCGGCGGCTTATGATCATAGAGGTCCCGGCTGTATAGCCGAGGGCGCAGCACGTCGATCAGCTCTGCGTTGCCTTGCGGCGCGCAGTTGTAGAGAGCGGACTCGGGCAAGACGGCGACGATCGTCTGCATGTGCTTTGCCGCGTCGCTCAGTTCTTTGGCCACGGCCGAGTTCAGGCAGAATGCGACGAGAACATCCCTGCTCAGCCGGACTTGGTGTCCCAGCAGGTCGAACGCTTCTTGCAGCGCGGGGGCATTGGAGTTCTGACGGAAGCTAGCCCAGACGAGGATCTCGCGTTGCGTCGCGAAAAGCTCGGCCATTGACTGGGGCAGCCGGACGAACAGGCCCCAGACGAGTGGATCGTCGGTCTCATGGAGATGATCGATCCTGACGGCCGCCGCCTGGAGAGAACGGCAAACGAGCGTTCTGCGGGGGTCGGCAGCCTGCCAGCGACGCAAGATCTGCTCTTCCACGGACATCTGCCCTCCGTCCCGTTCGAAGCGGCGAGAACATAACTATACGCCGGGTAGCCGTGTCGGTAACCGCCGCCGAAGAGGGCCTTTGCGACCTTATGCAATAGGTCCTTGCCCCTGCGCCTCGGTCGCAATTCGCTGGAGTAGAGTGAATATTTCGGTGCTGCATTCGAGGTCGATCAGGCGGTCATTCAGATCGAGCGTGACAACTCGCCTACTCTCGGCGTTCCTGGTGGCGTCGACCGGCTGAACTCGAGTCCGCTCCAGTCGGCCAGCCGCCGCAGGCCGCGGGCGCTGGCAGATCCCGGATCGGCGGTGATGAAAACGACCTGCTGATCATCGTCGGGAATGGTGAGCACGTCGCAGTGGACGCGCAGCGGCCCCACTTCCGGGTGCACGATCGTCTTCGTCCGGTGGCCAGGGACGCGCACCGGATGCGTACCCCAGAGGCCGGCGAACTCCTCGCTGCCCATGCGCAACTCGGTTACCAGCGCCGCGAGCCGGTGATCGCGCGGGTAGCGATCGACGGCCGTGCGCAGCCGGGCCACGGCGACCTCGGCGAAGTCCTCATGACCGGTGGTGAGGACCATCTCACGGTCGAGGAACCGCCGCCGGGCCAGGTTCGGCCGGGCGTGAAGGTCACCAAGCAGCGCCTGCGCCAGGGGGTTCCAGGCGATCACGTCATAGCTGGCCGCCGTGACGAATGCCGCCGTGTCCGGCATCCGTTCCAGCAGGCTCGCCACGTGGGAGCGGACCTGGCGCGGTGGCGCCTGCGGCGTCGGCGCGGCCACGTCGGCTAGCCGGAACATGTGCGCCCGTTCCCCGGCCGTCAGCCGCAGCGCCCCCGCGACCCCGTCCAGGATCGGCGCCGATGGCCGTGGTCCGCGCGCCTGCTCAAGCAGTGCGTAGTACTCCACTGACATGCTCGCCAGCTCCGCGACCTCCTCGCGTCGCAGGCCCGGTGTCCGGCGGCGCGAGCCGGCGGGCAGGCCAACATCGGCCGGCCGCAGCGCGTCCCGCCGGTCCCGCAGGAAGCTGGCCAGTTCCTGTCGTGCCATAAGCCACCTTCCCTATCCGGTCAGCCGCTTAGCCGCCTATAGATCATGCCTGGATGAGCCGCACCGCGACGGGCATCCTAGACCCCATGGACAACCTGATCGCCCTGGTTACAGGGGCTAACAAGGGGATAGGCCGGGAAATTGCCCGCCAGCTGGCGGCCGCGGGACACACCGTCTACGTCGGCTCACGGGACGCTGAACGGGGCAAGGCCACCACCCGCGACGTCGGCGGCGACGCACGACTGCTCGTCCTGGACGTTACGAACGGCGAAAGCATCGCGGCGGCGGCGCGGCAGGTACCGTCCCTGGACATCCTGGTCAACAACGCCGGGATCTCCTCCGAAGAGCCGAACGACGTGACCGAGGAGGACCCGGAGGAGTTCCGCCGCGTTTACGAGACCAACGTGTTCGGCGTGGTCGCCGTCACCAACGCGTTCCTGCCCGCGCTGCGGCGTTCGGCTCACCCCAGGATCGTCAACATCTCCAGCGGCACCGCCTCGATCGCGGCCTCCGCCGGGATGGGCGAGGGAGTCGTCGCCTACGCGAGCAGGCCGACGGGCACCCTGGCCGCCTACCGGTCGTCCAAGACGGCGCTGAACGAGCTGACCGTGCTGTACGCCAACGCCCTGGCCGACGACGGCTTCAAGGTCAACGCGCTCGCGCCCGGATTGCGGCGCACCACCCTTAACGGGCCAGCCCGCAGCTCCTCAGCCGCCGGTGACCCGGCCGAGGGCGCGGCGGGTGCCGTCCGCCTGGCCCTGCTGCCCGACGACGGCCCAACCGGAGGCTTCTTCTCCTGGGATGGCACCACAGTCCCCTGGTAGCCGTTTCGCCCCGGTTCTCGCGGGCAAGGGCGTTACTACGCACGTGGTCAGTCCAGCCCTCGGGAGAGTGACATGACCGACAACAAGTCTCGCCGCGTAGAAATCAAGCAAGAAGACAGGACGGTCGCCGCGGCCGAGGTGACGCCTCTCGACGATCCCCAGGGGACCGTCAGGACCTCCCTGCTTCCAGCCTCAGGAGCCGCACCGGCCGGCAGCCGCGCCAGCCTCGTCGACGCGGTCATGGACCTGCCCGAAGTGCAGGCCAGCTCGCGCCTGGAGGCCACGGTCCCGCTGGGGGACAGTGAATCGCTGCAGCGATTGCATGAGCGGACCGAACGGGCCGTCACCCGCCCGACCGGATCCACCGCCCTCGTAGACGCGGACACCCGGCCCCAGGGAACCGAGCGACCCGGTCGGGAGGAACCCCGCGGGCGATGACTCGCAGGCCGCGCGGCCCGATTCATCGTGATCTTCGGCCCGGCTCGTGCGGGCCTTGCCCTGAGGGGCCTCCCACCGTCGGCACTGAGCCGGCGGCCTGGCCATCGTCCCGGTCAGCCGCCCTGCTGGTCAGCCGCCCTCCCGGTCAGCCGCGGACGTGCTGGCGCAGGAAGAGCGCGGCCCGGTCAAGCGCCTCGCCGGCCTCGTCGAGTACGCCGGTGAATGACTGGAACACGTGCGGCACTTTCGCCGTGATGTCGAGGATGACGTCGACCTCCGCGTCGGACGCGCGCAGGGCGAGCCGGCGGGCGTCGTCCAGCAGCATCTCGTTGGTGCCGACCTGCACCAGCAGGGGCGGCAGGCCAGTCAGGTCGGCGGTCACCGCTGGGCTGAGCAGCGGGTCGCCGCGATCCTGGCCGGCGACGTAGTAGCGGCTCATGTGGTCGAGGGCCGCCCGGCTGAGCAGGGGATCCGCGTCCGCCTTGGTCACCATGCTCGCGCCGGCCCGGGTCGCGTCCACGCCCGGGGAGAACGCGACGATCGCGGCCGGCATGGGGAGCCCGGCATCGCGGGCCGCCAGCGCGCCGGTGATCGTCAGCCCGCCGCCGGCCGAGTCCCCGGCCAGGGCGATGGACTCGGGCGCGCGCCCCTGCTCGAGGAGCTCGCGGTAGGCCGCGACCACGTCCTGGACGTCCGCCGGGAACGGGTGCTCCGGCGCCAGCCGGTAGTCCAGCGAAATGGCGGGGATACCGGTCCTGGTCACCAGGCCCGCGGTGAGGCCGAGCGCGGTGCGGGGGGAGCCGACCACATGCGACCCGCCGTGGAAGTAGAGCAGGGTTCCTGGCCTGGCTCCGGCGTCCGGGATGACGTGCAGCGCGGGCCGCCCGCCGAGCGAGGCCTCGTGCAGGCCGATGCCGTCGGGCACCGGCAGCGCGTTCATCAGCTTCGCGAAGCTCTCGCGTGCCTCGTCGACCGGCTGCTCGGAGACAAGGCCGGTGCCGCGCAGCTGCGCGTCGAGGCGCTCCCGCTGGACTTGGGACATCGTGGTTCCTTCCGTTCCGGGGTTACTGCTGCTACAGTACATGCCATGGCAGGTAATGCAAATGCAGGTCTTGGTGACCTCGACACGGTCTTCACCGACCTGGTCCGCGCGGAGACGCGGCTCTACAACGCGGTCGCCGAGCGGGTGCGGGCGGCGGCCGGCGTCGGAGCCGGGCACTTCGAACTGCTGCGCTACGTCCGCGACCACCCGGACGCGCGGGTCGCGGACCTCGCCTCCGCCTTCGCGATCGGCGTCGGGACGACCAGCAAGATCGTTGACCGCGTGGAGAAGGAGGGCTGGCTGGAGCGCCGCCCGAACCCAGCGAACCGGCGCTCGTCCCTGCTCGCGCTGACCTCCGCGGGCGAGTCGGTCGTATCGACGGCCGAGCCCGCCTGGCAGGCCGCGATCCAGGAGACCCTCGGCCAGGCCGTCAGCCCCGATCAGCTGACAGCCCTGTCCCTAGCCCTCAGCGCCCTGCGCTCGGACCTCGAGCAACGCCAGCTCGGGCTTCCAGCCGGATGAGCTCAGCCAGTTTCGTTCAGGAAGGTGAACAGTCGCCGGCCGAGTAGCAGATCGGCGGGCTGGCCCGCCAGCCGGTGCGCCCCCACCGACATGAAGCCGTCGTCGCTGATGTCGAACGCCTCCTCGCGGAAGGCCGCGTTACCGAACCAGGACCGGATGGCGGGGGTCAGGTCTGGTGACCGCCGGTGCCTGGTCCAAAGGACCAGCGCACCCGGCCCGCACAGGCTGGGCAAGGCCGACACCGTGGCCTGGACGTCGCCGGCGGAGATATTGCCGAAGACGCCGCATGCCAGCACGATCTGGGCGGGCACGGCGCCCGCGCAGACATCGGTAGTCCCGGCGTCTCCCTGCAGCACCTCGCAGCCCGTAAGCCCAGCGGCCGCGATTGCCTGCCGCGCCACCGTGACATTGCGCTCGTCCAGTTCGACCAGCCGAGCATGCACGTCGTCCCGGCGCGGATGCCCAGTCAGGACCCCGATCACGTCCCCACCCAGTCGCGCTGCGCCACCCTACGATCCTACGGTCGAGATGACCAGCCTCAGGTCAGTAAGCGCTCCGGGTCGGGCCGGAACACCTGGACCAGCACGCGCACCGCCAGGATCGCCGCGATCACCAGCAGGCAGTACCCGAAGAAGGAATACAGGCTGACGCTCCGGGTCAGCGCCGGGCCGCCGTGCAAGCCGATCATCAGCACCGCCATGATGCCAGCCGCCGCGGCCAGGAACGCCAGCAGGACCTGGTGCACGAGGCCGGTCAGGTAGCGCCGGTCAGAGGCGTCGGCGAGCAGCCGGACGCTGACGGTCAGCCGCCCGTCCTCCAGCGCGTCCCCGATCCGGTCGATCCGCCGGGGGATCCGTCGCAGCGTGGGCAGCAGGGCGGCGAGCTCGTCGACCGCGGTCTGCTTGACTGCCTCCGGGCTGAGCCGCGCCGCCAGCTGCCGGGCGCCAAAGCGCCTGGCCTCAGCCACAATGTCGAACCCGGGTGCCAGTTGCGTCAGCGACCCCTCCATCGTGGCTAGCGCACGGAACACGGCCGCTATCTCCGGTGGCACCGCCAGCTCGTAGTCGGCGACGATGCGGAACAGGTCGGTGAACATCCGCACGTCGGGCGTGACGCCGGCCGAGAAGTGCCGGGCAACGAACCGGCCCAGCGCCCGCTCCAGCCGCGGCTCGTCCAGCTGCTCCGGCCGTTCGACCATGTCGAGCAGTGCGTCGGTGACCATGACCGGATCACCGCGGTCGAGCGCGAGCAGCAGTCGCTGCAGCGCGCCGCGCAGCCCGGCGTCGATCCGGCCGACGGAGCCCCAGTCGAGCAGGGCGAGGTGCCCGTCGCGCAGCAGCAGGATGTTGCCCGGGTGCGGATCGGCGTGGAAGATCCCGTCAAGCATGACCTGTCCGAGCAGGCTGTCCAGCAGGTCGCGGGCCAGCGCGGCCCGCGAGTCGGCGGGCAGGCCTGCCGAAGCGGTCAGCAGCGGACGGCCATCGAGGTACTGCATCACCAGCACCTGCTCTTCGCAGTACGGCTGGTACGGCTCCGGCATTCGGACCTCTTCGCCGCGCGCCCCCGTCGCGGTCGCCACCGCGGTCATGTTCCGCACCTCGATCCGCAGGTCGAGCTCTTCACGCAACGCGGCGGCGAATCCCTCGGCTAGGTCGACAGCGCCGACCGAGCGGCCCCACCGGGTGCCGCGCTGCAGCCGGGCCGCCAGTCGCGAGACGATGTCCAGGTCGGAAGCAACGAGGCTGGTCACACCAGGCCGACGCACCTTGACGACTACGTGCTCCCCGGACGGCAGCCTGGCCACGTGCACCTGGGCGATGGAGGCGGCCGCGATCGGCTCGGGGTCCAGGCTGGCGAACTTCTCGTCCACCGGTGCCCCGAGCGAGGACTGGAGCACCGCGCTGATCTCCGGCCACGGCACTTTGGGCGCGTCGTCTTGAAGCCGGCTGAGCTCGCTGATGAACTCCGGCGGCAGCAGATCCCGCCGCGTTGAGAGGACCTGCCCGAGCTTGACGAACGTGACCCCGCCGTCCTCGAGGGCCAGCCGGAGCGAATGGGCCAGCCGCGCCCGCCCTTCCGAGGTGGCCAGCTCGGCCCTCCGGCCGCCCCGCAGGTAAGGGGTCAGCCCACGGCGGGTCAGTATCCGGCTGATCTGCGAGTATCGCCGTGTCCTGCTGGCCATCTGACGTGTCGCGCGCAGCGCGTACAAGGGGCCGGGCAGCGAGCCGCTGGGCACCAGCGCCTCCGCGATGACCAGGAAGATCATTCCGACGAGCATCGCAATAACGACGCCGAGGAAGACGAACCACAGGCCGGGCAGGAGACCCGGATGCTTCGACGTGATAGCCGAGCCCGCGAGCGCCGTGATGATCGGCGAGGCGGAGAACAACGCGATGAGCGCGGCGATCAGCGTGCGCACCGGGGACAAGGCCATCCCCATGAGCCGCCGCAAGCCAGTCACGAGGAGGAGCACCGTCACCACAGCGAACAACACGAACACCGGAATGTTCAGCACCGCCACAACTGACCACCCACACCTTAGCCACAAGCCGAAATTAACGGCATCAATCATGGCAGGTCGTCAGCCTGGCCTGCCCGGACCGCCGGCGAGCCGGCGGTGTGACTGGCCGACGGCTCAGCCGGGGAAGGTCAGGAAGTACTGGTTGGCGTAGCCGCCGTTGTAAGGCGAGGCATCGATCGCACCGCCGGCGGCCGTGCTGCCGCCATACACGTCGATGAACAAGCCGGAGGCGGGATTCTCGATCAGCGAGCCGCTGGCGCTCGCGCCGAAGTTGGCCGGCAGCTGCCACAGATCCTGCGCCAGCGGTGCGCAGAACCACAGGAACAGCTGGGCGCCGGCGCTGCCATTGGTGGTCAGGCAGTTGCCGTCGGCCAGGTTGACGATCTCGTACAGCGACCCCACCGGCACCAGCTCCCACAGCTGGCTGCTTGCGCCATCAGGAACCTGCTGGGTGATGTAGCCACTGGCCCCGTCCAGGGCTAGTGAGCTGCGCGACGCGGGCGCCAGCAAGAACGCGGTCTGGTAGGTGATCGTCACCGACGGGGCCTGGCTAACGACCGAGTAGGTGGCGCCGGCCGGACCGTAGCTAGACCCGCCGCCACCCCCACCGCTCTCCACGATCTCGGCGCCACCCCCACCGCAGTAGTAGCCTCCGCCGCCGCCACCACCGCCGTAGGTGTCGCCGGAATCACCGGGGCAGTACGCCCAGTCCCCGTACTGGGCGACGTCTTCAAGGCTCGTGCCCGCCGCGGTGTCGGTCGCGCCGCGACCGATCTCTAGGTTCGGCAACGGGTCGCCGGTACCGGGAGTCGCGTCGGCGCCCGTGGGCGTGCCGCCGTTGCCGCCCTGGCTCTGGGCACCGGCACCGCCGCCGCCACCGGCCACAAGCAGCAGCGCGCCCGCGCCCGCGTCGATCGGCTCGCAGCTGGCGACCGGGCAGGTCTGCAGGTCCGACGCGCCACCGCCGCCGGCGCCTGAGTCCGGCAGGAAGCCCGGCTGCGCCCATGAGCCGTCGAGCCACGCGCCACCCGGCTCGCCGCCGTTAGCACCGCCGGCAGCCTGCTCGTTCTTCGTCAGGTCGGCCGACGCGCCATTGCTGCCGACCTCCGCGTAGATCGTGCTGCCCGGGCTCACCCGCACATCGGCCTCGACCCGGGCGCCCAGCCCGCCCTGCACGTACCCGCTGCCGCCCGCGCCACCGACCGCGATCACGTGGACCGACGTGACGCCCAGGGGCACCGCGAAGGCATGCTCGCCTGCCGTGGTGAAGGAGACGGTCTGGGTTGGCACGCTCGCCGGGTCGGCCGACGCCGTCCCAGCCGACCCGGCGACCGCCGCTACCGCGCCGATGACCACCGTCGCGACCGCGCCCCAGGCCCGCGCCGTCCTCATTCCGCCATACCACCGGCGCTGCTCAGCCATCTCGGCCCCCTGTCCGCGGACATGCGACACCAGGGCCTGCGCCGTCTGCGTGGGTCCCCTGGTGCCTCGCATAGCTTGCCAGGCGCGAATTTACTGCTGCTTAAGCCGTGATTGAGTTGTAATGTCGGGCCAGCTGCCTTCATTCCGGCCCTTCCAGCTGAGCGGTCCACGCCCGGGTGGCCGCTCTCGCCTGCTCCTTCCACCGCTCGGCGTCCACGGCAGCCAGGAGGAGCCATAGGCAGAGCGATCCTTCAGCAATGATGGTGGGCAACCCAGTCCAGGCACCCAGATGGGCCGCAACTCCTGGCGCGAGCATGGTCGTGAAGCCGACGCCAAGGTAGTTCAGGGCGTCAATCGCCAGCAGGACGCCGATGGCCCTGGGCACGAACGTCGACTTGTACACGAGGTAGGCCTCGCAGATGAAGCCGAAGCCATAGAACACCCCGTAGACGCTGTAGCTGATGTTCGACAGATCGCCGGGCAGGTATGCCAGCGCGTGCAGCTGCGCTGGCGGAAGCGCACTCGCGTAGTTCCTGCTGCCCAGCAAGACCACCGGCGTGAACTGGCTGAGTACGCTAGCGGCCTCAATGGCGGTCGCGACCAGGCCGAAGAACAAGTCGAGCAGCGCGAGCCTTCGGTCTACCACCTTGAACAGCTCATAGAAGATGAGCGCCAGCGGGACATTGGTCACGGTGACGACGACGTGCGCCGCCAGGCCGAGCCGGTAAAGCATCTCATGGGCCTGGATGTTGTGGGCCGTGGCCGCCACGTCGGGGGTGACCAGGATCGAGGGGACCACGCCGAGGGCAAAGGCACCGAAGATGATGTTGACCAGGTACAGAGCACCGAAGGTTCTGGCCAGCTGGCGCGGCGAAGCCCCCACGATGAAATCCATCAATGACTCCTTAGCTCGCGGTGATGACGCCTGCGGCAATGCCAAGGCAGCGCTGCGATCATGTTCCGAGCCTAGGGAGCACGCTGCCATCCGTGAATACGCCGAAACAGTACCGAGCGGATGGCAGGCGGCCTTTATCGTCCGCGCGAAGCGACCACTACAGCACGACGAGCTGGTGCGTCAGCGCGACAGTGCAGGGCTACAGGCGTGGCGGGATCAGGCGATAAGCAGGCGATCACCAAGCTCTGCCGCGTCGAGATCAGCAAGGTCGCGGTTGCGTTCGGTCCACCGGCCGGATGCGAGGTCATCGCGGAGGCTGTCCACTGCCCGCTGCTCGGCGTCAGGCCCGACCCTGGCCCAGACCGACATTCCTCGGCGGACCTGCTCGTCCAGGTATGCCTCGGGCCGGCGCCAGTAGGCGTGGTAGAAGCCGTCGGTGCAGTCCCACGGAACGAGCACCGGCCCCGTCCGGGCTCCGATCGCGTCGGCCAACTCGGTCAGCGAAGGCCGCCTAGTCCAGAGGTCGGCGAACTCGGGCAGGTAGTCACGGTTCAGCCAGAAGCGATCGGCGTCACTGGCGTCGTAGGTGAACGCCACCACGCGGCGAGCGACGCGCCGCATCTCGCGCAGGCCCGCGATCGGGTCTCGCCAGTGGTCGATGGTGGCGAAGGCCATCGCGGCGTCAAAGGACTGATCCTCGAACGGAAGGCTCTCCGCGACGGCATCCACGCACGGCGCCGCGCCCGCGGGGCGCTGCGCCCGCATGACCGCCGACGGTTCCACCGCGGTGACGTCACGGCCGGGGGGTTCGTAAGAGCCGGTGCCCGCCCCGACATTCAGCACGGTCTGCGCATCGCCGAGGGCGGCCCAGACCTGGGCGGCGATCCGCGGCTCGGTGCGCCGCGTCGCCGTATAGGTAGCCCCGATGGTGTCGTACAACTGCCCGCTGGACATCTGGCTGCCTCCATCTCCTGCGGCAGATCATGTGGTGACCTGCCAACAGGACGTATCGGACTGATATATCGCAACGATATAATGGTGGGTGCATACAGCGCAAGCCGGGCTATTACCTCAGGACTGTCCCCGCCAGCTTCGGCTCGTCATACCTCTAGCCCGCGGTAATGACGAACCTCGATTCCGTGTCGCGCGGCCGCGTGGGCGATGATGTGAGGCACGAAGACGCCTAGTCAGTGCGCTTGCCTGCACAGGCAGCCAGGTGCGGAAAGTCAGGGACTGGACGTTACGAGGTCGCCCATGAGCTTGAGGAAGTTCTTCAGCGCGATCCGGTCCGCCGGCTCTAGCTGCTGGCCGAAGTGCATCACCCGGTTACGGATGAGGCGGACCTCGTTGAGGTCGCGGAGGAACTGGGCTCGCGGAACCCTGGGCCAGTGCATCCGGTCCCATCGGGCCTGCTCACCTAGCACGGTCGCGTACTCGGAGACCAGCATCTTGTTGACCGACTCCAGGCTGGGCTTCCGCAGGATCACGCGAATCTCCGCGATGGGGAACGTCCGGCTGATGCACAGGCGCAGCCGGGACTCGATCAGGCCGATCTGGTAGTACGGCGTGGTGAGTCCCTGGAAGTGATGCGCTAGGTCTTCAGCGGTCACGATGCCGCAGTGTCGTCCGTCCCGGGTGCGGACGAAGACGAAGCCTTCCTCGTAAATGGTGCCCACGTGGTCGAGTAGCTCCTCGGTGTCGTAGACGACCCTCGGCGGATCCTCGGTGGCGTCCTTGAGGGTGATCTCGGGCTTGCGCAGCTCGGCGCGGAAGATCGTTTGCCAGCTCACGTAGCCCTTGAGCGTCCGCTCACCCGACAGGACCGGAAGCTGGGAGAAGCCATTGGTGGTCATGCGGTACTTCGCGTCGTCAAGGTCGTCGCTCGGGCTAACCGTGATCAGGGGTCCAGCGGCGGCCGGGATGTCACTGACCAGCAGCGTGGACGCCGGCAGTTCAATGACTTGCTGGTCAGCGGCCTCACCGACGACGAGTTGCGGACCAACATCGGTAGCTGCGGTCGGTACTCGAGTAACGCAGACCTCGTCCACGCGGTTGCCCGCCTTGAAGTCGGGTACGCACTGCAGACCTGCGGCCGAGAGGTCGGCCTCCACCCGTGCGCTGCTCTCTAGGTCCCGGACACGGAAGTCCCACACGGCCATGAGGTCAGCGACCGTCAAGGTAACGGGTTCCGCGGTGGCCTTGCTGAGGAACTCCCGCACTTGATCCGTGCTCATCGGCCTGTGTCCGCGTAGGACCTGATGCCCATCGCGTCTTCGATGAGCCTGAGCAACTCGTTCGTCCGCGCGTTGTAGAACCCGGCGAAGTCCGGACCTCCGGAGCCAATCTGAAGGTCCCGCTGTCGCAGGTACTTGGCATCGAGAAGATGCGTGGCCAGGATGTCGTCAAGCCAGTTGCCGGGCAACCCTGCCTCGGCCTCCAGTTGCCGCAGGTAGATGTCGGGGGCTTGGTTCCCCATGATCCGCCGCGTTCTGTTGGTGAGCGGCGTCTTGTTGACGATGCTGTCCCGCAACTGCCGGTCGACACCGTGCTTGTCGCACCAGGCCTTGGGGAAGATCAGCGCGACGTCAACCTGTTGGTCGGCGAAAATCGCAGGGCTTATCGGCTCTCGACTATAAGTCCAGTCAATCGCACCTTGGCGGATGAGCAGTGCCAGGACTCCCTTATAGGCCGCGCTGTTTCGGCTGCTCATGGTGTTGAGCCGAGTCGCCGTGAAGGTCGCCTCCGTCACCGAGGTGGGCTCACGCCCATCTCGTCCGCCGCGAATCCAACCGACTACCTGCTCCAGGTCCCTAGGGAGGCGGCTGTCGGGCGATCCCCCATACTGTTCGCCCAGGACACCACACCAAAACCAGCGGGTGATCTTCTCCTCGGCCTCCGCAGAGTCAGTCTCCGCGCCGAGCACCGTGCGGATCGCGGCGAGCGACGTCACCTGGGCCCGATAAGGAAGATCGTTAGGCCCGTACACTCCCTGACGAGTCAGGAAGCCAGCTGTCCAATGCAGGGCAGAAACGATCTCGGGTGCCCACTTGAGGTACTCCTCAAGCTCAAGGTCGAGGATGTCCGCCCGTTTGCAGCTGGCCGCAGGCTGCGTGAACGGATCCACATCCTGGCGCCCGCGCCGACGGTAATGCGTCGAGGCCAGGCAGACTGCCTGCAGGAAGTCGGTGTCCTTGAGGTTGAAGTCGCCTTCCTTGCCGTTGAGGCCAAACATGGCATGTCCGGCGAGTTCCGAGGTGACTTCGTTCCAGTGTGTCGGCAGGTGGAAGTCCTCGCCGTGGGCGCTGAAGTAGTCCTCATCGCCGGCGTACGTCGCCGTCACCAGCTCGAAGACGTTAAGTGTGACGCCGCCGGTGTTGACCTTCTCGAAGACCGTGCAGACGGCGTCCTTCGGCGTCTCCTTCGCGAGCCGGATGACGGGTAGGTGGTACTGGCGGATGTTCTCCAGCACCTTGGCCGAGAACTCACCCCAAGTGTCCCAGTGAGAGTCATCCGACCTGACGTAATCCCGTTGCCACGCGTTGATGGCTTGATCGTCGAAGGCGAGCCGGAGCGGAAACATGCCAGCCGCACACTCAGCCGCTTGCGTCGTTAGGTCGACGAGCTGCTTTCGGTCATCCTGCTTAGGTAGCCTGCGGTTCGGGGGAACGGAGTGGATTGCATCTTCCCGGTCACCCGGAGATCCCAGCGCGGCCTTGATGTCGATGTAGTACCACCGTGAGATCTCGTTCCGGCGGCTATCCTCCGTCTGCACTGGGTTTCCGGAGCGCAGGGCCTGGTACAGCGACGTCAGCCGCTGTTGGCCATCCATCACTAGCTCGTGCGGCTTGGTCCCCGGAGGCATCTCGACGCCTTCGAGCGGTCGGGCCTTAAACCGGTTCCCGGGAGCGCCGGTCACCAGGGTCATCACTACACCGAGCGGATAGCCAAGAGCCACGGTTGCCAGCAGCGAGGTGATTCGTTCGTCATCCCACTTCCATTCACGCTGGAAGTCCGGCAGCTGGATGGCTCCTTCGTGGATGTCATCGAGGAGCTTCCGCAGGTCGATGGGCGGACTCTCGAACAGCATGCAGCAGCTACCCCCTCGTAGTGGACCAACTACAGCATCATGCCACGTTCCGTTGTCAACGTAGGACATTTAGGACGGTTAACGAACCGGACGATTTCTACGCTACGGAGAACGATCCTCTACGCTACGGAGCATGGACAGCGGCGACGAGGTGCAGCGATGGCAGGGCCAGCGGTCTAGTTACAGCTGGGAGCAGAGCGCCCTAGAGCACATCAAGCAGCAGATGCCGCTGACCGAGCCGTACCGGGCCTGGCAGACGATCACCTTCACCGCGAGCACCGGGCACGTTCGTGAGGTTGACCTGTTCATCGCGACACCCGGCGGTCTGTTCCTGGTCGAGATCAAGAGCCACCCCGGGGTCGCTACCAACAAAGGATCGACCTGGCTGTTCCGCGACGGGAACGTCACGCGAACAATCGAGAACCCGTTGCACTTCACCGACCTGAAGGCCAAGGAGCTACGCGGCCAGCTCCAGCGGGCCGCGCCCAAGGGACTGCACATTCCGTTCATCGGGGCCGGGGTCTTCCTGTCCGACCAGACCCTCAGGAGCTACCTGGATGAGTTTCAGGTCCAGCGAGTCTACGGTCGCGACGGCCTTGAGGATCAGACCAGCCTGCCTGGCATCTGGCGCGGTCTGCTTAGCCAGCCGCCCCGCAGCGACAGGGACCGCGTTACCCCCACGCTGTCAAAGCAACTGCCAGGCCTGCTGCAGAGGATAGGCATCGCCCGACTGCACAAGGTGGGCAAGGTAGGTCCGTACGAGCTGGCCGCTCGGTCGTTCGACAACGGGCCGAGCTGGGAGGACTACCTCGCCACCAATCCGGCACTCCCTGCTGACCAGCCAAGAAGGGTACGTGTATATCTCTCGGGCCAGCAGGCAACCGAGGATGAGAAGCGGTCTACGCAGCGAGCGGCCCGCCGAGAGTACCTCGCCCTGCAGGGGATCAGCCACGACGGCATAGTCCGGGCCGAGCAGTACAGCGACGAGCTGATCACCGGGCCAGCCGTCGTCTTCCGGCACGGGGAAAACTGGCAGCGCCTTGACCACTTCCTGGCCGCGCAAGCCGAGTCCCGGCCCGCGAAAGACGCCAAGGACACGAGCGGCAGCCAAGCCGCAACCAGCAGCGGCCTGCCGATTGACACGCGGATCGATATGATCCGCCAGCTCGCCGAGGCCATCGACCACGCCCATCGGCGCCATCTGTACCACCGAGCGCTTGCTCCCCGTTCTGTCTATGTGGAACTGGACGGCTACTATCCCCGGCTGCGGATCGCCGACTGGCAGGTCGCCGCCCGCCCGCATGGCCCGGCCAGCAGTACGACCACCAGCGCGACCGGTACCGTCTTTGGCGGCCCGAATGCCCTGCTGAAGTACGTCGAGCAGTCGGCCGGTCCCTACCTCGCGCCCGAGATCAACGAGCCGAGCGGGAACTCGGGGCAGGTAGACGTCTTCGGCCTCGGCGCGCTGAGCTACCTCATCCTGACCGGCCAGCCGCCCGCGCCCAACCGGGAACAGCTCGCCGCCCGGCTGACCACCGATCGTGCCCTGATCCCGTCCTCGACAACTGACTCCATCAGCCCGCAGATGGACGAGCTAGTTCGGGATGCAACCCAGGTCAACCTGCTCGACCGGACCGGAAGCGTCAGGGACTTCATCAAGCAGCTCGACCACATCGAGGAAGCGCTCACCGACCCGGAGGACCGCCAGTTGGCCCCGGACCCGCTGAAGGCGGTCAAGGGTGACGTCATCGAAGGCTGGAGAGTGCTGCGGGTCCTGGGTAACGGGACGACATCCAGGGCACTGCTAGTCACCAGGGACGGCCACGCGAGAAGGGTCTTCAAGGTCGCGCTGAACGACGATGCGGCCGGACGGCTGAAAAGGGAGGCGCAGCAACTGGCCCCGCTGGCCGACTCCCACGTCGCGCGGCTCCTCGACGCCCCGTTCGAGGCCGGCCCGCTTGGTGCTCGCCGGTGGATCATCGGCATCGAGTACGTTGACCGCACCCTGCACGAAGAGCTGAGGAGGGTTGGTCCTCTCGCTTGGACGATCAACGAGCTCGAGCGGTTCGGCGAGGACCTGTTCCAGGCGCTGACATTCCTCGACCGCCGGGGCGTATGGCACCGGGACATCAAGCCGGAGAACATCGGCCTCCGCAAGCTTCCCCGCAAGGGCCGCGAGCTCGTCCTGTTCGACTTCTCCCTGGCGGGCACGCCCGACACCGAGCTGGAAGTCGGCACCAAGGGCTACCGGGACCCGTTCCTTGGCTCAGCGACCCGGCAGCGCTACGACCAGGCCGCCGAGCTGTACGCGGTGGCGGTCACCCTGCACGAGATGGCCAGCGGCGAGCTGCCGACCTGGGGCGACGAGCTTGTCCCCGTCAGCTACCTCCCGGCCGACGCCGAGGTGCAGCTGGCCGAGGACGTCTTCGATCAGGTGATCAGGGACGGCCTGGTGCGGTTCTTCCGGAAGGCGCTGCACCGCGACGCCGCCCAGCGCTACAGCTCGCTACGCTCGATGTCCCGCGGCTGGACCAGCATCTTCGAGGGGGCGAAAACCGACCCGCCGGTCTCCACGTCCGCCACCATCGACGCGCTGGAGGCCGCGGACGACCTCGGGGACGACGATGAGGACGCGGCCAGGGCGATCGCGGCCAAGCTCGATGCCGCGGCGGCCAGCGCGACAGCTGCAACCGAGCTGGGCGCGGCCGGGCTATCAGGGTACGCGCTGTCGGTCGCGCGGCGTCATCTTGGCGTCGAGACCGTCGGGCAGTTCGCCAGCGTGCCGACCAGGCGCATCATCCGGATGCTTGGCATCGGCCGGGACACCCGCCAGGAACTGATCCGCCGCTCACAGGAATGGCGCCGTAACCTCAACCTCACCGAGGCCGACTCGCCGCACCTGGCCGGTACCTCAATTCCCCCGACAGAACGGACCGGCCAACCTCTCCCACCCCAGCCCACTGTCCGCCGAACCGAAGGCGCTGCCGCCAGTCCTGCAGCTGAGACCACGGCCGATGCCGCCACAGAGCTCGCCCGATTGCCACTGGATGAGGTCACCCGCCGCCTCGTCCCTGACTCGCCCGAGGTCTTGCGGCTGGTGGTCGGGCTGACCGCGGCGCCAGACGGGCGCCAGGTGTCCCCGTGGGCCAGCCGCCAGGATGTGGCGCGCGAGCTGAAAATGTCCGCCATGGAGGTGGCCACGGCGGTAGACCGGCTGCAGGCCCGCTGGCCCAAGTCGGTTCCCGCGCTGCGCTCGGTCCGGGACGACGTGCTGAAGATCCTGCGCGAGCATGGCCGCGTCCAGGGCCTGGAGCAACTGGCTCTCGCTCTGCTGGTGCGACGGGGCTCGGAGGAGCCGGACCCGGAGCGGCGGCTGATCGAGTCCGCGCTCTGTGTTCGGGCTGCGGTCGAGGCCGAGGAGCGCCTGGACTCTCCGCGGATGCGCAGCCAGCGCAGCAGCCTGCGGAAGCAGGCAGCGCGTGGGTACAGCGGAACCGGGATGCTGGTAGCGCTGACAAACTCCGGCGACGAGGGCCAGGCCCGCGTGGAGGACCTGTTCGCCTATGCGGAACTACTGGGTGAGCAAGCCGATGCGCTGTCTGCCCGCGACCCGCTGCCCGGCGTCTCGGAAATCCGTCAGGCTCTGCGCGAGATAAGCATCGACATCACGGATCAGCTGCCCCGGCTGT
>Ga0335072_10000803_pt1 | contig 55653 bp, 65 predicted proteins | sample Lox_Sample_21_FD_206725 | JGI IMG/M metagenome (GOLD analysis project Ga0335072, IMG submission 206725) | Soil microbial communities from Loxahatchee National Wildlife Refuge, Florida, United States - Lox_Sample_2.1 | ecosystem: Environmental > Terrestrial > Soil > Wetlands | place: USA...
TTGATGATTCATGCAATCATGACGGCTTCAGATACCTTTTACCATCTTGGTAAATTCTTTCCAATCGAACTACGCCATCACTTTATCAGCTTTCCAGCTAAATCGAAGTTGACGCCACCGTAACAGCAAACAAAGCACAAAACTGTCCATCAACAACTGAATCCGACCAGCCGCACTCTAGCAGTCCGCCGCCGCATCGTGCCGCAAGGTTCAGCATCGTTCGCTCAACCAGCTCAGCGCAGCCCACCTACACAAAAGTCATATACACGCTCACCTATCATTTGCTTCCGGAGCAGCAACAGGCAAATCATTAGGGGCTAGAGAAGGCATGATCTTGTGCCCTGCGACGTCCACAAATACTAATGTACGTGGCAGACTCTGGATCGGTCGGAAATGGCTTGGCTGTGGTGTTCCGCCTGCATTATCTTCCATCTGGTGGTGTATTGGCTCGAAGTTACCGTGCAATGGTGGATCGGAGAAACCTTACTGGGCATTTTGGTCATGAAGCGGGAGGATGATTATCGCGGTCTGATTTTGCGTCAAGAGTGGCGATGGTCGTTCCAACAGCAACTAATTATCTTGCTCTCCATCACCAAGCTCGTGCTGGACGCATGGCAGGGACGCTTTTTCAGGTAGGCCTAGACCATAGCAAGCATCGGTTGAGTCGCCAGCTTTTCTCCCATTCCCTTTGCCGTCGCAGTGGATCATAAACCGCCTTGACTCACTCTTCGCCCACGTCTATACTCCCTGATATGAGATGCCTGCTAATCGTAGAAAACTCTAGAAGCCCCCATCTGAGCTTCCGCGAAGCTTTTCCGCTTCACCGATTCGAAGTCATTTTCGACCACCCTCAAATTCTCTTCCAGTGTGTCGTGAGTAACGATGCCTTGTCTGAAGTAGAATCAAAGATATTCCGGTATTGCGATGCCTTTCTCTGGAAAAACGGTCTGACGCTACTCGCCAACTTTCATAAGAGCGCTCTTGAGCCGTGTTCCGGTGACGTAACTTATCAGAACACTTACGGCTCCTGGAATAGGCCAGACTGCGGAACAGTAATCACGGCAAGACAAGAATATCCAGAACGCGAATTCGTCAGCTCTGGTGCAGGCCTCATGGTATCAGACTTAGAAGCAGGGCTTTTGCAAAAGCCGGCTGAGGGAGCTCAACAGGCACAGCCTATACAACTCGAGGACAGTCCGACAATCGAAGAATGCGCAGAAGAAGCAGAAACGCCGCTATGGGATTTGTCCGGTATGGGGGACCGCGGGTTAAATGAGCAAGTCAACCCGCAGAAGTTAACGGAAGATCTTGATGAACAGAATTTATATCAAGAGCCCTCTGAAGGAAACCTGCGACTTCAGTTCAAGGACGCCATGAGAAGATCAGAGGAAGCTTGCAAAAGAGCGGAACAAGCCTCGGAGTCGGAAAATGCTGCTTTAGAGGAACTGGTGGCACAGTTACAAGACACCAGCAACGCTCGAGAACAACACTTGAGCTCGTTGGAAAATACTGTAAAGGGACTGCGGGCACAGTTACAAGACTTAACCGCCACTCTGGAACAAGGAAAGGGGGAAATTCAAAATCTGCGAAGTCAATCACAGACAAAGACACAAGAGTTGATCACTGAAAAGCACCGTGCAGACGCCGCTGAGCAGGAACTAATCAAATTACAGCGAGAGCAAGACCGATGCATTGAGTCACGGCGCATCCTTTCAATGCGACTCAATGATGCCAAAGAAGACAAGAATAAACAACAACAGGAGTATGAGGACGTAATGAACGACCTCACGACCCAACAGAAAGAGGAGAGGTGCCAAATGATAGCCAAGATTAAGCATGAATATGAGGCGATAATAGAAGATGTCACAGCCAAACTGGACTTGGCAAACACAATGGCAGACGAGAAGCAGGTCACTATAAATCAACTCAAATCACTTCTTAAACGACACACCCCCGCCGAGATTATGCAATATCACTATTGACAGACGGAAATAAACTGCTCCATAGCCTACATTCAGCACTGGGCATCAGCGACGGCTGCTCATCTGCAGATTGACCTATCCATCCTTGAATGGAGAAGGAAGTTCAAGGAACTGGAACTAAAACTTTGAGCAGCGACATAAACTCATTGCAGAATTTCGACACACTCACATCCGGACAGGGCGGCCATCAGAAAGTTCGATCATCAACACATTATTCAAAGTTCTTCGACACCCCCTTATCTGAATTGAGCGGTCACCCTGAGTTAGGCTGCGACCTCCGTTCCCTCAAAATCCTCATTCTCGACAATGGGATTCATACACTCGAAAGTTCGCAATCACCTGTCCGCGGAGCGCGCCAATATGCTCCAATACTATTACGTCTAACCTGCGGGCAATCGACGACGCATTACATGCCCGCAAGAGGAGGAGCAAGAAGCGGAAATACACTGTCTTTGAGGAGGAGGCTGCGGAGGAGCGGAGTTGGAGCTATAGTAAGGGAAGCACTGGCGATCATAGAGGCTGAATGGGAGGCTCCAATTTGGCGTCATCTACAAGAGCAGGACAATTGAGGGTATATAGGAGACATGGCGCTGATGTAGAGGCACTGGGGAAGGATATAATCATGTAAGTTAGGCATGATTACATAGAAATTGTCATACGACAGAGATGTTTGGTCATATGACAAGATCTCTAACAGCGTCAATATAATGTCTGACAAATTGCAACCCTTTTCCCGCCGCTGTATTAAGCTTATAGTTCCCCAGACGCGATCTGGGTGGGCAGTACCACCTTACCTGATCCATATACAGTGTACTTGACGCCGCACACAAATTTGTATACAAATTCAAGCTCCTTGAATGCTTCGTAGTAAATTGATCTATCATTCGTATATGAAGCTATTCACAACATCCATTGTAGACTATCTGCTGATAGTTATGCCGCCCTCGCCCATGCCTGCTACTAATACTCTTATACCCTCCACCGATGCTCTCCTCGCCGCTGCCCGCTCCGCCATATCCTCGGAGCACGCCCGCCGTCCTCGCATTGAAGAGTTCATATCCTCGGAGCAGCGTCCCTAAGGCTTCGCCTTCCTCCACGGCTTCCCCTTCCTCCACAGCTTCCAGTGCCCAGACGAAGAAGGCAGAGCAGGCGGTCACGGAGAGGGCGGTGAAGGAGGCGGCGGAGGCGGCGAAGGCAGCGAAGGAGGCGGAGGCGCGCAGGAAGCAGGAGGAGAGGAGGGCGAGGAAGGAGGCGAAGGAAGCTGAGACATATGAGACGGGCTGCGAAGGAGTTAGTAAAGCAGTCGAGGAACAGGGAGGAGTCATCGCCATTGGCGTCTCAATTCGAGGCCAATTTGGCCTTTCGCAGCAGTCAGTAGGGGCAGGCAGGCCCAGAGGAAACGTAGGAGACTTCAACAACATTACAAGTCTCTATCACGCGCATGTGAATATGAGTGCGCAGCTTAATCAAGTAAGGTGGCACTGCCCGGATCGCGTTTGCTGAAAAACTGATTGTACACTTCTTTCCGCCAAGGATAATTCTTACCGCCTTGCGCAGCAACCAGCGGAGCACAATAACCGATTTTTACTCAGTTAAACTTCTGGGCAAAGTTTGAGGAGATTAGCGCGCTGCCGCCTACAGTTCTAGGCGGGGTTTGGTGAGGGGACGCCCGGAATTATAGGCACTAATAGGCCAGACTCCGAAATTGCGGCAGAATTATCCTTGGCGGAGAGAAGTTTTGGCCCACCCATCTGTCCTTTGGGCAAACATTATATTTCTCGTTGAGCAACTCCGTTCGCAGCCAATGGAAAAGCATAACATCTTCACAACTCTTTAGTAACCAGACCTCTACTCCCTTCCTTGACTACCTTGAGTTGGCCACCCTCCCCGCCTCCCTCGTTCTCTTCACCGCCCAGCTGCACCACCCCTTCGCACTTTCTCATCCAATCAGCATGGCTTCGGAAGGAAGGGGACTCACTCTGCCACCATTGACCAGGGATTGGTCAGTACTGGACGCTGAGACCGGAGATGTCCTGGAGCCTAGCAGTTCGACGTGCTCTTCGAACTCTGAGGAGGAGAGACAAAGGATGCAGAGGATTCGAACAGAGTCTCGAGAGGTCGCGATTCAATCAAAGAAAGCCATAGAAGCCTTGGAAGCACAGAAGCAGACTCTCGTCCGAGAGAACGCCAAGCTTCGCGCTAGCACAGCTCAGCTGTTGGGAGATATCAAAGACTTTGTGGACACGGCGGAGCAAGTCGTCGCTGTCAACCCAGACATGGAACCCTCGACCTCTCCTGCAAGCTATCTGGCAAGGTGGAAATTGTATTTTGAGGACATTCTCCGCAGCAGCGAGGCAGCGGGAGGGGGGAGCGAAAACGAATGAATAATACATATATGTGACGGCGAATGTACGCATACGAACCTCTCCCAATCTTTTCCAAGTTAACAGATTCTCAAGCCCGTTCTCAGAAGCTTCGTGATGTCTCTACAAAGGAGCAAACATTGATAAATATCTGTCATCCATGCGACTTACGGGAGGCCATTCCTCTATGCTATGAGGAAATCTTCAAGCAAAGCTCAGACCTTAACCATGTACCTCCCACTAGTCCTACTAGTCGTCCTTGCTCTAGTCATCTTGTTCCAGTTCCTCGCCGTGGTCATGTTCGTCCAAAGATTCGTCATCAATCTGGTCACACTGGCATTCTTGCTAGCTGAGGCGGCCTGGAGGGGCCTCCGCTTCCTCTACCGACTAATCGCCCCGATGCTTCCTGGTATCTTGAAGGTTTTCTGCAACATAATCTTGATACAGGTCTATTTGCCAGACCGGATCATGGAGTTCGCTGGCGCCTATATGACTCAGGGTTCCCGCGTCGACGCCACACCTGACATAGCTCAGAAGGCCCGCGTCGACCCCACGACGCAAATGATGGGCAATGTTATGCAGCAGTGCGCTGGCTTTCGAAAGGATAAGGAACGTTGTACACACAAACAGAGAAGGCCGGACAGTAAAACAGAAGCACAAGAAGTTTTCTATTGCTGGCAACACAAACCATAGGCAACGCTTGACCGGTGATTGCGGGCATAAGAGACTTGTGCATCAGAATATCGAAGGTGAGAATCGATGCTACTACTAGACCGACAGACTAACTGGCCCAGCTCCGTCTTTCTTGGCCACGCTTACGCTATTTTGGAGAGACTCGGGTGATGATGGATAGATAGTATGTTCAAAGGAGCAAGAATCTGGCGAGATAGCATCAATCCCGCCTGAACCCATCCTAGTTGCATCCTCGTTCTATCCTTGTGCCACTGTCGTCCCGTCCTTATGCCCTTTTCGAGTATCACTCCATCCTCAAGCACTTGCTTGTGTTTCCTCTGCCCTCATTCTGAATGTTCATCAGCGTTTTCTCGCAGTCTCCGCCGTTTTGCGGATGGTCTCCTCTCTCAGCCTTCGCTGCTTCCTTGACCTTTCGCACTTTCCGCCTCTCGACTTCCCTCGCTTGATTATTGACTATTGCGACGGCCTCTCGAACCCGCTTCTTCTGATCTTTCAGGTCCTGTGCTCGCTGTCTAGCGATCTTAGCCTGCTGCTCGGCCGCCTGTTTATCCTCCACATTCCGTCGCGCCTGAAGAGCAGCTGCCATTTGTTCATCGTAGACAGAAGCCGCCACCTTTAATTGGGATGTGGGTTTGAAGCGAAGCTCATACCAAGGTCGTTATCATGACAGCTATTATTCCTAGGCAGTAGTAAGCACGACGCTGTAATACATCTCTTGCAAAGATAACAAAATTGGCGGCCTGATCACCGAGATGTTGACCCGCCTGCCGTTACGAGACTGATGACCTGTGATGGGATTAGCGCGTAGGGAGATACCTTGGCAGGGGCAGGACGGCTAGCGTTGACTTGTGAGATCTGTGGGCAGCTCGTGTTATAGGAACATGTCGCGCTTCAGGCAGAAAGACGCCGATAGGCAACGTGTTCAGGCGCTGGGTGAGCCCTTCGTAGAAGGATTCGTGCGCAACGTCCAGAGCGGCATCATTCCAACCAGGCCTTTCCCACCTTTGCCGCCGCAGCGGCCACGACCTCCTTTTCTCAAGTCCTGCAGGCACAGTTGGCCTTGCCGAATCCTTGTACGGGCCGTCTTAGTCGTGCTACTCGGAGTGATTTGCTTCGTTAGCTACCACCTATGCACCAACCTCAGTTCCCCTCCTCGCCCGCTCCTAAAAGCTGCTTTTCACTCCCGGGATCTGGCTGTTGCAAAATCTTGCAGTGACGCAGTGTGGTTTACTCTCCACCAGTCAACCGTTCCCTCTCACGACGAGCTCTTGTCTTCATTACGCAATCTCTCATCCGAACTCTCCCAGGGCGTCCAAACGGCCAGTCTCCTCAGTTCCCACATCGGCGTCGACTTGTCATACCTGATAAAGGTGGCTTCAAACACAGAACGATGTTCGGACTTTGCACGTGTCGCACCTTCGATATCCACAGCCCAGAACTACATCCACCAGCTTCTCTCCTCCCTTGACGCGTCTCGTACCATCTGCAGCATTGCGCTGTCTCACGTCGCAGTAGAGCACGCCAATGCTCAACATATACTGGCCAGCGCTCTAAAAGATGCTCAATCATTGTGGGAGCGTTTATTGGCCAGTACGAGTAGCGCAAGAGCAGAGGAGAAATTAAGAAGCTATGAACAAATGGAGAATTGGTCGAGCATGCTTGCTAATGCGACTCGGGACTTGCAGGTCGGAAGCAACGCTGTCAACTTGGAGATGGAGCGATTTGCTCAGCTTAAAGCAGATATGAGAATACTAGAGAAGAAGGCAATTGAGGCGCTTCACACGGGACAGACCGAGGAAGGGCAAGAGATTGTGAAAACGCGATGTACAATTTCTGGCCTTCAGGTATTCGAACAGCTATTCCTAGATATGGTATTCAAAGTTACCAAGAACGACACAGATGCGGATTATTTTTATGGCCACTACAAAGCACTGGAGGACGGCAGTAATATCTACCAACGAGTGTCGGAATGGTTGGAGGAACCTGAGTAGACACCGAAATTACTAAGTTAGTCCACCTCGTCGCGAAACTGTTGACTTGAGTAATGCTTTTTTCTCCTAACTATGCTGATTGAAGTATAGTAGGTTAAGCTATACTCTTCGTTCGGTGTGATTAATCGCACTTGTATGAGATCAAATCTCTTGAAAGATCATCCTTATGTTGTCCCTAATGCGACATCACCTTCGCAATATCTACCCAGCAGATTGGTACAGTACAAACATTACCAAACCATCTCACAGCCACTCTCTGAGCTCCGTCACCCCAACGATTCTCATGACGCGCGTCCAAAGCTCCGAGGCAGCATGGCAGACATCAACGGCAACATTGGTCGGGACTGAGGCCTATTCCTGGCTACCGACCGACGCTTGCGTCCTTGAATGGCTGGATGAGAAGACGACGCAGGTTAGAGCCTAACTCGTCGGCACCTGACTTGACCGCTTCCTGCTTGAGTTGCAGCTGTCTCAGATGCGCAAACGCCTGATCATGGTACTCGCCTTTTCTGGTGAACCTGTTTGATAAGCTGGAGAGACCATCAGTAAGCGGATAAACGAACATCTTCAAGATCACACTTACAAGTCTGCCGAGAGAAGCTCATCCAGGTAAAACAAACATCCGTCCCCAAACTCGGCGCAGAGCAAATCCAACTTCATACCATGTCGACTCCACTCGTTCAGCTGTGTGAGGGCCACGTCTAGTTGAATGGTTTTTGGTCCAAGTACGGACCCAAGAAATTTGACAAGCTCCTGTTGCATCAAATGTCCGACACGTCCGGAGCCTTTGGGGCGAATAAGTTTGACAAGGTCATAATACAGCAGCATCGTGAAGTACCAGCGCGAACTGTCTTGTGTGCGTCGTCTGGCCAAGTGGAGCGTATACTGGTAACAGGCGATAAAAGCGTCACCGACCGTTTCAGCCGAAAAGTCCGTGATACTATTCCTCAAAAGACCGTCGTCGTTAAGAAACAGTTTAGGATCTGTGCCGTGATCTCGCAGGTGCTGCTTGATCGGTGGAGGCAAGAGAAGGGACTTTAGCTTCAAAATGCGCTGCCATGGGTTTCGCGGAGAAGACCTTTTGCGCTTTTTCGACTTTTTGGGTGTACCGGACTCGGTGTCGACTTCTTCGCCATCCTCTTCGCCATCCTCTTCGCCGTCGGACAGCGTGAAATGTCGACTTAGCTCATACAAGACCGTCTTCTGATGCAAAGTCATGGTGTCCTTCGAATTCAACAAGAGCAAAGCCACCTCCTGTGCCAGAGGTCAGTATAGCAGTGAACAGCGCTACGAGTAAAAGTTACCTCGGTATCGTCCAGGATCTCGGTCAGCTTCCTCAAGACAGCAATATTGTCAAGGTCGTTGGACTCCATCGATCAAGAAATGGGTGAGAGAATTTTTTGGTGTGTACTCTTCAGATGCCCTGAGCTTGACATATCTCCACCTTATCAGGACATTAGCTGTAATGGAACACTGCGGATCTCGCAGCCTGCTAGAGTTCTAGAAGTCTTATCCGTCAAAGAGGATGTGTGAGAGCGAGACAGCCGTCGATCCCGATGGAAAGGAGGTTATCAAAGGTGGAAACGACGTTCAAAGCGTTGAGACCGCTTGATACCAGCAAGTACTTTGATCAACTTGAGACATGTATGGCAAGGCTTTATGCGCGAAGGCTCTTATGCCTGAGACCTCCTTATCCTCGGTCCAATCTTCCTCGTCCGCGTTGCGCGAAAGGGCTTTTGTCTGAGACCTCTTTGTCCTCGGCCCAATCTTCCTCGTCCGCGTAGCCCCAACCCCGGCTCTTTGGAATCTCTTTCGCCCCATGAGGATTTGAAGGATATACCACTTGGGATCCGGTTGCTGAAAATCACTCAACCCTGTTGTCGCTTTTTAACGAGACGAGCCATCTGACAATATCAATTAATGCCAGTGGCTGAGGCCATCCCGACCGTCGGCTGTGACATCGTCTTGCCTCGATTTGTGGCATTCAAGGTTGCTGTGCCATTTTGTGTTAAAGACTGGTAGCAGAGAACGTGTCAGAACTTATCACTATTCCCTACTTGCGCTGGAATACCAGCTTCTCAGCAAACCCACACCCTCTCAGCCACTCCCATGAGGGAAATACCATAACTCTGGTTCGCCATTTGCATAGAGGATGTCGATCTATTCCGAGAGTGTCAGGCACTGCAAATAGTCTCCCGTTGTTCTGGAACATTGCGGAGGCTAGATCTCTGTAATTATAGGCGAGTGATGGATCATGGGCTTGACCTTGGAGCAATGACTGCGCTGATCACTTCTAGATCAACCTGAGCCGGGAATACAGTCAATCACGAATCAGTGTACCTTCTCACCACTAGCGTTGCGTGCTACACGCGTCTGTAAAGTTGTCGAACTTTCCACCAGTCGCCGAAGCATGCCCACGGACGGAATCGCGTACGTGACGCCGTTCAGGACCCTGCGCCTCAAGCACCCCACGGTCGACCTTCCACGCGAGCTCGAGGTCTGAGCCGGCTACCATCTCGCCCGCGCACGAGCGCATAGACGAGCGTTCGATTTACGAGCTGACCATGTCCAGGACAACCCGAATCAGCTCATGTTGTCGAACCCGGTAGGGAGGCTGGTCAAGGTGAACCCCAACGACATGAACATTGTCAGGAGGGCGTTCATGAGCACGTCCTCGGACCTGAGCATGAACATGGTCCGGTACGTCATCACATTCATGTCGTTCCGCATGCGGTCGAGGGTCTACGAAATGGCCTAGACGAGCTCCTCCACGTTCAGGCGCGTGATCGTCCTCTTCGGCGCAGGCAGGTTCCAGGAGTGAACAAAATGAAGACCTCGAACTTCTCGTACACCGCGATCGACTCCGAGATATTTTCAAGCAGAGCGGCCTCTTCCACGCTGTTCTTTTGGACTGGGTCGGCGGATGACGGTCTTGGAAGTTTGATAAGCAAGGTGCCGATCTCGCGTCTCGAGGATCAAAGCCTTGATGGGTTCGGTTGATCGGCCAGTCGTTGGCCTAGATGGTTATTCGGCCATACCGGATCGATCTATTGCGGAACGACTTAGGCAAGCTCCCTCAGATGGTTGAATGAACTGGACACTGACATGGCAACTCATGCAGATATCAGATGCTGGATGCCTTTGCCGAACTCTCCTACATAGGAGGGTTCAGACGCTTAGAGTCATGCCCTACGACGTGAACTCGAGCATGTCTAAGTAGGTGAGCTCGATCTCGAACTCGGGTAAATGCTCTACTACAGAGGCACGTCATGGCACTTCATCGCGATGAGGGATGTGATCTCGGCCATGCAGGTGATGGAGATCCCGACCGTGTTCTTGTTCAAGAAGCCAATACCTGCTGGCCGAACTTATGTCTGATGACTGTCTGTGTCATGACGTGGCTCATGGTGCTACAAGCTCCACTCAGTCGTGGAAGCGTCGACATTTGAGATGCCACCTATGTGTCAATCCAGAAGTGTCCAGTCAGTCGTGGAAGCGTCGACATATGAGATGCCACCTATGTGTCAATCCAGAAGTGTAAATATCGCTTCAGCTGCCATGGGCGTGTTGCATGGTGAGCGTGGTCTCGAACATCGTCTTGGGTCTGGGCCGATGCCTCCTCGACTTCGTGACCACGTCCCCGTTCGTGCACTGCATATCGATGTAGGTCAAGTTCCCGTCTAGTATCATCTCCGCCACGATCAAGTCGGGCTGGTGCGTAATCGACCACCGTAAGGTACAAGCCCATGAGGTGTACGCCCGTGAGATGCACGTTTATGAGGTACACACCCATAAGATGCACGCCTGTGAGGGACATACTCATGAGGTACACGCCAATGAGATACACGCCCATGAGATATACGTCCATGAGATACACGCCCATGACGTACACGCCATGAGGTGTACGCTTATAAGGTATATGCTCGTGAGGTACACGCCTATGAAGTGTACGCTCGTAAGATGCACGCCCATGAGATGCACGTCTGTGAGTGCACGCCTTTGAGATACACGCCCATGAGATGCACGCCATGAGGTACACGCCCATGAGGTGCACGCCCGTGAGGTACACGCCCATGAGATGCACGCCCGTGACATACACGCTCATGAGGTGCACCCCTGTGAGATGCACGTTTATGAGATGTGCGCCCCGTAAGATACACGTCTTTGAGGTACACGTCCATGAGATGTACGCTCATGGGAGTACACCGGTGTCACAGATCTTGCCTGGCTTGGCACAGGCTTGGCGCACACAGCCTATACCGCAGACATAGAACCTTTAGAATTAGCTCTCTGTCTAATGTTTCATCAATTCAACGACTTTCTGCTCAAGCCCCGTGATAACCGGGGAAGTCAGAGCCTGATGGCTCTCATAGCCTTGGAAGCTCTCAGGAAGGATCCCCAGAAGCCACGCTAAGAGTTCATAGATATATAGGCAGACTCATGGAGAAGCCCTGAGGGCTCTCTATGGTCAATTCCCAATACAGATTGTACACCCTATATCTAGTTACACTTGCTACACCTCAGTACTCACGTGCCCCCTACTCTTTCGACACAAGGACTGAATAGTCTGAACACCCCTTGGTCACACACCCTGACTAAGCGAGCCTAGCAAGGCCGTAACACCATTGTGCGCGAAGATATGTCAGACTGACCACTTGCTCGTGAGTGTCATTTCTCTGCCATGTCAACGGCCACCAGACCCATGGCGGACCCCTAGGCAGAGACCGACAAGAAAACGGCGGACGCCACGGCCACGCCTCCGTCAATATAAACATGTCAGAAGACTGATTCGAAAGGCCGTGAAGGTAGCTAAGACTCTGATATCCTTGTTGTCGGTGCCCCGGCGGTGGCGCTGGCAGGATGAGCACGCAGGTCCGGTCCGAAATATAAGCGATTTGAACCCACCTCACAAGACAGGGCACCGGAAAGGAAGGCCACAAATGTAAACGGTATCTTTTGGTAGCGATGGTGGTCCGCCCAACGAGGCCCAGAACAAGCCAGCAAGCTCACAACCTGATGCGATATGTCGGCTAATCCATGTGTTTCAGTGCCCAGAATGCTCTCTACCACAAGTTACTTGCTCAACATGGACGAAGGGCCAATAGACCGTACCAAAGCCATGCTCCTCAAGCCGCCAGAAGAACTGTGTAGCGACTGCCAGTACCAAGTGTCTGGTTCAAAGTGGTGCTTAGACGCTATCAGGCATTAACAGTCCGCCTTATGTTCCAGAACCACGAATGCAATGGAATGCTGTTCGGACACGAAATGGATGATGGCAAAGTATGTTTCTCTCTTCCGCAGGCACTCGCTGATACCTGTCAAGAGCCTAGCTATTACGATGAGAGACACTGGATGTGTGATGTCGCTGGCCCTAGACTCAGTGAGATAATAACGGGAAGCCTGTTAAATCCGAGAGGTAGGCCAGCCTCGGGCAATGAGGGTCTAGGTATTGTCTGTCGAAGTCCATGCGTGGTAAATGTCGATCTGATACCTCCGAGGCTGCATTGCTGCGTAATCTCGTCATTGAATTTGAAGGATTGCAGAGTACGATGGATCTGCTTCTCGCTCAGATCGCGCTTGCTGAGAGCCAACTGTTGCCACAAATATGGTGTAGTATTGAACCGGGCATGTGAGTCTGGACTAGCCAGCTCTCTTTTCTTGTTGAGCTAAAGCCTGAGATATAATGTGGACGGAGCGGCAAACACGATGAGTGACTCGGTTGAGGTCGCGTATTCGCTTGCATCCTCCAGAGCGACGGTATGCCCCAGGATGTGGACTAGAGAGCTCATTGCTACTGTCTGCCCAACGTATTTCAGACCGTCGAAACTGTGGCTTGTAGGCTCCGGCTTCGCCTTTCCCTCCACCAGTCCCCCGGAGAATATTCCCGCCCTGTCGGAGCGCTCAGAGCCCCTCACCGTCGTCTGTCCTTTCGCAATGACCCTTCCCCTCAGCAAATGCTGACCGGTCCGGCCTCCATAGCATTCCCACTGTCCTTCTCCTTGTCGGCGAATAGTAAACGCCTTTGCCATGTCTACCAAAATCTGCTATTCGCTGCCTCTCGCTTTTTTCATCGCTAACATGACTACTGGTTTTGCGGAGCACCACTCAGACGATCGTTCTGCCGGAGGAGGACGCCGATTCCGTCGACCTCTTTGAGGTAGCATGAAAGCTACTCTGTCATCGGGAATTGTCTGGTAGATAGATGCGGATGATGATCTGTCATAATAATCGAGCTATCGAACGGATTTTGCTGCTCGTTCTTCGAGACAGCGTCGATCCATACCCAGAGTCGCGAGAAGGTAAATGAGGCTAGCTCAGTGAGATCTAGATATCGGGAGGAGAGGCTCGAGGGGAAACAAGGAGGCTCAATAAGGAGGGAAGAAGAAACCCGAGAAGGGAGAAGAGCGTAGAACAGACGATGGAGGAAGAGAAGAGAGAATGATCGAGGGATGCTAAGTTGCTTTGTGCCAAGGCTGCGCATGAGGCTCTGCTGCGAAATCTTGGCCGCACATTTTTAGATTCCAACTTGTGTACACAATTTGTACCGGGCAAATATTTGTCGCTTGCAGCGTAAACTGCTGCAATCTGCTTACCCCTAGTCATCCCGCTCCTAAGCGAGCTTATCCCTTACATGAAGGCTTCTTTGAGATTGCAGATTGAGTCCGCCAACATTTCACGCCCCTTTGTCAACCGTCCGGCCATAGCCAATGCCGCGTGGGGGACGCCGGTGTATTCTTTGAAGTCCACTTTAACGCCGTTCCCCTCCAAAAATTTGGCATACTCTACACCCTCGACCCGCAGCACGTCTACCTGAGCGACTTTAATGTACGCCTTCGCAATAGTTCGACCCTTGAAGACGCTATTTTCTGCAAGAATTGGGCTTGCCATCCACTTCTTTCGATCCGCTGGGTTTGGGAGGTACAAACTCTGATACCAAAACATTTTTTCTGGGGAAAGCACTGGCGCATGCCGGTTCTCAAGCCAGGAATTGGATGATGGACTTGCCGAGTTGTCAATGACGGGTACAATTAACAACTGTGCCACCAGAAAAACCGGTGTGAGAAGTGAGGCCACTGTAGCCAAGTTTGCTCCTCTGAAACCCCGTCAGTCAGCTACGAAATATCATCCGTTTTTGAACGAGGGCAGAAGCTGACTTACGCGGAGACTCCTCCAACGGCAATTTTCTTAGGATTCACGCCTAATTCCTTTTCCCCATGCGTTCCTACCCATTCGACTGCTTCCACTGCATCATTCACGGCAGCCGGAAAAGGGTGTTCGGGCGCAAGACGATAAACCACTGTGGCGACAACACAATCGACACCTAGTGGCCGATTAGGCTCTCACAACTCCTGATTATGCGGAAGATCTCAATACCGTTGCATATCCAAGTGAGGGGGCCCTCATCACTGCGCTCATCACCAAGAACATACCCACCTGTAGACGAATCATTTAATTGCCGAAAACGAACCAGTTGTGGAACACATACCACCGTGGAACCAGATCAAAACCGGCCACCCCTCGTCTGGCTGTTTGGTTGCCGGGAAATATACTCTGAGAAAGAACCTTTTATCCTTCAATGGGATATCCCTCGTTGACTTCACGTTGACTACAGGGAGGTGCGCCAATGCAATTGGAGACTCGTGGAAGCGGATGGAAGGATCCCATGAAGAATAATCTGGAAATTTGAACTTTAGCAAGTGTTCATTATGGAACTTAATGTACTCAGGATCCAGCTGTTGAAGGACAATTGGATGCAACACATTGTCCGACATGGTTAAGAAATAAGACTTGTGAATGCCGGTACAGATATACTTGAAGAACATGCTATGGTGTACTTATAGCTGCGTGTCTTCCCTCGTTGTCCTTGACGATGAACCTTAAGTGATGGCTAGCTCAAGGTCACCTCCCAATTGAATAAGCCAGCCTGCATGTGCGAATGACTATCCATTGAGTTGTATGATATCTAGCTGGTGGGGCCAGTTGGTCATTAGCCCCTTATAGGCAGAGGAACTGTCTTTTAGTATCTACTCGACATAGGAAGGACACACACAGATAGAGAACAAGCAAGCTTCCTACACAATGTGCGTCTGGGCCCTTCCCCTTCCTTCGTTGCCATGCTCTTCCAAGTGACTGACCAACCATTCGGCATGCCTTTATCCCTTCCACACTAGCTAGGCTGGATTTTCGACTTCTGGGGCTTTCCAAAGCCTTTACATTCCATCCTGGAAAATATCCTCCGGGCTAGTCCGTTATCCCCCAATGAACTCCCGCATTTCACGGCTGACGAATCTTTTGCTCGAATGATCCTATGCGCGGAGAGGGAATAGCGTATGCCAGGAAATTGATAAACGCAGGAGTTGACGTGAAGGTGAAGGAGTATGCAAAAGCGCTTTACATGCTACTTCTGATAGACAAGCTGCTGGAACCGCCAGTGATTGATGACGTTGTGAAAGTTGTGAGGACAGTTGTTGGTCCAAGGCACGAAGAGTCGGTCTCCGATCCCGTACCTGCACCTGTCACCTCAGATGACTAGGTGCCGACTGCAAATCGAAAAGAGCTTCTCCGGGTTGCTCCCTCTCTCTTGCCATGATTTGTAGATAGTCAGCCACAATCTTCTTAACCGTGTCCTCCAGTTCCTCGGTAGGAAGTCGTACGTACTACGACTGCATTCGCTTCGCACTTCAGGTATCCACTCTTCTTCAGCGGCACATCTAGGGATGAAGCATTCTACTCGATCTAGCCTGCTGCTTAACGGAGGCTGCTTTAGCCGACTCCTTCTCCCAAGAATGATCAACTTCTGTACTTTCATCACATATTCCGGGCAAAGGAAGTGGAGAAAGTGAGGCTGCAGGGCACTGCGTTCGGAGACGTGTCAACGATTCTTTGGACAAGACCCTAATTCGCAAATATAAGGCAAAGTAGGGTGGTAGAGGAGAAGAATAGCGGTTGGATGAAACGCCGGGCAGGAGGGGTCACTATGTTGGGTATTTAGAAAAACCGCCGCCCATGTGTAGACCCCGTGGTTCTAACACTCAGTGGTTCCGTAACCGAGTCTTCTGAAAGAGTAGCTTTGATGGCCTCTTGTACAAAGTTGATGTCCTGTGGGCAACGGTGCTGAGTTTACCGGAGGACTTTGCAGTCAGATGAATAGACGCTGAGGCCGGTATGGAGCAAGTGTATCACGTGCTCCTTTTCGCATCCAACCACAGCCGTTGCATCCCTGGCAGCTTCAACCCTCGGATTGCAGATACCCGTGTCATTTGGGTCCTGGAATACCTGAATCCGGACTCGTCACGGACGGAGGATGTAGCTGCAACCCAGTGCTGTGATTAAGGCAGTGCTACTATTGGCCACATTGTAGAAGAAAGCTTGATTTAGTACTTCAAGACTGCTCGGATTTCCTGAGGCCACCAGCCGTAGGCTTCCTCGGCGACCAGCATCTGCGAAGATATGCCAAAACTCCGTCCCCACGATGCTAATGGCCAACTTTGACCCTCTTGCCCTGCCAAATCGGCTGCTACCCTGAGTCTGCGTATGAGGTCAGAGAAAGCATCTTCCAAATTGAGCCCCGTTCGGGCAGAAGTTTTGAAGAATCCATAACCATTCTTTGTTGCCAGAGTATGGTCTTCCTCCAACTGGATCTGCCGGACGGTGTTGGTTACCCACCAGTACGATAGGAGCTTTCGGCGCCGTCTCGCGAACAAGCTTCAAGAGCCCAGAGATTCGAGCGAAGGACGCCTGAGAGCCGATGCTGTAAGAAAGCCGTCATTGTTACTGATCCAGCCTGGAATTGAATCTGCGTAACAATAGTTGCCGCTTGTGTCAAGTACTTCGACTTTGCAACTTTTGTCGTCAACGGTTAAAATTTCTTGGATACTGTCTATAATCTGCATAGATCTACTACGTGGCTAGGAACGCAACTTTTATGCTCGGCTCCACAGATACAGGAAAAAGGGTTGTACCCGAGGAGTACCACAAGATCCCGCATCTCGTTTATGTCCACAAAGTCTGGTCGGAAGATGCGTATCAAGAGTGGAAGAGCCTTCCACACTCTGGTTTGTGGCACCCAGCTTTGGTCTACTATCGCCGCCTCTTAACTGACGCCTTCCCTAGAGAGATTGGAGCGGCTCAATGCGCGCGCCTGCCTACCTAAACGAGTCCTTGCTATGCCGATTGCTTTGGATTACAACGGTGAACTACACTTGACGTCTGATGAGGAGAAGGCGGATATGAACGTGATTATTGATGGCTCTCTGGATGGAACTGAGGCCACGGGTCCTATGGTAGCTCTCTCTATCCCCGATAAAGCTTATCTGGGTTGGATCAACGAGATGATTCCGCCGCTAGAGGACCAGCAAGGGATAAGGATACACTGGAAACGGTCTAGAATATCGTCAGGTGGGCTTGCGAATGCACGTCAGTCGGTCTGGGAGGTGAAGGGACAGCGCCGCGAGAGAGCGGAGGTGAAAGACTGGGAGGAGCTGACACAGCGAATGCACGACATGTACCGCGAACAACGACCCGGCAGCGTCCTCTTTTTTGAGGAGGTCCTGGACTGGTATATCGAGGGAGTAGAGGCGGTGCGAACCCTGCGCAATGATGGAGGCGATGATAAGGATGAGGACGAGGTGGAGGATAACACAAACCTGTTATGATGATGATGCAGAAAGTAGATGAGCGTGGAGAAGTAATGGCTGGTCAGGAGCTCATTCGAGTGATCTATTACAGGGCGGAAGAATTGGCCATGAGAATTGCTACTTGCCTACGGCATGCTTGACCATTATGTTCAAACCAACACGCACCAAAGATACAATACTACAACCTATTTATGGTCATGTTCATGTCGGGCTACAGCTAATACAGGTGTCTAGTGCTGGTTCTCGATTCTTGCTTTCTGCTTCCTCTACACTACTGTGGTGGGGCCAATTGGTCACTAGCCCCTTATGGGCACGAGAACTGTCCCTTGGAGCATCTACTAGAGATAGCTAGGACACACACAGACAGCGTCAAGCAAGCTTTTCTACCCAAGACGTGTCTCTAGGCTCTGCCTTCCCATCATTGCCATGCCTTCCCTATCATACAGCCTGCCGTTAGGCATACCCTTATCCCTTCCACACTACCCTCCTCTTCTTCCTCCTCGTCGCTGTCTAGCACTGACGCTCTCTTCGCTGGTAGCTTCGCTGGGAGTGTCAGTCTCCGGGCTGCGTGGCTACCGGAGGAAGACCTACATTTGCTCCAACTGCATCCACCTTGCACCTGACTTTCGTAGAACAGTCTTGCCTCGCTTACAGCCTTGGTCAACTTGGCTGCAAGCGCGTCACACTGAGCTTTGATACCTGGATCGACGTCCAGTATTGCCTGAACCTGGGTGGGGCTATGCCTCCCCACCACCAAGACGCCCGATACATCTGATTCTCTGTTTATAATGAATGAAATGCCGGAGCTTCGGATGCTCTTCCCGTGATCGTACATTCGAACTTTGCAGCAACTCCGTCGAGAGATAGGTGCCGATAATACGTCCATCCATCATTCCGACACCGGTCGCCTTCCCAATAGGCGGTGTATCCATGCCCAATTTATTCTGCTTACTGGCGATGCAGAACGTAGAGATGAGTAGAGTACGCCGCGTAAGAGGTAGAATGGTCAAGGTCGTGGAAAAGGAGAGGCGGTCGGAAAAGGGAGGGCTTATAGAGGTAGATTGGAGTGGAGTGGTCTTCTGACGAAGAAAGGAAGGGTTTAAGATGCCGTGAACTATGCCGGCAAATGCCCATAACACACCCCCTAACGAAAGTACCTAACTTACATAATCGAAAGAGAGCTGCGTGCGTGCGGTGGGCCGCGTCGGAATATGGTAAGGCCGCAGCCGCATAAGAAAAATAATGCTCTTCGCGGAGTTTAACTTACGAGTGCTTCATGTCTCTACTCCGCAGCTGTCGGTCGTCGTCACACTCTTAATGAATCGCAGCAATGGTTGTTCCAACTAGAGACGGCTACGACCAGGTATTGCAGCGCTCTTGTGCCGAATGGGAACAATACCTCCATAATGCCAGGTCTCTCGCTGAACTCCCTGCTTTCGCACTTATGCCTAGCCTCCCCCTTCGCAGAGTCCTGTCCTTTCCAACCTGGGATCAGCAAATACCGAAAATTGTCAACGATGACTGCTTGGATATGCAGGGTCAGGCCATATGGAAGATTGAAAAGCCCGAGAACTGCGATTTGGAGATCATCGTTCGTCGACTGATAGTTGGAGTCCCAAGGCCGACACACTGCACTATCCAGGCCTCACGAGTGCATGATACGTACTTTGCGGAAGCTCTACACAAACCAGAGAATCATATCGGCATTCTCGTGCTTGCCTAGACATACCTCTTCTGCATGTCCCCATGTGGAAAACGATCTAGAAGCTACCAACTTTGTCCTCCACATTTGGGCACCATCCACCCCTGCCCGTTTCTTTAGACAACACTGAATACATCGCCCGCACTGTAGTTCATGCAAAAAGCCCTCAGATTACTGATGGATCTAGCATATGGAAATCGCTCTGCGACCGTCCATAGTCGCTTCCCCCTTTGATGAAGTCCGCGTCGAGCCCTACACCGTGTAGCAAGTTTACGAGGAAAGGTGTCCAGACTTGCTCGGTGCGTACCGACGAAGAGGCGGTGGAAGCTCGGCGCCGCCATTTCGCCGGTGGCTGGCCGTCGTGAACAAGCCTATCGCTATCCTCGGCAAAGACGCCGAACACAAAAGGGCGAGGACGTTTATCGGCCGCGTCACTACCTGCGACCTCCGGGGAGGGAAAGCGTACGTTCGCAGTATTGAAAGTGTCGCCTGCACGATTTGTATTCGCTCACTTCTTTGGATGGACAGTACACCTAGCTGTTGAATCGTACTGCCGTGATTGAGATCCCTCTACGCAGCTTTCGTCGCAGTTCTGGCTTGCCTTGACGCTAAGCCTACACTGTCAACCTGAATGTCACAGCACTTCAGGTAATTAGTTAGACCCTTGTGCAATCCCATCAATTTCAAACCAATCTATCCCTTGTGCTCGTGACCTCCGTGACCGTTGCTCGGCCAATTTCGTTGCCGTCAGCGCCACCTGGAAAGCCATACACCAGGAGTTGATGGCATATTGGAGCTTGTGAGGTTAACTGACAAGGCCTTGGCGAATCTGTCTTCAGTCTTAGTGTCTATACATGGCAAGGAATTTGCCTACTCACCTGGCTCGCATATTTTAGTGTCTCCGCGCTTTCGATGCAGTCGACCTTCGGAGGGCTCACGTTGAAGAGATATACTATTCTCGACTCTCCATCCAGCTCATTAGATAACACCTGTGTCAACTGTACCAGTATCAGAATAGGCAATGGGTAGAGAGGAAAAGGGAAGGTTCCCACCGTGCTATTTCTCAAAGACTGACGGACTGGCCTCTTCATGTCCTGCAATGCTGAATGAAGAGCCTGTCGCTCGCTGTTGATGACTTTTCTCTCCTGTTCACGTAGGGCCAGAGTATTCTTTTGCTTCGTTCGGTCACTCTCTGTCATCTTCGAAAAGCTCAGCTGCTGCGAGCTAGTCGGTTCTGGTGGTGAACGTTCACTACCCGCCAGGTCAACCAGTACCAGCTTAGAGCTAAAGTTCTCGTCGGTTCCTGGGCGACGTCGGGACAAGGTGATCGTGCAGATAAAGTGTCCGCGCGATGATTTTGCGTTTTGACGGGTTGCGTGGATTCGCCGATTTTGGCGAGCCTGCTGGATTACAGTTTGGAGTTCGAGCGCTGAATGGGCCTTTATCACTTCGCACCCCGCCACCACACGTTTTCCTGCTTGGTCCCCTAACCTCACCTTGTGTCCTCCCTGGCAATTCCTATCTGCGAGAAGGTCCTCGAGGTCCTTCAGGTAGATCTCAACCGCTGTGCACTCCACCTGACGCGCCCATCCATCTGCTACCATGGCATCTGTCCGAGAAAATATTTGGACGGCAGCGCAGTGGGCAATGGCATCTTGGCCCTCGAACATGGTATGGGACTTACCGGCCCCACTCGGCCCATCGGTTATTATACAGACGTTATGCCTGCTCAGCATAACTTCAATCAGGGGCTCAATCTTGTCAAACACGGCGCGATTGGAGGCTGACGGCCCAAAAACATACTCAAATTCGAAGACCGTTCCCTGCTCCCTTCTCTTTCCAGAGTAGTCCTCGCCGTCTTTCACCAACTTCAGGTGGCTTGATTGATCAGCAGAGACTCTCACGGCAGCGAAAGACCCATCCAGATCATAGGTGTCTTTTCCCCGTACACGGGCCATCACCCACAGTCTGCTTTGGCTCTTCATCAGGAATAGCTCAGAGATCACCCTGTTGTAGGCTTTTTTAACCTCGTCATAGTCCTTGGCCATCATCATGAAATCTTTTTCTCTTCTGCTAAGCTGCTGCGAGAAGACGGCCTGGCCAGCTTCCAGCTCTTCGGTCCTGGATTTCAGCTGCTGGAGCCTTGGCTCAAGCTTAGCGCACTTCGGGCACTCTTCACACCGCGTCTGCGGGAGTTGTTGTTTCGTTTGTGGATTGTCGGATCGGACATCTCCTATCGCCGCGCTGGCGTATGCATCTTCTTCTATCGTGTCATCAGAATTAAGATGAATCCTCTTGAGGCGCTCCACTCCGGACTGCTTCATCTGGAACTCTGTCTGTGGAAGTCGCCGCCTTAAGGTAGGTTTCGCCGATTCAAGGTTGTGTTTACTCGTCAAGAAGTCCATTTTCGGCCCCGGTCCAATTGATTGGACGCCCACCACCGGCGCCTGAGTACTGCTGAGGGATATTCTGAGAGAGTCTTTCTTTCCTTCCCCTCGTCTGACGTGATTCGGCAACTCTGACATCTCGGCTTGATTTCCGTTATAAGGCTCAATGCACCGTTCAAAAGCTTGCGTGATTTGCTTGGGGGTGTTTGGGGGGCGGCTAGATCGGTTTGCTGTTGATTGACTAGGGGTGAACAAAGCAGCAACATAGCGGGAAGGGAGTCTACTTAGCTGATCATAGACAGCTCCAAGGACGGTGAGTACAAGCTTTAACAAGTTCGTGGGGGGCCTTCTGAGAGATAATATCAGCGCACCGTTATCGTCACACATCAACGTGTAGGCGCCGAGGGACTGTGAATGAGAACTTGCTTCCAGGTGTAGCACATCGGCTTAGGAGTGGAAGTTGATTCTGGAGCCTACCTAATAACAAGCGTCGCATAAGTCATTCTTATCACCGAGACCACTGCGAAAGTCACCCATCGGAATCTGGGTCGCTCCTCGACGAATGTAGCTTCCCAATCAAAGCCGACCCAATTCTCCATCAGGTACACGCAAATTGCTAGGCCTGTATCAAGCAACACTGCGAAAACGAAAGATATTCCCACTTCGACGACAAAGCTATCGAGCCATTGCCAACGCACGGTCGCCTGCCGTTGTCGCGGAACCTATGACGGGGGTTAGCGTTGATAAGCCTCATTCAATTCGTTGAAAATCGCCTACCATAACTTCTGGCGTGGGTGTGGGCAAGTTCTTGACCGCCTCGTCCGATAGGTATAATCGCCGAAGCCACTCAAGCCTGCTTCCTCTAATAGAGAGAAACCGACCACGAAGCATCTGCAACAGCACAGAATCCTCCAGCCCCGAATAGTCAGACACGTTCGCTGGCTGCGAGTGTAGTACTATTTCTTCGTGTGAGGCGGCGCGTCTGTGTGCCGCGTTTGCTAAATGCGTAGTAATGTGTGGCGTGGAGCTACCCATTGCTCCGATGCTTTGGAAATTGACTTACACGACGACGGGCAGCTTCCTCAAACTATAAGGAGAGAAGGGTTTAGAGATCAAAGGACGCATCTGAAATATAAAGACACAAGAGAGACTAAGGCGGTGTCGCAGTGTTTTGCGCGGAGAGTTTGCCCTGGAACGGCCTGGCTCAGAATCTGTTGCTCATCATGCATAAATGTGGGTCGAAAAGAACGTGTTCGGTGGATGTTTCCACTTAACTGTTTCCTGAAGCTTCGTTAACATCGAGTGCAGAAGAAGTCAGCATAGACAAAGAAGTAAGTAGAGTCCAAGTTTATAACAAAGCAGGTGGTTTCGGAACCGTCACCAAACAATGGCAATATGATTTTGTAGAGTCAGCCCCGGAAGACAGAACGATATCTAGAATCAACGCGGCCTCAGATTCCAAAGGTCCGGAAGCACAGAACAAAGCTTTGGCATGGCAATCGCAACCCTATTAAAGCATGTAGATGACGACTTCGACATGACAGACATCATCTGCCGAACATAATCGAAAGACAGACCGACGAGGACCAAGAACATAGAGACATGTATTCGCCGCAGAGATAACGCGATCTTAGACATAGGCAATGTCCAATCCATGGCTCTGGTGCGATTGGCTTGAGGCTACGAAGACATCAATGGGACACCAGCGAGCCATAAAGATACCGGCTTCCCTCGAGAGACGCGTTTTTGACATTCACGTCTCCGGTATTCCCTCTCTTCTTTATTGGCACACACACGACTTTACATACCAAAGCCGGGTCTTCTCGGTGATATCTTGATCCATGCCCCTCGACGCAGAGACGATAGCAGTATTAACTGAGCAGAGACATATACTGCGCAACGAAGACGTAGATCTCGCACGCAACGCTTTTAGTCACTTCGATACTAACCACAGTGACAGAAAGTAACCATACTTCTTTCCATTGACCCAGCGGAGCTCCCTTGGGAGGAGAGACGACGCGCGTTCAAGTTAGGCCAACATTTGAAGCCCGCGAAAGGTACAAACAGCGACGATTCAGAAAGCGAGGAGATTGACAACGGTAAAGGATCTTCGCGGAAGCGAAAACGGGGTAACAAAAGCCACGCAATGTCTCGCTTCACAAATCTTCAACATCTGCACCTCTCTACCACCTTCCAACGCTTCTTCGACAGCGCCGGTGTAGATCCTATCGAGTTCCTCAACGACGGCGAAGCGCTGGAGCACAGGATCCAGGAGTTCCGCACCAAAGCAACACTAGGTGACGCATTCCGGGCTTGCTACCAGTACGCAATGGACCTCCAGGAGCGTAGTGACATGGACACTGTTCGTTGGCACTTCTCTATGATCTTTTACCACGATCTCAACAAGCTCATCAACCCCAAGAATAGCGGAAGGCGCATGGGCCGCATGATGAAGAAGAAGATGGTCAGATTTCTTGAAGCCGTGTTCAACGGGAACACAGAGAAAATAGATGAGGCGATGCTGAAGATGGATGAATGGGGTAAACTCGGCAAGAAGCTCGTTCAGCTCTGCGAATCGTTCACTCCAGGGTGCCTGTTCTACCTCGCGCAACATCTCTCGAAGAACTTGTGAGTGTATCTGTTTGACAAAGATTATTTCATTGACCCACTGATGAGTCTTGCAGCCTGGCCGAGAAGTACACTGAAACTGGGCCCTACCACAAGCAAGCATTTGCACGCCTGAGGGAGCTAGGGCTGAAGGAGCTAGCAAGCGGGTCGGTCGCTGAGGAAATAGGTAAGTCAATTCGAGAGCATCTGATTCAGCCATTCCGAGATCATCTCAACGCTCAGCGGGAGGAGAAAGAGGACATGCAGGATGAGGGCAGAGACGAGGATATCGAAGAAGCTGAGGAGGATGAGGACGCGGAGGAAGAAGATGAGGAGGATGAATAGAGTGAGGAAGAGGGAAGGAGGTCACGAGACAGTAAACGAGTGGCAACTGTAGCAACGAACCTGATCCTATGGAGGATTGCGATCAGCTCCTCACAAGCGCTGGATGTGGATATGGACAAGCAGAGGATCCAAAGTGAGACGGGATGGCATGGAAAAGTAAGGCAAAGGCGTTATTTCCTGGCGCAAGATCCATCTTAGAGCGTGCCATGCAAAGCAGGTCTCGACATGAGGCTTCACTCCACTCCATAATTCCAGCACGATGACTGAGGGGAAATAGGCCGTTTGACGTCCTAACAGAGCTAGAATGTGACACATCTTCAGTGCAAACTCCTACCAAAATTCACCGTAACTTCGTCCTGTTTTGGTATCCAACTTGACCTATATGCGTCGTCCCCTCCGGGTTCCGGCAAATGATCCGAATGCTAAGTATCGGGGGACAGCAAGGAGTAGCTCCTGAGTGCCTCTTCAGTATCCTTCTTTACAAGTCTTACCACATCATCTCGTAGCAGCCTTTGTGATATTTCAATATCGCTTGCGCTGCACTGGGAGTCTGTTTCAGTTTGGCCTTCCGCTGTGTTTGATCGGTCTGCTATCAGCGTCTGCATGTGAGCCTCCAGGTCTGCCAGAAACCGCTCATACCGCTTGATTTCCCAGTTAATAGTGTCTCTGCTTGATTGCAGCTCTTGAGTGGCGTTGCTGATGACTGTTAACCAAGCTTCTTGTTCACTCTTAGTTCTCCTTAGTTGTGCGCTCTTTTCGTGACTGATGCCTCCCCCCGGCACTAAGCCTCTGTGATACTCTTTTTGAACTCTCGTTATCTCCGATTGGGCGGCGCTTCGCGCATTTGTGAGACTAGACAGGGCGTCATGGAAGAGGGTACGACAGTTGCGAAGAGAAGTTGTGGTTCTATGAGTGCAGCTCTGGGCTGAAGCTACTGCTGAGAGCAAATGCTGACATTTTCCCGCCTTCGGGGCTGACTGTATGATAGGTGACAATTCGCGGCTGAGATTGGAGTCTAAGAGGTTGACCGTTACAATGCTTTGCCAGAGACCGGATTCAAGGGTGCGCAACGGAGGAAGGACAGAACAGGCTTGTGTCCAGTTTTGCAGGGTGTCATGCAGTGCGTTGACCTGGACGTGTGTGTCTTTGAGGCTGTGAGATATACCAAAGGTTGCTGACGGCGATCTAGCGGACGGCCAGAGATAGAATATCGACAGCACGACCGCTGGCACGACGGACATCCACCAAAGGGAAGGCCAAGTTCGACCAGCATGTAGGTTCTTGGGCTGCTGGGATCCAGCATTGGTCTGCGTATTCCCTTGCAGCCTATTTGGTGCTTGAGCTATCTGTCGCGGCTGCTGTGGAATTTTCGAAGTTCTCTTTCGGACACGTGGCTTTGCGCGATGATCCCAGTCCTCGGTCGGTGAAGGCAGGTGAGGCATAGAGTACATGTCTGTCGGTTAACGCGTGCCAGCAGCGCAATGTCGGCTGTACTGTGAGGGGGAAGTCGCTGCTACTGCAAAATATGGATGTGAGCAGGCCTGTATGGCTCTCTCGAGCGATGGTAGGAAGCAATCCCATGACCTTGAAGCAGAGAAAGAAGCGGGGGTGTTTCGATGACCTCAAAGCACTGGTCTTGCGTAACCGTCATAGTAAGACACCTCGACCGGGTAGCTAACATAGGTGTCTCACTCATCCTCCGCGCTGAAGATCGAGTATACACGGACTAGATCGTAGCTTAAGGCGAATGTGAAGGTGAATAACACGACAGCAATCAGGTACTGCGGAGGCGTGTATCAGGAACAATTGCTAGCGCGGTTTCATGATACTAGATCACGTGATCTGAATTTTGACTTAAATCATCAGGCGCAGGTTACATTTTACCCCACGCTGGTATCAACGCAGTCTACTTTGACCACGAAATTTTCGGCCGCATTGCTCGGGTTTCTTTAATTTCCCAAACGAGGATACCACGAGCAAATGAAGCGCCTGTCACACCTGCAAGGGCGATTCACCATCAAGATTTCAGTTACCACTGGTTGACCCCATCCACTCGAAGTGGGTAGTCATCTTCTGCGAAGACAGCGGCTAGCAGGGGTATTTACAAGATGGCACAGAACATCAAGGCGGCAGAATCTTCAACAGAGGAAGAATTAATTGATCTAGGGAGGGGAGATGTGGGATCAATCTTGTTCCTTAAGAAATGCACCTGGACTGACTGTTGCAGGTTCAACGTGATGAATGTGATCTTCAGAAACCAATCCTACCAACGACGGAACCTCCCAGTCGAAGAACTCCTCCAAGTAACACTGTTGCAGTCCTGGTCAAAATATCAGCCAAAGGCGGGAGGATCAAAATATTCGAAATCCCAAGTAATCGATATGTGGGAAGTGTTGGGATGGAAGATGCAGGGCATGTTGTTATTGTTCCCTGGCGTAGCGGCTGGTGGTACTATTCCATCGGAGCGCTCGAGGTGCGTTACCTTGTGAGGAAGCCTCCGACATGACTGTCATTCGGGAATCCGCTTACATCGCTTGTGGACGTCGCATCGTAAATTGCTGGCTTAAGTCTTCGGAGATACTGAAGGTGATAAATGGCAATGATCCTGTAAAATATGTGTCTGTTAACCAGACTCCGCCGTGTACGTGTTCAGATGTTAGAGCGCTCAAGGCGTCCTCGACTGTAAGCTGGAACACTCGCCCAGAAAGATGGCCTGTCGTTGTTAACGGTCTGATTTTGGAGGTTGGGGGAATGTTTCATACCCGCTGGTTGCGGAATTCCTCCAGGATCATGTTCAGCAGCATTAGATAACTGACTCCGAAAAGCCTGCTCAGCCTGCAGGGCCGCATTTGTTGCCTCACCTTGATGCACTGACGAGGGTTAGCGTGCAACAAGTAAGGCAAGAACAGGATCAAACCTTTTACTGAATGAACATCAGTGATACTTTTGAGAGCATCACATTCCAGGTCCGCTTTTTTCTCTTGGATTCGTTCCGGAAGATGCAAACGGACAAACTCTCTCATACCACAAATAACTGATTGACCCAGGCCAACCGCGCACAAAGTAACCATTTGGTCACCACTTGTCTTCCGAACCTTCTGTAGAAACTTTCGGTAATGCTCCTGTCTTTCCGCCTTATGCGAGGCCGGCGGGGCCGGAAGTTCTGATTCCGAAAGCAACTTGAAAGCCTCATTAATTCGCTTACTCTCGTGTGGTTTGACAGCTTCTCGCCTCCGTAATATTCCTGACGCTGCAGTCAACTTCTCTATAGCCTGTCCGAGGTCTGTCGATGTAGCACGATGTTTGAAAGCAGACATTTGATGGACAAGAATATTGTTGGAAAATAGTTGGAAGACTGTGAGAGACCTGTTAGAAATCTATTCAACAAGTGTTGGAAAAGTGTTGGCAAAGTGTTGCGATTCCAAGAATAAGCCTTTAGCGCCACAATGATCCCCCTAAACTACTCTCTCTACTTCTACCCCCGAACCGCCGAGCTGAAGGCCGTTGCTGCTAAAAGATAAGCAACAAAGTCTCACGAATCAGCTCCTGCCCCGTCGATTAACTCCTGCCGCTAAAGAACCCGCCCGTTCTGGAGAACCTGTTCATCCATACCACCTTATTCACTCACCGTACAGTCGATTTCTTACCATGCCTCCGAAACGAGTCGTGCTCCGAGTCCATGAGCAGTGGCTCGACGACTATCTGGAGATCACCAGTGACTGGCTCACATCGAATGGCTACGAGAATGTCACACATAGCACCCGAGTCGGTTACATTGGAGGTGATCGCTTCCACATCATCATTGATATTGAGGAGGATATGGTAGCCAAGCCCGCAGATCTCTCGAGAATCCCTCTAGAGATCCACCGTGTCTTTAGGGGCAGCGATGGAAGACAGATGTAAGAGTTTCTTCCGGTGTCGGAGAGACCTAAGTCTTCTGACTTTTGACAACAGGAGATCTAAGCACATAGACGAGAAGGAGCAGCCCAATGTCTACTCGGCTGTGCGCACGTTCGGCCAGGACTTTACATGGGGTTGTTAGGGGCGGCAGCCTCCTTTGAGCTGCCTGAGCTGCCTAGAACTTGGGAAGTCGATTCAATCAAACGCAAGAGTGTGTGCAGGACGCATATTGTCATCTACTGTTAATAAATCTGAAGTACGCAAGTTGTACAAAGCCAAAATATTACTTCGCATTCATCTTCTGTTTTGGCAGCTTTACTAGCTGTTAGTGATAATCCTGTAGGCTGATTTTCATCGAGCTAAGTCAGGGCTGACCTCAATCATGGCGATATCATCTTCAAGGTCGTCAATGGCATTTACAGTGGAGCCCTTTACGACTTACCATCACCATGGAATGCCGAGACTTGGATTACATTAGTTCTAGCAGCACATATCAGGATGAGGACCGCCATTTCCGGTGCCCATCGGAACTTTGTAACTCCGCGACAGCTTCCCGTCAAGTTGAGTTCAGGCCACTTCTCCGGTATTACTACGGAAGGAAAGCCAATGCCAAACAGCTCCTGCGACCTGCAAAACATAATAGATTGGGGACTATTCGATACAGTCCGGTGTGGTCAACTCCTCCAAGGCTTCACGATGGATGGTATGAAACACGCGAAAGACTACATGTCACCCTAGTATGTCAGACCTGGAGTGTCACGCCATGTATGCTAGGGCGCGCTAAGAACTAAGCCCACCTATTCGCTCAGGCAGATAGAATGGAATTCTTCTCCTTAGCGTTCAGTTTCTGTACGTCGTAGAGCTGAAGTCGTCATTGCGCACACGCCCAGCACGCTTTTCGTAGTAGAGAAGTCTATTGCCAGCCTAGCCCTCCGGCTCTGCTGACAGCAAGGATGCGACATTTATGTCTACCATCACGAAGCTACTCAAGGTGATTGCGACTAAATAGAATGAATATGCCACCGCTCCTCCCACCAAGCGCCTCTATCAGAGTGGACAATCTCCTATCGTGCCTTTTTGGTTCTCTGCGCGTACGTCAGTAAAGAGTATCAACAAACTCTAAAGTCGCACCTTGAATTGATACCATCCCTGAACGAATAAACAAGCTAGTGTTAAAGGAGATAATAGAGTGAAGAAAAGGATCACACTGCCGCTGGCAATCATGAGCCAAGTCATGGTGTTCTTGTGCTCACCATCCCTTTGAACAATGTTGCGCCCAGTAGAGGTATTTGAGATTGGCGCCATGCTCGTGTAAGCTCATAGAAGTTGAAATCTGATCACACAGCTCTCACGCTTTCGCACACTCTAGGCTCAATGTGTGAAGGATCAGCTAGAACAGTGCAAGAAACCTGAGCGAAAGACGAGATATATATACACCTTTTGCCATCATCCGTATCCACTACATTTTACATTACTGTGGATTGGCAGCTCAACCAATTAATGATAGGGCAATACTCAATGAAATGCTCATGATTACAGAGAGTTACATTTCAGAGTAAATACATGCAGTACAATGACAAACATTCCACCATCACGCCCTCCTTCCGCGTTCAGTCTTTTGGTTTTGCCCATACCTCCATCATCATTACACGTTGCTGTTTCTCTCGTCCTTATTCCGCCCCATCTCTCGTCTTGCCTCTAGACAGCTTTCACATGGAGCCCTGTGAGCTGGGTGGTGTCTTCTTTGTGCAAGCCGGACACAGACCCTGGAAATTCTGGTCTTGTTGGTCTAGATCTTGTGGGAGGTCGCGCATGTGGCCACTTGAGCCAACGCAATACGCGTTCGGATTTCGGCGGTAATACTCCGGGCAGCGGTTGATATCGATTTGATAGAGATTTTGACAGCCAGCGTATTGCCTCATTCTTTTCGTGCACATCTTAAAGGGCGTAATGAGTAAATAGAGCATTCAAATTGGAAATAGTTGAATGATGTGAACGGTTGCTGCCTCGAGATGAGATTGAGAATAAATAGATCTAACATATTGAAGCTTCAGTCTTCGTCTAGTGTAGACTCAACTCTTTTGACTAATGACAACCAATGACATGCTCGATCTTAGGAAACAAAGGTTTAGATATCAGTATGAAAACGGCTGCAATATGTTGTGAAAGCATTGCATGCCTGGTAAACACGTATTTCGGTAAAATTCATGAATGTTGGAAAACTGTTGGAAGTCTGTTGAAAGTCTGTTGGAACACTATGAGAAGTCTACTGGAGAACTATTTGAGATCTGTTAGAGATCCGTTGGAAAGCTGTTGGAGATCTGTTGGAAAACTGTTAGAAAGCTGTTGGAAAAGTGTTGGAAAAAGTATTAAAGAACTAGCCTAAGGCACATCCGACCAGGGCTGACGGTCAAGCGAATTTAGGATTGCAGGGAGCAATTTCGGACTTGGCCATGCCCTAGATCTGTCCTGCGTGCCTCATCACAAATATGCCACATTGACCTCGCTGCCGCCAGTTTGAATAGACATTTATGGTGTTGAATTCTCTCTTGCATCGGCCGTATTCCTCCGATACCATTCGGAGCACCTGAACACCCCACCCCGAGCCACATGTCAGATTTTTGGGTGAGATCGGAGGACCGTCTGTCCCTCCTATCTATCTAAGCAGCGAGCTGATACTTATAGGTACAAAAACCGTCCATCAGCCAGGTGTCCTCTAGCTTGCGTAACTGGTTCTGCCTGCGCAACGCCACCACCACGTCACCTACTCGCCACAGTCTAGAAGTTTGATACCGTACAACACTCTAGCGGCCGAGTGGCTTGTTCTATTGGGAGGAAGATACGGCGCCCTCTAAGAGGCACGCCTGTGAGGTGCATGCCTGCGAGAGGTATGTGCCTGTAAGAGATGTATACCTGTGAGATGCCCGCTTGTGAGATGTATGCCTATGGGATGCATGCCTGCGAGATGCATGTCTATGAGATGTATGCAGCCATCTTAGCCATACGCAGACGAACTTTGGGATTGAGCAACATTAAGCTGAAGCGCCGCCGTCAAAAGGCTCACAAGAGCGCCAGACCCTTCATCTAGATTCTCCTCAATGCAAGTACAACAATATGGTCATATTCCTCTCATGATAGGGTCGTCACATCAGACCGGGCCGAGCTCGTCTCCGCTTGGAGATGGTGAGAACAGACGATGCAGATCGTCCGAGCTCTCTTCATCTTCCGCTCCCTTTCCTTTCAACCTTTTTATTTCCTCGTTATCCAATTCTAAGAGTGCTTTTGTGCCAGGAGGTACAGCAGGCACGCATTTCACGAACTTGGTCGGGGTGGAGTCTGGCGTCATTAATCCTAACGCACTTTTGGCTGGTGGTGTTGGCGCTCCCTTTGTCGGTAATTGAATGATTGCATCAGCTCTGGTCATCATCTCATCTATACTAGTGTCAGCTACAGCTTGTCCCCGAGTATGATGAGGGTACGTACCGATCCTCTGCGACCAGTTTGCAGGCTCTGGTTGAGCGTCCCAGACAGCCCATCCCCAGCTGATCCATGCTTCAGCAAGTGTTGTGATTTCTCGCTGAAAAGCTTCCCAACGATCACGCCACAAGCGTAGGTGGCGCATCTGAAACATACTCAGCGCTGACTGTCCATCAACGGCACGCTCTTCATTATCCTCTTCGGTCCAGGCTAGCACAGCGGCTCGATTGCGTTCATAGGCGCTAAGGACGTCTCTAGCCCGCGCTACGATTCGCTGTATTCCGGCACAGCTTGGCTGCTTGTCAAGAAATGGATGCCCGATACCTTGGACAGTGTCGGCGAATCTCTCTAGTGCAGTCCGGATTCCTTGGATCGTTTGACCGCCGCCGAAATCATCACAGGCGTTAATCAACTGCAAGCGAACCTTGGCTAGCTTCACGCGTTCCTTCTGGTCATCGTCATCCGCCTCAACTCTGGCACGCTTTTTGCAAGGCATGTTATGGTCAATCAGAGCTGGATGACAACAGTAAGAGCTCTTGATAATGACGCTCCAATGTCCTTGTTAAATGGTAGGTGACCTTCTCAGGTCATATGAGGCAATCATTTGAGCCTTTCGTGGACAGTCTTTCTGGGACTTTGCCCACGGCGGGAGGAGGGACTCTCCTTCTTTGACGATCGTTGCTATTCTATGCCTGTGTTATGAGCGAGCGTTCGAGCATCAAACGCCTTTGTGGTGACCTTCTAGACAGCTTGGTCGCTTTCATGCGCCTCTTTGTTTGCGCATGTTCTAAGAGTCATAGAAGATCGGATGTCGTTCGGAGATCATTCTGCGCAGAATCTGAGCACCATTTTCCTTTATCATTCCTGGGATTCTTTTGCTTCAAGTCTTCACGGGCTCCAGTTCATCCGAAAGCTCGGCAACCACAAGCCCATTCTCACAGGAATCGGATACGTGCATCAGTCTCATCGACGTGACCACGATCCCGTCTTGGCACACTCGCTGTATAACTGCATTGGAGGATCTGAAACATGAGCTGGTTCCTTACTTGCCAAGGGTAGAATTTATCTGCGCCCGGCCGATATTGCTCGCTGTGTTTCTACCTTTCAACCTCCATCCCTGCTGTCCCCCGTTCAACCTTGCGCTCTTTTCAACCTTGCGCGCTTTTCAACCTTGCACTCTTTCAACCTCATTCCCACCATGGAAAGAAGCCAGCCGACGTCTTCACTATCAGCATCAGCACCGTCATGGCCACCATCCGCGGTGAATTCGCTCGACGCTCTTGATAGGCTGGTCCTCAGCAACCGCGGTGCCCTCTACGAAGGCGATATCTTCTCCATCCTGAAGCGCTCTCTCTTTGTCATACGATCATTCGAATTTGCCCTGGCCGATGGAGCGATAGACTGTTCAGGCGGGTGCTCTCCAGATACCAGCTTCGCAGACCGGTTTTGGGACGTAGATCAAGAATTGCTCCTGAACCCGACATCGAAAAAGCTTGTACTCTTTGACGTCAAGAGCAAGGTCTCCCAGTCTGCCGGCGATCAGATCTACAGCACCACGGTCGGTCAGCGACACCACGTCGCCTTCTACATCGGAATCTGTGCTGCCGATCTCTCCTTTGTCGAGCTGTTCCCTAACTACCACCAAAAGCACTCAGCTGCCGTTACCGCAGATGCACTCGATACAGATAGTCGTCATGTTGGTGTGAATAGCTCGAGGGTCTCCAAGCTGCCGCCTTCGACCTATATCCTTGATCCATGCAACGCGCCTTACCGCATGCCAATCAGATATCTTGTAGAGGCTATTGAACGCGTACGTCGCTGCGTACAAAGCGGAGAAATATATGTGAACCCCTGGACGAAAGTCTCTTTTCCGGAGTGGAAGCCTCTCACTACGGGGTTAACTGAGATGTTGAAGCCGTCAGAGAGCTCGGAACACTTCACAGCGTACAATGCGACTCTAGAGATCTACAGATTCTTCAAGGGCCAGTCGATGAAGCTAGATTTTGTTGGACTCCAACCGCGCTTGGCAGACTTTAAGCTCCTAGCTGCCCGACTCCCTAATCTAGCAGGGCATCACAGCCACAACCACAGCCAGATCTTTGTCCAGCACAAACTCGATGCGCGAGACCGGGCCTTGGATTCTAAACTCACAAAGGTTGCTATCGCTCGTGGGCAGGGTGATGACTGTCGCTACTACTTTTCGGATATTGACCGATTCGACTTCCTCTTCTACCAGTTCAGCTTTTCTAATCGCCCTTATCCGCAGCCGATTGTTGAGTTCTTCTTTATCCCCGAGAGAGAGATTCCAAATGTCTTCTACGAGACAAATGCGATCGAGGAAAGCTTCGAGTATCCTCACTTTGCTAAGTACCGAACACGAATGGATAAGAATGGGAAATGGATACGGCACATCCTACAAATCATTCAGGACAACCCACGACCACGACAGACAGTACCTCGCCCGTCGCGACTGACCGCTTTATCTAAAATCCCTGATGCCGTACCGTCAGAGCCAGAATTGAGAATAATACGATCTCCGGCGGCCCCGGGACCGACAGACCAGAAAACCCAAAGTGGGCGAGCGCTCTACAAAGACAGTATGACACGCGGTCACCGCCAATTCTATTTCAACATCATGATGGAATGCGCTAAAAGGTACGTACCATCGGCCAGTCTTCACATACGAGCTGCTCTAGCTGACCTAAGCCTTTAGAGGATCTGGCCTTCTGTCACCTCTTGCAACGGATCATCCAATGGGCGACTACGTATTCTCTCGTTATCGGTGGCGAGAACAAGAGCAATCAGACTTTCTCAATTCAACACGGCCCGTGTCATCACCGCCTAAGACCCTTGACCATCTGCCCAACGTCACTCCTGTTGTTCCAATTTACTACTATGCCAGAGATCGTGAGTGTGGCTCTGCCGGTCCCAACCTCACCGCCGCACAATTTCGACGTCTGAACTCCTGTTCCAACAATCGACTTATCATATGGAACCTTTGGGGTCCCGACGAAATTAGTAGACCTCTTCCTCTCTTTGCCATTCCATCAGAAGATCTGTCCAACACGCGCTCAGCGAGGGCTGTTTGCGAAAGAGCTTGCAGAAAGGAAGACTGAGGATTTCTCTGCTCGCACCCCTCACATTTCTAACCTGCTTACCACTGGCCTATCTGCGGCAGAGTACAGTGTGGGCAATAGCGGCCCTCTCGTCTACGAAGGTCATAGCTGGGGTAAGGTCTGGGAATTGCTCGACAAGTCCACGCAGCGTACACATCTAGAGCACCCGAGGGGTCACATGCGTAACCCGGCCACTCTGAGGTGCCCATTATGGAAGTTGCATGAGCGCCTCGCCCAGGATGACGCGCAGAGGGCCCAGGCTGTCATACAGAGCGGCCAGAAGAACGTTTAGAAGCTCAAATTCAGACTAGATATAGGCCCAAATGACGTGCGATCTGTACCATCACCTTAACTGGCACATTCTGACCTGCGAGAGGAGTGCGCTCTTGCCCACATTAGAATCTCCAAGCAAGGGCAACTTGTGTACTTCCATCACGTATTCGGGGAAGAGGAAGTGGTGAAATTAGGCAGCAGCGTAGGGTGCTTGGAAACGTGTCAGAGGGTATCTGGGTGAGGCTGCCAAAGAAGTTAATTCGCAAATGCAAGGCAAAGAGCGGGGAGGCAGAAGAGAAGAACGGCGGTCAGATGGAATGCTGGAACGGCTGGGTCTTTAAATGGAATACCTGAAGACGGCGGCCGCTCATGGTGCAGCCTCTCTACTGTTGAGACACAACCATTCCATTACTGAAGCCCCGAAGCAACTAGCTTTGGTCGTCTCCCTACCCTTTGAAATGTGCCCTTTTCCGATCGATAACGTTAGGATCGCCTTTGTGCTTCTCGGTCAGACGCTGCCGATTAGAGAACGGCTAGGAGACCAATCTAGTGGGGTAAGTTTTCGCTCGCGAACCCCACTGCAATTCCCAAGCCCCATTTCGTCCCGCAAAATAGCAATTTGCTATACTCGGGTCTGCAGAAATATCGTCGACCTCTCATCAATGTTACTTTCAAATACATGTTTATTTGGAATACCGGACGATCTCTAGGAATCCTAACACTTCAGATAGTCTTCAGTGTGCTTTGCCTTTTTCCGAAAATAGCCAGTGAAGCCAAGCGAGAGATCTTCTTAAATGTTTGAGCCCACTTTTCTCTATATCTACTCTAATGGCTAACGGGATACAGGCGGAACTCTTAGTAGTCTGCGTTGTGCCCACAATGGCTTCCAAATCAAGCGTCATGGAACTCTGGAAGTGCGTCAAACCACAAAGCTCACAAACCCGGCTCGCCGATCAGATGCCACAAAACCAACCCGCCAATGCAAGTTCACAAACCCAAACCGTCAGTAGAAGCAGACTTGAACCCGCGAATATCACTACAGACAGCACAATTTCTGGGGGCGTCCATGCCAATCCTCAAGCTATGAAGTATGGTACGAATTGCGACAATGAGCAGGGAAGAAGCCTTGACTTATCCGGGGGTTCAAGTACCAGTCTCAAAGGACCTTCGTCCTCAGTTGAATTAGGATGGAAAGAACGGCCATGATGGAGTGAAGATGTCACGGCCGCTTAGATGGCTAAGCCCGATCCGAACGGCCTTGAAACCTCTCAACGTATTCATAGTAGATAGGAATGGTCTTCCAAGCTTTGCCATGGAAGAGAACCCTGCTAGAAGTTGTTGGTAGAACCCCGTTCTTTGTCCTTTTCACGGCGTATTGTCTTCAGCGCCGCGTTGGAGGCAAAGAGCCTTTGCCTCTCCGGGATAGCCCTCATTTCCAAGCCCACCGTAGTCCGTAACGAGATCTTGAGGAAGCACATCCACCCAGTGTGGGCCTTGGGAGACACTAATGCGGGTAAGGCCTCTCGCTTGTTTGGATTATCCACAGGTGTGCATCGGACGACCTTTCCGGAGGCTGGTTCGGCTCTTTTTGAGTGTCAGAATAACATGGGCTGCGGGCCCAATCTCGGCCATACAAGATGATCTCTAGTAAGCGGACTGGTATTTAAAGCTGCACCTTTTGTTGGTCCCGATTTCTTGTCCGAATATATCTCAGCTTCCTGCCTCTCCATATTAAGCTGGCCATAAACCAAATATGACGAGCTCACAATGGTCTACACCAATGCTAAGACACACAGCACAGTCCACCTATGAGCCAGAACCATGGACCTGTTCTGAGTTGGCTGCCGGGTCCAATCTTCGTGTGGAAGGTATATCAGAACTGAGTGGCATGATCGTAGTGAGTTCCGCCAGGCTAGCCTTGTTGGCTTCGCTGAATACCCGATAGAAACTCTCTACACAAGGAAAGCAGCGGTTTATCCAATTGCTAACCCTGCTGCTCCTCGACCGCTGGACAAAGGATGACCGCAACTCTGAGCTGGTGCAACGGCTCCTGATGAGAAACACGGATGACAGAATCCGAGATCTTTGGCCTCTGTTTATCGAGTGTCGGAATCCTCGTGACAAAATGCTCTATTGGTTCTTTCCTCTATTCGCCGCTTGGATACTGTGGGCAGTTCTAGGGAGTGAAGTACCCCTCACTCTATTTGACAAACTCCGGCCACGAGGTAAAGTTCCAACCCTCAGACAGTTGTTGAATTGTTTGCCGGAGGCAGTTGGGTCAACCGCCACCGCCGAAAGGCCACCGCTATATTATGCGAACAGCGAAATTGCCGAGACCTTAGAGAGAACAACTCTATTCCCGCGTGAGATGTTCGGTATCGTTGATTTCAGAACTGAGTTGGGAAGATTTTTTGGTGGGATGCCAGGAGGATTACCAAAGTGGTTTACGGTAAATCCCATTGCCCAACTCGAAAAGTATTTGACTAATGTTACAATCTAGGCTGTGCCATTATGCATTGCCTTCGGCTTCCCTATGAACATTTTACCAGGCTTGACTAGCCTCTTGTAAGTTGTACGCTATAGCCCGCAATCCATTCTAGTCATCTGACTCGTCTCAGTGCTCTATACAAACGCAACATACCATATCTGTCACATCGATCTAATACGTTGGAGCTCATTCTCATAATCGGCTATCTTCACTACGAAGATGACACACGCCCTGCCGTTGATGAATGGGCTAGGTCTCAGGAATTCGAGGCGTACCTCTTTGATGTCGAACACAGACTGACGGAAAAGTTACGAGCTGCGGAATACATAATGCTTCGTGCTGTGAAAGAGTCAGTGAACATCCCTATTAGGGATATTCCGCCTATCACACTGCATGGCAATGATGAGAATGAGATTAGCTTCTTGAAAGGTGAATTCGGGGGTGTCTTTCCGTGGGAGGTTGAGGACAGAGACGAAAGCATGGCTGGGCTGCACTTGGTATGGCATCCTGAAAGGCAAGCTAGTTCTATGCTGATATGACCAGAATCTTCCATCGCAGATGTTGAGCGGATTCAACTCCGACCAGGTTAGACGGGATAATATTTTCCTCAGCCATGTTCTGAATTCCATGACTGAATGGCGAGACGCCTCAGTATCACGAAAAGGAGCTATCTGTTTCGACCACACTGTCATTTACGCTGCACCCTCTCAGCACCAGATGCTTCGAGTCCTGCGTGTCGACGACATGTCTCCAGATATCATTTTCTGCGACGATGAGCTTCTGATATTCTTCGCAGAGACAAACAACCTCTTCCCCCTACAAAACATTCCACGCAGCTTGCACGACGTGGCAACAGGTCTCCAAAAGTGCTTCCTGGCCAGTCCGCTTAAACAAGCGCTTTGTGAGAAGATATTAGATGCACAGAAAGAAATCTGCTACCATCTCCGAAAGGAAATTGAATACTTTCAGGACAAGGAGACGCAACTCCTTCAAGACTGGCCTTTAGAGGGTCCTGGTGCATTTGCCCGTAAATTCATAAGCCTTGTCCTACCACTCTTGCAGACGTACCCTGCGGAAGTCTGCGCTGACGCGATAGGCATCGTCAGTATCGACAACCCGAAGTATCAATCTTCCCACCATATCGTCTCCATTCTCCCACACTGCGTCATGTTCGATTTTCGAGAATCTATAAATACGGCCTCACCACTTTTCATCAAGTGGGAGAAGCTTGGATCTCTCCCTCAGCTCGGCATCTCCTTTATGCTCATGAAGCCGCAGGAAGTCCCGTTACCTGAGCGTTTCGGGTCTATAGCCCATGCTTGCGCCGAAGGGCCCATCACACAAGAATTGCATCTTGGAAAGACGGAGAGCATGCTGGATAGTATAGGCAGCTCAGAGACAGTCACCGACAAGGAGGCCGCGGATTACGCCGAGTCAGAGCAAGGACAAGGAGAGCAAGGACAAGGAGAGCAAGGATGGGTCATAATCACAACTTGAGAGATATCTACAGCAATGCGGTGAACTTGGTTGAAGAGCGTTGAACATGGAGTTACCAGCGGCTAAGTCCGCCTCAAGGTGTACCCCGGGAAACCACCTGGGTTTTAGCCTTCAGTTCCTTACTTTCCAGCTGCACTTGGCCTGGCGCGTTGCAAATCCAACTTCTGTACCGATATTTTGCTTCGTTGAACGCGAAAATTGTTATTTCCTTCAGCAACACCAAATCCTAAATCTTATCAACAGTAGATTGAAGACAGTTGTCAGATAGTCCGACTTTATACGTCTGTGTGTGTCCCCCCGTGAGTGCCCATGAAAAGGTTTTGCGAGGACCTAGCGCGTCAGAATACCTCTGTATTTTCACTGCCCTCGCCACCTTCTTGCAACCTCGCTACCACCGCTTGACCCTCTTGTTCGATCTGCCTCCAGGTCTCTCGACATTACAGACAGACGAGAACGAGCTTTGCGCGTGCCGGAGCGTAAGGAATTCTTTCAATGGATTGTCGTCAAACAGGGCTTCACGCCATTCATCCGCACAATATTGAAGGTGCGTCAGCTGAGCAGCAAACTACGCGGGGACCTGAAGAGAAGGTCACGTCAGCGCCATGAACCAGCTTCCATCACTCGATGAGCATCACTTACAGGCTTGCATACTCGCTTCCTGCGTACGGCACTCCTGACAACCGTGATCGATGATACGGGTCATTCCCTTCTCTCGGTCGGCATTGGGTCTTCATAATTCGGATCGCATGTGAGGGCCCTCATGCTCTTAGCGTCGTTCACTCGAGTACAGCAAGAAGAAGAGGAGGCTTATGGATATTGTTGGTACAACTGAGCACATCGCACGCAGCAGCTTTGGGGAGTGGTGATGTTTGCTGGGTTGAAGATTCTTGGACAATGGCTGAAACTTCTTCACGATTTACGCGAGCAACGCACGCACAGTTTGGCCCTTCCACAGGCATCCACACTCCCTCCTCAGTCACAGCCCGCAGTGACGCAGATCGCACAACAGTTACAAGCCCGCCCCGATAAGCTACCGCCTGCCGGTGACAATATTAGCTCCTCCTCTTTTATCCTCTGACGATGAAAGGTGATGTACCCCGTCACGGACATTCCGATTTCCCAACGCAACCGAGAGACACTCCGACGAGCCACGAGATCGACGGAAGTGAGATGCTTAAGACTCCCAGTTACAGCATGCCAGTGTCGAAGACCCACCATCAGCAGAAAGGCGCCAATTGGCTGCTCACATCAACCGCTCTGGTCACGTGGCAAAACCAGCGTGACCGCCGGGTTGCGAGCTGGGGCTTTGAAGCCGCACATGCCCGCACCTGTATCTTGGTCTCCCAGGAGTGGAAATATCTACAGCCCGAATCCGTGGTACACTGATTTCATCGCGAAACCTTTCCGAGTCAGAAGAGACATGTAATCGTTTGGTAAATATATTCTCCCGCACCGATCTGGCCTGCGTCAGCTGACCTCGTACTAGAAATTTACGCTCGCCGATGTGACGACGTCTTGGGCGCGCGCTGCGGCCTGGTTCGCGGTCTAGCCGCGTCGAGTAGTCGACCTCGACGTCTTTCTCACCTCAGCGTCAGGCCTTACCCGGAAATGCATGGCTCACACCTCTGCCATCATGCCCTCTGCATTTTGCCCAAGCACGTCGAGTACGAGTCGAAGAACGACAACTATTCATGAGTCAAGTGCAGCACGTTTGCTCATGAATACGGCCTGCTCTTGCCGGAATATTGTAATGAGTCGAATCACGAACCCCGGTGCCTTTTGCATGTAAGAACCTACTCTTTTCCCGCCAAATGACAGGCGCTGACTTCACCCTAGCATGCTGCGCTGACGATGGTTGAGGCGATGTACATCCAGTTTGCCATTCTCCGCAAAGCAATGAAGCTTCCCGCTGCTGCGGCTCCGCCGAGATCAGCGGACCACCCTTCGAGTTATAGAACATTTGAATACGAGCTGCCACTCCAGTTCACTGCTGCACCATCTACGACTGTCGTGCTCCATGACTGCGATCTGACTACGCCGCCTGCTGCTTCCGAGAGTCCCGAGAAGATGCCCTTCCACTGCTCCTTCTGTCACGGTTACAAGTCTTGGACCAAGATTCAAAGCTTCTGGTCGCATATCAAGAACGAGCATAACCATGTCCTTCGCTGTCGACGTCTTGACGAGGTCAAGAAGGCGCTGTGAAATCGAGTATCGCAATGGATCTTGGAAATCGAGAGGGAATTAGACGCGATCAAGACCATGTAATCTTCTCGTCATTTGTTGGGTCTCTTTGAAGTATATCTTAGTTGACCAAATTCGCTACAACAACCTCGTCGATTTTTTCCTACATCGCCCGTGACTTTCGATATCGGCACTGCACCGTACAACAGCGCTTGGTGATCAGGATCTCTCATTGCTACCAGTAAAAGCGACGCAACGCTCACGACAACCTTAACAACGACCTCTTTAAGCGTCATGGTCTCGAAATGCTCAACAAACCCCGTGAACGCTCAATCTCCATTATCGTCGGGTACTACAGAATCGAGATGTGACCCAACATTGATCTCATCGAAATCGTCAGACTGTCATATTGTACACCGACTTGTTCATCGTCTTCTCATCTCTGCATTGTTTTCATTCTCCACATAGCCTTTTCTGTTGATCCGCTTCTCTTGAGTCTTTACGTTGACAACGTTGTTCCCATGAATTTGTGTGGGGGGGGGGTCCTCTTCATCTGCGAAGACTTGTCGAAATCGTTCCCGCCTACGCGGTGACTCCGTCAGTCATGAACGGGGTCCTCACTTGATGCTAGCCATACTTGACTTACACTACTTCAGAATCGTCTTCTCCCATTCTCTCGGCCAGCTTCTCAAAATCAAGAGTACCGTTGACACTCTTCCATGCATTCGTCAAGATCCTGAGCTCCGCCTCGGTCTTCTTCCTGTCCTTCTCCTCTTTCGCGGCGGCACGCTCTGCAACCGTTTTCTTTCGGGTCGCTTTCGCATCCTTTCTCTTGTCTGCACCCATTGCATCCGCTTGCTCCTTGAGAGGCATAGGTTTAACTGTCGTGTTCGATAGGACAATGGCGTTAGAATGCTGTTACGTCGCCAACACCTTACAAATGAGACCGGGCCCTTCGACCGTGGCGGAACTGTTGCTGGAGCTTAACGCACCAAAGTCACTGCGACGCAGCATATAGCCGTCAGATACAGCTCAGCGGATGATTTAGGCTCTTGGTCTCATTGCGCTGACCGAGACTTCTACAGCCCCTCGCGCTTCCGCTTTCGCTGCCCAGGACCCTCTGAACTCTGGAAAGGAGCGGACACGGATTCGCCCTCTACCTGGTCCTCCGCCTGCTCTTCGGTCCTCAATATGCTGTTCTCCCTCTCCCTCATGACGACATCCTCATCCGATCTGTCTCCCGTCTGCTGTCCTTGCGGTGCTTCTCCGTCATCATTAGCCGACTTCTCAAATTCGACAATATGTTGATGGACTCCTGTACGTAATGGCAGGTGGTCCATTGCGATTGTTGTGCTACGCTATATATCCACCGTCAGATCTCCTCTACCAGTGGTCATTATCAAGTCTCTCACCTACGTATCGCCGTCTGATGGATGGAGCTTATCATCAATTGTCTCTGCTATCGTCATCGCAAGATTGACGGGAAGCTAGTTTTAGTTGGAGGATGTGGAGGCCAAGAGTGTCTTGGTGAAGAGCCTGTCTACTATTTGTAGAGCTGCAAACCTACACACGTGCGAACCATCGCACCGTCGAGAAGCCGCCCGAGCCTGCTTTAACACTACCGCTGACCTGGCGAGGCTAGGCCAATCTTTGCCTACATAACTATTGTCTTCCACCCAATTCGGAGGTTCGCCCAAAGAATCTATGAGTGGTCGCATGCCTCAATGCCTCAGAAGCTTTCCGCGGAGATGGGTGCTGTTTGTAGATCCCGCTCATGGTTTCGCGTACCATCCTCAAGATTATGTTTTTCTGGTGGTAGGGCTTGAGATAGGAAGCCCTTCACTTTCTTGATCAAGAGCAGTTTGAGCAGCTTTTCCATTTCAGTGACGGTTGTATCTGCTGCATCCAAATCACGCTTTATGTCCTTCAGAGTCTCAGAATCAGGTCGAATTTCAAGGACGGCGTTGGTTTGCGATGTTAAGTTGGCGATCGTCATGTCTTTCGATTTCAATTTACTTTGGAGATTCGTTATCGTCTCCTCGCTCAAGTCCAGTTTGCTTTTCAGATCTTCGACTTCCTCCTCGTGCTGAACTTTAAGCTTGGCGCCGACTTGCCTGCTCTCTTCTTGGTACTGAGCTTTGAGTGCCTTGGTTGACTCATCATACTCCTGTCTTTCTCTCTCCCGGTCTTCTTTGGCTTGATTGAGTCGTAACCAAAGGTAGTCTTGCAACTCAAGCTGTCGATCGTACTTTTGGTTTAATTTGATCTGCTCCTGCTCGGCGGCCTCTACACGGGCTTTTTCAGTGGCGTACTCTTCCGTTTTAGTCCGTGATTCGCTTTCTAAATCCCGTATTTTCTTGCATTGTTCTGCCCCCACGACAATGAACTCTTTCAACTCTGCTTCCAAGATCTTTATGATACCGGCAGACTTTGCTGACTCTTCCTCGGCTTCTTTGAGATATTTTTCTGTCCTTCGAAGTCTCATTATCTTATCTTCGAGCTCATGTTGCAGCTTCTCGTCTAAGGACTTTCGCAACAGTTCACACTCATCACGGTCTTCCCGCAGACCGACTTGTTGGCTCAACAGGCAGTCCTCCATACTAATCCGGTCCCATGAGAGCTCTTTTGATTCCTTTGTGGATTCGCCGAAGAGCCATTCTTCGTCGGTCGCCTCAACCGGCTCATGCCCAAGCACTTCTCCAGACTCCGGTGCCGCGAGGCCCTGGAGTGAGATGACGACGTCTCGCTTTGAATACTCTAGTCCTGCCGTTGCTGCTGTCGCGCAACCTGGACCATTCTGGACGTCGCCACCAATGCCCTGATAAGTTAGGCCATTGGGAGACAACTCGGCAGCACCCTTGTCGAACATAGCCAGCGGTATCAAACCACTTTTCCAAAAGCTGGTGAAGAAATACTTGAAGATCTTTGATTGTACTTCGGACATGGCATCGTAATTCGCCAGGTACTGAAAAAGAAGTTGAGGGTGGTCAATAACGACTTCAACTTGGTGATGTGGGAACGCTTCGCGGAAGCTTGTATGGGGGCTTCTGGAGTTGACTACAATCAGCAAGCTTCTTGCGTTAAAAAGTAATGACACGGCCAAAGAGTTGGCAAAGTTGCGTCTCGTCCAGTACTACAGTGGATGCCTACCGAAAAAAACGCCTGTACCATATGTCTTGTATGATCTTGATGGAGGAAAGTGAGGAAATCAGCAGCCGCTGGAAAAACCATCGCCACTCCTGACGTGTTATCAAACCACGGTAGTCGTCCTCCTTTTTCAAAATCCCCACCAAGCTTTCTCCGATCCACCACAATCCCGTGCCTTCAAGCCAATACACCGTCAAATGAAAAATGATGCAGGCGGTCCCCCATAGTAACGCCATTCTTGATCGATTCAAAGTCTGCCAGAGATGTTTAGCACTTTGGGACAGCGTGGGGCGCGTAAATGACACCTACCTCCATTAGATCCAGAAGGCCACCTATTACTGCTGTAGAAGCAGATGATGGTTTGAAACGTATATCGCTTTCGTATAGACGGGCGATATTTCTGACCGAGCGGCCAGAGTATGCCGAACCCTTCAAGCGAGATGTGGTAAAGAACTTCTGAAGTCAGGCGTATCAGACTCTGTTGTTGATACCCAGTCGATGTATTTCTTCCGTTGCTGTCACAGCAGGAGATGAGAAGGGGTCGTCAGAGATATTCTAGTGCTTCGTATGATTCGTCCTCGCATGATTTGGAAGGTGCTGGATCTCTTCCATTCATCGTACCCGTTTTTTCAGGTTTGCTACGAGCTCCGTGTGACATAATCACGTGATGCTGCCGGTTGTAAGAGATCCCAGCCCTAAGGAACGTGACAATCGTCGTAAAGCGAAAAGATGGAGAATAGCAGATTTCTCCGGCAGCAATACTCGTGCCGTTCACCGAATGACGCTAGCTTCTGTCCTACCCACTAGTCAGTATCTGGTAATCCACGATTGGATTGGTCAAATAGGGCGCCATTTTGACTTTCGCCAAGTCCTCGGCCTCGGAGGGGCTTGGTACAACCCCTAATATGGGCTTGTTCTTCGACAACTTCGGCCTCCTTTCCACGGCGAGTCATCCAATGGAATGTGGACCCTTTCCAGAGTATGTGGCGACAGACTCTTGTGTAATCTGTGGAGACTCTTTCCCAACAGCACCTATTGACCCGAAAGATGTCTCGCAGTGGCCTATGTACTTGTTCCAAGCCGGTAAGTATCCTTCCCCATCGGTATGAGCTCAAGTGTCTGACAAATGGTGACGGAACAGTGCTTGACCTCCAAACTGCCCGAGTCCCGCATATCACCAAGACTGCGGTGGTTCCTCGCCTTTGTGCCGAAGTTGACGTCTGCGCCGAGCAAGCCCCAAATTCAGAAGACCATCTCACCTGGGTGACACTCCACCGCGACGGGGAAGCCCTTGGACAAAAGGCGTACTGTTTTCACACGTACTGTTGGCACTACTTGCAGAGAAGTCTTGGATCCGAGAAAAATGTCGATTCGCAGACGATATTAAGGTTAGCACAGTCAACGACTCAGACCTACACGGCTCGTCTCAACTTACCCACCGAAACTGCCGTGCTCGAGGCTGGGAATGCGAGGTGGTGAGTGTCGAATTTCCTTCACGACAGTGGACATGGACACTGACAATTGCTTCACAGGTGCCGGATGCTTTCGAAGATCCCCTGGCTCTCTTACAGCAACGTGCTGACACTTTTTATGCCCTCAAAACAGTGTCGAATCCCCTTCCGGCATACCTCGCTCTGAAACAAGCTCAGACCGACTTCTCGAAAGACTGCAATGTTGATGGGCATAGAGGTGGATTTACTACGAGGCGACAAGAACAGTAATATGACAATGCACTTCATTCAGCTTGTGTGGTGGAGCTAAGACTGTCTTTTGGCATCTACTAGAGATAGCAACGCACACATAGACAACAAGCAAGCTCATCGGCAACATGTCTCTGGGGCTTCGCCCTTCTCTCGCTGCCATTGTCTTCCCTATCACATAACCAGCCTTTTGGCATACCTATTACTCCACAAATGGTGCCTACTCTCGGAAGTTAAGCGGGGGCAAAGCAACGACGAGAAAGGGGGAGTCCCAGAGACCCTGACAGCAACCAGACAGTCAGGGCATTTGAGGAAAGACCGGAAGTGGATATCATCAGTCAGTCTACACCGAACTACTATCAGCCAGCGACACCGAACCTGCTAGCCAGTCAGCCAGTATCGAACCTACCAGCCTATCAGCCTGTACCGAATCTGCTAGCCAGCCAGCATTGAACCTGCTAGCCAGCAAGCCAGCCTGCGTCAAGGAGGATAAAGAATCTGTCAGTCAACCAATTAGTCAGCGACACCGAGTCAGCTAGCCAGCCTGTAAAGAACCTACCCGCCAGCCGGTCTGTATCGAACCAGTCAGCCAGCCAGCCAGCATCGAACGAGCCATATACCGAATCTTCTAGCCAGCCAACAAGTCTATATCGAGTCAGCAAGCCAGTCTGTTAGCCAGCCAGCCTGTATCGAACCTGCCAGCCAGCCTGCATCGAACCTGCGAGCCAGCCAGCCGATACCGAAACCTGTCAGTCAGCCAGCCAGTCTACACAGAATCAGTTGCCAGCTTCTACCTACCTACCAGCCAACCGGTCTGCGTCGAACCTGTCAGCCAGCGACATTGAGCCAACTAGCCTGCCTGCATCGAACCGGCCAGTCAACCAACCTGCAAAAAATCTGCCAGCTAGCCAGCCACCAGATCTCAGATTAAGCACCGGAAAAACAACCACAGAAGAATCTACCGGTGTTCATAAAAGAGATAGGACGGGATAAAGAGCCTAGAGACGGATGAAACAGGACGTCAGGCTATTTTAAGAACATAGCGACAGACACGACGACGAACAGAGCGATTGACATAGCGACAGGCACGACGACGAGCGCGGCGATAGACGCGGCGATAGGCACGGAAAGAGGCATAGCAACAGACAGCGCAACGGGCTATATGAGCTAGACGGGCACGCAACAGCCGGCGCAACGGGCTATAGAAGCTAGACGAGCACACAACGCAGGAGCCAACGCAGTAAGAGAGAACGCGCCGGGTAATCCGCCGGATATCAGTGCCGGGCTACGTCAAGAGGAATGCGCCGGGCAACACACACAGGCGACTCACGCCGGCAACGCACGCCGGCAACGTACGCGGGGCGTATAGATATGTTCAAGGAACGAGCATTACACGGGAAGAGGTTAAGCTGTTAAAAGGGGCTTAGAAAATGTGTGGACGTCATAGGCAAGATGCAGAAGGCAAGCCCGATCGAATCCGAAGGCGGTGAGAAAGATCAGGTACAGTGATGGAGCGGGTTGATGCCCTGAACCGCGGCAGAACTGTAATGGGGTCTCTTCCGGATGACAGCGTCATCCTCTCCATAACTCACAGCTACGTCACGTACAAATATTCCGGTGCGAGAATTGTCCCAGTATTCCGATTTGCCAAAGGATCAACGTAGCTAGCATACCAATCATCTGCCAATGCTTGCAAAAACACTACAAATCATGAAATCTATCACCTTCCTGACCACGCTGCCATCTCTCTGAATGAGGTCCACCTCTCCCGCCGTCAGCATCCATCCTAGCCGTGGCATCTGTCCCTAATCTTCGATGAGGTTGGTGATTCGCTGAAGTAAATCAATTGTAGGAATATCGGGAGTAGCAACTGATGCACCATCGGGAGCAGCACTGAGAGTGAGGGTCCTTATTGGCGTAGCATCCGGAATGATATCCCAGTTCCGGTCGTGACGTTGACGGCGAGGAGTGAAGATGTGCACGAGACGCAGGACGATACAGACGATGAAGCGAGCGGTTCGCCAAAGCAACCAGAAGACATTGAAGATACTACGCACAACCACGTACATAAGTGCGAGTACCACGGCGTATATGGCAAATACGATCATCTGTGCGGTAGGTGGATCAAACATAATCTCGATCGCCTGACTTGCCGAGCCTAGTTGAGAGGAAAGCCAAGAAACAACCTCCTCGCCCGCCCTGAGTATCTGGTGAGTCACTGAGACCCCGGTCATGGCACACTTCGAGTAAGGAAGTGACGAGATAGTCTTGATCGTAGTTGTACCGAATCGAAATCCCCCCCGAAAGACTTGGGCGACAAATGTAGTGACAGTGGAGAAGTAGTAGTTGAAAGGGGTTTCTCGTAAGGCCTGCACCGCTGTATCGGTACTGTCAATGACATACTCGATGGCCCTTAGTATGCTGGTTTTCATGACCGTAATAGTGGCAGCGTTCATGACAGCCTCCGGGTCGCTGGGAAAGCTGAAAAATGATGCTAACAGTGACAGGAGCAGCAGCAGAAGCACCGCATACCAACAAGCGAGGCGAGCAGACATATTAGAGGGGATGAATGGTGTAGAGAGTCTGGGTTTGATGAAGACGCAAAGTCTGATAGTGAAAGCTTGTGAGGGGGAACGGCTTCAGAAAATACTGTGTCTAGTGGCGAAGATGGCTAGGAAGGAAGGGCTTAGGAAAGGTCTTAAGAGCAAGAAATAGGCTTTTTAGCCTTTAAAAGAGCGTAACCTGGAATTGTCTCTCCATCCCGCTGGCTGCAGGAGACTGAGATATGAAAACAAAACATGTCTTTGACAGAGCCGATAAAGAGAAATCAGCAGACTCCACGCAACGAATATCTAGGCCTGACAGACTGGCAGAGAAGTCTGCGGGAAAGCGACCCTGAACAAAGAAGGAAAAATCATTCAACATGGATGCAGTCAGGACCGAGAGACAAGATAGGTCTCAGAGGCCAGCCATTTTTTGCTTTCCCAAAAACCCCTGCCTCCCCAATGCGGTCGGTGCCCAAAGAGCGGGACGGACTCTGGGCATCAAGTAGTCCATGTCAAGTAGCCTAGCACGCCTCTGCCCGTCTTAACCACCAACTTTGTTTTCAGGCCGGGTATGAGCAATCACTCGTGGAAGAAACGGCTGTGATTCTCTGTCACCTTTGACAAGTCCCAGTAAGAGACATGTTTGCCCACATATTGTAGGACAAGATGAAACAGATCCGCATCAACGTCACGCTGCTCCACGCTGCTCCACCTTGCTGCTCCACCCTGCGCCGTCCCGCTGCGGCTGCTGCTGCTGCTGTTGTGGCTGCGGCTACTGTTGTTCTTCTCCAGCAAAGTCGCCTGTTCTATACTTCGCTTGACGATTTGGTTGCCACAGAGCTCTGGTAGAGCCAGTGCTAGCAGCCACAAATCTCTTTGGTCCTGAAGGCTGATCGTCTGTCCCTGAGAAATTCTGCTAATGTGTTGTTGTCGGACCACGTCGTAGCGACATTGCGAGGCAGTCTGATTGTTGAAGTTTATCATCTTCAAAGCTGCGATCTTGAAATGTTGAGCGCGAAAAGGCGAAGGTATTAGCAACATAGAGACTTTTAAGCAAGTAGGCAGCAAGGCAGACAGATTTCCTAGAACGTTCCATTTACTTCTGCGATCGCAGGTCTCGATACGTCAGGTGCCACACAGAACCCTGACGAGGCCTATTGAATTAGGAGTGATGATTTAATGCATCAGGAACAGTGCCACTAATATTACAAGAGGTGCCGTGGAGTAGATTGTCTGAGAGCCAGCCTTTACACTCATCTGCGGCGTACAGACCTGTCCTATCCCGAGCATCTTACGTAGGGCGCATGTTCAGACACACTGGGCTTTTCTTCGAGATGAGACTACTCGACGACTCGAAAGTTCCTACAAAGAGAAGGGAAAGAATGGGCCGTTTTCTTGTTCATGATTTGAGACAATGTTGCGACACTGAGAAGTGTCTGGTCTCTTCCTGGACGCTTTACTCGAAGCATATGGTGCTCGGCTATGGACTCAGTATGGATGTCTACTACTCTTGTACACGACATCCTCGCATAATCAGCCTTCAGTACTCTGATACTACGCCCTTCTAATCACTAGTCCGCTGGTCCTGGGAGCCAGCTGAGGCGGAATGCAAGCCCAATTACAACAAACTCTCTCCCGCTCGGATGTCTTTTGTTCTCTCGACCCTCTTTCTGCCGATGCGACAGCGGCGCTGGGCCTACGGGCTAATAGAGGTCTGCTAGGAGATGCACCAGTATCCAAAGATCCAAATGCAGCCGCGGTAAAAGGCGGTCGGAAAGGCCAGTACATGATCAAACTGGACTACGCCTTACTGTTCGGTCGACGTTGTCTGTCCTTTGGCTCATCACGCTCCAATGAATTCCAGTTCCCACAAGCAGATGACATCGGCGAACATCACTTCATCATCCATTTTGAGATGCAGACCGCTGTATTACTCCTGACCGATACGTCCTTAAAGGGCACTTGGATCTCTGATAGCTCGACCCAAAAATTCAGGCTACTTCGTCGCGCCACATACCCTGTGTTGCAAACGACCGAGATACGGTTCGGCCAAGGGCACCGCTATTGCTTCCGCATTGTAGTGGCCGAGTATATGCGGGACTTGCTAGCATTCTCGAAGCTCTTTGGAAACTATGCTCGAAGTATCAGCAAGCCGGCTCCCACGTTTCTCAAAGGCGCAGGCTCAATGCTAAAATCGATAGTGACCCTGAACGACCGGTTTGTCTGTCTACATCGCGTAGGCCGAGGAGAGTTTGAGACTATTCATACATGCCTCCGGCTAGCTGACGGCATGCTCTTTGCTGCTAAGAAGCTTTATCACCATACGTCTGAGGAAGATCGAGCCACATGGATCGTAGGTCGCCAATACGCGCAGGCTGAAGTACGGCTGCTGAGCCGCATCAGACATGTAAGTACTGGCATTAGCCTCTCTTGCGGCGGAATAAAAGCTGATCGAATGTATAGCCAAACATTGTCCGCTTCGTGGACCAAATCAGCACCTCTCTTACTACCATTTTAGTCATGGAGTTTCTGCCGATCGGTAGCCTCGCAGAGATGCTTGATGAGTTACAACCCAGCAAGATGGAGGCTCATTTAAGTCAGAGGCTACTCCGGCAGTGTCTGCACGCGATTCAGTATCTACATGATCAAAGCATTGTCCACGGTAATGTAAACCCTGCCAGTGTGCTCGTACATTCCAGGCAACCATTACGTGTCAAGCTCTGCAACTTCAGTTACGCGGCACATGCCATTTCATTATCCTCACCTCAACACGACTCAAGAGCGTCAGGTTGTATGACTACAACGATCAACCAGCGTAAGCAGCTCTTTGGTGCCGATATCTGGGCTTTAGGCGTTCTTATGCTGAACGTTCTTCAATGCTGGCCGTGGCAGCTATACGCTAATATTGGTCATGCCGGCAGCGGGCACCCCTCTTCAACTCCAACAGTGACCCTGCCAGATTTTCAGCATCTCCCGTGCGCCACTTTGCTCAGCAGGATGCTAGAGACCGAATATAGGCATCAGTACAGTGCAGCCGACTGCTTACGAGACCCGTGGCTACAACAACGGCGTTCTAGTAAACGCCGTCGGTCGAGTGCAGGTGATGGAGAAACCTTAATCAAGAAGCTCAAGATGACAGTGGACGACTCTGTCAATGATGATGACCCGGATATCAAGGAGTCACAGCTGGACAAGGTACGCATAGTGATCCAAGATGAGCTTGGCATGGAGATGGCCATGGGAACGAGCACGCCCATAAAGGAGCCGAAGAATTGCTGGAGGACTACGATATATAGGGCTTTCTGGTCAGCCTTTGGATGGTACTAACCGCAAGTGATCTCGCCCACTATCTGGATAGTGGGCCACTTTCGGTTCCCTGGCACAAATTCTTGTGCATCTCCACGCCCTTCAAACCAGCGTCAGCAACTCCTGCACCGGTGGGTGCGGTTGCACCACGTCTCACCGGACCGCGCTCTGTCTCTCTTGGGATGTTCACGCAGCACCGAAACTCCCTGTCGCTGTAGCACCGGGTGCAAAGAAAGACTTAGCATTATAGTACATCAGGTGCCTCTAGAGAGGCTCTAGCAGATCTGCTTTTCCAGTCTACGGTCATCAATTTACATACAGGGGAATGCTCGATTCCAGCGCCATTGATTATTGTGGAAATGATCGCCATGCCTAATAAAATATCCCCCCCTTTCCCTTGTGCCCTCTTCGCCTACCTATCCACTGCTTCTATTGGTTTCTTAGTCTCCTCCGTGGATAATGCCTCAGTCGCACTTTCACCTCCAAGGTCGCCCGCTCGACAGAAAGAGCGCCCCGACTTGACTCCCACCACTTCTGACCTAATCGATTTGTGTCTAGGTCGCTCGAGCACATTCCGGCGAGTGCTTAACATGTCTTCGAAGTGCGAGAGATGTCCGGCAGCGCTTCTGTAATAAAAGATTGTATATAACAGTGTTGTAAGTCAATCTCCCAAGACTAAAACTGGATCACACTGACAACAACAATGACAAGGCCGACCCGCAAGCAAATTGCTAAGGCCTTGACTCTCATTAACAGCAATTCGCAAGACGTCAAGGGCAAGGACCTTCAAGAACATGTTGATCTCGTGTGCAAGGCGGGTCAGCACGAAGACCTGTGGTTTTGGGTAAGTAATAGGCCCCATTGCTGCTTCTCTTCTAGTAGGGTTAGCTTGATAGAGCATATGGCTGACATGTGCAAAAGATACGAGATTGCTGTGTCGCGTTGAGGCCTGAAGAGTCATCGAGCGAAGCGCACGAGGACGCGAATATTATGGTCCTCCGTCAGAAGCTCTGGACCCAAGATCGCTTAAGCACTCACCCTCTGGGGAGTCAGGTACCGCGAAAGCTGTGTGGATACCGGCCAGGTCCTGCTGAGCTTCTCTGGCGCCAGCAGGTTCGGTGGATCGGGAATCTAGCTCCAGGACTGGCTCTCAGTAACGAAAAAGTGGCCGGCGCATTCGCTGTTATTGACAGTGAGTTGAGTGACGATATTACGTGGGAACTGTGCTAACTGATCAGATTTAAGCGACCCACGAGTGGGCCGCCCAGCCACCGTCCAAGATTCTCCGACTATGCTAGATTCTCCGACCATACAAGCTTCGCTGAGACCATCTCCGGACTTTGGAGAGCAGTTGGGCTATACGGTGTTCTTGAAGCTCGCTGATCATCAAGTTGAACTGCTGGAGATGAAATATGAACATCTCGATAATGAGGAAATCAAAGAAATACTCCAACATGCGATGGACGCTGTCAAAGATTTTTGCTGTAAGCAGGGCAACTTTCACTTGATCTAGCGATGAGTGCTGACAGGGACCTTCGAGGTGCTTTGAGGGAGTGGATATATTCGGGAACGGACACTGCCGGGAGCAGTAACGAGGGTGATGACAGAGGGTCAGAGGAAACAGAAAAGCGGAAGACGACTGCCAGACAGACCAGCCCCCGTAAACGGCGAAAGTCGACCGCAGTAGTCTCAAAGTCTGCACCATGACGATACAAGGGACGGTATATGTGTGTCAATTCTCTTTATGGCTGCCTCAATGCTGCTCATAATATAGATCTCCTTCATCGCTCCGCTGCCACTCCTACTCTGGTGTCGCTTGTGATGGGGCTCCCGGGCGTGCCGCTAACCACCTCCGAACCTCATCCTTCTGCTTGGTGTCCAGGTTCGCACTATTGTAGAGAAGTAGGCTCGCGCGGTACATTTCAGCTTCGGCAATAATGTCCTTCTCAGCACGGTACAGCGGCTCGTCAAACTGCGCCTGGTTTGTTCTCTCGATTATTGCCAGCTTTGCCCGTATGTGGGTTGTGCGGACCATGATCTGCTGTCTATGATGATTTTCAAGCTTCGCAGCTGGCTCACTTCTGAACTCTGGAATGACGAGCCTGACCAGCGCAAAACTCTCCTCTCTCAGTAACACGTTGACGAATGCGTCGATATATTGCGGAGGGACATCGTTATCTTGCTCGAGGAACTCCCAGAAGGACTCGCAGAGATCTTGTAGCTTAGCGCCCCAGTCGTCGCATCCCTCGGGTTGTAGGACCTCCTCAAAGCGGGCGAGAAGCTGCTCATCAACATTGGCTTGGCTAGACATGATGTGAAGGGCGTTCGGCGAGGCGTGGAATGTAGAATAACTTGAAGAACCTGCGTTGACTGGCAGTGCTGAGCTCGCGGCAGCAGAAACCATGAGTTGTAGAATGGAAGACGATAATGCTGGATAAGTGCTGCTGCGAGAAATTGAGGTGCGGCCTCTCGAGATGAAATTGTGTATGCAGGCATCCGTGACGGGAAAAAGCTTTTGCTTTGCTTTCGCTTTCTCATATTATACCTCCAGCCAAAACCAACAAGTACGATGCAGTAAGGGCACTCAGTGTGTTTATCCTCGAGCTTGAAGCTTCGACCTCAAAGCCGACCGCTTTGTATCTCGGTCTCAACGAGGACGCTCCATCATGGATCGTGATCATGAGGACTCCATGGAGCTTGACACTGAACACCTGCCCATTGGAAAATCTCCTGCCGCCAGGGAGTCGAGCGAAAAGCCCAAGGTCAAGCCTGTGCCGCAAACAACTCTGAGAACGCTCCAGCGGTCAGAACGTCATTTTTGGCAGGATTCTCATTCCGCACAGATGTCACTGGTCGTGGTTGATAAAAAACCCGATGGAAACGCTCGAAAACTGCCGGGCAACGAGATTACAACAATGGCGTTGAACGAGATCGCGGCACTGCGTGGGCGGCGTGGCTTCTTTTTTCACCTCAAGAGCAGAGATGGTTGGAACAAGTCTCCAGGCGAAGCACTTTATCCCGCCACGAGAGTGCCTCCGCAGCCTGGGTAATTCTTATCTCATCCCTCAGCCGAGAAACGAGCTAATCAATACTTAGAGCACAATTTCCCAACCTCGTGTACATGAAATACAGTTGGACGGACAGCTCACGCGCAAACTTTCTGAACACCTCACATCGGTCACGCTATCTGACGTGTGACGGTCTGATCAACCCCCCCTTGGGCCATACTCCGCTCTACGCCATCCAGTATGTGCCATCTCCAAATTATCCAGTGTACATCACACCGGCCGAGTCACTTATCGTTCTTGCCACCCC
>Ga0335072_10000804_pt1 | contig 55544 bp, 38 predicted proteins | sample Lox_Sample_21_FD_206725 | JGI IMG/M metagenome (GOLD analysis project Ga0335072, IMG submission 206725) | Soil microbial communities from Loxahatchee National Wildlife Refuge, Florida, United States - Lox_Sample_2.1 | ecosystem: Environmental > Terrestrial > Soil > Wetlands | place: USA...
TATCTCCATAAAAAATCGATCTGGACGGGATGCCAGTGATCCGACCCCAATGCGGCTCGCCGATCCGCTTTTGCAATCAGGGCACGACTCGTGCCGAAAAAGGCCACAACAAAGAGGGCTTTCACAGCCCCTGAGGCTTTCTTTCCTGCGGCTTTTCTCCTCAATTTGCTGAATGAACTGCGCAGACCCGACCATCTCCCCGAGTGACATCCGTCACATCCCGCCCCATCCGAATTCCGCCATCCTCCCCTTAGCAGCAGAGCAGAATCGGCGTCTCCCGACGCCGATTCCTCTCCAGGGGCCGCACTCGCTCTCATGCCCACGCGGCCCCTGGAACATCGCTCGCCCCGGGAAGGACCCATGACTCCCCAATGCACCTTCATCCTCTCCAACGGCAAAAAGTGCCGCTGCGCCGCCACCCGCAACCTGAAGTTCTGTCGCCACCACGCCCCCAAACCCCCGGGTCCGCCCATTCCCAAAGACGAGCGCCTCACCCGCGTCCGTCGCTGGGGCAGCCTCCACCGCGCGTTGCCCAGGCTCGCGCCCGCCGACATTCCCATCGAGGCCTACGACATCTTCGAGGCGCTCCTCCGCGACGGCCCAACCGGCATCTCCGACCGCGAAGCCGGACGCCTCCTCCGCGCCCTCTTCCGCCGCCTCGGCTCCATCCCCTTTCCCTATCCCGAACTCAGCCATCCATCCCCCATGCCCGCCTTCACCCCCATCCCCTCCCGGCCGCCGTCCCCCGCGGCGACGGCTCTCCTCGCCAAAATCGGAGGGACCGTCGACGGCGTCTCCGACGAAGAAATCCTCCAGGCCTGGTCTGAAATCACTTCATCTCAACCGGCAAAACACGGCCGAGTTTGACGTCAAACTCGACCCAGTTTGATATCAAACTCGGCCGTGTTTCCATCAAACTAGGTCATGTTTGAATCAAACTCGGCCGAGTTGCGAAGTGACTTGTTCTCAATCATCAAACCCCATCACGACCGAGTTTTGATATCAACCTCGACCGTGTTTGATTCAATCTCGGCCGAGTTTGTAAGTGACTTGTCCTCTATCAACAAGCGTCGCCGTCGCCCTGCCTGTCGCGCTAACCCGCTGAAAACAAGTCACCCCAGGGGTACCCCCCCCGGAGGGTCCGCCCACCCCTCAGTGCTTCCCGGGCCAGAAGCTCTGCACCATCAGGATCACGCTCAGGATGCTCACCACCACCGCCGTCAGCCACGCGGCTCCGTTGTACCAGTGGGAGTTGACCTGGTCCCCCATCAGGTCCTTGCGGTTGATCAGCATCAGCATCAGCACGATCACCACCGGCAGCAGGATGCCGTTGAGCGCCTGCGACTCGATCGCCCACCGGATGAGCGGGAAGTTGGGGATCAGCACAACGGCCGCTCCGCCGGCGATGAGCAGCGTGTAGAGCCAGTAGAAGAAGGGCGCCTCGTGGAAGCGCTTGTCGACGCCGGACTCGACGCCGAGGCCTTCGCAGACCACGTAGGCCGTCGACAGCGGCAGAACCGAGGCCGCGAAGAAGCCGGCGTTGAACAGTCCGAAGGAGAAGAGGATAAAGGCGTAGGGGCCGGCGAGGGGCTTCATGGCTTCGGCGGCGTCGGAAGCGTCCTGGATGGAGCCCATGCCGTGGATCCAGAGGGTGGCGGCGCAGGCGACGATGATGAACCAGGCGACCACGTCGGTGAAGATGGAGCCGACGATGACGTCGAGGCGCGAGCCGGCGTAGGAGTCCTTCGTGACGCCTTTCTCGACGATCGAGGATTGCAGGTAGAACTGCATCCACGGGGCGATGGTGGTGCCGATGACGCTGATGACCATGAAGACGTAGCCGGGATCGCGGAGAACGGCCATCTTCGGGAGGCGGATGGTGGCGGTGGCGGCTTCGCGCCAGCCGGGATGAGCGAGGATGCCGGCAATGATGTAGGTGAAGTAGACCATCGAGGAGAAGAGGAAGACCTTCTCGACGGTCTTATAGTCGCCGCGCACGGCGAGCAGCCAGACGAGGAGGGCGCAGACAGGGACGGAGACGTACTTGGAGACGTGGAAGAGCTGCAGGCTGCCCGCGATTCCGGAGAACTCGCCGATGATGTTGCCGAAGTTCACCAGCACGAGCAGCAGCATGACGATGACGGTGAGGCGGAGGCCGAACTCCTCGCGAATGAGGTCGGAAAGGCCCTTGCCGGTGACGGCGCCCATGCGCGCGCACATCTCCTGGACGACGATGAGGGCGAGGGTGATGGGGATCATGGTCCAGAGCAGGGCGTAGCCGAACTGCGCGCCGGCCTGGGAGTAGGTGACGATGCCGTTGGGATCGTTGTCGACGTTGGCGGTGATGAAGCCCGGGCCGAGGACGGCGAGGAAGAGCAGTATCCGGGTTCGAAAGCGTTTCAGCATGTCGGCTCGGCGGTCGGAAGCTGGTTCAGTTCGCGGGATTCCGAGCCGGCGGGCCCGGGAAGCAGAGGGAGCAGCGAAGGTTCAGTGTAGGCGAGGGAAAGCGATTTGTGTCCATCGATTTGCGGGGACCCTGGAGAGCCGGAGCGCCGCGGCCGAGGGCTTTCGGTAGACTGACATTCAGCATGAAATCACGCCGGTTTGCACGTCCTGTGGGCCTGCCCCTTTTTGCAGCCTGTCTGTTTCTGATGCACGTTTCGATGGCGCACGCGCAGGGAACGCGGCTGTGGAGCGAGTCGCGCTTCGAGGATCTGGAGCGTGGAACCCCGAATGGCGTGGCGGTGACCAGCGATGGTTATCTCGTGCCCGGGCCGGAGAGCAAGCTGGTGTTGGCAACGCCTTCGACCTATGTGTGGGGGGTGGCCACGGACAAGGAAGGCAACGCATATCTGGCGACGGGAACGCCGGCGACGGTGCTGCGCGTGTCGCCGGAGGGCAAGTCGACGACGCTGTTCACGACGCGCGAGATGAGCGTGCAGACGGTGCGCGTGGGTCCGGACGGGATGGTGTACGCGGCGACGCTGCCGTCGGGGAAGGTGTACCGGCTGGATCCGCATGCGGAGGGCAAGAACGACGACACGGCGACGGTGGTGTTCGATCCGCAGGCGGTGCAGGAGAAACCGAAGTACGTTTGGGACCTGGCGTTCGATGCAAAGGGGCGGCTGTATGTGGCGACGGGCGCGCCGGCGGCGGTGTATCGCGTGGCGCAAGGGGCCAAGCCGGAGGTCTTCTACAAGAGCGACGAGGAACACATCCGGACGCTGGCGTTCGACAAGGCGGGGAACCTGATCGCAGGGTCGGATGGGACAGGGCTGGTGTACCGGATCGATCCGGCCGGGAAAGCGTTTGTGCTGTTCGACGCGCCGAAGAAGGAGATCACGTCGGTGGTGGTGGCGCCGGACGGGACCATCTATGCGGCGGGAGTGGGCGAGAAGGGGCATAACAATCTGCCGCCGCTGCCGGTAACGGGGCAGGCGACGGCGTCGGTGACGCTGACGATTGTGCAGCCGGGGTCGGTGCAGGCGTTCAGCGGAAATACGCTGATCCCGGAGGGATCGGATCTGTACGCGATTCCGAAGGGGGATGGGCCGCCGAGAAGGATCTGGGGCGGGAAGGACGACATTCTCTACGCTCTGCAATGGACGCCGGAGGGGGTGCTGGCGGCGACGGGGAACCGCGGGCGGATCTACAGGATTCATGACGATGGGACGTGGGCCGATGTGGCGCATCTGGAGGCGTCGCAGGTGACCGGCTTCGCGGATTCGGCGCACGGGTTGCTGGTGAGCACGTCGAATTCGGGGAAGGTTTTCGAACTGAGCCACGGCGCGGCAGCGGAGGGCACGTACACCAGCGAGGTGTTCGATGCGGGCGCGTTTGCGCAGTGGGGGCGCGCCGAGGTGGAACTGGGTTCGACGCCAGCAAGCGCAGTGCAGTTGTCAGCGCGGGCAGGCAACATCGAGAATCCGGAACGCGCGTGGGGCGAGTGGAAGACGTTCGCGCCGAATACCGGCGCGGTGGGCGTGGATGCATCGCGGTTCCTGCAGTGGAAGCTGGTGGAGCATCCGGGCGCAGAGGTAGGCGGAGTGGCGATCAACTACCTGCCGGTGAACCTGCCTCCGATGGTGGACGAAATCATGGTGGCGCCGGGGGCGCGCGCAAACGCGATCGGGCAGCAGCCGGGGCAGCCGCAGCCGGTGACGATCAATTTTCCGTCGACGCAGAATCAGGGGGTGAACTTTGGGCAGGAGCCGGGGCGGGAGCCGCTGTCGGCGGTGCGGGATCGCACGGCGGTGACAGTGCGCTGGGCTGCGCACGACGACAATGGCGACGATCTGACCTTTGCGCTCTACTATCGCGGCGAGGGCGAGAAGAACTGGCAGTTCCTGCATGACCACATCCGGGAGCGGTTCTACAGCTTCGACGCATCGCAGATTCCGGACGGGCATTATCGGGTGAAAGTGGTGGCGAGCGACGCGCGCTCGCACAACCCCGGGGAGGCTCTGACGGGCGAGAAGGTAAGCGACGAGTTCGTACTGGACACGACGCCGCCGGTGGTGTCGGGGGTGGAGGCGCATCTGGTGAACGGGAAGATTCATGTGGTGCTGACGGCGACGGATGCAACTTCGCCGGTGACGCATGCGCAGTTCTCGGTGGATGCGGGGCGGTGGCAGTTCATCGCGCCGGTGGGGAACATCGCGGACTCGCCGATGGAGCGGTTTGAGTTTGACGTATCGCTGCCGCAGCGGCGGACGGAGGATGAGGCTCCGGTGGATCCGAGCGAGCATGTGGTGGCGGTGCGGGTGTACGACCGCTACGACAATGTGGTGACGGTAAAGGCGGTGGTGAAGTGAGGCAGCGGTCAGCGGTCGGCGGTTGGCGGCCAGATGCGGTTTGAACTTTTCGTTGCGGCGCGGTATCTGCGGGCCAAGCGGCGCCAGGCGGTGATTGGGGTCATCACCTGGATCTCGATTGCGGGCGTGGCGGTAGGGGTGGCGTCGCTGATTCTGGCGCTGGCGATCACGAACGGGACGCGGCGCGATCTGCAGGAGCGGCTGCTGAGCTCGACGTCGCATGTGGACCTGATGCGGACGATGAGCGACGGTATCCGCGACTGGCGTCCGCTGATCGCGAGACTGAAGAAGGTGCCGCATGTGGTGGCGGCAGCGCCGGGGCTTTACGAGCCGGTTCTGATCTCGCGCAACGGAGCGCGCGCGGGTGGCGCGATGCTGAAGGGGATTGTTCCGTCGGAAGAGCGAACCGTCAGCGACATGCTGAACAACATTGCCCAGGGCAGTGTGGCGCCGCTGGAACAAAATGCGAACACAGAAGATTCCTATGGAGCGGCGACGCCTCCGATCATTGTGGGCAGCGATCTGGCCGACTCCATCGGGGCGAGCCTGAACGATGTCGTGATGGTCACCAGTCCGCAGGGCGATCTGACCCCGTATGGAATCATTCCGCGCTATCAGCGGTTTCGCGTGGTGGGGATTTTTCACTCCGGGTTCTATCAATATGACTCGAGTTATGGGTTCATTCGGCTGGTGGATGCGCAGCATTTGTTTGGCGAGCCGGATCTGATCTCGATCATCTCGTTCCGGGTGGACGATCTGTACAGGGCGAATGTGATTGGCGATGCGATCGAGAAGGCGGCGGGACCCGGGTTCATGACGACGAACTGGATGGAGCAGAATCGCGAGCTGTTCCGGGCGCTGAAGCTGGAGCAGATTGTGACGTTCATCGTGATTGGGCTGATCGTGTGCGTGGCGGCGCTGAATATTCTGATCGCGCTCACGATGATGGTGATGGAGAAGACCAAGGACATCGCAGTGCTGCTGTCGATGGGAGTGCAGCCGGGACAGGTGCGGCGGATTTTTCTGCTGCAGGGGCTGCTGATCAGCGTGATTGGGACGGCGATTGGGCTGGTACTGGGATATGTGCTGGCGTGGGCCGGCGGGCACTACCGCTTCATTCATCTGTCGGCGGATGTTTATTCGCTGGATTATTTGCCGTTCGCGCCGCGGGTGATGCATGGGGTGCTGGTGACGGCCTTGTCGCTGGGGGTTTCGCTGCTGGCTACGATTTATCCGTCGGGATCGGCGGCGCGGGTGCTGCCGGCGGAGGCGCTGCGGTATGAGTGACAGGTAAGAAGCATCAGCTGGTGAAGCGGTCAGCTAAAAGCGGTTTGCGGTGAAGGGCCTTTGACTGCACACAGATCAAGGGTTGCTTTCTCTGGAAAGGGAAGTGGCCGCGCGTCGCGCAGGATGACAATTCGTGTTTTTGGATCGCGCGTTGCGCGATGCCCACTCTAATTGCACCAAAGGCGGGCGCAATCAGAAAGGGGTACCCGGGTTCGGGCTTGATTCCAGACACATCCTCGTTTTGCTGCGTGCATCCTACTGCTGGTAATCGGCCGTAAAACCCAGTGAAGGAATGGCGGCAGGATGACCGGAAAGTTTGCGTGTTGTTGTATTGCCGTGCTGCTGGTTGCTCTGGTGGGTGCTCCTTTTGGTTTTGCGTTTTCGTTTCTGACGCACGAGACGATCATTGACATCACGTGGGAGTCGGGCATCAAGCCGGTGCTGCTGGCGAAGTATCCCGACGCGACCCCGGAGCAGTTGCAGGTAGCGCATGGGTTCGCCTACGGCGGGTCGGTGATCCAGGATGCGGGGTACTATCCGTTCGGGCATCCGCCGTTCAGCGATCTGGCGCACTACGTGCGCACCGGCGATTTCATCACCAATCTGATCCATCAGGCGCACACGCTGAACGAGCTGGCGTTTGCGCTGGGTGCGCTTTCGCATTATGTGGGTGACACGATTGGGCACATGGATTCGGTGAACCCGGCGGTGGCGATCGAATTTCCGAATCTGGCACAGAAGTACGGGCCGGTTGTGACGTATGAGGAGTCGCCGCATGCGCATGTACGAACCGAGTGGGCGTTCGACATCGACCAGCTGAGCCACGCACGGTTTGCGCCGGCAGCGTATCTTCGGAGCGTCGGATTCCGGGTGCCGCGGGGGCTGCTGGAGCGGGCCTTCTTTACGACGTACGGACTGCAGCTTCCGAGCGTCATCGGGAACGAACGGCATGCGATCGCCAGCTATGACTGGTCGGTGCGGCAGTTCCTGCCGCGCATCTCGTATGCGGAAGTGCTGCTGCACCGGAAGAGCTTTCCGCCCGATGAGGATTTACCGGGATTCCATACGTTCGCGGATCGGGTGAAGGCAGCATCGGCTGAGAATGGGTGGGAAAAATACCGAAAGCACAAGGCGAGCTTCAAAACGCGTCTGGTCGCCTTCGTGATTCTCCTGACGCCGAAGATTGGAGTTTTGTCGGACTTGTCGATTCGTGGGCCGAGTCGGGACTCGGAAGAGAAATATGTGGAAGGGGTGAATGCGGCGGTCGACCGCTACCAGCAACTGCTGGGAGAACTGGCGCAGAAGGGACAGGATGGGTTCGCCGTGCCGGATCTCGATCTGGACACCGGCTATGCGAGCCGGCCGGGGACGTATGGGCTGATGGACAAGACGTATGCCACGCTGCTCCATGAAGTGACGGAGAAGACGGCGGTGCCTCCGCTGGGACTGCGGCAGAACATCCTGGCGTTCTATTCGAATCCGAACGCACCGATTGCGACGAAGCGGCACCCGAAACAGTGGGCGAGAGTGCAGCAGGAGCTGGAAGTGCTGAGGAACATGCCGGCGACGCGCATTCCGAATGCCAAGTGAGACAGTCCTCAGTAGCCAGTCCCCAGTTCCCGGTCCCCAGTTGTCAGTCCCCAGCCGGCAGTCCCCAGTCCCTTGCTGTCTTCTCGGATCAGTGCCAACGAAAAACTGAGAACTGACAACTGACAAGGGACAACTGACAACGGGGGACTGACAACTGACAACTGTTCCAGGGCTGCGGCGTGTATTCTGCCTTAGGCATGAAGCGTGTTCTGACAGCATTGGTTCTGATCCCGCTGGTCTTTGCGGTGATCTACGTATCGCCGAAGTGGCCCATCGTGCTGATGAGCGCGATCTTCGTGGTTGCCGGTCTGGCGCTGTGGGAGTATCTGGGGCTCGCGGACGCGATCGGAGCGAAGACACCGCGGGTGGTGGTGATTCTCTTTCTTGCGGTGCTGATGGCGGCGACGTTTCGGCGACCCGATCTGATGGCTCCGGTGAGTGGTGCGCTGGGACTGGCGCTGCTGGTGATCTGCACGTTCCGGTCACCGCTGGAGCGTGTGCTGCCGGACGCGGCGTATTCAGTTTTTGGATTGCTGTACATCGGGCTGTCGATGTCGACGCTCTATCTGCTGTCGGCAGAGGACAACGGTCCTTCGTTGCTGGTGTTCCTGCTGCTGGTGGTTTGGGCGGGAGACATTGCGGCTCTGTATGTGGGGCGCTCGTTTGGACGCTGGACGCTGGCGAAGAGACTGAGCCCGAACAAGACGTGGGAGGGTTCGATTGCGTCGGTGGCGGCGAGCATCGGGGTCGCGGTGCTGCTGATGTGGCTGGGCGGGATATTGGCGGCGCGCAACCTGGAATATCTCTCCTATCCCGGATCGTATGTGCACTGGATTGGCCTGGCGGTGCTGCTGAACATCGCGGGACAAGTGGGTGATCTGGCGGAGTCGGCGATCAAGCGAGCGGCGGGCGCGAAGGATTCGGGCAAGCTGTTACCGGGGCATGGCGGCTTCCTGGATCGCATCGATGCGCTGCTTCTGGCCGCTCCAGTGCTGTGGTACGCTCAGTTAGCCCAGCAGTCGTTTTAGCAGCAGCTGGCAGGCTGTAGCCGATGGCCTGTAGCGGTGAGACGGTTGGCGAAGAACCTTCGATAAATGCTCGGCAAGCAGCTGGAAATCCTCCCTTGAAACAGATTGCCATTCTTGGATCGACGGGGTCGATCGGACGAAGCACGCTGAATATCGTTGCGCGCTATCCGGAGCGGTTTGGCGTGGCATCGCTCGCCGCCGGGCGCAATGTGGATGCGGCGTTTGAGCAGTGCGTGCGCTGGCGTCCGCGGGTGGTTTCGCTGGCCGACGAAGAGAGGGCAGGGGAACTGGCTCGACGGCTACGCCGCGCCAGCGTCGACAGTGAAGTGGTTTGGGGTTCGGCAGGTACGGTGCGTGTAGCGACGCTGCCGGAAGTCGACTTTGTGGTGTCGGCGATCGTGGGGGTGGCGGGGCTGGAAGCGACGTACGCGGCGGTCCAGGCGGGCAAGACGATCGGGCTCGCGAATAAAGAGGCGATGGTCGCGGCGGGGGAGATTCTGACGGCGGCGGCGCGTGCAAAGAAGGTGGCGCTGCTGCCGATTGATTCCGAACACAACGCCATTCACCAGTGCATGCGCGCGGGCGAGCGGCGCGAGGTGCGGCAAATCTGGCTGACGGCATCCGGTGGACCGTTCCGGACGCTGCCGGCGAGCGAGTTCAGGAACATCACGGTGGAGCAGGCGCTGCATCATCCGACGTGGGTGATGGGGAAGCGGATCACGATTGATTCGGCAACGCTGCTGAACAAGGGGCTGGAGATTATCGAAGCCTGCCGGCTGTTCGATCTGCCGCCGTCGGCGATCCGGGTGACGGTGCATCCGCAATCGACGGTGCACTCGCTGGTGGAGTTTGTCGACGGGAGCCTGCTGGCGCAGATTTCGGTGACGGACATGCGGCTGCCGATTCTGTATGCGCTGAGTTATCCGGAGCGGGTGGAGTCGGATTTGCGGTTCGATATGGCGGCGCTGAGCGAACTGCACTTCGAGCCGCCGGATCCGGAACGGTTTCCCTGTCTGCGGCTGGCGTATGAGGCGGCGGAAAAGGGTGGCGCGCACGCGATTGCACTGAACGCGGCCGACGAGGTGGCGGTGGAGGCGTTCCTCGAACGGGTCATTCCCTTTACGGGGATTCCAGATACAATAGAGCAGGTACTCCAGACGATCCCGGAGACGCATCCGGCGACCATAGAAGAGGTGCTCGCGCTGGACAGGCGGGCGCGCGAGATGGCACGGGAGGTTCTGGCGGGGCGTGCGGCGTCCCGTCGTTGCTGAGTGCTGCGGTTCTCCGGTATGCTGCCGACGTTCTGCCGGGTTCCATCGAACTAGATTCCCGATATGCCATTCGCCGTTACTGCAACCGTATCTTTCCTCATTGTTCTCGGAATCATGGTGCTGGTGCACGAGTTCGGGCACTTCGCCGTGGCCAAGCTGTGCGGCGTGCGGGTCGAGGTGTTTTCCCTCGGGTTCGGCACGCGGCTGTTCGGCGTGAAGTACGGCGATACCGATTACCGGATCAGTGCGCTGCCGCTGGGCGGGTACGTGAAAATGTCGGGCGAGACGCCGGGGTCCGAGACGACCGGTGATCCGGGTGAGTTCAGCGCGCATCCGCGATGGCAGCGGGTTCTGATCGCGCTGGCCGGACCGGTGGCGAATTTCATTCTTGCGTTTGTGCTGATGGCCGGGCTGTACACGATGCACAACGAGGTGGAGCAGTATCTGGCGCAACCGGCGGTGCTGGATGTTGTGCCGGCGAATTCGCCGGTAGCGCACGCAGGATTGCAGACCGGCGACCGCATCGTCCGCTTCGACGACAAGAAGAATCCGACCTGGGACACACTGCTCGATCGAGCCACGCTCGATGTAAACACGACGGTGGCGATCACTGTTGAGCGCACCGTGAACGGGCAGATACAGCAGTTCAGCACGGAACTGCTGCTGGCGGATGCGTCGAAGGGCGAGGATTTCAACCCGGAATCGCTGGGATTGCTGCCCAAAGAGCAGGATGGCCCGTTCCGGATCCAGGATGTGGTGCCGGGCGATCCCGCGGCGAAGGCGGGGCTGAAGGCGGGTGACGGGGTGGTATCGGTCAATGGGCAGCCGGTGCATGGAGTGGCAGCGGTGCTCGCGGTTCTGAATGAAGGCGGCGACAAACCCGCGAACCTGTTGATCGATCGCAACGGCAAACAGTTCAACGTGACGGTGCAGCCGGTTTGGAAGGAATATACAACCGGGCAGCCACCGGGCTACGCGCTCGGTGTTCTGCCAGCGCCGCCGCCGTTCACCGTGGAGCAGCTGCCGCTGACGCAGGCGATGAAGCGCTCGGTCAGCTATAACCTCCACTACTCGGGGCTGATTCTTGACATTCTGCACCGCATGTTCACGCGGCACGGGCAGGTCATGCAGCAACTGAGCGGGCCGATCGGCATGGCGCGCATGACCGGCGAGGCGGCGGAGATGAGCGGCTGGCAGCCGATCATCGGATTGACGGCGCTGATCAGCCTGAACCTGGGCATTATGAACCTGCTGCCGATTCCTATTCTCGATGGCGGCATGATTCTGCTGCTGTGCATTGAGGGCCTGCTGCGGAGGGATCTGAAGCAGGAGTTCAAGGAACGGGTGTATCAGGTGGCGTTCGTCATGCTGATCCTGTTCTTCGCGATCATCATGGTGAACGACGTGTCGAAGCTGAATCTGTTTCAGCATCTGAAGCCATAAGTACAGGGAACAGCAACAGGGGAACGGGCAATCGTTGAAAGGGTCCGCCGTCTGGCGGGCCCTTTTGGTTTATGCAAGAGACTTCACCACCGAGGACACGAAGGAATCTTTATGTGGTTTGTGGTTCGGGGATCACAACGCCAGTGGCGGCGGTTGGTAGCCGAAGGCGGTATCGATAGCAGAGGCGACTTCGAGGACGAGTTCATCTTCGTGCGGACGGCCGGCGATCTGGACGCCGATGGGCAGGCCACCTGTGGAGCGGGTGACGGGCACGACGGCGGCAGGACCGCCCAGCAAGTTGAACCACTGCGTGAACCGCACGGCGTCAAAGTAGGCGACGGTTTGGCCGTCGATGGTCCAGGTGCGCTCGAAGGGTTTGAAGCCAGGGATGGAGCAGACCGGGCAGAGCAGGATGGGGAAGGCGCGCATTTCGTCGAGGAGGCGGGCGCGGACTTTGTCGGATTCCACCCAGGCGTCGAGAAGGGTTTCCGCGGTGAGCGGTTCTGCGGCGTTGGCAAGAGCGAGGAAGTCGCGGAAGGTGGGACTGAGCTGCTGTTCATGGCCCCGGATGGTGGGAGCGTAGAGCAGGGCGCCGCACTGAACGAAGAAGGTGAACCAGAGCCGGCGGGCGGCCTCGAGTGACGCGGGTTGGAAGGGCTGGACGGTGAAGCCCTGTTCACGGAGGGCATGAACGGCCTGTTGAATGGCGGCGCGCGTTTCGGCGGTGACGGGGATCCGACCGTCGTCTTCGAAATAGCCGATCGGGACGTGGCGGGCTTCGTCGCGCGTGATGGGGCGGCGTGAGACGGGCGGGCTATTGGGGTCGACGGGGTCGCGGCCAGCCAGCGTTTCAAAGAGGAGACGGACATCGCCGATGGTTCGGGCCATGGGTCCGATGGAACCGAGAAAGGCAAACGGCCCGTGGCAGGGCGGAAGATGGCCGGCAGCGGGAAAGCGCCCGGCGGTGGGCTTGAGCGCGCAGATGGCGGTAAAGTGGGCGGGCTCACGAACGGATCCGCCGCTGTCGCTGCCGAGTCCGGCTGCGGACAAACCGGCTGCGATGGCTGCGGATTCGCCTCCGCTGGAGCCGCCGGCGGTGTGGTCAAGGTTCCAGGGGTTGCGCGTGCTGCCGTAGAGCAGGTTCTCGGTCTCGTAGGCCATGAGGAACTCAGGGCAGTTCGTGGTGCCGAGGAGGACGGCGCCGGCCTGGAGGAGACGATCCACGACCGCGGCGTTTTTGTCGGGAATGAATCCGCGGTTGAGGGTGCTGCCGCTTTCGCAGCGATAGCCGGCGGCGGAGATGGAGGATTTGACGGTGACGGGAAGACCGGAGAGAGGGCCGGGTCGTGGATGCGCGGCCTGGATGCGAACGCGGCCGGGATCGAAATCCACCAGGGCGTTGAGTTGCGGGTTGAGGCGCTCGATTTGCTCGATATGGGCTTCCGCGAGCTCGGGGCCCGAGATCTTCCGTTGCCGGAGAAGCTTCAACTGCTCGGTGGCGGGCAAAAGCGTGAGCGACATGGCGGAATGGAAGGCTGATTATAATTTGGCGCAGTGAGCCGCGAATTGTCCGCCATCCTGCAGCACTCCGGCCTTCGTTCGTGGGGGCAGACTTCGGGGCGCGCGACGACGGTTTCTGAAGCGATCCGGACGATCGCGCAGGTGGGCGAAGTGGCCTGCGCAGTCCGATGAGGCGCCGCATTGCGGTTGTGACGACGTCGCGCGCCGACTACAGCCATTTGTACTGGCCACTGCGACTTTTATCGGAGCATCCGGATGTGGATCTGCGCCTGATCGCGATGGCCTCGCATCTTTCGCCGGAGTTTGGCGCGACGGTGCGCGAGATCGAGAAGGATGGGTTTGCGATTGCGGCGCGCTTAGAGACGTTGCTGAGTTCGGACAGTGATGTGGGGATGGCGAAGAGCATCGGGGTGGCGGTGCTGTCGCTGGCGGATACGCTGGGTGCGATGCGGCCCGATCTGCTGATGTTGATCGCAGATCGGTACGAGATGCTGGCGCCGGCGTCGGTGGCACTGTCCCTGCGGATTCCGATTGCGCATATCGAGGGCGGCGAGGTCAGCGAGGGAGCGATCGACGACGCGGTGCGCAACGCGCTGACGAAGATGAGCCACATCCACTTCACATCGACGGAGGCGGCCCGGGAGCGAGTGATCGCCATGGGCGAAGAGCCGTGGCGGGTGCATCGCGCGGGAGCGCCGTCGCTCGATCATCTGCATCGGAGCCGGTTGTTGTCGCGGGGAGAGGTGGAGGCAGCGTGCGGGCTGGATTTTCATATGTCTGCGCTGCTGGTGGCGTATCATCCGGTGACGCTGGCGGCGGACACGACGTACGAGGCGGATGCGCTGTTCGCGGCTCTGGAGCAGGTTGCGGAAGAGGGCACGATGCAGATTCTGTTCTGCTACCCGAATGCGGACGCAGGGAGTCGGGACCTGATGGAGCGCAGCCGGGAGTTTGTGGCGCGACACGAAGCGGCGAAGATCTTCGTGAATCTCGATGCGGTGACGTACTGGAGCTTGCTGCGGTGCGTGGAGGTCATGCTGGGTAACTCGTCGAGTGGGATTATGGAGACGGCGTCGTTCGCACTGCCAACGGTGAATGTGGGACTGCGGCAGAAGGGAAGGGAGCGGGCACGGAATGTGCTGGATGCTGAGGCGGAGACGAGTGCGATTCTGGCGACGATCGCAGAGGCGAGGAGTGAAACGTTTCGCGCTGGCCTTGACCGGATGACCAATCCATACGGGGACGGGCATGCTGCAGAGCGGATTGTGCGGGTGCTGACGACGTGTCCGCTGGGGCAGGAGTTGCTGGTGAAAAGGCAGGGAACAGGGAATAGACATGAGGCTTACGAGGCGGGAAGGTCGTGACGGGAACAACGATTCCGCTGTCGGCGCCGGATATTACTGAGAGAGAGATCAAGGTGGTGGCGACGGTGCTGCGATCGCCGTGGATGAGTGGAGCCGAGGTTCGCGAAATTTGCAACCTTGATGGCAACTTATGTCGGTGGGGTAAGTTTCGGGACTTCGGGGCGGCATTTGGCGTTGCTGGGGTTCCCCCTCTGCAATCGCAACACAAAGCGCAGATCGAGCGCGTTGGCGCGGCGCTGCGATGTGTTCTGCGCGCGGCGGGTTGACCGGGGACTGCAGCGCAGGAATCCGCTTCATCATCCCCAGAACGAGTCATCGCAGTTTCGAGGGCGAATGCTAGGATGAGGCCATGCCCGCCAGCCGAAAGCCTTTCGCCAAGCGGTCAGCCGCCGCTCCCGCCAGGGCGCGTTCGCGCGCGTCGGGGCATCCTCGCGAGCTGGTGGTTCTGACCGGATTGTCCGGGTCGGGCAAGGCGTCGGCCCTGAAGGCGTTCGAGGACCTGGGTTTTTACGCGGTCGACAACATGCCAGTGATGCTGATGCCGCCGTTTGCGGAACTGGTGGCCCATTCGCGCGATATTCGGCGGGCCGCGCTGGTGGTGGATGTACGCGAAGGGCAAAGCCTGGAGAAGTTTCCCGCGATCCTGCGCGAGATCCGGCGCACGTTGTCGACGACGGTGGTGTTTCTGGAGGCGTCGAAGGCGGCGCTGCTGGCGCGGTATTCAGAGACACGGCGGCCGCACCCGCTGGGCCGTGAGGAGCGCGTGACGCGCGCACTGAATGAAGAGCGGAAGCTGCTGGAGCCGATTCGCAACGTGGCGGACGTGGTGATCGACACGACGAAGTTCAACGTCCACGAGCTGCGAGCTTACATCCAGAACAAATTTGTTCGTGAGACCGACGGCAAGAATCTGCTGATCTCGTCGATCAGCTTTGGCTATAAGAAGGGTGTGCCGCTGGACGCGGACCTGGTGTTCGATGTGCGATTCCTGCCGAATCCTCATTTCGTCCCGGAATTCCGAAACCTGACGGGAAAAGACGCCAAGGTCGAGAACTACATCGTGGGCTTTCCGCAGACCCGGGAGTTTCTGGATCGGATCACGGACCTGCTGCTCTTTCTGCTGCCGCATTACATCAACGAGGGGAAGAGCTACCTGACGCTGGCCTTCGGATGCACCGGCGGACAGCACCGATCGGTGATGATTGCCGAGGAGGTCGCGCGCCGCCTGGCGCGCCACGGCTACAGCGTAAAAACAGCGCACCGCGATATGCCGCGGTGAGGCAGGGATAGGGAATAGCAATCGCTTACGCGGCGTGCTGGGACAGGGAGAGGACGTTGCCGTCGGGATCCTTGAACCAGGCCACCTTGTCACCGTTGGGAAAAGTCGCGATGCCGTCGCTATCCTGGCTCATGTTGGGATAGCGCTCGAAGGCGATGCCCTGCTGCACGAGCTTTTTCAAGGTTGCGGCGATGTCGCTGGCTTCCCAGCCGAGGACGGTGTTTTGGGCGGGAGTGAAGCTGGGCACCTTGCCGATGCGCAGCATGACGCCGTTCAAGTCAAAGACGAGAGCAAAGCCATCGTCGCGCAGGAAGCGGAGACCGAGCTTGTCGCGATAGAAGGCGATGGCCGCGCCGGGATTCTGTGTCAACAGAAACGTCACCACGCTGTCCATAAAACCTCCGCGTCGGAAGTATGGTACACGGAAAAAGTCATCGCCCTGGAGATCACCGAGGGGCAGAGGTGTTTCCGGTTGCTGGTTCGCCTGAGGAGACCCGTTCGACGCGTCGTTCACAGCGAATACGTTGCTCAGGGTGGGTTGGGCGCGCAAGGCAGTTTTGTACCGGGTTTTCCTCGTCTCCGAATCGCGATCGGCCATTGACGCACCACCTAAAATAGAAGCAGGACATGGCGGAATTCACCCACCTGCATCTGCATACGGACTACTCGCTGCTCGATGGCGCGTGCGACACGGAAAAGCTGGTACAGCGGGTCGCGAGCATCGGGCAGAAGTCGGTCGCGATTACCGATCACGGCAACATATACGGCGCCGTGCATTTCTTTGAGGCAGCGAAGAAGCACAATGTGCATCCGATCCTCGGATGCGAACTGTATATCTGCAAGAAAGAGGATCATCGCGAGGATCCGCAGGGCGACGACTACAACCACCTGCTGGTGCTGGCGGAGAATGAGGAGGGTTATCGGAACCTCGTTCGCATCACTTCGGAGGCGTCGCTGCATGGGTTCTACCGCAAGCCTCGGGTCAGCAAGAAATATCTGGCGGAGCATGCGAAGGGGCTGGTTGGGTTTTCGGGATGTCTCGCCGGCGAGCTGTGCGAGAACCTGATGGCGGACAAGTACGACGCGGCGAAAGCGACGGCGGCGCAGTATCAGGACATTTTCGGCAAAGGGAATTTCTTTCTCGAGATTCAGGACCAGGGTCTGGAACTGGAGAAGAAGATTCACGCGGATCTGTTCCGGCTGGAAAAGGAACTGGAGATTCCTCTGGTGGCGACCAACGACAGCCACTATCTGTGCGAGGACGATGCGCACGCGCATGAGGTGCTGCTGTGCGTGCAGACGCTGGCGTCGATCAACGATCCGAAGCGGTTCAAGTTCGACTCCGATCAGTTCTATGTCAAAACGGCCGCCGAGATGGAGCGGCTGTTCAGGCATGCGCCGGAAGTCGTGAAGCGCACGATGGAGTTCGCCGAGCGCTGCCATTTGAAGCTGAACAAGGTGGACGATCCGTTTCCGGAGTTCGTCGTTCCGCCGGGACACACGATCGACAGCTATTTCGAAGAGATTTGCCGGCAGGGGCTGAAGAAGCGTCTGGAGACGGCGGTGCGGGAATTGGCAGCCCGGGGAGTTCTGCGCACGCCGGTCGAGGAGTACGAGAGCCGGTTGAATTTCGAGATCGGCATCATCAAGCAGATGAAGTACTCGGGGTATTTCCTGATCGTATGGGACTTCATCAAGTACGCGCGCGACCATGGAATACCGGTAGGGCCGGGGCGCGGATCGGCGACGGGCTCGCTGGTGGCCTATGCGATGGAGATCACGAACATCGATCCGATGCAGAACGTGCTGCTGTTCGAGCGTTTTCTGAATCCGGAGCGCGTGACGATGCCGGATATCGATGTGGACTTCTGCCAGAACCGGCGCGGCGAGGTGATCGAGTACGTCACGCGCAAGTACGGACGGGAGCAGGTGGCGCAGATCATCACCTTCAACACCATGGCGGCGAAGGCGGCGATCAAGGACGTGGGACGTGCGCTGGACATGCCTTATGGCGATGTGGATCGCATCGCGAAACTGGTGCCGGCGACGATCGGGGTGACCATCGATCAGGCGCTCAAAGATTCGCCGCAGCTGCAGGAGGCGTACGAGGGAACGCCGCAGATCAAAGAGCTGATCGACACGGCCAAGAAGCTGGAAGGGCTGGTGCGGGGAGCGGGCGTGCATGCGTCGGCGGTGGTGATTGCGCCCCGGCCGCTGACCGAGCTGGTTCCGCTGAACCGAACGAAAAACGAAGAGATCGTGACCGCCTACGACATGAAGGCGGTTGAAAAGATGGGCCTGCTCAAGATGGACTTCCTCGGTCTGGCGACGCTGACGGTGCTGACCGACTGCGTGAAGCTGATCGAGCAGACCCAGGGAGAGAAGCTGGACTTCGAAACGCTGCCACTGGACGATCCGGAGACGATGAAGCGGGTGTTTCATACCGCGCTGACGTCGGGGATTTTCCAGTTTGAATCGCCGGGGATGCGGGACATTCTGCGGCGGTACAAGCCGGACACGGTCGAGGACCTGACCGCACTGAATGCGCTCTATCGGCCAGGGCCGATGGACATGATCGACGACTTCATCGAGCGCAAGTGGGGGCGGCGCAAGGTGGAGTTCCTGGTGCCGGAACTCGAGGGCATTCTCAGGGACTCCTACGGGGTGATCGTTTATCAGGAACAGGTGATGCGCATCGCCAACGTGCTGGCCAGCTACTCGCTGGGCGAGGCGGACCTGTTGCGCCGGGCGATGGGAAAAAAAGATCCCGAAGCGATGGCCAAGCAACGCGATCGCTTCCTGAGCGGCGCGGCAGCGCTCGGGCATCCGCGAGCCGCGGTGAACGAAATTTTCGATCGCATGGAGAAGTTTTCCGGATACGGATTCAACAAGTCGCACTCGGCTGCATACGCGCTGGTGGCGTATCAGACGGCCTATCTGAAGACGCATTATCCGGTGGAATTCATGTCGGCGCTGCTGACGTCGGAAATTTCGAAGCCGGACAACGTGGTGAAGTACATCAAGGAATGCCGCGAGATGGAGATCGCGGTGGAACCGCCGGATGTGCGGTACAGCGATGCGGACTTCACGCCGCACGGAGACAAGATTCGCTTTGGGCTGACGGCGATCAAGAATGTGGGGCGGAACGCCATCGATTCCATCCTGACGGTGCGCAACGAACTGACGAAGGAAGGCAAGAGCTTCGCCGGGTTTCAGGAGTTTTGCGAGAAGATCGACCTGCGGCTGCTGAACAAGCGGGTGATCGAGTCGCTGATCAAAGCGGGCGCCCTGGACTCGTTCGGACGGCGCGGGCAGTTGCTGGCAGCGGTGGACAAGACGATGGAGCGCGCGCAGAAAGCGCAGCGCGATCTGGAAGCGGGACAGGCGGGGCTGTTCGGCATCTTCAATGCGCCGGCAGAAGGCGCGAAGCATGACGAACTGCCGAATGTGCCGGACATGGAAGAGGGCCAGCGGCTGGCGGCGGAAAAGGAAGTGCTCGGATTCTTTGTCTCGGGGCATCCGCTGGACAAGTACGCGGAGAAGCTGCGGAATCTGCCGGGCGTGGTCGACATCGCAACCGCGCTGGAGATGAGGCCGCCGCCGCCGAGCGGGCGGCGCGGGCAGGCTCCGGAGAATGAGATTGCGATTGCGGGCGTGATGCTGGGGCTGAAGGTGCAGAAGTCGAAGAAGTCCGGAGAGCTCTGGGCGCAGGCGGGTCTTGAGGACGCGACGGGCAGAATCGAATTGCTGTGTTTCCCGAAGGACTATGAGCGGTTGGCGGAGTCGCTGCGGATGGAGGCGCCGGTGCTGATCCGCGGACAGCTGCGGGCGGAAGAGGAAGCAGCGCCGAAGCTGTGCGTGTCGGGGATTCAGGCGCTGGAAGACGTGAAGGTGCGGCTGCCGCTGAATGTGCGCATTCGCATCCAGCTGGATCGCGTGAGTGAGACGACGCTGGAGGAACTGCACGATCTGGTAATTTCTGCGCCCGGACCTGGGCGGGTGATGCTCAATGTGGAGCAGAAGGGGCAGTACTGCGTGGTGATGGAGCCGGAGGGGCTGAAGGTCGCGGCAGATCGGGCGTTCATCGACAAGGCCGAGCTGCTGCTGGGGCGGGGGATGGTGCAGGCGATGGACTGAAGAGCAGGCGATAGGGAACAGGCAACAGGGAATAGCGCACCGAGCACAGGTCACGTCGCTCAGGTCGCGGGGATTCCTCTTCTACAATTCGAAAGACCTCATGATTGAGACTGGCCTTACGGCGACAGCACACGCTCCGCATCGCCGCTGGCGGATCGCGGTGCTGCTGGGCATCGGCGTTCTGGTCAACTTCTTCGACCGCGTCAACATTTCAGTGGCTTATCCCGCACTGCACGCGAACTGGGGAATCACGGCGGTCACGTTCGGCTATCTGGCGAGTGCGTACAACTGGAGCTACGCAGCGCTGCAGATTCCGGTGGGCGTCATGCTGGATCGCTGGGGTGTGCGGCGGATCGGGCGCGTGGCGACGTTTCTGTGGAGCGCAGCGTCCGTGGCGTCAGGGCTGGCGACCGGGGTTTGGAGCTTTCTGGCGGCGAGGCTGCTGCTGGGGATCGGCGAGGCACCCACCTTTCCGGCGAACGCCAAGGCGGTGGGCTACTGGTTTCCGGAGCGCGAGCGCAGTTTTGCGACGTCAATTAACGATGCCGCGGCCAAGCTCGCGTCGGCGATTGGCGTGCCCATCCTCGGCGTGCTGGTGATTTGGCTGGGCTGGCGGTGGAGTTTCCTGTTTACGGGGCTGATCAGCTTCCTCTACTTCCTGCTGTTCCGGGGTGTGTATCGCAACCCGAGCGAGGACGCGAAGGTGAGTCCTGCGGAGCGGCAGTTGCTCGTCGAAGGGAACGCGCAGCCGGAGGACGCGCCAGCGGAGAAGACCCACGGGGCGCCGCTGCCGTATCTGTTGCGGCAACCGCAGGTGATTGGAGCGACCGTTGGGTTTGCGGCGTACAACTACGTCTTTTACCTGGTGCTGACGTGGCTTCCGAATTATCTGTCGATGAGCCTGCACGTCGATCTGCTGCACTCCGCTCTGGAGACGAGCATTCCATGGCTGGTGGCGACGTTCACGGATCTGGCGATTGGCGGGTGGATGGTGGATGCGCTGGTGCGGCGGGGTGCCAGGGCCTGGCTGGTGCGGCAGGCGGTACTGGTGGGGGGACTGGCGTTCGGGATGGGGATTTACGGGGCGCGGTTTGCGCACACGCCGGTGGTTGCGCTGGTTTGGATCAGCGTATGCATGGCGGGACTGGGGGCAATGGCGCCGGTGGGGTGGTCGGTGCCGACGTTCATCGCACCGCGCGCGAGCGTGGGCCGAATTGGCGGAATCATGAACTTCGCGACGCAGATTGCGGCCATTTCGGCGCCGGTGATCACGGGGTATTTTGCACGAGCGCACAACTTTGGCGCGTCGTTTGCGCTGGCCGCGGTGGTGCTGGCGGTCGGGATTGCCGGATATGCGTTGGGACTGGGGAGAATGAAGGTGATTCCCGAGCCGGCCTGAACCCGGATTCCGGGTTGCCGGTTACGAGTTGCAGGTCACGGAACCGGTTCACGGACCAGGGGAAACCGGGCGCGGATTTCGTAGCGGGAGCCTTCGGGGCCGGGAATGGATTCGTAGAGGAGGAACTCGGGGGAGACGAACTCTGCGTGGAGGCGCGCTCGACCTTTCTGCCCGGAATTCGCGACGGCTTTCTTTAGCGGGGCGAGCGCCTTTGCTCCGGAGCGGCCTTTGGCACGGGCCAACGTGATATGGGGGCTGTAGGGGCGGTCTTCGGGGACGAAGCCGCATTTCCGCATGGCGGCAGCGACGCATTGCTGGAGGGCGAGGAGTTCCGAGGTGAGCGAGACGCCGGCCCAGAAGACGCCAGCACGATCGAAGAAACCGAGGCCTTCGATGCGGATGGGGACGGGGGCTGCGCGGATGGTCTTCAGCTGCTCCTGCACGCAGGCGGCGCGACCCGCGGGAACCGATCCCAGGAACTGCAGGGTGACGTGCCAGCCTTCGGGGACGGACCAGCGCAGATCGGAGCCGACGGCCAGGGCACCGGACCGAGGCGCGAAGCGCTGCGAAATGTCCGCGAGAGCCTCAGAGGGACCGGAAGGCAAAGCGATTCCGATGAAGAGGCGCATGGCCGCTTCAGGATATGTCATCTGTGCGAGACACCGGGCTTCGCTGACTCGTCTATATTGAAGGGCACGTGGCGAGCTATGGATGCGCCTGGGCTCTTTGCCAGGTGGCAGGGACGCCGGGGTTGCCAGAAAAACTAAGATGGAAAGTGCGAGAAAATCAGAGGATTCAGGCATCCTGACCGGTATTCCATGATTCTTAGTGCAGCGGGCACAGACGATACGAGGTTGCCAAGCGCTTTCGGAGGGGTATAGATCATGAATCCAGGAGCTAGTCCATTGACTCCCGACGTGATGGTTCAAGACTTCGCGCTTGCAGAAGCGGTGCACGGCAACGGGAAAGGCTATGGGCCGGAGAACGGTCAGGCGGCCGTGCTCACTTCGTGGAAGGACATTGCCCGTTACATGGGGAAGGGCGTGCGGACGGTGCAGCGGTGGGAACAGGACTTCGGATTGCCGGTGCGACGTCCGTATGGGTCCAACAAGAAGGCCATCATCGCCCGGCCGCGCGACCTGGATGCGTGGGTTGCAATGCGCTGCAAGAGCCGTGCAGCGCTTCAGATACCGACGGGCGGCGTGGACCCCCGCGCAGGCCAGATTGGGACAAGACTGGTAGCGCTGAACGCCAGTGTGGCGACCGCGCGGATGCTGCAAAAGGACAACCGGGTGCTGATGCAGGAGTTTCATTGCGCGCTGCGGCAGTTGCGGGAGTCGATCATCTCCATCAAATCTGGGCAGCCGGTAGACTTTCGGCCTGGGCGCAGCGGGCCATCCCAACCCAGGTGGGTACGAGCGTCCTAAGACGCGTATCCGACCCTTCGCAACAGCGCGGACTATAATTCGCTCACCCCCCCCGGGTTATCAGGCCCTGCCGGCTGGGCGCGATCGCTTGCGCCCGAAAAGAGAATCATGGCCCCCAGCAAGAAAGATAGCCCTCCTTCTTCGAATCCTTTCGCCGCGGGAGCTGAGTCGCCGCGTGAAGACGGAATCAGCAGATCGCCGGCGGGTTTTCCGGTCGTTGGCATCGGGGCTTCCGCCGGAGGTCTGGAGGCGTTCACGGCGCTGTTCCGGGCGTTGCCGCCGGATCTGGGCATGGCCTACGTGCTGGTTCCGCATCTGGACCCGCAGCGGGAGAGTTCGCTGGTGCAGATTCTGGGGCGAATGACGGCGATGCCGGTGGTGGAGATCGAAAACGGCATGGCGTTGCAGGCCGATCATGTGTACGTGATTCCGCCGAACTGCGATCTGATGATCGAGAATTCACGTTTCACGATTGCGGATCGTGAAGCCCCGCGTGCGGTGAACGCGACGATCGACATTTTTTTGCGATCGCTGGCGGTGGACCAGGGGCCGAACGGAATCGGCATCGTGCTATCGGGGACGGCGTCAGATGGAACGCTGGGACTGACGGCGATCAAGGGCGAGGGCGGGATCACGTTCGCGCAGGACACACGGTCGGCGAAATACGACGGGATGCCAGCCAGCGCGATTGCAGCCGGCTGCGTGGATTTCATCCTGCCTCCCGAGGAGATTGCCCAGGAACTGGCGCGCATCCGTCTGCACCCGTACGTGACCGGGGAAACTTTGGCGCCCCGTGAAGGAGAGGACAAGAGCGAGGATGCCCTGATGGGGCAGGTGTTTCGGCTTTTGCGCCGGGCGACGCGCGTGGACTTCTCCGAATACAAGCCACCGACGATCCGGCGGCGAATCCACCGGCGCATGGTGCTGCACAAAATGGAGGGGCTGGCGGATTACGTGGCGCTGCTGCACCGGGAGCGGAACGAGGTCAACGCGCTGTATCAGGATCTGCTGATCAATGTAACGTCGTTCTTTCGCAATCCCGAGGCCTTCGAGGCGCTCCGGCAGATCGTCTATCCGGCGATCCTGAAAGAACGGATGAATGGAAGCATGCCGATCCGAATCTGGGTGCCGGGCTGCTCGACGGGGGAGGAGGCGTACTCGCAGGCGATCTCGCTGGTGGAATATCTGGGTGAGGAGCGGACGGAGGTGCCGATCCAGATCTTTGGGACGGATCTGAGCGAGAGCGCCATTCAGCGGGCGCGAACGGCAGTTTATAAGGAGAGCATCGAGACCGACGTGAGCCCAATGCGGCTGCGCCGGTTCTTTCGCAAGTCGGACGGCGGCTATCAGATCAGCAAGACGATTCGCGATCTGTGCATTTTCTCGACGCAGAACATCTTCAACGATCCGCCGTTTTCGCGGATGGATCTGGTGAGTTGCCGGAATGTGATGATTTATTTGAGCCAGCCGCTGCAGAGGCGGGTGATTCCTGTCTTCCACTACGCCCTGAATCCCACGGGTTTTCTGATGATCGGTAACACGGAGGGCCTGCTGGGCGCGGGTTCGGAGCTGTTTGAGATGGCCGACAAGAAGCAAAAAATCTATCGCAAGAGGACGGTTCCGACGCCGGTGAACTTCGGCTTCCGGCTCGGGGCCTCGGAACAAGATGCCGCTACGGCGGAAGCACCAGTTCCGCCAACAAGACCCCTGGCGCCACTGCGGGCCCCGCTGGAACTACAGCGCGAGGCGGACCGGCTCCTGCTTACTCGCTATGCGCCGCCTGCAGTGGTGGTGAACGATCAGCTGGAGATCCTGCAAAGCCGCGGACGCACAGGCAATTTTCTGGAGCTGGCGCCGGGCAAGGCAAGCCTGAATCTGCTGAAAATGGCACGACCTGGGCTGCTGTTTGAACTGCAGAGTGCGATCGATGAGGCGAAGAGGTCAGGGGTGGAAGTGGAGCGGCGCAATCTGCACGTGGAAGGGGATGGCCTGGTGCACGGGACGCACGTGCGGGTGCTGCCTTTCCGGACCCCGGTGCAGGAGCACAACAGCTATCTGATCATTTTTGAATTGGCGGCGGAGGAGGACGTTCTGGCGTCGGCGAAGGAAGGCGAGCCGCTGACCGAGTCGGAGAGAGCGGAGAAGGAAAAGCAGATTGCACAGCTGAAGCAGGAATTGTCGGCGACGAAGGAGTACCTGCAGTCGATCATCGAGATGCAGGAGGCGACGAACGAGGAGCTGCAGTCGGCTAACGAGGAGGTTCAGTCAGGTAACGAGGAGCTGCAGAGCACGAATGAAGAGCTGCAGACTTCGAAGGAAGAACTGGAATCGGCGAACGAAGAGCTGCACACCGTGAACGAGGAGATGCAGCACAGGAACGATCTGCTGACGCAGCTGAACAACGACCTGACGAATCTGCTGAACAGCGTGAATTTGCCCATGGTGATGGTGGGCTCGGATCTGAGCGTGCGCCGGTTTACGCCGCAGGCGACGGCCATGCTGGGACTGATGCCGAGCGACGTGGGGCGTCCGATTCCGCGGCTGAAGCTGAAGATCGATGCGCGAAACCTGGAAGAGACGATGCTGGATGTGATGGACCATGTGCAGCCGCGGCACGCCCGCGTCCAGGACGACGGAGGAAATGGTTTCACACTCCGGATCACGCCCTATCGCACGCTGGATAACCGTATCGATGGGGTGGTTCTGACGATGGTGGGGGGCAATAGCGAGGAGGGCGGGGCGGATGGCCGAGGGGCTGCGTCCAGGGAAAAGCCGGCGAAGAAGAAAGCGCCGTCTGTCCCGCGGATGAAGAATCGTTCAGGCAAAGGGAAATGAGCAGTTCTGCCTTTTGCAACGGTGCTGACGCGTCGTATGATCGACCTTCGTTCGACCTTGTTTGAAGGAAGGCTGGAGCCCGTTGCGGGTGCTTTCTGCAGGAAGAGTCATTGCCGCCGGTACCTGTCTGGCGCTGTTTCCACTCATGACCCGGGGGCAGCTTTCCGGTCCCGCGCCTGGCGCACCAGACGCTGCGGCATCGAGTTCTTCTTCTTCGGCGGTTTCGCGGGCGCTGCTGGATCTGCCCGACGCGCCGTCGCCGAGTAACGTGCAGAACACGCCGCCGGCGACGCAGACAAGCCCGAGTCAGAGCCAGTCTTCAAAGCCAACACAAAGCAAGCCTGCGAATCAGCAACCACAGCCGGGGACCGCGCCGACGCTCGGCGATCTGGGTTTCACGCCGCAGCAAACGCTGGCGAATGCCGAGATGCAGAAAAAGCTGAACGAGCGGACACACGATCTGAAGGTGCATCAAACCCTGGGATTGGTGACGGTAGCGCCGATGTGTGCTGCGGTGATCGTGGCCGGTGGGGCAAAGTCGAAGCGCAACCGGGCGGATCCGACCGGACCAGAGATCGGACCGAGTTCGTCGGGTGTCGATTTGCATGTGGCTCTGGGCTCGGCAACCGTCGCGCTCTATGGAGCCACCGCCTATTACGCGATCATCGCGCCGAAGATTCCCGGAGTGAAGCCGAAAGGCGCGATCAGGTGGCATCGCGATCTGGTGTGGATCCACGCGCCGGGCATGGTGCTGACACCGATTCTGGGAGCAATGGCGCTGAACCAGGAAAACAATGGCGAGCGCGTTCACGGCATCGCCTCGGCGCATTCCTATGTGGCGTGGACCACGGTCGCCACTTATGGCGCTTCGATCGTCGCGGTCACGTGGCCGATCCATCTAAAGTTCTGGGAGAAGTAATGAAGCTTGCCGTTGCGGTCCTGTTGGCTGCGCTTCCCGCTGCGCTGCAGGCACAAAGTGGCTGGGTCCTGACGCAGTCCACGCTGACGTGGCATGTGGTGCACCCGATGCATGAGGTCGCGGGTACGAGTCACGCGGCGAAGGGCAAAGGGAACTGCAATGGCGGGCAGTGCGATTTTCTGATTGCCGTGCCGGTGAAGAGCTTCGATTCCGGGGACAGCAATCGCGATCTGCACACGATCGAGACGGTGCGGGGCGCGCAGTTTCCGCTGGTGGTCGTGCGGGTCCACCTGGCCGAAGCGGCGCTGAGCGGAGCGACGATCGACGCGGATCTTGAGGTAGAGTTTGCCGGACAGACCGCGCACTACAATCACGTGCAGCTGAAACGCGCGAGCCATGGCGACGAGGTCGAGATTACGGGCACAGTTCCGGCCACGTGCTCGGATTTCAAGATCGATCGGCCGTCTTTCCTGACGGTGCCGATCCACAATGAGATTCCGGTGACCGTGGACACGACCTGGCGGGCGCAATAGGCCGCGCGCCTGACCTGCGGACTGTTTACTGTCCGTGATGTTCGAGATGATGCTTGGCCGCGTAGGAGGCGTGCTCGCTGGCGTGCGTTTGGTGGGCGTGAGCCAGTTGTGCGTGATGCGCAGCCTGATGGTGGTCGCCGGAGTCATGGTGCTTCGCGGCTTCGGAGTGGTGGTGCGCGGCCAGACCATGATGATGCGCCGCCTGGCGATGTTCGTGCGCTGCCTGCTCTGACATCTGAATTCTCTCCTTTGGCCCGCTGCTTCGCGTCGTTCGTGCACGAGCCCCTTTGCATCATCGAACTGCGAGGCAACGTGGCGGGTTACGGGGGGTTGAACAGAGAGTCAATATGCGACGAACTTGTCCACGGAGCGTCTCATAGAATGACTTTCGCTGGGGGTTGCATGCTTTGTTCGCGTTTGCGGCGGGTCTTGTTGGCTTTGGGAGCCATGCTGGCTGTGACAGGCTGCAATGCGCGCGCGGCGGGCCGCGCGCCGATTCCACCCGCCAATGCTGACGTCGCTCTGGCAGCGCATCCGGGAAAGGCAAAGGCGGTGTTTGCCGGGGGCTGCTTTTGGGGAACGCAGGCGGTCTTCGAGCGCGTGAAGGGCGTGACCGACACGACGGTCGGATATGCAGGCGGATCGGCAGAGACGGCGACCTACGATCAGGTGACGACGGAGACGACGGGTCATGCCGAGTCGGTGGAAGTGGTTTACGATCCGTCGAAGATTACGTACGGGCAGCTGTTACGAATTTTCTTTTCGGTGGCGCACGATCCGACGGAGCTGAATCGCCAGGGACCAGATGTGGGAACCTCATATCGGTCGGCGATTTTTTACGAAAACGACGAACAGAAACGAATCGCGCAGGCGTATATCTCGCAGCTCGATACGGCGAAAGTCTTTCCGGCGAAGATCGTCACCGAGGTGACGCCGCTGAAAGGCTTCTACCGCGCCGAGGACTATCACCAGGATTACGCACTGCATAATCCGGACAATCCGTACATTCTGGTGTGCGACCGGCCCAAAGTGGCCGGGCTGAAGCAGCAGTTTCCGCAGCTCTTTCAGGATTACAAGGGGCACTGAGGGAGCCCGCTGGCGGGTAGCGTCGCCTGGGGGAGCGGCGTATGGTGTAAAAAGTTGCCTTTCGGAGTACCGGATTTTTGCAAATGGCCAAAAATCCGTGGGTCCAGGCCCGGCCGCGCCAGACAACGAGCAGGCCGCGTTCTTCTTCCAACAGAGGTTAGGGTCCAGGCACGACCGCGTATGCCCCAGGCGCGTTGCTTCGACGGAAAAAGCCCCTCGATCCGACACGATCGATGGCATTCCTTCACCATGGACGAGAGGAGTTTCCTGATGCGTTTTTCTGCTGTCCCGCTGGGACACAAATTCATCGCGGTGCTGATCGCGGCTGCGGTGGGCGGCGGTGTTTACACCTGGTTTCGGCACGACGCCGTGCAGAGGGCGTCGAGCGCCGAGTTGTCGTTCGATATGCATGCAGCGCGGAGGATCGATTCCGGGCTGGTGCAGGCGCATGAACCTGCCGTGGTGTTTGCGCAGTCGGTCCTGACGGACCAGAGGATCGCGGAGCTGTCGAAGTCGGCGTATCTTTCGACGTCGGGGATGATGAGCCGCGTGGGCGAATTTCGCTCTCGGCTGGAGCTGACCCAGCCGACCGACGCCACCGGACAGGAGCTGCAGGTATTCTTTCGTGACCCGGATCCAGCCAAGGGGGTTGCCACGGCCAATGCCGTGGCCGATGCGCTGACGAAATGGGTGCCGTCTCCGGATGGACCGGGCGCCATCACGGAGCCCACGGCCACGACGCCGCAACCGGCGGCACAACAGACACCGGCGAAAACCGCAGCGCCCGCTCCGGCAGCGGCGGCGAAGGCGACGCCCGCACCGGCGCCCGCGGTGAAGAAATCGGCGCCGCTTGCGGAGAACGGCGCTTCCGGATCGCTCGCGGCTGGATTGGGAGCCCTGCAGGAGCAACTGTCGTCGACGAGTCAGAAACTGGAAGGGGCAGGTTTTGAAGGATCGAAGGGGCGCGCGTACGCACAATCGGAGAAACAGCAGCTATTGAAGTCGCAGGTCCACGCGGCCGAAGCGAAGCTCGTCGAACTGCGCGGGCAGGCAACGGGCAACGATCGTGCGCGGCTGGGGCAAATCCAGGAGGCGCTGGCATCGATTTTGGGCCGAGGCGGTGCTGGAGTGAGCGCGAGCCAGTTGCGGCGGGAGATCGAAGGACTGACGCGGGCGATCAGCGTGGTGGATGAGCAGCGTGCAGCCGTGGAGAAAGAAGGCGCGGTTGCTGATTCTTCGAGCGCGGCGCCGACGCCGGCCAGGTCGACGCCCGACACCAGCAGCGCTGCGGCCGCTGCGGCTGCATCCTCGTCCGGATCGAAAGCAATTACAGAAAGCAATGTGGGGTCGTCGAATCCGACGAACGCGGGCTCGCAGGGAAACGCACCAACATCGGCTGCACCGCAACCGCAGCCCACACCGGATTCGTCCGACTTCGGCTCGGACGCCGCGATGCTGAATCCACTCCATGTGGTGCGGCTGGCAGGAGCGGCGGCAACACCGCTGTGGTGGCCGGCTGCGGCTGCGGCGTTCCTGTGCGGATTTCTGTATTGGCTGCTCGCTGCTGCGATGCAGCGGCCGGTTGAGTACGAGGAAAGCGGAGTCGAGGCGACCCACTACGCCAGGTTCATCACCCCGGATGTGCCGGTCCCGTCGGCTGCCACTCCAGTGGCAGAGACGGCAGCAGAACCGATAGCCGGCAGCCTGTTTGGAAGCGGGGGTTACCGGCGAGCGTCGTTCACGTATGAGCCGGCGCCGAACGAACCGGGAGCGCGTGCCGGGAGCGGTGCGGTCGATGTGGCGAGCGCTCCGGTCTCCATCGTCGAAGAGAAGCCCACTGCTCAAGAGAACGCAGCGGCTGGCGTCGTGGAGGAAACCCAACGGACACCTTTCCGCGAGAAGGTGGTGGAGATCGATCCGTGGGCGGACCTGATGCAGAAAGCGCTTTCGGAGACGGAAATTGGGCGAAAGTTCGAAAGCCCGGCCGACCGAGGGGATGCGAGTACGAAAAAGGACGAGGACGCACGGCGGCCCGGCCGAGGGGATCGCTGGGCAAGCTAATACAGCCGGCAATCGGCAACAGGAATCGCGAGGGGCGGCAGACCGGGATCGGCGAATGAACTAAACTAGCCTGTCATGGCTACCGTCGAAACTTCCACTGTCATCCTGCCGCGCAAGCCGCAGGGCGCGTTCCGCAATGAGCCGTTCACCGATTTCTCGCAGCATGAGAATGCCCGCGCGATGCGGGGGGCGCTCGAACGGGTGGGCGATGAGTTGGGGCACGAGTATCCGCTGATCATTGGCGGGGAGCGGGTGCGGACGAGCGGGAAGATCGAGTCCCGCAACCCGGCGCGGCCGGCGCAGATTGTCGGCGTCCATCAGAAGGCGGGGGCGGAGCACGCGGACCAGGCGGTTCAGGCAGCGCTGAAGGCGTTCGAGACCTGGCGGCTGGTTCCGGCCGAGGAGCGGGCGGCGCTGCTGCTGGGCGCGGCGGAGATCATCCGCAACCGAAAGTTCGAGTTTTACGCGTGGCTCACGTATGAAGTCGGCAAGAACTGGGCGGAAGCGGATGCGGACGTGGGCGAAACCATCGACTTCCTGGAGTTCTACGCGCGGGAGGCGCTGCGTCTGGCGGCAATAACGCCGCCGATCCAGTATCCCGGCGAAAGGGATGAGCTGCTGTATATCCCGCTGGGCGTGGGCGCGGTGATCTCGCCGTGGAATTTCCCGTTCGCGATTATGGCGGGCATGACGTCGGCGGCGATCGTGAGCGGAAACACCGTGGTGATGAAGCCTTCAAGCGATTCGCCGACCATCGCGGCGCAGTTCATGGAGGTTCTGGAAGAGGCGGGGCTGCCGCCGGGCGTGGTGAATTTCTGTCCGGGGTCGGGAGCGTCGTTTGGGAACGCGGTAGTAGAGCATCCGAAGACTCGATTCATCGCCTTTACGGGCTCGAAGGAAGTCGGTCTGGACATCCACGAACGGGCCGCAAAAACGCAACTGGGACAGATCTGGATCAAACGGACGATTCTCGAGATGGGCGGCAAAGACTCGATCATAGTCAGCGCGGATGCGAACTTCGACGCGGCGGTGGCGGGCGTGGTGGCGTCAGCGTTCGGATTCACAGGGCAGAAGTGCTCAGCGTGCTCGCGCGTGATCGTGGAGGAGCCGATCTACGATGCCTTCGTGGAACGGCTGCGAGAGAAGGTGGAAGGTCTGGCGGTCGGCGATCCGGCAGAAAACAAGAATGTCGGACCGGTGGTCAGCGAAGGCGCGATGAAGACGATCCTCGGGTACATCGAGATCGGGAAGAAGGAAGGGCGGCTGGTCACGGGTGGCTCCGCCGTGGAGACGCAGGAAAAGGGTTATTACATCGCGCCGACGGTGATCGCGGATGTGGCGCCGAAGGCGCGCATTGCGCAGGAGGAGATTTTCGGGCCGGTGCTGGCAGTGATCAGGGCGCGAGATTTCGACGATGCGCTGGCCATCGCGAACAACACGGAATTCGGGCTAACCGGATCGGTGTATTCCACCGATCGAACGAAACTGGATCACGCGCGGCACGACTTCCACGTCGGGAATCTGTACTTCAATCGCAAGTCGACCGGCGCGATGGTGGGAGCGCATCCGTTTGGCGGGTTCAACATGTCGGGAACGGACTCCAAGGCGGGGGGCCCGGATTACCTTTACCTGTTTACGCAGGCGAAGGCGGTGGGGGAAAAGCTGTAGCGGGGACGAGGGGCGGCGCCTCTCCGTTGCACGCAGCCTGAAGATCCTTCGGGCGCTTTCGGCGATCGCGTCAACGGCCAGTCCTCAGGCACAGAGAATGCTCGGGCGTGGACCGGACGCTTTCAAGGGAATGCGTCAGGACGGTCGATCCTGTTGTGGCGCGAGCCCGGTGTCTTTGCGCGATTGACCTCGCGCCTACAGCCGGCAAATCGGAGGCGCCGCGCTTCCCACATCTGCCAACAGTAAGCAGATGCGGGCCACCGCAGCGCCTCTTTCAGGATGCGGACAAAACTCCCGAATGCAGTCCTAGACGCCCTGCAGCATCTGGTCGCCGACCGCCTGCGCGGCTTCGGCCAGGATGCGATGGTGGATGGTGAAGAGCGCGAGTTCGAGACGATCGGAGACGCCGGTCTTGTCGTAAATACTGCGCAGGTAGTTCTTAATGACCTGTTCCGTTGTGTTCAGGCGAACTGCGATCTCCTTGTTTTTGCAGCCCTGGACGATGAGGGCGACAATCTTCAGCTCCTTCGGAGTGAGACGGTCGCGAACACGGGAGCCGACAGCATCCTCGTCGCCGTTGGGCAAATCCACGCCGATCGCGCGGACATTGCGGTCGCCCTGGCCGACGTGGCGGACGCAATCGATGAGAGCCGGTCCGGTGACGTTGCGATGAGCGGCGCCCTGAACGCCGGCGCTGAACCACGGCTGCACCGGCTCGCCGTTTTCGGCGATGACGATGCTGCGGCTGCCGGCGGCGGCTACGCGCGGGATGAGAGCTTGTGGGTCAAGCTTGAGTGCGGAGGCGAAGACGAGGGTCGCGCCGCGGAAGGTGTCCAGAGCGGGATAGAGGCGGTCAGCCTCGGCGCACTGTGCAATGATGCGGAAGTCATCTTCCATCGCCAGAATTTTGGCGGTTCCGGCTCTGTAGATGGCCTGGTTATCAGCAAGGATCAGCTTGTTCATGGTTCCGCTTCCTCAATTGGTGCGTCGACGGGAATGGCCCGAAGACAAGTGGGTTTTATGCGCGTTCCAAAGAGAGAACGTGCGAAACGGTCATCGTTCCGAGGAACAAATTCCGCTCGTGGGCTTCTGGATGAGCCCATCGAGTGCCACGACGGGGCGCCGGTGAACGATGGAGCTTTCCGGAGTGGGTTCCGAAAAGGGGTTCATCGATGACCTTGGGTGCTGCCCATCATTCATGAGCAAAGGTAACCGGTGAGGACCCGAAAGTCCTGTGACGAGCGTCACGTTTGTGGTAACCAGCTGGAAACGCGAAAAGCCCGTGGGATCTTGAATTTGCAGGTACTTCCGATCCTGTTTCGAATTGGGACAACTGGCGTCGATTTCGCGCCAATCTATGGCGCCCTGTAACCTAGCAGGAGAGTTTCAGTTGCAAGGAGCCGGGAATGGCCAGGCCGATCATTCTTGCCGTGGACGACGATGCCAGCGTGCTGGAAGCCGTGGTACAGGATCTGCGCCGGAACTATGGGCAGACCTACCGCATCCTCCGAGCGGCTTCGGGGCAAGCCGCGCTGGACACGTGCGCCCAGCTGAAGGAGCGTGGCGACGTAGTGGCGTTGATTGTGAGCGATCAGCGGATGCCAGGCATGGCCGGCGTGGAGTTGCTGGAGCGGGTGCAGGAGCAGTATCCGCAGGCACGCCGGGTGCTGCTGACGGCCTATGCGGATACGGAAGCCGCGATCCGTGCGATCAATACAGCCCGGATCCACTACTACCTGACCAAGCCGTGGGATCCACCGGAGGAGCGGCTTTATCCGGTACTGGACGATCTGCTGGAAGACTGGAACCTGGGGTTCAAGCCGCCGTTCGAGGGCATCCGGGTGGTGGGGCCCCGATACGGGCTGCTCGATTACCGCGTGCGGAATTTTCTGTCGCGGAATCAGGTGCCGTACGTGTGGCTGGATCCGGAGCGCGACGACCAGGCGGTGGAGCTGCTGCAGAAATTTGGCGTGAACGACAGCAAGCTGCCCGTGGTGTTGTTTCCAGATGGGACATCGCTGGTGCAGCCGAAGGAAGAAGAGCTCGCGCAGCGCGTGGGTCTGCGAACACAGGCCGAAAAGGATTTTTATGACCTGGTGGTAGCAGGAGCGGGGATGGCGGGACTGGCGGCTGCGGTGTATGGCGCTTCAGAGGGATTGAAAACCCTGGTGCTGGAGCCTGAAGCTCCAGGAGGGCAGGCGGGGAGCAGTTCGAAGATCGAGAATTACCTGGGGTTCCCGACGGGAGTAACCGGAGAGCGGCTGGCCCGTTCGGCCTACGATCAGGCGCGGCGTTTTGGCGCGGAGTTTGTCACCCAGCGGGCGACCGCAATCACAGGGGACGGCCAGTACCGGCAAATGAAACTGGGTAACGGGACGGAAGTTTCCTGCCGGGTCGGGCTGATCGCGGTGGGTGTGTGTTATCGGCGGCTGGAGGCGCCAGGAATTGAGCGGCTGACAGGCGCTGGGGTTTACTATGGCGCTTCGCTGGCTGAAGCGCGGTCGTGTCAGGACGAACTGGTTTTTGTCGTGGGTGGGGCGAATTCGGCGGGGCAGGCGGCGATGCACTTCTCCCGTGTGGCCAAAGAGGTGACGATGCTGGTGCGCGGAGATGGGCTGGAGAGGAGTATGTCGAAATATCTCATCGATCAGATCGCCGCTACATCGAATATTAGGGTGGAGACGCACGCCGAGGTCGTGGAAGCGATGGGGGACAGTCATCTGGAGAGCCTGAAAGTTCGGAACTCCCATGGTGATGAAGTTCGACCGGCATCGTCGCTATTCCTGTTCATCGGGGCGGCTCCGCAGACGGACTGGCTACCGGAAAACGTCATGCGCGACCCGAACGGGTTCGTGCTTTCGGGGCGTGATCTGCGTGTCGAGGGTCAGCTGCCGAGGTCGTGGAAAGAGGATCGCGAGCCGTACCTGCTGGAGACGTCGATGCCGGGAGTTTTCGTGGCGGGCGACGTGCGGCATGGATCGGTGAAGCGCGCGGCGTCGGCGGTCGGCGAAGGCTCGATTGCGGTGCAGCTGATGCACCAGTATTTGGCGCAGTTCTAAGGACCATGGAGCAGATGGAAGGCACGGCAACGGAATCGCAGGTAAGAACGAGGACAGTGTCGCGGCAGGAGCTGTCGCAACTCATCCGCCGGATACCGATTCTCAGCAAGCTGAAAGAAGAAGAGCTGGGATGCCTCGGCGAGGTGCAGCTGCTGGAAGCGCCGTCAGGCACGACCCTGGTAGAGCCAGGAGCGCCGGTCCCGGGATTCGGAATGGTCCTCAGCGGCGAAGTGCGCACGACCCGCCTTGAAGGCAGTGGAGCTGAGACGCCGCTGGCTGTCTGCCAGGAAGGTGAGATGTTTGGCGAGGCGCCGTTGCTGCTGGGCGTGAGGAAAGCGGGAGCGAGGTCGGTCGTGACGCGGGACATACAGCTGCTGCTGGTCGGCGAAGACGGCTTCTGGAAAATGATGGCCACCTGCCCTACCGTGCGGCAGGGCGTATTAGCCACCGCAGCGCAGCGGATTCATGCGTTTCAGGCAACGACAGTGCACCGGGAGAAACTGATTTCGCTGGGCACGCTGGCCGCGGGTCTGATGCACGAACTGAATAATCCTGGTTCGGCTGCGAAGCGTTCGGCGGCGCAGCTGCGAGAGAACCTGACGCGGCTGCAGGATCTGAGCATGCGATTCTGCCGCTCGCCGCTGACCTCGGAACAGGCGACCTGCCTGCTGGACATGCAGCGCGAAGTTCTGGCGCTGGACAAGCCAAAGGCCCTGAGCAGCCTCGAGGAGGCCGATGCGGAAGAAGAACTGGGTACCTGGCTCGAAGAGATCGGCGTCAATAATGCCTGGAAGCTGGCCCCGACGCTGGTAGCGGCGGGATGGCGGCGCAACGATGTGGTATGCGCACAGGAGGCATTTCCGGCTGAGACGCTGCAAATGGCGCTGAACTGGTTGGAGTCGCTGATTTCGGCCATGCAGCAGCTGACCACCATCGAGGAGAGCCTCGGTCGGGTGACCGACCTGGTGATCGCGGTCAAGAAGTATGCCTACGAGGACAAGAGCGGCGAGCACGTGATCGATGTGCACGAGAGCATCGCGAGCACGCTGACCATCCTGGGGCACAAATTCAGGCACAAACAGTTGACGGTGGAGAAGGACTTCGCGGCGAATCTGCCGAAGATCAAGACGCGCGGCACAGGTCTCAGCCAGGTATGGACCAATCTTCTGGACAACGCGACCGATGCAGCACCGGATGGATCGAAGGTGCGAATTCGGACCTGGTCAGAAGAGGGCAATGTGTGCGTTGGAGTCGCGGATGAGGGGGCCGGCATTGCGCCAGAGATTCGGGACCAGATCTTTGAGCCGTTCTATACGACCAAGCCGCCGGGTGTGGGCACCGGGCTGGGGCTGGACATCGCGAAACGCATCGTGAAAGGCCAGTACAAAGGAAGCATCGGATTCACGTCGGAACCTGGGCGGACGGAATTTGTGGTGAAGCTGCCGTCGGAGAGCTGAAAGCCCGGGAACAGGGGACAGGCAAGAGGGAACAGCTTCTCTGACCGACGATCGCCGTTTGTCCCTTCGTCACAAGATCTGGGGGCTCCCCTTGCTTACCGAGGGGAGTTTTGGCTATGATCCCTCGGTAACCGGGAGGAGCCATGCGGGTGACCCACTGGATCCACACGATTCCCCTTCGTCTGCGCGCACTACTGCGCGGCAGTGTGGTCGACGCGGAGCTGGAAGAAGAACTGCGCCACCATCTCGAACAACAGACCGAGGCAAATCGGGCGCGCGGAATGTCGCCCGAAGAAGCGCGTCGTGCGGCGCTGATCGCTCTGGGCGGGGTCGAGCTGCGCAAGCAGCAGGGCCGGGAGGCGCGCGGGGTGCACTGGATCGCCGATCTGGGACGGGACCTGCAATATGGGGTAAGAACGATGCTGCGGCGCCCTACGTTTACGCTGGCGGCGCTGCTGGTCCTGGCGCTGGGGATTGGGGCGAATACGGCGATCTTCAGCGCCGATGATGCGGTGCTGTTTCGCCGGTTGCCGTATCGAGAGCCGGACCGGCTGGTAGAGATTTTTCAGAAAGCGGTGCCGGAAGGCCCGAACACCATGCCAGTAGCGCCCGCCAACTACTCCGACTGGCAGTCGGATACAAAAACGTTTGAAGCCTTCGCGGCCTCGCGGATCGCAAGTCTCAATCTGAGTGGAGGCGATCATCCGGAGCGGGTCCGCTCGGCCGGGGTATCCGGGAATCTCTTCGACGTGCTGGGCGTAACGCCCATGCTGGGCCATGGTTTTGAGAACACCGGCAAGGCAGCGGGCGACACCGCGACGGCGATCCTCGGCTATGACCTGTGGCAGCGCCGCTTCGGCGGCAACGCGGATGTGGTAGGAAAAACGATCCGCGCGAACGATCAGGTGTTCACCATCGCGGGAGTTATGCCGAAGGGATTCCGGTTTCCGATCGGATGGCTCCTGACCGACGTGGAGATCTGGACGCCGCTGGCATTAACCAACGCCGAGCGCGCGAGCCGCCGGGACATCACGCTGGACGTGGTTGCACGACTCCGGCCGGGAGTGACCGTCGCGCAGGCACAGTCCAGCATGGACGGGGTGGCCACTCATCTGGCGCAGGCGTATCCGGAAACGAATCGCAGCTGGGGTGTCAACGTGATGCCGCTCACGGATCGGGGCGTCGGCGATATGCGCGGACTTCTGGTACTGCTGTCGATGGCGGTAGCGCTGGTGCTGCTGATTGCATGCGCGAACGTGGCGAATCTGTTGCTGGCGCGTGGGCTGGAGCGTCAAAAGGAGCTGACGGTGCGTGCGGCGCTGGGAGCGCGGCGCGGCCGGCTGGTGCGGCAGCTGATGACCGAAGGCGTGGTGCTGGCGCTGGTTGGAGGGATGCTGGGCATTGGGCTGGGATTTGCGGGGACGCGCGCTCTGGCGGTACTGGCGCCGGCTACGGTGATGCCGGATTTGCGGCATGCTGCGCTGAACCTGCCCGTGCTGGCGGTCGCGCTGGGCGTTTCTCTGCTAACCGGTTTTTTGTTCAGCATTCTGCCGGCGTTCACGCTGTCGGGCGTTTCGCTGCATGGGACGCTGCAGGAGGGCGGCCGGTCGAACACCGGCACTCTGCGGGGAAATCGGCTCAAGATGGCCCTGGTGGCGGGAGAGGTAGCGCTGACGCTGGCGCTGATGTTGTCGGCGGGCAATCTTCTGAACAGCTTCTTCCGGTACATGAACCTCGATCCCGGCTTCGATCCGCAGCGCGTATTGACCATGCGCATGGCGCTGCCGCGAGAGAAATACCCGCAGCCGCAGCAATGGGCAGCTTTTTACGAGCGCACCGCCGAAGCGATTCGGACCCTTCCGGGGGTGACCGGCGTTGCGGTCGGCAGCGGCGCCCCGATGGAAGGGCAGGGGGCGATCCTCCGCTTTCACGTCGATGGGAGGGCGGCGACCGAGGGATTCGACGACAATGCGATCGTCGAATATGACCGCATCACGCCCGACTTCCTGCGAGTGACGGGCATGCGCCTGGTCCGCGGACGCGGCCTACTGGATTCCGACCGGCCAGGCACTCCGGCGGTGGCCCTGGTGAATGAGAAGTTCGCAAGAAAGGAGTTTGGCGAGAGCGATCCGATTGGGAGGCGGATCTTTCTCGGTGGCGACGTGAATGAGTCGGCGACAGCGAAAGTGACGGGGCCGCCGATCGAGATCGTTGGCGTGATTCACGATACGAAGGAGTACGGGCTGTTCCAGGTGACCCCGCAAATGGTTTTTGTGCCCATGGCGCAGGACCCGCTGGCCTCCGTCTCGCTGCTGGTGAAGACTCAAACCGAGGATAGTGGCAGTGTGCTGCCGGCGATCCGGGAACGGCTGGCCAGGGTGGATGCGGACGAGCCTGTGTACAACGTGCGCACAGAGGAGGATTTGTTCAGGGACCAGCATGCGTTCTTTCGCTTCAACACGATGCTGCTGGCGGTGTTTGCCGGGCTGGCCCTGGTTCTCTCGATCCTCGGAATCTACGGTGTGGTGACCTACGCAGTGAGGCAGCGCATGCGGGAATTCGGAATACGGCTGGCCCTGGGCGCCCCATCACGAAAGATCGTCACTCAGGTACTGAAGCAGGCAGTCTGGATGAGCGCGGTGGGGATTGGAGCGGGTGTTGTCCTGGGATGGCCCTCGAACCAACTGCTGGCCGGTGCGCTCCGGAAGTCGATGTTTCTAACCCTGACCCCGGCCGGAATCGCGCTATATCCGGCGCTCTGCGCGGCAATGGTGGTCGTGTTGTTTCTTGCCTGCCTTTTGCCGGCATACCGCGCCACGCAAGCGGATCCGATGGAAAGCCTCCGAGCCGAATAAGACGATCCAGCGCGCGACGATATATGTTGCGTCTTGACAAAAGATATATCGTTAGATACATTGTAGCCAGAAAGGAAGTTCTATGTATCACCCAATACTTGCAACAAAAGAAGATCGGCGGGAGCGGAAGGGCTGCTTTGCGCGGCAACCGTCGGCTGGTTCCCAGGAGTGGTTTGAAGGCGGCTTCGGTGGCCGTGGGTTCGAGGGTCGTGGACGGCACGGCTGGGGCCGGCACTGGGGGCGGTGGGAGCGTGGCTTCGGAGGCGGGCGGCTTTTCGATGCCGGCGACCTGAAGCTCGTGATCCTGAAGCTACTCTCCGAGGAGCCGAGCTATGGTTATCAGCTGATGAAGAAGATGGAGGAGCGTCTGGCCGGCGGCTATTCGCCCAGTGCAGGCGTTATCTATCCGACTCTGACCCTGCTGGAAGAAGAAGGTCTGGCGTCGGCATCGACATCGCCGGACAACAAGAAGGTCTACACGGTAACGCCGGTGGGACTACAGTTCCTCGAAGAGAACAAGCAGCGCCTCGAAGAGCTATTTGCACGGCTCGATGAGGCGCGCGGCGGCTTCGAACGCGGGCGCTCGCCGGAACTGATGAAAGCCTTCATGAATCTGCGCGGTGCGGTCATGGCTCGGGTATTCCGCGGTAACGTAACGGCCGAGCAGATTAAGAAGATCACCGAGGCCATCAACGCAGCGGCGAAGGCGATCGACGAACTGTAGAGCAGGCCCGTCGCCGATCGCCGGGAGCAGAGAGCTGGAAGGCCGGCAGTTGGAAACAGGAAGTCCGCGGAACAAAACGCGGGCTTCTCTTTTTGTGGGTGGCTCGCGAACGAGTGTGAACCTTAAGCCAGGCTGCGGCGGGCTTCGAGCAGGTCCTGGGTAAAGATGCGGAGGCTGTTGCGACCGCTGTCTTTGACGGTATACATGGCGGCGTCCGCGTTGCGCAGAAGCTCTTCGACGGTGCCGCCGCCCTCCGGGTAGATCGCGATGCCCACGCTGAGGGTAATGCTGATCTCGCGACCGGCGGCGTGGATGGGATGGGCCGCATTGTGAATGATCTGCCGCCCGCAGCGTTCCACGTCGTCGCGGTCGCGAAAGTCGGGCATCACAATCACAAATTCATCGCCGCCCATGCGGGCGACGGTGTCGGATTCGCGGACCGAAGAGAGCAGCCGCTGGCCAACGGTGGCAAGGAGGACGTCGCCGTCGGCGTGGCCGAGAGAATCGTTGATCTGTTTGAAATTGTCGAGGTCAACGAGGAAGACGGCGACCTTCTGGTTGAGATCCTGGGCGCGCAGGATGGCCTGGCGGAGGCGTTCGTGCAGGAGCGTACGGTTGGCCAGACCGGTGAGGTGGTCGTGATGTGCGAGGTAGTGGACGTGATCGGAGCGGCGGCGGTGTTCGGTGACATCGCGGCTGGTGATGGCGATACCGTCGCCGAGCTTAATCACCTGAACGTTGAGCCAGGTGCTTTGGATCATGTCATCGTCGATAAAAACTTCACAGACGTAGGGCACGCCGGTGCGAACGACCTCACGATATTGCTCGATGAGGCCGGAGCGGATCATGAAGGGACGGACCTCGGTGAGGATCCTGCCGTAGAGGTTTTCGCGCGGCACGCCGAGGCGGCGTTGGGCGTTGGGATTGATGTAGCTGAAGCGGAAGTCGATGATGGAGCCTGAGGCGTCAGGAACGCCGTCGAAGATATAGAAGTCGTCGAGAGTGTTTTCCGCGGCAGCGAGAAAGCGGGCGTGTTCACTGTTGGCGCGGCTGGAGGCTTCACGATCCACGGCCAGGCGGGGTAACGCGAAGGAGACAGCAAGCACCGCAGCGACGATGAGCAGGCAGAGGATCCAACGGAGATCGAAAGAGAAGATGAGGAGGATCAGCGCCAGGCCGGCAGCCGCGACCGAAGCCATCTGTCCGGCGCGCAGCATGGATCCAGCAGGCAGAGCAGCGCTCGGTTGGTGAATCGGTGGGGAGGCTTCGGCGAACATCGTTGACTCTGCCGTGGGGCGGGGTTTGTTAACGGAATTATATCGTTACGAATCTGCTAACGGGATAGTACGAATTGGTTATCAGGTGGATTTCAGGGTCTCGATGGGGTCGACGCGGGTGGCGCGGCGTGCGGGCCAATAGCTGGCCAGAGATGCGATGAGGAGAAAGACGGCCGGAGCCAGGGCGAAGGTCTCCAGATCGCGGGCGCTGGTTTGGTAGAGCACGCTCGAGAGGAGGCGGGTGAGGAGGAGTCCGGCGGCAAGGCCGATGGCGATTCCGGTGACGGCAAGGGCTAGTCCCTGACGGACGATCAGCCGGAGGATGTCGCGGTGCTCGGCGCCGAGAGCGAGGCGGATGGCCATCTCCTGGCGACGCTGCACGACGGTCCAGGCCAGGGTAGCGGCGAGGCCGATGGCAGCCAGGAGCAGGGCGGTGATGGAGAAGGCGGCGAGCAGCACCATGGTGAAGCGTGGCTGTGCGCGGCCGGCGTCCATCAGATCATCGGCGGTTTGGATGGCGGTGACCGGTTGATCGGGATCGACGGCGGCGACCTGCGCGCGGACGGCGGCGGCCATGCTCATGGGCGGAACGGCGGTGCGGACGAGCAGGTTCATGTCGCCCCAGGGCAGCTGCGGGAAAGGAAGCCAAACCTGGGGCGCGGGGTCGCCGGCAATGCCGCGGTTGTGCACGTTGCCGGCGACGCCGACGACTTCCGAAGGAGCAGGTCCACGGCCGACCACGATGGTTTTGCCGATGGGGTTCTGGCCGGGCCAGAAGCGGCGGGCAAAAGCCTGGTTCACGATGACGACCTTCGGAGCGTCTGCGTTATCGGCGTCGGTGAAGGCACGTCCGGCGAGCAACGGCACGCGCAGGGTGGCGAACCACTGCGCACTGACCGCTTCGATGTCGACAAAAGGACGCTGCATGAGGGGGACATCGGGCTGTCCTTCGGGAAGCAGCGGCGTAATGCGCCGAGTTTCGAGGGGCAATGCGGCAGAGATGGCGGCGCTCTGCACGCCCGGCAGCGCCGCGATGCGGCGGAGAGCTTCGTCAAAGAAAGCGATCTGCTGCTGCGGCTTTGCATACTTTTCCGTGGGCAGCGCGACTTCCATGGTCAGGATGTGATCGGAGGCAAAGCCGGGGTCGGTGCGGAGCAGGCGGGCAAAGCTGCGCACCAGCAGGCCCGCGCCGATGAGCAGCAAGAGCGAGAGGGCCACCTGTCCGATGACGAGAGCGCCGCGCAGGCGGTTGCGGGAGCGGCTGCCGGAGAGGCCGCGGCCTTCGTCGCGGAGGGTGGTGTTCAGGCCGGTCTGGGCCAGTTGGAGCGCGGGGAAGAGGCCTGTGGCGATTCCCGTCAGGAATGAGATGAGGACAGCAAAGAGCAAGACGCGCGCGTCGAGGGTGACGGGAATGCCAGCGGGCAGTTGTGTTGCCCCCCACGCGGCGAGGGCGCGATCAGCGGCGTAGCCGAGGGCGATGCCGAGGATGCCGGCAGCAGAGGCGAGGAGCAGGCTTTCGGCGAGGAGCTGGCGGATGACGGCCCAGCGGGTGGCTCCCAGAGCGGCGCGCACGGCGAGCTCGCGGCGGCGGGCCAGTGCGCGGGAAAGCAGAAGGCTGGCGACGTTGGCGCAGCCGATGAGGAGAAGCAGGGCGACCGCAGCGGTGAGAATCCAGAGCTTGGTATGGAGATCGGCAACCACGACGTTGCGCAGCGGAATCGCGGTCATCAGGGTGCCGGCGATTGCGTCATGGATTGCGGGATTGAGGCGAATGTACTGCTGGCCGAGCACATCCAATTCGCTGTTGGCCTGGGCCAGGGTGGTTCCGGGTTGAAGGCGGGCGATGAAACCGAGGTAGCCGACGCCCTGGCGCAGGCGCGCGGTGGAGAAGAGACTGAATTCGAAGTAGCGCGGGATGAACAGGTCAGCTTTGCCGATGAAGGGAAAAGCGAGGTCGGCAGGAAGAACGCCGATGACGGTCGAGGGCGTGCCGTCGAGGTCGATGGTTGAGCCCACGACAGCGGGATCGCTATGGAAGCGGGCGTGCCAGAGCGCGTTCGAGAGGATAACGACAGGACGCGACTCGGGGTGCCCGTCGGCGTCGGTGAAAGTGCGGCCCAGCGCGGGAGCAACGCCGAGCATGGAGAAGAAATTAGGCGTGACGCGGGCGACGGGCAGCTGCGCGGGCTCACCGGAGCCGGTGAGATCGAGGTTGTCGTTGCTCCAGGCAGCGGGCGTCAGGGTACGCGCATGGTCGCGCAGGAACTCGTAGCGCACGAGGGTGTTGTTGCTGCCGCCGTTGTAGCCGGTCGAATCACGCAGCTCGATACTGACCAGTTGTTGCGGTTGTGTGTAGGGGAAGGGCCGCAGCAGCAGCGCGCTGGTCACCGAGAAGATGGCGACGTTGGCTCCGATGGCAAGCGCGAGGGTCAGGATCGCGACGAGAGTGAAACCGGGATTGCGGCGGAGCATGCGCGGGCCGAAGCGGAGGTCGCGTACGAGAGACATGCCCACCATTATCCGTCGTGGAGCGGCCAGCACGCGCCGCGGCTGGTGAATCGCCGCTTATCGCTGGCTGGCTTCGCCGGCGGCAACTTTGCGGTTGAAGTCGGCAGAGGCTTTGCGGGGAATGCTGAGCGACTGCCAGCGATCGCAGGCGAAGTGTTTCGCGAGCAGGACGATTTGGCCAACATGATGCGGGTAGTGAGCGAGCTGGCGGTTGACGGCCTGCATCACGGAATGCTTTTCGCCGCGGATGGAAATCGTTCGCGTGAGGTCGGCGTCGGTGAGCGGCTGGAGTGCAGAGAAGAGGCAGGTCCAGCCAGCCTCCCACAGCGCGAGCAGGCCAGCGCGGGTCGCGGGCGGTTCTTCAAATTCGCTGTCGCGATTGCGATTCGGCTTTTCGCCGTCGGTGGTGAGGAAATCGGTCCATCGGGAGCGCATGTTGCCGGTTATGTGCTTCACGATGATGGCGATGGAATTGGCTTCGCGATCGAGGCAGGCGAAGAGGTCTTCGTCAGAAACCTGAGCCATCGCGCGCTCACCGAGTTTCTTGTAGTAGCGGAAAACGGCGAGAGCGTCTTCAAGGTACGAGGTCGTGAATTCGAGCGCCATGCAGAGAGTGTAGTGCAGCGGGCTATAACCGTGCGGGGCGCAGCAGGTTATGCAGTCGCGGCCATGAGAGCAGCGAACTTCGAGGCGTCCCCGTGCCGGAAAAGCGCATACCAGGCGTTGAGGACCGGCTCGGGATAGAGGCCGAGAGTGCCGAAGATCTGGTAGGCAAAGTCCACCGGGGCGGTGCCGGAGGCGGTGATGAGATTGCCGTCGGCGATAGCAGGAATGTTGCGGTAGAGAGCATGCCCCCGATAGCCGGTGGCGCGGAGATATTCGGGTGCGTTGCTGGTGTGCAGGCGGTTGTCGAGGAAGCCGGTGCGGGCCAGAGCCAGGGTCGCAGCGCAGATCGCGGCAACGGGAATGCCGATGGCGAGGAGTTCGGCTGCCTTGCGCAGGGCGTCCTGATTTTCGCCGCGTTCCCAGGCATCACCGCCGGGCAGGATGAGCAGGGCGCTGGAGGTGGGAAGCAAATCGTCGAGGGCAAGGTCGGGCTGGATGCGCACGCCGCCCATGGTGATGATGCGCGCGAGGGTTGGGCCGACGGTGGCTACACGGAAGCGGCCGGGCTCACCCTGGAATCGGGGATTGTTGATGCCGGCAATGGCGAAGGCCGGCTCCCAGTCGGCCATGCCGTTGAAGACGTAGAGATGAACGGTCTGCGCTTCCATGCGCACCTCGGGCCAGCGGCGCGATCTTCGTCATGCCGGGGTTCGGGACGATTGTACGTCGAGCCGGAGCCGGGAGCGCGGTGGAGATCCCCATCCCGTCATTATTCGGCGCGCAGGGCCTGCATGGGATTGATGGCCGCTGCGCGCCGGGCCGGCAGCAGAGAGGCGGCCAATGCCAGCAGCAGAACGACAACCGCAGCAACGATGAGGACGAGCGGATCGAGCGCACTGATGCCGAAGACAAAGGTTTTGAGCAGGCGTGTGGCAAAGTACGCGCCGGCCAGTCCGATGATGCATCCGGCGGCGGCGAGTTTAAGTCCGGAGACGAGGATAAGGCTGACAATACCGGAGCGCTGCGATCCCAGAGCCATGCGGATCGCCATCTCCTGGGCGCGCATGGCGACGGTAAAGGCGATGACGCTGTAGATGCCGAGGATGGCGAGCAACAGCGCGGCTCCGGCGAAGGCGGAGATCAGCACGGTATTGAACCGGCGCGGGGCTTCGGAGTCGCTGATGGCGTGCTCCATGGTTTGTAACTGTGTCAGTGGCAATTGCGGATCGAGGGCGCGGACAGCAGCGCGCAGCTGGTTCTCCATGAGCTCCGGGGGCAGGGAAGTGCGCAGGACAATGTAGCCGCCGTTGCCGTTGAGGTCGGTGGCGGGATTGCCGAGGGTTCCGATGAAGCTCTCGGCCTGGTCGATGGTGGTGTAGTACTGCCGGCGCGGATCGGCGTCGGGAGAGCCTTCCTTCATGCTGGCGACTTCGCCGACGACGGTGGCCCAGGGCGTCACCATCTCGCTGGTCCCGACGCGCAGGCGTTTGCCGATGGGGTTCTGTCCCGGCCAGAACTGCTGGGCGAGTTCGTGGTTCACCACGACGGCGAGCTGCGCTTTCGGGTTGTCGTCGGCTTCGGTCAGCAGACGTCCGCGCAGCAGGGGAATGCCCATCGCCCGAAAGAGGTCGCCCTGCATCTGGATAGGGGTGGCCAGAACGAGGTCGCCCGCTTTGGCCGGTACATAGCCCTCACCCACGATCGCCGAGTTGCCCTGATTTCCATTCGCGGGCAGGAACGAGGTGAGCCCGGCGCGGGTGACACCAGGCAGGGCCTGCACGCGGCGGAGCAGTTCCTGATTGAACTGGTCGACGGAGGGCTGCGTGCCGTACTGCTTGCGCGGCAGGTTGTAGGCGGCAACGACCGTGTGATCGGGACGGTAGCCGAGATCGGCTTCGCGCATCTTCTCAAAGCTGCGCAACAGCAGACCGGAGGCGGCCAGCAGAATGAGCGCGACAGCGATCTCCGTGATGACGAGACCGGAGCGGAGCCGCGCGTGTCCTGCGCCGGAAGTTCCGGTTCGGCCGCCCTCTTTCAGCGTTTCGTTGACGCTGGTGCGAATGGCCGCAAAAGCAGGCACCACGCCGCAAAGAACGCCGGTGGCGACGGCCAGAGCCAGGGCGAAAGCGGCGACCATCCAGTCGATGCCAATGTTGGAGATGAGAGGCAGGGTTTCGGGTAACAGACTGGTTCCAAGTTGGAGAGCGATGGCTGCAAGCATCAGTCCGAGGACGCCGCCGGAGACGCTGAGGACAAGGCTCTCCAGCAGTGCCTGGCGGAGGAGCGTCGAGGCGCTGGAACCAAGGGCGAGGCGAACGGCAATTTCGCGGCGGCGGCGGATGGCGCGGACCAGGAGGAGCCCGGCCAGGTTCGCGCAGGCGATGAGCAGAACGACGGCGACAGCGAGGAACAGAGTGCGAATCAAGGGGCGCGCCTGGGCGATGGTGTCCTCATGCAGACCGCGGATGATGGGACTGATCTTCAGGCTGGCCATGAAGGCCGGATAGTTGCGCATCGTCTCTTTGGCGACGCGGTCGGCATCTTCTCGAGCCTGTGCAGGAGCGACGCCAGGCTTGAGACGGCCGACCATGCTGAAGTTCCAGCTGGCCTGAGCGCCGCCGTTCAGCTCCTCGGGGCGCAAACTCAGAGGGATCCAAAGCTCGCTGCGATTGAGGTGTCCGGGGACAAGAGGAAACTCGAAGTTACGCGGCATGATGCCGATGACGACGTAGGGCTTGCGATCGAGCAGAATTTTCTGGCCGACGATACCGGCGTCGCCATGGAAGCGGCTCTGCCAGGTCGCGTAGCTCAGCACGGCGACCTGCTGGCGCTGCTCATCTTCCTGCTGCGTGAAGACGCGGCCGAGCAGCGGCTGGACGCCGAGAGCGGCGAAGACGCCGGGCGTCATACGAGCGGCATTGATCTGTGCCGGATCGCCGATGCCGGAAAGCTCATAGGCCGGCTGGTTGTAGCCGCCGAGCGCAGTAAAGCTGTGGGTGTCGCGCGTGTAGTTGACGATGTCCGGGCCGGTGACGCCGGCTTCGTCGTTGCCGCCGATCTGCGCGCCCTGGATGGTGTCGGAGAGAACCACGAGCTGCTCTGGATGAGGGAAAGGAAGCGGACGCAGAAGCACCCCTTCGACGATCGAGAAGATCGCAGTGGTGGCGCCGATGCCGAGAGCCAACATCAGGATGGCGGTCAGCGAAAACCCAGGGGACTTGGCGAGATGACGGACAGCGATCCGGAGATTGCGCACAGAGAACTCCTGCCAGAGTAAAGGTCAGAGCAAAACCAGGGAATCTGCCTGTGAAAGCACGCGTGCTTCCAAATACGGCGCAGGCGAAGTGCTTGTTCCGTGCGTGCGGGCGGAGGCAAAAGCCGGAATCCCTGTCCGAAAAAGCAGAAACAGTGTCCGGAATGGGACAGGGCGGGATCCAGAGACTGAAGCAGCAACCGGTTGTTGGAAGATCAGGGGCTACACCGCCCGCTCAGGGATGGTTGCGGAGCCACGCAGCAACCTTGCTGTCCACGTTTTCGGGAAACGGCACGCCGTCCTCGACGCCCGCATAGAGGAGGCACATTTCGGGGCGAACTGCAAAAACCCTGTCGTACTTATTCAGCCAGAAGACCAGATGCTGTCGCAGCATCGCCAGAGCCGGAATCTCCTCCAGGATCTCAGGATGTCCCTCCAGCAGATTCAGGATGCGCTGATTGCCGTCATGAATCGGCCCTTCGGTCATGGCGCGGATCTGATCGAAAATGAACTTCTCCTCAGCATTCATCTGAGAAAAGTAGCGGAAGAAGAACTTCTCATACTGGAGGTGGTCGCGAATGTTCAGCCTGGCGCGCAGCATCGCCACCAGATCGTCGCGGCGGTGGCACTGAGCGACAAAGGAGACGTGTGTGTTGTCGAGGCTGCCTCGGATCTGTTCCACCGCAGTCCGCAGAGAGGAAATGGGTTGAGAAACCGGCTCCTGCCGGCGTAGATCCTCATCCACTTTGAGGCTGAGCTCGTTCAGGATGCGGTTCTGCTCGGGGCCTTCGAGCGCCTCGAGGGGGCGGTTCGGTTCGTTGAAGGCCTGATAGGCGCCCAAATGGTTCAGATAGGCGCAGTAAAGGGCGACGAGGGGGTAGATCCGGGTGCCTTGTTGTTTGGCCGATGTGAGCAGGCGGGGCAGTTCGTGGTTGTGGATGAAATCGGAGGCAAGGAAACCCGGCCCAACCACCAGAATCGCTGCGGTGGATCGCCCGAGCGCGGCATCGATCTGGGGGAGCCATTCACGTCCAGTGCCGATTTGGGAGTCGTCCCAGATTTCGACGGACTCACGGCGGCGCACAGGGGCGAGATAGAGCTTCAGCTTCTCCACCCAGTGGGTGGGATGCATGTCCTGGTGCGCATAACTGATAAACAAAGAGGCCATAGCCGGACTCGGGATCGCGGGGAGAATGCGCGGCGCGCCGCCTGTCTGTAAAACGACACAGAAATGTGAGCCGCAGCATATCACAGCCCCCCGTGCATCGATGAGCGCGCCTCGGGGCCGCGAAGGAGAGGCGCGGACTCTCCGATGGTCCTGCCGGCACAGCTGTTCATCGCTTTCCACAGAACCGGATCGCTGTTGGCGGTGCGAATTTCGCCGATGACAGCAACAGAACCCCGTAGCAGGGCGGCATGGACGGCTGCGCGGCGTGTGGCGCCGGCATCGGCGCAGGAGGCTCCTCGGGCACGCATGTTTGCAATTATTGGAATTGTGGTCGTGTTTGGCGCGGTGGCGGCTGGCTATCTGATGGAACACGGACATCTGGCGGTGCTGCTGCAGCCGGCCGAGCTGCTGATCATCGGCGGAGCGGGCCTGGGTACGCTGCTGATCGCCAATCCGCTGCGGATTCTGAAGAAGATTGCCGGAGGTGCGCTGGGCATCTTTGGGTCGTCGAAGTTTGAAAAGAATCGCTATCTCGCGACGCTGCGGATGATGTATGAGCTGCTGCAGAAGGCGCGGCGAGGCGGAATGCTGACCATCGAAAGCGATGTGGAGAAACCGGAAGAGAGTCCGATTTTCCAGCCGTATCCGGAGTTTGTGAAGGACCACCACCTGCGGGATTTTGTGTGCGACACGATGCGCATGGTGATCACCGGGGGCGTCGATGCCTTCGACATGGACCAGATGATGGACCTCGATATGGAGGTGCAACATCACGGCGAAGAGGAGCCGGTCACAGCGCTCGCGACTATGGCCGATTCGCTGCCCGGGCTCGGAATTGTGGCCGCCGTGCTGGGGGTCGTGATCACCATGGGGGCGCTGGGCGGACCGGCGGAGGAGATCGGGCATAAGGTGGCCGCGGCGCTGGTGGGCACTTTCCTTGGGATTTTGCTGTGCTACGGGCTGGTGGGGCCGGTGAGCCAGAACATGGCGAAGACCACAGCGGAGGAACATGCCTACCTTTACGTGCTGCGGGTACTGATCCTGGCCTTCATCCGCGGTCAGCCACCGGTGGTGGCGATCGAGATGGGCCGTCGGGCGATTCCGTCCCACGTGCGGCCGTCGTTTAGCGAAGTGGAAGAGGCTTGCCGCAACGGCGCGGCCAGTGCGGCGGCGAAAGAAGCGGCCTGAGAGGACAGCATGGCAGCAGGGAAGCCGATCATCGTCGTGAAGAAAGGTGGCGGGCACGGAGGCCACCACGGTGGCGCATGGAAAGTGGCCTATGCCGATTTCGTCACGGCGATGATGTCGCTGTTCATTGTGCTCTGGCTGATGAATACGAGCCAGAAGGTGCGCCAGGCGGTCGCGGGCTATTTCAACGATCCACACGGCAAATCGACGCTGACGGGGACAGATCAGTCCGGCACGAATGAGAATCTGGCACTCACCCAGAACAACATTGCGGATTTGAAGAAGAAGATCGAAGAGGCCATTCACAAAATGAATGACCTGAGGGCGCTGCAGAACCAGATTCAGATCACCATCACTCCGGAGGGATTACGGATCGAACTGCTGGAAACGAAAGAGGGAACATTCTTTGATTCCGGCAGCGCGACCCTCAACAGGAACGGACGCGAACTCCTCGAGATGCTGGCCGGTCAGTTGGGAGCCCTCCCGAACCGGATCTCGATTGAGGGCCATACCGATGCTGCTCCCTATGCGTCGAAGGATGGATACGGGAACTGGGATCTCTCGACGGATCGGGCGAACGCGGCGCGGCGGGTGATGCAGGCTTCCGGGCTGCGATCGAATCAGGTCTCTCAGGTGCGCGGGTATGCGGACCAGAAGCTCCGGGTCCCTGCAAATCCGCTCGATCCATCGAATCGCCGGATTTCACTGATCGTGCAGTATCTGACAGCGGACGAACCGCCGGTTCCGTCGGATGGGAAAGCGCTTCCGACTGCGGCGGGCGAAGAGCGCACGCCGGAGAACCACGGACCCTCGGTGGCGATCTCTGCATCGGGCAACGGAGGAGCGAATCCGGGCACAACAACGGTCGGAGCCCCGGCGAGCCGCGCCAAGCCTGGTGAGGAGAACCCGGCACGAACCGGAGGTGGACCAGCGGCCGGCTCGCAATCTCCGCAGAGCGGCACAAAAACGGCGCCTTCGACAAAGCTATCTCCCGCGAAACCGGTCGCGGGTGGCGCGGTGTCAAGGCTGTGGCAGAAAGTCCGCGGAAAGTGAGAACCACCGGACCAGGAGGAGGGACGTCACAGAAACAGAACGACGCGCAGGACCCAATCTTGTGTCAGGATAAAGTTGTCTGCCGGGATTCCACTTCACGCGAGTTTTTGAGACCCCGTCGTCGACGCGCGGCAGTCTTTCTTGAGGGAGGCAAAGCCCTTGGACGAAGTGGTGCGCGCGCACGAAGAAACCAGCGATATCGATCTGCTGCACGATATCGGCAGCCGTATGGCGGCGGCCGATCCGTTCCATGAAGTCCTGCAACGCGTCATCGAGATGGTGACAGCGGCGGTGCGCTGCGACTCCTGCTTCATCTACGTCCTGGAGAAGGAGAAGCTGGTGCTGCGCGCGTCGAAGAATCCACACGAGGACGTGGTGGACCGCATGCAAATTGATGTGGGGCAGGGCGTGACCGGCTGGGTGGCCGAGCACAAACAGACGGTGGCGCTGCCGGCCAAGGCGTGGGCCGATCCGCGATTTGCGCGCTTTCCTGCTTTGCCGGAGGATCGCTTTGAGGCGTTTCTGGCGGTTCCGATCCTGTGCCGCGGCAAGCTGGTGGGCGCCATCAATATGCAGCACCGCGAGATTCACCACCACACGAAGCGTGAGATCAAATTGATTACGATGATCGGCTACCTGGTCGGCGCCGAAGTCGAGCTGGCCCGCATGGAGTACGAGAAGTCGCAACTGGCGGAGCAGCTGGAAACTCGCAAAGTGATGGAACGCGCCAAGGGACTGCTGCAGCGTGAACTGGGCATCGACGAAGAAGCCGCTTACCTGATGCTGCAAAAGCAGAGCCGGCAAAAGCGCAAGCCGCTGCGGGAGATCGCCGAGGCCATCATCCTGATGGACGATTTGCGCAAAGGCAAGAAGTAGGCATTGGCGGCGCGGCGGACGCCCTTCGGGGCAGAAAACTGTGGACGAGATCGGTATTCCTGCCGTCAATCGTCCATTTCCGAACAGCTCATCACGATAGCGGACAGGCGACCCGTCCCTGGTCCGCGGTAAGCGCTGCATTTTCAGACCCATCCGACTGCTGAGCTTGGCAGCGGAACTGCCGGTGGAGTGTGGGCTCGTGTGCGCCATCCCCTGCGCCGGAGAAATACATGCTGACGGATCTTCGTTTTGCTCTGCGGCAGATGTTGAAGTCGCCTGCGTTCACTGTGACCGCCATCGTGACTCTCGCGCTCGGGATTGGCGCGAACACGGCCATCTTCAGCGTCGTGAATGCCGTGTTGCGTCACCCGGCAGGAGTGGATCATCCGGAGCGAGTGGCCGTGCTGCACACGCGTTACAAGCAGTTCACGCTCGATGTGCCGGATGTCTCGGTGCCGACCTACGCCGCGGCCGCAGCGATGAGCGATCAGGTCGAAGCGGCGGCGGTTGAGCAGGGAACCAGCTTCAACATCGAGCGGGACGGGCGGGCAGAAAATATTCCGGCGGCACAAGTTTCTTCGCGCTGGTTCGATGTGTTTGGCGCGCGGCCCATCGTGGGGCGTACGTTTACAGCGGATGAAGACCAGCCGAACGCCGCTCCGGTCGTGGTGCTGAGCTACGGGATGTGGCAACGTGTCTTCGGCGGGCGCCAGGACGTAGCAGGACAAACGCTGCTGCTCAACGAAAAGGCGTATCGCGTGCTGGGCGTGATGCGAAGCGATTTCGCGTGGCCGCGGAAAGCGGATGTATGGGTGCCGATGGCGCTGCCGCCCGACGCGTTCAAGCCCGACAACATCTTCAACGAAAGCTATTTCGCGGCGGTGCGGCTGCGGGAAGGGGTTGCGGTCGAGAAATTCAGCGCATCGTGGGCGACCGGTGTGTGGGGAATCCTGCACGCGAACGCGCGGGGAAGCTATTTCGCGAAGAGCGCGGGGTGGGGCTTGTACGCGTCGCCGATGACGGAGGTTGTCGCAGGACCGTTGCGCACGCCACTGTATGTGCTGAGCGCGGTGGTGGCGCTGGTTCTGCTGATCGCGGCGGCGAATGTGGCGGGGCTGTTGTTAGCGCGGGCCTCGGCGAGAAGCCGCGAGTTCGCCATCCGTACGGCGCTGGGCGCCACTGCGTCGCGCATGGTGCGGCAGATGCTGGTGGAAACGCTCCTGCTCGCGGGAATTGCGGCAGCTGTGGGAATGCTCGCCGGTCCGCTGATCGGAACGCTGCTGCTCCATCTCGTCCCGCACGATCTGGCGACGGGATTTGTGGTGCATACCGATCCGGCGGTGCTGGGGTTCACCGCGGCGGTGGCGATGCTGGCAGCTGTGATTGCCGGGCTCGGTCCGGCGGTGAGTCTGCTGCGGTCCCGCAGTCGGCTGGCCCTGCATGAGGGCGGCCGCAGCGGCACGGCGTCGGCGGAGAAGCAGCGGATGCGCAGCGTGTTCGTGGTCGCCGAGGTGGCAGCCGCGTTCTTCCTTTTAGCGGGGACGGGATTGTTCCTGACCAGCCTCGAGAAACTGCAGAAAGTGGACCCTGGATTCAATCCGCATGGCGTCATGGCGGGAAAAGTGCCCTATGCCGGTCAGGATCTTCAGAAAAACCAGGTGCGCCAGGCTACGTTTGTCAGCAGTGTGGTGACCAATCTCGCCGCGCAGCCCGGAGTGCTGGCTGCGGCGGCAGTCGATTCATTGCCTTTTGATCCGGATAACGATGGATCGTGTTCGTTTTCGATTGTGGGAAGGCCGCAGGCTCCTGATGATCCCGGACCCCACAGCCAGCTGGCGATGGCGACGCCGGATTATCTGAAGGTCATGCAGATTCCCCTGCTCGCCGGGCGGTGGATTGAGCCGGGTGATGTAGCGGGCAGCCAGCCGGTTGTAGTGATCGATCAGAGGTTGGCGAAGAAATACTGGCCGGGACAGAACCCGGTGGGCCAGCACATGTCTTTCATGTGTGGCGGATCGAAAGATCCGGCCACGATTGTTGGCGTGGTAGCGACGGTGCGGCTGAACTCGCTCGAAGAAGACACGAGCGATGGGATGCGGTACTACTCCTTCGGACAAGGCAATGGCGTCAGGGCTGATTTTCTGGTGCGCACCGAGGGCGATCCGAACCAAATGGCGTCCACTCTGCAACGGGCGGTGACCGCGGTGGATGGTTCGCAGGCTGTCTCTATGTTGACACCTGTCGAGACCCTGGTTTCCGATTCCCTGGCCGGGCGTCGCCTGATCGTGCAGATGCTGGCCGTGTTCGGCGGGCTGGCGCTGCTGCTGGCGATTGTGGGGATCTACGGGCTGATCAGCTATGTCACAGCGCAGCGCACCAGCGAAGTGGGCGTGCGGATGGCATTAGGGGCACAGCGTATCGACGTGGTTCAACTCATTCTGGGGCAAGCGTTGCTGCTGGTGGTCATAGGGTTGGGCATCGGAGCGGTGTTGTCCGCAGCCGCCTCGGCGATTCTGCGCAGGACGTTTGTGGATTTCGGCGGGGGAGTCTTCTCGTCGCTGGGTTGGGCGGCGGTCGCTTTGCTCGTGGTGGGATTGCTGGCGGGCCTGATCCCGGCTCTGCGCGCGGCGAGCCTCGATCCGGTGAAGGCGCTGAGAACGGAATAAGGCAGCCGGTGGCGAATAGCCTGAACACATGGCAGCTATAGGCAACAGGCTGCGAACGACAAGCTGGGTTGCGGAGGCGGGAATGTTCGGTGATCTGAAATATGCGTGGCGACAACTGAGAAAGTCGCCGGGATTTGCGGTGACGGCTATCGTGACCCTCGCCCTGGGCATTGGCGCAACGACGGCCATCTTCACCATGTTCGATCAGGTAATGCTGCGTATGCTGCCGGTGGAACGGCCGCAGGAACTGGTGCGGCTGCAGTGGCACGGAAGCTTCGCCGGGTCGATGAGCGCCTTCGGGGGGGACGCGGGCGATTATTATTCCTACCCGATGTACAAGGACCTGCGCGACAGGAACCAGGTCTTCAGCGGCGTGCTGGCGGCGATGCGCACCAACGTGGGTGTTTCGTGGCAGAACCAGGCCGAGAACGAGCACGCGGAGATCGTGAGCGGAAACTATTTTCAGGTTCTGGGGCTGCGGCCGGCCGCGGGGCGACTATTCAGTGCCAGCGACGAGACTGCGAAGGGGGCCAACCCGGTAGCCGTGCTGGCCTACGATTACTGGCGGACCCGCTTTGCCGGATCGCGCGCCGTGATCGGCGAAGCCGTCATGATCAACGGACATCCTTTCACGATCGTGGGTGTGGCGCCGGAGAACTTTGAGACCGCGATCGGCGGCTACCGGCCGCGCGTGTTCCTGCCGGTAACCATGTCAGAGATCGCAATGCCGTGGACGGTCTCTCGTAACAATCTGACCGACCGCCTCAGCATCTGGCTGACGATCGTAGCGCGGCTCAAGCCGGGCGTTAATGCGGCACAGGCGCAGGCCAGCGTGGCGCCCTTGTGGCATGCGCTGCGAGTGCAGGAGTTCGCGCTCTATAAGCATGCTTCGGAGAAGTTCCGGGAACGTTACACGGACAAGGCAACCATCAAAGTTCTCGATGACTCGCGTGGGTTCTCGCCGACGCGCCTGGATTTGGCGACGCCGCTCATCATTTTGCTGAGCATGTCGGGACTGCTGATTGCGATGTGCACACTGAATGTGGCAACGCTCCTGCTGCTGCGATCGGCGGCACGGATCCGTGAGATGTCCATGCGCTATGCGCTGGGCGCGAAGAGCAGCCGCATTGTGCGCCAGTTGCTGATCGAAGGAGGAATGCTGGGCATAGCGGGGATGGCGGGCGGGCTGGCG
>Ga0335072_10000805_pt1 | contig 55498 bp, 44 predicted proteins | sample Lox_Sample_21_FD_206725 | JGI IMG/M metagenome (GOLD analysis project Ga0335072, IMG submission 206725) | Soil microbial communities from Loxahatchee National Wildlife Refuge, Florida, United States - Lox_Sample_2.1 | ecosystem: Environmental > Terrestrial > Soil > Wetlands | place: USA...
CGTTGAATGTCCCCTAAAATTCGTTGAAAGTAACGATGGTGAAGAGCCACTTGAGATTCGTGGAAAATGACTTGAAATTCGCGGATAACCACTTGAAATTAGTGGAGAACCACCTAAAATTAGTGGGGTATACAGCGAATATTAGTAGGGGGTCGCTAAACTTAGGCTCCCCCTATTTCTCGCCTAATTTGGAAGTGGTAGATTTACGTATGAGTGATAGATTTAAATAAATCGCGGAGTCAGCTGAGATGTATGGTCGTACACTCCTTTCCGTGAGATATTTTGCCTTTCTTTCCTTTTGTCCTGGTTCTGACCATAACTTTAATCAAAGCGAACATCTGCTACATTTAAATCTAGCTCAAGTGATCCGCGACTAAGGCGAACATTCAATCCATAGCAGGACTATAGTCGTGACGACGTCGACGTCGACGTCGACGCTGAACAGCTCTATTCAAAATATTGCCTATGGAAATCTATTTTTTTTTTTTTTTTTTTAGGAGCAGTTGATTCCCTGTCACTTCATAAAATGCCGCAATAAAGTCCCAAATGTGGTGATTGCGACGAAATCCGAATTTGTAATCATCACCTCGATTCACTAACTACCGGTTATTAGTGTCTCCATTCTCTCACTAATAGTATTACTTTGTCTGAAATTTTCCATTCACAGATTGTTTCCGAAGCCTATATTCCTGTTGGACTTATCATCGGTCATAGCCTTCATTTCAATCGACCATGGAAAGGAACACGATCAAGATGGCAACGTTGATGCTCCGAACGGTATACACAAATCAAGCGCTGATAGGGCAGAAGCATCGGATAACGTCGTCGCGACAAATTCATCCACTCCAAAATCATTGCATCTCACTGCATTCATGAGACCAGTTTCTTTGCATACCGGTGCATGGTGGTATCCAGGCGCCTATGCGGATGCCAATTTCAATCTCACTCATCTCAAGTCGTTTATAAGGAAGCTAGAGGATGCCAAATTCGATGCTTTCTTTATGGTAGATCATCCGGTAGTACTGAACATGCCGGTTGAAGCATTGAAACGTTGCCACACCGTTACGTCTTTCGAACCATTCACTCTACTCTCCGCCTTATCGCAAGTAACAGAGAAGATTGGGCTCGCAGCAACGGCATCGACAACATACGATGAGCCGTACCATATTGCACGTCGCTTCGCATCGCTGGATCATATCCGCAACGGCCGAGCAGCATGGAACATCGTCACCACCGGCAATCCTGAATCTGCGAAGAATTTTGGTCTAGATGAGCATATGGAGCACAAAGATCGCTATAAGCGAGCTCGCGAATTCTATGATGTTGTCACGGGTTTGTGGGACAGCTTTGCTGATGATGCGTTCATCCGCGATCAAGAGAGCGGCATCGACGTTGATCCGGAGAAGATCCATGTCCTGAGCCACAAAGGTGATGACTTGAAGGTGAGAGGACCGTTGAATATCGCTCGGCCGGTCCAAGGTCGGCCCGTAATCGTCCAAGCCGGTCAATCCGAACCTGGACGACAGCTAGCGGCTGAAACGGCCGAAGCGGTATTCTGTTCGCCAAAGGACTTGAATTCGGCCAAAGAGCTGTATGCAGATATCAAGGGTCGTGCGGAAGCCGCTGGCCGTAACCGCAACAACCTCAAGATTCTACCAGCTGCATTTATCGTCATCGGCGACACGGTTGACGAAGCAAAAGCGAAGCGCCTCAAACTTGACAGCCTGGTGCACTATGAGAGCGCCATTGCCTCTTTATCGATCGCACTTGGTACTGATGCGTCAGGTTTCGACCCAGATAGTCCCTTGCCAGCTGATATACCGGAAACCAACGCTAGCAAAACCAGTCGTGCTTGAGTACTAAAGCTCGCCGAGCAGGAAAAACTGACAGTGCGGCAACTTGCACAGCATTATGGTGGTTATTCAGGACTTGCCTTTGTTGGCACTCCTGAGACGATTGCCGAGGAAATGGGCAGGTGGCTGAACGAAGAGGCGAGTGACGGTTTCACGGTAGTTATGCCATTCCTTCCAGAGGGCTTAGATGATGTGACCCAGCGCTTAGTGCCAGAATTACAGCGTCGTGGGATCTTTCGTCGGGACTACAAAGGAACCACATTGCGGGAACATCTTAGTCTCCTGCGACCGAAGAATCCCTTCTTCGAGAATGGTGATACTGCTCCGGATGTTGCTGTGCGAAGTTAGCGGAGTTAATACTACGTGTGAGCACTGATGTCTTACTCTACGACCATTTCATCTTTGTTTTGTGGAGCTTCCAGGTCAGTGTGACTACTTGGAATGGAGTTAGTCTCCTCGGAGCGCTTTCAAGATGTCGTTCGTGCTCTTTAAATGAGCATCTGACCAATACGCGGAGAAGAACCATCAAGCCATGCTCAACAATCTTGTTTCGGTTGGAATAGCCACAGTGTAACTAGATCTAACATGTCGACAATTTTGAAGAGTCGGAAGTAGATGTGATGTCCGAATAGCATGCTCCTAGCATTCGAGCAGAATTTCACCGATATCCCGTACCAATATTTGGACGCATAAGATCGAGGCCGCCAAACCATGCATCTTATCTTGCCCAGTCGATGCTCTTGCCATTTGGAGTCTCAAGCCAGTAGTCCCGAGCCAGAATGGAATCAATATTAAGGTTCATCATGTCGGCTGAACCACCAGTGAAAAAGCCATTGTCCAGAGCGTCGCTTAGTCAGAAAGAATCATCTTCAGTACGAGGAACCGGGTTCACTGGTTGTTTTGCTATCGGATATTGCTGTAGCTGAGCCTCGACCAGTGCTTCTGCTGACATTGGACCTATATCTGACCATAATGCGTCGACTCCCGTTGTTGCCAATCTCTCTTTACCGCAATGTATCTTACTTCCTGCGATTGTTTCCTCACCCCTTGTCTTGGCTGTTTCCCGTAGTTCTCGAAGCTTGGCAATGTATTCTGGTGGATCGGAGAGACTGCGCTCTTTCGTCAGAGCGGCTGTGCGAGAACTGAACGCTCTCAAACAAAGATTTCCAACTGCAATGAAGATAGGCCTTTTAATGCTCAACAGCATATCCGAATTGTTTTCATACAGAGCGTCGATAAGTTGCCAAGCCTTCAAAGCATCCGGGTGGAGAGGATCAGCTCGGAGTGTGTCGAGGATGTGGATGACAGCGTGCCATTGAATGAAGTAGGGAACATTCCATGCAAAGTGTCGAAGCTGTGGATTGGACTGCATCATTTTGTACTGCTCCAGGAGCTGAATGACAATATTCCAGACCAATTGCCGTTCGGATGTTGGAACATGATCCAGCTTGACCCATCTACGTGGATGATGAGCTAGGAATCGAATGAGGTTCATTGAAACCCGAGCACCAAGAAGAGTCATAAGCTGTAGTGGCTGAGGTGGATCGCAGAATCGCAGATACTTCGTTTCAATCATTTCTTCAATCTCCGTGATAAATCCATCCTTCATCTTCAAGTCGTCTATGGCGGCGTATTCGTCAGATGTAAACCCAGCCTTGCTTAATCTGCGCATTCTGACTTTCTGCGTAGCAACAAAACTAGCCAACTCCGATCTCAACATGCACCAAATCATCTCAGTGGGTTTGGTCGATTCAGTAGCAGCTTGCGGCATTGAGAGATACAAGTCGCCGTCGTTGACGTTGGTAGGCTTCTGAAGAACCTAAGGCCATCAGGCATCAACACCCTCGGCCTCAGCATAATACACCGCATTAACGCATAACGTCTCAAGCTCAATATGAGACCATTTAGGTTTTAAATACGTCTCAGTATTGCCTCAGAGGTACTAGATAGATAGGTGTATAACTAGGAGCGCTTCTCCTAAAGAAGAGCGCTCCAGATCGCATAATTCCATACCATAGGTACCTCAATCTCGCACGGACAAAAGTTCTTCAGTTATGAGCCCGGAAACGCTCCAATTCCTTTTAAATAAGCCTACTCAAAAGAGGAATCTTTGAACTAAGTCTCAGCGAGATTTGAAGCCTAATTGACGAGTTGTTGTTGAGAGACTGCGCTGGTAGCGATCTCCCATAGCAACGCAGAGCAACGACAACAAACGTCCAACACAACAAACTTTCAGTCGTCATAATGGGGTCAGAAATCATCCAAAACAACTCAATTTTTCTCAGAACACCTAAAGACTGGGAAGCATGGTTCGTCATCTTCACGGCAAAGGCCGAAGGCAAACGGTTGTGGAGATATTGTGACCCAGACGCACCGGAGACCGACAGCTCGCGTCCAGAACCCCCAGCCTCACCTTCCGAGGAAGAGGCAGTCAACATGTGGCGAATATCACACCCCGGCGAAACGCCTACGGAGCTGCAAAAGCAGCAGGCTCTATCAAGCCTTCAAGGAGAATACCGAGAGAGAAAACGAGAGTTCGAAATGGCCGATACTGCTTACGCAAATCTCAATGAATGGATCCTAAGCACCATACCTAAAAGCGACCTAGTTGAGATCGGAAAGCTCAAAACCATACGTCAACGAATCATTGAATTGCGCCGGAAAAACATGTCAACAAGTCCTTTTGACGCTGTCATAATACAAGGCGAATGGGACTCTCTCAACTATCCTAAATCGGCGGCCGAGTCCACCGAAAAGTGGGTGCAGAAATGGGAAGAGGCGTATAAGCGAATGCTACTCCACAACAAAGAGGTGGTAAAACACCCGAAAGCAGCCGTCAAGTTCATTATCGCCATGGGAAGAGTGGATCCAGAGTTCGCTGCATCAGCCAAGTGTAATTTGATGCAATTCAGGCAAGAACCAGACAAGATAATGACCTTCGAAGAGCTCACCTATAACTGGAGAGACCTAGGGAGGTATAAGACTACCTGGGAGCCAACAACGACTGAAACAGTAATGACAACGGCTGAGTTCAATGGCAAGTCATCAAGCAACTCGCAAAAACAGACGGAAGCCGATTCAAAGCCGAAAAAGGCGAAACCTGAGTGCTTATGTGGCTTAAAGCACTACTACAAGGAGTGCTACTACATCAACCCCAGTATTAGGCCTACGCTGTTATGGGCAGCAGAGCCGTGATCATGGTGATTGATTATTGCATTGAGTTCGATGATCTTGCTAAGTACAAGTGTGTGGAAGGGTAAGATATAACCGTCACCACCGCTCCTGCCCTAACATACGCAGTTCAAACTGAAGCCAGATATCGTTGACAAGGTACGGAACGCTATTCCGAAGCTTCCAGCTCTTCAACGAGCCTGGAATAGATACAACCCAGAGGAAGCCCAGTCGCTAGCTGCCAGCAACGAGCCAGGTATCGCAAAAGCCGCATCCATGCTCTCAGAGAGCTTGCAAGACCCCAGTCAACACCATATGGACTCTGTGGATCAAGTACTAGGCTATTTAGCCCTCACAGCTAATTATGCACTCGCTTACGACGCAAACAAGCCGATAATTGAGGCATTTAGTGACGCAGCATTCGCTGACGATGTCAACACCAGAAAGAGCTCTATGGGGTACCTATTGAAGATGTACGGCGCAGCAATTGACTGGAAAGCAACAAAACAGAGATCAGTGGTGACGTCAACAACGGAAGCACAGCTCCATGCTCTTGCTTATGCCGTAAAGGAGCTTATGCACCTATGGAGGCTATTTGAAGAGCTAGGATTCAAGCCGAATACTCCACCAACTATCCATTGCGATAATCAACAAACAGTGAGGCTAATCGAGTCAAAAACACCTCACTTCCAGACGAAATTGCGTCACGTGGATATAGCCAATCACTGGCTTCGCCAAGAAGCTCAACAAGGCAATATTAAGGTCAAATGGATACCTACAACCGATATGGAAGCCGACGGGCTTACCAAGATACTTCCTACGCAACAACACCATCATTTCACGCATCAATTAGGCCTAGAAGAGCTCTCAGAGACCCAGCTTAGTGCGCACGATCTCAAGCTAGATTAAGAGCCCGAAAATAAGCGAATTGAGCTTAAATTGAGCTCTAGAGCCCTCGCATACCGTCTCAAGCTCAATATAAGGCCATTTAGGTTTCAAATACGTCTCAATATTGCCTCAGAGGTACTAGATAGATAGGTATATAACTAGGAGGGCTTCTCCTAAGGAATAGCGCTCCAGATCGCATAATTCCATACCATATGTACCTCAATTTCGCACAGACAAAAGTTTTTCAGGTTCCCACAAATTCTATTTCCGTAGACTCCATGGGGCCTTTGGTTAAGAGACTCTATACTGTGGGCTGTGAGCAAGACGAGGTTGTACAAAATTTTCCAGGCTGGTTCAGAGACCAACTGGAGTCTGCCGTCTTACGACTGGGCAGAGATCTAAGAAACGGAGGGGCGTGAAAGATTGGAATGTAGGGGGATTGTTGAAATCGAGCAGAAGCGAAGTTGAGAGAAATGTATTTCTATTGTACAATTGCTCCATATATGTGTGACGGATGCGCGGAGGTCTTTTGGTATCATACATTGAGATGAAGGCGCACTCGCTCTTGCTGCAGAACCACCGTAATGCTTATGTAGAAACGCCCATAATAATGCTCATGCTAAAGTTCGTGTGCTTTTTGTAGCATCTCTCGCAAATTATCCACCTTCGATCTAGTCCCAGTCTCCGTATCATCAAACCAAGTCTTCACTCTGAGGAGAGCAGCATCCTTGCCGCGTAGCTTATGTTTCATTGCTTGGTTCTCTGCTTCAAGTAATATTGTCTTGTTACGAAGCTCGCTTAGTTCGGAACGAAGGTTTTCGATATCATCATCTCGAGTTTCGAGCTCGTTGCCTTGCTTAGAAGTCGTTGTTTTCGCAGCTTCGGCAAATGTGGGTGGTCTGATGGTGGTTGTATCCTGCAGAGGTCCGGCTCTCGTATCTTGCTCTTTCGATCCAATGTTTCCCGGAGCACCCGTATCATCATCTGACTCGACAAGTTCAAATATTTCGGATGGTGACTTCTCTCCAGCTCCTGGTTCGCGCGTCCGTCCGGATAGCGGCACCTTACTAAGCGGTGGTGCTTCATGCCAACCCCTCGCGGTGCAAGCTGGACAATGAAATGCCTCATCTCGCTCTGGCGGTAGTGAGAGACAAAGTTTGTGATAGGATCTGCAACAAGTTTTGCATTCGACCATTTCGCCAGGTTTGCGGCATATGTAACATACATGGTTGTGCGGTGAGCCGCTTGCTGCTTGGCATCAGTCTCTCAGCCGTTAGAATCTTTGATGCGACGAAGCATCATTAGAGAATGACATTCTAGAAGCCGTAGAAGAATAGTTGGAGGCTTAGGGACCTAGATCTCCACGTGGCACACGTGGTCCACGTGGCATCCCTGCCAAACGTGGCAATTTACCATGTTTGAGAGCCGCAAGAAACGCAATGAGAATGCAGCAATGACACTCACCTTGCCATGCATCGTAGATGCGAAGCTGGTCAGCCAGGGTAAGCGTCCTACCGGGTGCCGTGTAAGTTCCAATTCTATAACCTGCGACGATCGGGTATTTGACTTGTGCCGGCGTCGACTCCCTCGTGCTGATCCTTGGCCTCTTTGCAGGACGTAGGTCATCATCCAAATTCGATTGGTACTGTTCCATGAACTGGGACAGCTTGAATGGAAAAGATAGATAGGAAGGATAATCATTTCAGCAAATGTGATAGAAAGGCCGGAAAGAAAACAGCGTCCGCATCAATTCCTCCCGGCTTCTTAGCGACTTAATCCTTGTACATTCCAGAAAAGGTTTGGGCTGAGGAATGTTTGGTCAATAAAAGGCATGTCATTCCGGTCGACGTTACTTCACCTCGATTCGTCGCCGTGTTCCAATTCAATTGATTACCAAACTCATTGCGGCCACATTGCCTGATTTCTTCAAGAATCTCCGCGGATGTAGAGTACTGTAGCCCGTGCGCGGTGGGTACGATGTGCTAATGTTGTAACCTTTCTAGGCACCTTATCGTGATGGAAGATGCCCCCAGCCTCCGCATGCCAGCGCTGCCAAAGTCGACATGTGAAGGTATGGACGCCTTCAGCAATACTGAACTGAAGTGGAAGTCACTAACCGGTTTTAAGTGCGATGGGACGAGACCTAACTGTGGACAGTGTGTTGCGCTTAATTCGCACTGTCCAGGCTATTTCAAGGCCCTGAGATTTATCGACGACGGCGAGAAGGTGGTACGCAAGCGTCAAAAGAGGGCACAAGCAACTAGAGTCACTCCATCCGAGCGCAGTGGGCAGGCCGGGCGATCCACGCGTAACCGTAGTGGTGGTGCGCAAAGCCTGGCGGTAATGCCAGTACCAGGCCCTTTGCGTGAGGAAGCACCAGCAACTTCTACTGGCTCAACCACCCTTAATATCGCTGTTGTGACTGCAAACCACCAACCCACACATAGTGTCCAGGGTCATGAGCTCTCTTTCGAACCGTCCGCCATTGCTCCCGTGGGATTTGATGATGGTCCTGATGTTGAAATTGGCGCTGTGATGTCCGATTTCATGCTTCAGAGCGAACAAGAAATGGTCTTTCTTCTTCGACATTATGTGGATAATATAGCAAGCTGGTAAGTTGTACTGAATCTTTGTTGTTAGCCAGTTAACAAGAGTAGGTTCGATGTCTTTGGCGAACTAAGTTTCTTCCAAAAATGTGTTCCAATTCTCGTCGAAGATAGTGTAGTACTTCGGTATGCAACTGCAGCTATTGCAGCTAAGCAGCTCAGCCGTGTCGGCGGCATTAGGGCAATCGATGGTGCTACATTCGGACGACTGGCGCTGACGGAATATTACCTTGATTCGACCCGCGTCGATTGGTCCTACAAAGCGGCCAACTACTACTATCAAGCACTCAATCAACTGCAACAAGGCCTCGCTGAATATCCAATTCTATCGACAGAGCAACTTTCTCTCAACAATGACGGATCCTCAGCAACTGCTCTGGTTCTCGATCGATTTGGCTGCTGCAATGTGGCTCCTCTGTTAGCTAGCGCCACCATCCTAATGCTCTACGACATGCTTGATTCAAATGAGAACGAATGTTCTATGTAAGTTCTCATCCTATTTCGTTCGTAACGATCATCATACGTTCAAGGGAGTTCCACAAAGGTAGAGAGTCACAGCTAATTTCTTCTAGCCATCTCTCCCGCGTCAAACGCCTGCTCGAACACGATGTAACAACCTGCAGGAGACGCCAATCTTCCATCTTGCAATCCAAACAGCCTCTTTGCGTTTCCGCATTTGCGAGCTATTTGCATTGTGCTCCACATGACTTCGTTTCAGCATATATTGGAAAAAGAAGGACTATGCTGAATTTCGAGGGCGTCCAGTGGTACGGTGCAAAACATTTGCGTACTGGTGACCATACAAACCTACAGGAACAGGCTCAAGGAATGCCTTGGTTACGTTTGTTTTCAATCACATCAAGAGTTGTCGACATGATTGCTCCAACTTCTTCCGAACCACTCCTTGATACATTTTCTGATCGATCTGGTGACTCCCGAGTTACTGCGCATGATTGGAACGATCTTTGGTTTGATTTAGACGGCTGGTATGCTGAAGTTCCGGCATATTTCAAGCCATACGTTCGATATCAACCTTCCGGTCATATAGGCGTCGCAGTAGGCTCCCCAGAAGTTCCATTCTGCGAAATACTCTTCACCACACCAGTTGCGGGTGCAACAATGATTCATTACCACTTTACTTGCATTCTTTTGCTTCTCAAGAAGCCGATTGAGCAACTTAGTCCTGTCGCTCAGTTGAAAAGCTACCGTGACCTAGCAAAAGAAGTTGAGAATCACTGCTTGGAGATTTGCGGGATAGCTGCGGGCCGACCAAGCGCTGCAGCTCGAATACAGATTATTCAGCCACTGGTGTTAGCCGGACAGTGTCTGGAGGGCCACCAAAAAAGAAAGGGCGTGATACAACTTCTCCGAGAAATCGAATTCGACATTGGCTGGCCGATGGGGCAGCTGATTACCCAGCTCCAACAATACTGGGGCGGTGATGATACACTTCCGCGGAGTCCGACTCGAAGTCCACACCATCATTAGATATCAAGCCTCCTCTATTTTGTCAGCGAAATGGACCTAGAAATTAGAAAGGATTGCCACGGAGTTTGACCTTCGCCTTATTGCTGCAATAACCAGGAGATCAGATGGGTTTGAGCATCTTGTAGCTAATGAATGCCAACAAGGCGATGATAACTGGGTGAAACTACATCCTCAATCGTTCTCCAATGAAAAGTGAGAATTTCAACCTTGGCAAGATCGGCATCAGTTTAACAAATCTCGTGTTTTACAGGCTAACGTGGCTGTAGGAAATGCTTTTGAGAAGATAGGAGACCGGAGATGATTCACGAAGGCTCGTATTCATCGGAATGCAAGGTCTTCTCTTGGTTAGAGTATGCCTCCATCGACTAAGCCTCTTCTGGTGGATGACTTCGCACGGAATTCGAGAATCTCAGCATCAAGGAGAATATATATTGCTTTATAAGCCCATCTTCCCTTTTGATTGAGTTGGATCGATCTTCCTGACTCAAGTCTTACTGAAACGCTCGTCACACCTATAATCATCATTAGAATTAAAAAAAGGTGGAAGTATGGACGCTGAACAGTCAGAGCATAGGAGTACCATCAACGAACTAATAGATGTCTACGACTCAGCGGGAAACTTTCAAAATCAATCACGACCGTTAAGTGTGATTACGCCATCAGTTAGTTGAAGGTGCCAATTTACAGAAAATATGAATTAACTTTGTGTAGACTATGTCAAGCTATGAGGCAGAAGCATGCTCGCCATACACCGACTATAGTTCACGCACGCGGATACCGAACGAGGAACAGCCGCAATATCACTACCCTCCCTATCCTGGCGTGAGTCAACCGTCAGTAGACCAAGCTCTACCAAATCCATCTTCATCAATACTGGAGGCGATCAGGTCATCTAACTTGGAGCTCCAACAAGATGTCAATAGCGTAAGTTGCTTCGTCACAGCCAACTTTTCTAGAGGTTAATTAAAGTATCGTCCACAGAGACGAAGGACACAAAATCGCATAGCACAACGAGCCTTTCGACAGCGTAAAGAGAAACACGTCCGTGACTTAGAAGCAAATATCTCAGAAATGACCGAGAAATTCAAGAACCTCGAAAGTTTGCACTCAGAGCTGAGAGTCGAGTACGACAAATTGCGCATAACACTCGATGCAATCGTCCAGGACGATGAAAGTCGCTTGCTAGACAATGATGCAGTTATGTATAAGCTGCTGTTGTTGCTTCACGGAGAAACAATAGGGAAGATACAGTCCCATGGCCAGCCTTCGTCGGCTTCTGGCTTCTGCGAGTGAAATCCGCTGGTTTCATTTGTTACGTGATGTTGAAATTGTTGCTACGCTTCGGCGAGATTATGAATGAGCGCCATTTATGATGAAAGTTATGATTTTCCAAGTAAAATTGTAACAAGAATGGTAATGCAGTGGCTCCTCCATTAGCGAAGATCCATTTTCCATCACATTACCGCCGTAGCCCTATATCCTTAGACCTTTGACGCCGGTTTAGAGAGTTTTGTCGCCTTTTCTGGTGGCATTCGCACATAAAGGCCTCTTGCTTTGCAAGCGCTATTTCAAGTGGAGGGCTATGTTATTAAAGCTGCGCTAATTCGGGGAACTTATCATCCCTTACTGCCCCTACGCTTGGCTGCTCGAAGTCGAAGCAACTTCTTTCGGCCATGATCGACCTTATCTCTGATTTATTGGGTACCGCACCTTATGATTGCCGAAAGTGCTCACCATCTGAGCGAATGGGCGAACAAGTCGGCAGAAATGGTGGCAGCACTTCACACTGCGTTCCACGGTGGAGTCGAACCTCTCGGTCCGCGCTGGGACTCAGATGACTCCTTTTGGCTCAGGAGTTGGAAGCCAGTAGGTTTGTTCACTTTGGCAATTCAGATTTCAGAGAGCAGCAATAGAATGTTGCGGAAAGAGAAGTATTTCGCGTACAGAGACAATAATATTGTTCTTTCCATCCAAGCTTTGACGAGTTCCGAAGCGTGCATAAATCTAGACTGCGGATCGAGCCCGCATAAATGCGCCCCAGAATAGATTTTACGAATGGGTGAATTCAACTGCAGGCTTGTCACGGTGGACCTCTCACCGCCTCCGCTATGGGACCTAAAAGGACGAGTAGTATCTGCAGACTTGCCTGCAGATACCCGGAGGTCTAACTATATAACAGCTCGGAGCTCTTCTGACAAGGCTCCGAAAATGAAATTAACATCATATTGCTTCCGGTCCTATTCCCATATACCAAACGGTAGATGTCTGGTGGAGAAGACGAGAGATTTCTCAAATGATATTCGTGCTAGCTCTCGATGAGCCATTGCATAGATCGTGGCAGCAGACGAAATATTGTCTGCTGTAGAAATTCCGGTTGTAATATTTGAGTCGAAAGGGGTATTCGACGGGTCGATCGCGCAGACTGTTCCAACTGGTGGAAGCTCTCCAGTATGAAAATACTCTCTAATGTATAGGACCGTGCAGAAAGAAAAGCTAGAAAAGGATGTATGCTGAACTGTGTCAGAATGTTATACAAAAGAGCGAAGGTTTACCTACGCCAGCAGAGCCCTGCGTAAGTACACGGGACGATGGAAATAATGAAGCCATCTTATGAGCTCTTGAAGTGGAAATGGTTAGTAGCACGTAAGAAGTCTAGAAGGAAACTACTAACGAGGTTACGGGTGTGACGGGATCCGCTGTATTTCCAACCCAGAGAATGGGATGCGAGGTCTGACCTCCGTAGGGTTGGTCGTAACGGTACAGAGGCCGAATCTTCCATCCAGTACAACTGAGACGAACGAAGGCGGATATTGCTCCGCCTGTAGGGCTGATGTCTTCAAGCTTCTTCAAGTGGTGTTCATTGAAGTATGTAGTATTATACCAATCCTGCGGTGCGCCATCGCTACAAAGACTCGATATGCTAGACTCTTGGTCATTGATGTATTGAGGTTCTGGAGGTGAGCAGGAGAGTTCGCAACCACAAGATTTCATCTGATGAAGCCCAGTAGCAAAACTACTGATATTTCTCTTTTCGATAGCAGAGAATATTTTTGCTAACATTGGGAAGCCGATCAGAGGAGCACCTAGAGACCTGTATGTGAGCATCCGAATGTCGCTATATGTCATCACCTCTGGAAATAGTACATCTGGATCAGATATGGGTATCGGGTTATGGTATAAATGGGCAAAGATCGACTGAACTTTGGCCTCAATGTCGTCCGGAGTGGATCCTGTGTTCGCAAGGGAACATTTTCCGGGAGCAGCGGCGCATGTTTTGTAGAAGTATTGCATGACTTTCTCGGTATCATGGAGATTGTCGGACCAAAGCCCGGCGCCATAGTTCTCAGCGTTGAGAACACCGTCAAGCACCATTCTTCCGACCCGGTCCGGAAAAAGTGAGGCGAATGTACTGCCTAATTGGGTGCCGTATGAAATACCCCAGTACTGAAGCTTCTCCTCTCCGGCAGTATATCGAGTGCACGAGTGCTGAAATCGGTGGTTATCCTTGCTAGAGGAAGCCTTTCCATTGGAAAGAGCCTCGGTTTCTCGCTGGCGGTCTCGGCCTAATGCGTCGATCAATTCAACCATGTCTCTCGCAACTGATGCCGTGGTAAGGAATTGCTTGATATCGTATCCTGGGTCCAGGCAATAGTAACAGCTGGATCCAAAAGCCTGCGCCATTGACCATAGACGACCGAGGACCGCGTCGGAAGAATCAAGCATCCCTTCCGAATACATTCTCAAGCGCCAGGTGGTCCTATCGGACATTTTGTCGAAGCAGTGAGCACCTGGGAATGTCCAGCCCACGCCTCTTGGATCGAAGCCAACGATGTCATAATACTTCGCATCAGAACTTGGGTCCGTAAATTCTGGAGGTTCCAGAGAGTCAATTAAGATTTGCAATAGTTTACCGATTGCAGCAATGAAGCCAACCCCGGAGCCACCAGGCCCACCTGGGTTGAACAAAACGGGACCACCATAGCGAGGGTCTGTCGGTGGGACTTTTGCTGGCACTTTTACGACAGCCAGGCTAATAGTACGGTCTGGATTTGTTCCGTTCCAATAGTCAAGGGGTAACTCAAGACGAGCGCATTGAAGATTGCCATAGCAGGTTTGGAAGTCGAGATCTTTATGCGCGGAGCTCTGGTTCACTTAGCATCAGGCCAAATATACTCTCTGCCTCTTGAATGAAAGAAATTATTTAAAATAAGGGAAGACCGGGCTTCGATCCCGAGTATACCAGCGGAGTTCAATTTTAGTTGTTGAAAACTCTGACAGAGATAAAACGAGTTCAGATCAAGTGAGAAGTACGAATGCTTGTGGTCTCTTGCACCAAGCTCGAGATGGAGCGTCGAGATGGAGCGATTGGAATGACAGGACTTACGCTTGTCCAACTAAACTCTTTGCGTTGGCAAGGCGTGCGTGTCAGCCATGGGATTTGAAATGAAAGACCGTGAGAAACAAAATGCGCTGTCAAACTGAACAAGACTTGGAATAGAAGACCTCCCAAGAGGAGAGGACCGATGAGTCTCCACAGCCTGGGTCGAGATGGATGGGTAGGCGTTATAATGAATTCACTTTTCATGATTAAAATGGTGGTATGACAATACTTGTTCAGCCATTGCGAAGCTTTTCAACTTCAATTAAGCTGAACTGCTCAGGCAACAGCAGAACAGCAGAGTTTCACCGGGCTTAAGGAATACGATATGAGGGGGTCCTAAGGGTCTGAGGACAAGGATGTTAACCAACCACAATCATTGTTCCGGAATGCCGGCATCGGAATCATGTAGATCAGCCTGATATTGTGCGTCAGTGTGATCGATCTATGCTTTCTGAACAATTTCCTTACAATTTTATGTCAACTCTCTGGTAGATCAATGAAACCTCGTGCTCTCAATCTTCTTCATCTAAGGAGTCGCGGTCGGTCTATTCAGATACTTCATCCAACACAATTCCAACCTCCGGAACATATTCTTCCTATTTAAGTTCGTACCGGTACAGGCTCGTGTTCTCGTGAACAATGGTGGACTTTCCCTAAAAAGAGTTTGAGTTGGGCTTAGTATTGGTTTGGCACAGTTGCACTGCCGTAGTATTGTGTCTGCTCCATTTGTAAGGCAGGCACTGGTGAACTTCGAGATGAAAACGCCGAAGAATGTATTGCCGGACCAAACTGGCGAACCGCATAAAATAAATTGTTCAAAATAGGGAGCTGCAAAGCTCAAGACTCCGACGAACCTATCTCAGATGTTGACTCATATACCTCGTACGCTTTGGTTTCCATAAACTCGAGAGGGAGGCTATAACATTATCAACCCCCATAAACACCCTTGCAGCCTGAATAGCCTTTATCATAGTCACCGGGCAGCCCAAGCGTCCTTATAATATCGGGGAAGTACTAGTGCAAAAGTTAGTAAACAAGAATCGTTGTTGACACACCAAAACGTGTTCATCGAGCGAAGAAAGGCTCACCGGGGTTCCCAAGCCCGTCACTGCATCCCAGCCAACCTGTGCTGGAAATCCACTCGTATTGCACCCGGCAGAGCCGCCACTCAAGACATCGTTGAAAGCCTTGTAGCCCACGCTGTACAGCCATGGATTGACGAAACCTAGCGGTGGCCTACCCACGGCGCCCAAAGCATCGTTGACAAGAGCAAAGATAGCCGCGGCTGTGGGTGTCGCGCAGGATGTGCCATCAACGGTTATCACGGTACCATTCCAGACGATTGCAAAGTGCTCACCCTCCGCTGCAATGTCTGGAATAGCACGGCCGGAGGGATTGAACAAGCCCGCGTACTCCGGAAAGTAGTTGTTATTTTGGAGATATGCGTTCACAACTTTCTGTTGATAAGTAGGCCGAGCAAAGTAGTTTGAGAAGCCGCCACCTGAAGTGAATGGTGGAGAAAAGGCGCCATCATAGGCTGCTACTTCCGGGTTGAAATTCATTGTCGCTCCAACTGATGTGACGTACGGACATGCGGCGGGAAACTCTGGGAGGAAGGTGGGAGCGTTTGTACCGTTGTTAGAAAAACAGTCTCCATCTGAACCAACACCCCAATCGCCGGAGCCGAAGAGTACGGTTATACCGCGGGCGCCGAGTTGAGCAAATTGTTGACACGCCGTTGTTGCGTATGATGTGGAGATAGTTTGTTCATCATCGGCATAAGAATTACTGATTATCTGCGGTAGGAATGGTTGACCGAGCACATATGATAACCAGGCCAGATACGGTTCATCCTCATTAGTAGGGGTCCAATCATCGGGTTTAAAGGACGGATCTAGACCACCAGTACTATATGTGGTGAGCGGTAGTGGCCAGGCAATACCAAGCATTGTTTCAGCATCAAGATCGCCTTCAATGCCAATTCCAGCCTCAAGTTGTGACGCGTTCAAGGGCGTTTGCTGTAGCGTACCTCCGTCAATAGACACTTGTTGGAACGTATAAGCACCGGTAACAGCTTCTGGCCGGAACATTTTCAAATACTTGGAGACGTCAGATCGAAGGTTGACTTGACCGAGATAGTCCGTAAGACCCATCTGGATTTGGCCATGGGTTTGAACGGTGTAGTTGATTGTGCCGTAATAGGTTCGGAGACAATCTGTCGTCACATAATTCGGGTCGCACGTAGTGTTAACTGGCGCCTTGTGTGAAGGGCTGAGTGCCGTTTCATGGTCGACTTTTACTAGCTCCTCCGGAATTGGAACTTTGGGCTTCAGGCGCATGAACGAATTGGTTGGCTGAATCGTATTGATATGCTCATGGAGATGAACGGGAAGCGACCATTCAGTAGTCCGAATCATCTCTGTGCCATCTGTATGACGATACACCGAGTACTTAGTGTTCAAAAGGCGCTCGACTTCCTCAACAGTTACTTTGGCGTTGAGCCAGTCACCGGCAGGTGTTGCATGACAAGTAATTCCATGCTCTTCCAGCCATGTACGTACAAGAGTGTCAGTCTCATCGCTTGGCTTGATAAGGTCGTGGACCTCTTCAGCGCTGAGATGCTGACCATATCGCGTGTGAAAGGGATCCGATACCTCAAACAAATGCCTCTCCAGCTCGTCGAATTTGGATTGCTTAAGAGAAATCCTCAGGTTCATAACACGGTCCTTCGGAGCTGCGCGTACAGCAGAGAAGGAACGTGGGACAATGTGAGAGTCCTTGACAGCATAGTTGGAGTAAGATATTGAGAAGACTCCGTCAACCAAGGAAGCCAAAACGAGAAAGAGGGCTGCGCGCATATTGGCCAACGTGTGTAGAGAGAAGACAACGAAGTAGCCAGAATAGATAAAGAGCTTGTGAAGTGAAGGTAGCTTGCTGGACTTCGATTGACAAGAAGCGCCAATCTGGTTCCTAGCCAGAGTCTTCGAGTTGTGCCGCGGGGAGTGCAACGAATTCCATGAACAAGCTGCATGGCGGCATTAATATACAGAAAAAGAAGGACGGCTCTGATCAAGCATAGGACACTCGGACCAAACGATAGCTAAGTGGCTCCCGCATTGAGGAGTCGGAGGTGACGATGTCAATGGAGCGAAACAAGCTGCCACTTCTGTGCTAGTTGCCGTTACCGTGCTTCCAGATCGACCACCATGTTTCTTGTTTTCAGCCAGGGCGTTATCTTTGGCCGAGGAGGAATCTAGCTGTATTCGCACAAAGTGAGGAGTCTGAGGAATGCGTCATGCGATCCCTCATCAAATTGGAGCTTTCCTTCATCCAGGATGCCGCAGCAGCCAAGGAACGATGAAAGAAGCGGCAGAATTCATTGCAACATGTCCCCGGAGCTGAACCGGCATTAAAACGCAGACAGAATGGATTTGCTTAAGGGAACAAGTTGACAATCGCATTTTGATGAATGCGTTGCCGTCTTGCTCGAAAACTCAGAGGTGTGCCTGGACGGCTACAGCCGGCTTGGCAGTCGAGGCCCCTAAAAGAGGGCGGGGGAAGACGAGGAACGACAGCAGAGGCCGCAAATTCATAAAGGGGCCACAGCGCGTGCACAACGTACATGCACTGTCCACTTCCTAGCAGCAGCTCGGCGGTACTCCGTACTCCGTACCTTACAGGCTTTGGCAAACAGATATCAACTCTACTCGAGCCTCTGGAGTAGTGACTACTCTTCCCTATAGTACATTGAAGAACAATCTCACCACTCTATGCTCTCTGGTGCGGTCGGACACGAGCGTCGACAAGTGGTGGAGTTGCAAAATACAGCCTCCGATTGATGTATGATATGTGATACTACTGCATATATCCTTTGTTCACTTCATCGTTCAGACAAATTCATTTCATAATTGCAGGAGATTGTTTCCGCCCAGTAAAGACCAGTAGACTGGAAGCAGGCGCCAATGAGGACAAACGGGAGAGCAGAGAGGGATTTCTCGCATGTAATCAGTAATTACCGTACAGACCAGGTTCATGTCGGAAACGGCCTTGGATTCTAGAAATAAGTTTAATTCACCAAGTAGCAATAAGGCATTCAATCAGTACACCAGAACAAGCAACTCAGACCAATCCCGCCACCACAGCGTCGTACCAAAACCGACTGAGAAGACAAGCAGCAACCACTGTCCATTCTCTTCAACCGACACTCGCATTGTAATCTCACCTCTACCACCCTACGACATAACTCCCGTAACACCCCAGACGCTACCTCGAACAAGCCTTCTCCCAATTCGGCGTTCGTCCTCGCCGAAACCAATGGCATCTAGCAAGCCAGGCACGTCACACCGACGGTATGTGTACCCCAGGAACGCCGTCCGCTTGCGCACCTCCATGGCCTGCCACGCGAGCTGCGGGTCTCGCAGGATCTTGTCGCGAGGCCTCTTGCGGTCGCGCGGCTTCTTCTTCTTCGGGGACTTGGTCGCCGCGTGAGGCGTGGCCGAGGTGGTGGTTGGCGAGGCGGCTGGCCCCAGGAAGGCGAGGGCCGGCTCGGCAGGCGGCGCGATGTTGTATTTCGGGGGAGAGGTGATGAGCTTCGAGGCTACGGTGCTGTTGGACGGTTGTGGCGAAGAGGTGCTCGCGTTGCCGGCTTCAATTGGTGTGCCTTGCGGATGCAGTTTGCGTTCTACAAGGCTTGATATTAGAACGAGCTGCAGCTGTAAAGGTTGCGTGTAGGGCATCAACGTACTTTCAACGCTGCTGCCCATTGCGTTCACATTATGGCTGCTCCTCCTCTCCGGTATGCCGAAGGCCGGAACTTTCGGAACCAGTTCCGGTAACTTCGGTTCTCGGTCATGCTTGACTTCGTTCGGTCTCTCGTCGAAACTGCTAGATGAATGTTCTGATTGACTTAAGATTTGGTCTTCGTCCTCAAAGTACTTTGCTAAATCCTGGCCTTCCTTTATACGGGGAATCCATGGAGGACGAGAGAGATGCAGAGTATCCCAGTCAATACCTTGAAAGAAAGGATGTGATTTGATGTCTTCAGCGTCATTGATGCAAACGAAGAAAACCCCTCGTGATTGACAGCGTGTCGCTCTTCCAGAACGGCCTCGAAGTTGGAGGTCATTTTCTCGGTATGTTCGGCATGAGAGACGTTTCTCGCGGTCGGCAATCAGGCACTGGATGAGATTGATCGCCTGCTCAGAGACTGGAGGTAGCCTCTCGGCTGTGCCAGAGTGTGGTCTGTTGAATCGGGGACGGTTCGGAAAGTGGAGAAATTGTCGGTGTTTCTGATCAAAGGTTAACAATCGGAGAATTTATCAAATGCGTTGGCTTGTATACGAGGATCTTGGCTTTGGTACCATCTCTGTCATCACAGTAAAAGGGCGTGGTTCCATACAAGCACTTTCAATCGTCAGCTGCACTGCACAACGCTGTTCTCCATCAGGTCGAACCTCGTATAGAATTATACCAATGCTCCACCAATCGCACCTGCCATCGTAAAACTCTCCTTGGATCACCTCGGGAGCCATGTACTGGCTCGTGCCGACTATGCTCCTTGCAAGCTTCCTTTTAGCAGTTTCATTGAGTTGGTCAAGAACAAAGTCACCTTCCGGGCGATAAGTACTGCGATTCAAACAATTGCTGCGGAGAGCGTGCGTATCAGCGACCCCATGAGCTGTTTTAGCCTGACTTCGAGAAGTTTGTTGTTGCATATCATCCTCAACATCCTTTTGGTCCCCGGAAACTGGAATTCCTAGGAGTTCGACAAGCGATTCTCGCGTATGACTGTAGTACTGTTGGTGATGTGACCAATGGCCGTCAAAAGCCAGTCCAAAGTCGGAGATCTTGAGATGTCCAGAAGTTGAAATAAGAAAGTTGTCGGGTTTCACATCGCGGTGGATCCATTTCATCTTATGCGCTTCTTCAATGCAGAGAATCATCTCTGCCACATACCATCTAGAGACTTGCTCTGGTAGAACGTCCTCACGGAGGAGAAGACCCAAGAAGTCGCCACCTACCATGTATTCCATGACTAGATACAAATGGCCATGGTCCTGGAAACTTGCCACGAGTGGTACAATCCACCTTGAATGTGCGCTAGCAATAAGAAAGTCGCGTTCAGCTCGAAGGTGGCCTTCTTGACTGTTGCGAATCATATCAGACTTTCGAATGACTTTCATTGCGTATACCTGCGTCTGATTCGTCAAGAAGCCGCATCGATTTGTTTGCGGGTTTTGGTCTGGATCTACCTCATTTTCTAGTTCTTTCTTGTCCAGTGTACTGTGGAGCCGCAGTCTGTGTGTTTTCTCTCGCACAAGTCTCACAACCCCGAAGCTTCCTTTTCCGAGGACTCGAATGACTTCATAGTGGTCGGTGGGGCTTTTCTTACGCCCCGTGGCCTTTGAACTTAGTGCTCGTGTGAGTCGAAGGTTGTCGCTTTCAGCTTGCAACCATCGTCGGCGAACTGCTTGTCGTTCCTCGGTGGACATTGGAAGAGTGAAGAGCTTGGACTCTAGAATTCGTCGACGCTGGGATCGAGGGCTGATTGAGGTCGCGAGGAGCATGTTGAAATAGGTCTCAAGAAATACTTTTGCTGCGGCAGTACTTTCGGCGGTGGCAATTGATACGGACACAGGGTGCAACGACTTCAATATCGGGAATTCGAGAACCTTCGGATGCAACTCAGGAATTGAAGGGAGACCAGTGACTATCCAACACTTAGCTAGAAATAACAAGAAAAGAGGCTTGAACCTACCTCCAGCAGAACCGAAAGAAGCGGCACCATGTTGTATGTGCCAAGTATGGTCGGCCTTCTGACTGGACGACGTGAAAGAAGTTGGTGCTGATGAAGCAGGACTAGCTGGCGCAGTGAAATTTGAACTGTGATGAACGGAGCTGGCCCTTGAAAGGGTAGAGTTGTTGTCTTGAAGGCCGAAAGGAGAGTCTGAGTTGAATGGATTGTACCAAGAATACTCAGGAAGCACAGTTGGTCGACTTGCGAGGTTCGGGCGGTGTATGACGGTAGTAGTATCGAAGACTGTAGATAGGCGATATGTGAGCCGTTGTGCTATGAGAGTAGAAGGCGTGTCAAGACACAGCTCATGATGAGCAGTTCTAGGTGGTGTTGTGGTAGGGCGCTCACCATCAACTGCAGAAATGTGTGGCTCAGGGTCAACCTCGCCGACGTGGATTGATACTTTAGTCTTCAAGAGGTCTAGCGGTGGAGCTTCTGTAATGACTGGTGTTGGAACTTGTCTAATAGAATCCCGAGATGGCGGTGAAAGGCCGTCACCGTTCTGATGTGGAAGATCATTTCGAGGGTCGTAGACGGTTGGAGAAGCTGGTGTGAGGATAATATCAGGAGGTGTACTGGCTTTCTCAAAGTGAGCTATTGAGATTGGCCATGAATAGACGTACAATTGTAGCTCTTACATCTCCTCAACCGTAAGACCGACAAGAGTTTCGAACCTCGCCGACGCAGGGAAGAGGACCGACTGATGGTGCGCGATTGGCTACCTGCGCCTAAAGGATAGGTTGCTGCGAGATCAGGTAACACTCGTATTTTGCGGTGGTCTGATGTAAGTCGATTGAGACTGAAAGTACTCTTGCGTTTTTTTACGAATGCAGATAGACCGACAGTCATGATTGCTGTTGGTTAGTCTGATATACGAATAGACCTGCAAAGCACAATGGCTTGAAGAGGAGGAAAATGCTTCCACAGAGGCCATGTTGATTGCAAGGCGGATATGCGCTTTCCATTCTATTTCGAACGAAGGCTTCATGTATAGCCAAGGAAGAATTCATGAGCCGGTTGGAAGGCATTTGCTTGTTAACATCGGCAATTGCGAATGAAAGACAACCTTATGATACGCAAAGAGACAGTAGCGACGAGTAAGAGAGCATTCCAATACTAACACTTACTTAGGGAAAGAATGTCAGAAGCATCTTTCCTGCCAAGAAAGCACTCTCTTCTTCGCCACATCATGTCTCTCATATCTTACAAACACGTCTACCGGGTAGACTTTCTGAGAACTGATACCGCTTGGAGTTGTCATGCCACCATCCCCTGATCATGTGGGCGTTGGACTCGAGAATGTAAGCGTGGACGAATGGGGCAGACTGTAAGCAAGCATCAAACCAATCCGCATGAGCAGTTGCTGGCATATGTTGATCACAAGAGGTGGCCGTCCCCTGTCGAGAATCTGAAGATCAGCCCGCACCGTTCCGAGCCAATGTAATTCGCAGCACCCCAAGAGTTTCACCGCGACTCATCATCCTGCCCCACCTTCCACTCGACACGCCCACGCCCACATAAAGTGGTTCCATTGCTAATACATACCACTGCTTCTCCCTCGCTCCACTATCAAATTTCTTGTTCTTCTTCTGTTTTACTACTTTCGGCTATCGAATATCGTATAATCGCACTTGCATGTCTTGCGGGTCCGGCGTGGGTAGCAGAGGCCGGACGTGAGCTCTCAAGCTTCCTAACCCCATACGGTAACTGGGCGCCAGGTGGGAGTCAGGCGATCAGCTTCATATCAATATACCTCGACATCCGTGGTGTGGAAGCGGGCTTTCTTCTCTTGTGAGCGTCCCTTGGATGTCTTATATATTTTGAAATATTCGGGCCAGGTAATTCAACGCTCCAGGCGAGCCAACTTCAACCGCTGGGCCAAGTGTATCGGATATCCATTAACCGATTAGCCATCAAGGCACACCAGCTCTTTGTACGAAGCGCGACTGTTATCGCAAACATAATGGCGAGTCTGACTGCTATGATAGCTATCTCCGAATCCTCTTCGCAGCAGGAGAATCGCACTGAACGCTCGCCATGCCACTCTCGACTCCACCATCCTCACTCTTCCCCACCTACCTCCTTCCGACGCTCCCCTTCCGTCGTCGAAGTAGTTCATCCACCACGTTCACTACGTCGAATCGTTCCAGCGTCTCAACAGAGAACAGCTTCGGTACCTCTCCCGACCAGCCAACCTACCTCAATGGCGCACTCTCTCTCCTCCGCTGCTCCCGCTGCCTCACGCACCTCTGTCCAACAACCGCCATAATATCGAAAGGCTTCACAGGGCGGCACGGCCGCGCATACCTCGTGGCGCCGCCAACGGCACCGTCGGGGCTCACGCCGCCATCAACGCCGCGGCACCACTCAGCCGGCAACCTGCCGAACACGCACGCGCACAAGCCGGTGCCGCGGCAGCTGGTGACGGGCGCGCACACGGTCAGCGACATCTCGTGCGTGGTGTGCGGCGCCATCCTCGGCTGGAAGTACGTCAACGCCGAGGAGGAGTCGCAGAAGTACAAGGTCGGCAAGTTCATCCTCGAGACCAAGCGCGTCATCCGCGGCGTGTGCTGGGAGAACGAGGCGCCCCGCGCCGACGACGACCTTGCGGATGCGTTCGAGGAGGCGGGAGGCGTGGCAGCGCGCCGTGGCAGCGCGGGCGAGGCCCTCGAAGAGGCCGATGAGGATGTCGAGTTTGATAGCCAGGATGAGGATGAGTGTGAGGACTTGTTTGCCGGTGTCTGGAGCCCTACTTTGGCGAGGAAGAGAAGACGGAATAAGATGTGGAGGGAGGGGGTCGAATAATTTGCTCTCACATCTCCTTCTGACGTGTTCGTTGAGTAGTTCGAATTGGAATGGATGATCTGGAGCATTGACTTCTGGACTGAGAGTAACCGACTTTGCGCTCTTAATGGTATTGGTGTTGGATCTTGTAGGCGATATTGGCGTTAACATTGTCACTCTGGCACTTGACATTTGCTGTGGACTGGAACTAAAGCGGGTTGGATGAAGGACGAGGCACTAGTCCCTTGATACCCATGAAGATACCCCTACAGCACATTTAGCTCACTATCATCGCGGTTACTGCCTTAATAGTACAAATAGAACGAAATCAAACTCATCTCAATTTTCAGTTTGTCCTTGATGCTACATAGAACATAGCCGCGGAAACGCCATCCGAATCATCTGAACTTTTGATTGCGAGGACTATCTCACGGCATTTATCGAGAACCTCAAGCAACATCCGATAGACCAAGACGGAAGCAGAGTAAAACAGGTGGGGTATATCCTTCATCCCTGCATAAGTCATGCTTAAATCTGCAGTATTCCATCCTCACAAACGTGCAACACTTGCTTCTATGCTAGGAAATATATGCAGACGGCTAATGCAAGTCGGACATGTTGGGTGCATGAAGATTAGATATAAAAATGAAAAGGTGAACACAGAACCCAGCAGCCGTAGACTCGTATCTGTCACGAGATGAGATACCGTAATGTTGCTGTCGAGACAAAAAGGGGAGAGTTGTGGTCGGAGAGGTGAGAAGCGGAGGTACTGCTTGAAGCGGAGAATCGAAAAGTGGAGATGATGAAATCGCCCAATCGTACATATGCATGAATGGAGCTTAGTTGATGGAGATCAACTTGAGATCGAAGGTGAGTTCAGAGTTGGCCGGAATGCCAGGCATGCTCTTGCTACCGTATGCAAGCTTTGGTGGAATGATGATTCGACGCTCACCACCAACTGCCATGCCTTGGACACCAATGTCCCAACCCTTAATTACAGAACCGTCGCCAACTTTGAAGCTGAAAGGCTTGCCTTTTTTGTTCGCTGCCATCAGTTAGCGCTTGAGTTGTAGAGATCCCATTGCTGGCTGTCTTACCATCGAACTGCTTGCCGTCTTTTGTCTTTCCGATATACCTCAGCTGCACACGGTCACCTTTTTTGGCCTGCTTACCCTGCCCAATCTTTCGGTCATCAATGGTAACGCCATCGACATTCTTGGTAGCAGACTTGGCTGGAGTGCCGTTCTTAGGTGGTGTTGGACCTTGCTCGAGATTCTTTGCAAACTGAACTTTCTTGCCATTCGCCGGAGCATCTTTGCTTGCCGTTTGTTTTTGCTTCTCTTCCGTTACTTTTGCTTTCTTTTCGTTAGCAGTGGCGGGAACAGCCTCGCCATCATTCTTTTTCAGCTTCTTCTTTTGGCTTTTGCTGAGCTTCTCCTTGGTCTCATCGGGCTTCAGAACCTTCTTCAAGATATCTTCTGCATCATCTCCGCCATCGCCCTGGTCTTCATCTTCATCTTCATCTTCAGCAGGACGCTTATTCTTTCCCTTCTTTGGTGGAGCAGACACTTTGACGAGCTTAGGAGCTTCTTCGTCGTCCTCGTCAAGCTCTGTGACGCGTGGATCCTCGAGGTCGTCAAGTTCGTCTTCTTCTTCGTCTTCTTCATCCTCATCCTCATCCTCATCTTCATCCTCTTCGATCAGATCTTCATCAATCGGTCGCGAGAAGAGGTTCTGCAGGCTGTCTAAGCCGTCTTCGTCTTCGTCTTCGTCTTCATCGTCTTCATCGTCTGCATTCTCACAGAAATTGCCCGTAAGAAAGACCTTGTGTGGACCTGAGGCCTTGAAAAAGCAAGCTTCATGGATATTGTTGAGCGTGATGTCGAGTGGTTGTTGGTAGTGCTGTGGACAGTTAGTAAAGTAGTTTGAAAGTTGGGTTAGCAGACTTACTCTATCAGGATCAAGAGTGCAGATGACATACTCTGAGATTCCGTCATCCTCGCTGTCATCGTCATCATCGTCTTCGTCGTCATCCTCCAAGTCTTCATCAGTTGCCTTCGCTTTTCCTTTAGCAGACTTGCCAGTGCCGTTGATTCCGTTGGTGAGTTCAAGGCCTTCCATTTCCTCAGACTCCTGCAAGGCCTTGATGAGAGCTTCGGCGCGAGCCTTTTTGCTCTTCTCTGGATCGCTGGGTCCGCCTTCCAGTTCTTCATCACTGCTCTCATCCTCAACACCCAGACGACGTTCGATGGCGGCAACATCGTCGGAGTCGAAACTCTCGTCATCTTCATCGTCGTACTGAGGCAAACCCGGATCACGGATCCTAATGAGCTTCAGAGTGGTGGGCCCGGAATCGAAGGGTTCGATTTTGGCGCTGGGATCGATTGCAGCCATTGTAATGCGAAACTGTACTGTGTTAGCGGAAAATCATTTAGCTACAGCAACGGAGGTTGCATAGAGAGACTCACCGTCGTAGGGAAGGGAAAGTTTCCATCAGCTTCAACGGCAATGTCGCAGGCGGGAACTTCGAGGCCGTAGAAGGCCAAGGGCTTCAGCGCAGCCATTTTGCCCTCTGAAAATCAGCGTATGGATATTGCTCTGATCGACGGAGGGCTACGTGTAGCTTGAGCGTGGACAGGAGTGGAGATTGAAGCTGCCGTGGGCAACTGTGCAGGCTCAATGCAGATGTAGAAGTGTTGCAGGACGACAGAAAAAAGTTCGAAGGTTGGAAAATGCTCGGTCGAAAATACGATCGATACACCGTAATTTCGCCCGTCTAGACCTTTCTTAGGCTAGTTTCTGCCCAGGAACTGCAGTGCTGTAGTATCTGGAGAGTTGGAGCGCAGTAGTCTAATGTCATGCATCGGTCATGCAGAATCGATGGTATGGTAATTAATTTGATGCTTCAAGTTTGCTGCCGCTTGCTCGGAAAATTGGGATTCGAGGCTGGGAATTTTTCGCGTAGATGCCTTAATGCCTGCCGCTGCTTTTCGCCGCGCCACCCCGCAATGCAGACGCGAACTGCACGTAAACGCTTTCTTTGCGTCACGTACGATAAAGTGTGGAACGGAATACCAAGGCAACAGTCACAGTCAATCTCCTATCCACCATGACGAGCAGACTATGTTCACGATCGCGAGGTCGCTTTGGCGAGCTTCATCAAATTTAGATCATGGGTTCCCGACTTGAGAAAGGCTCCGCCGCCACCGCGAAGCGCATCGAGAAGCGTGCGTATCTCTTTTTGCCCTTACGCGGCGCATCCTAATCAGCGTGTAGATACGTTCGACGATGAAGATGGTGAGGAGTATAACGCCTCAGCTTTCGGTGGCTTCGGCGACTACTTCCGACGAAAGAAAATTAAGCTCCAGAATCTCGATGTCGAGTTGAAGTCACAGGCCCAAGATAACCCCCAGATATTCAAAGGCATTGTCGTCCATGTCAACGGATATACCCAACCCAGTCTGAATGACTTACACAAGTTGATAGTCCAGCATGGTGGAGGCTTCGTCCAGTACCTGGATAACAAAACCATGGTCACCCACATCATCGCGAGCAGCCTCACTCCGAAGAAAGCAGTCGAATTCAAGAAATACAGAATCGTGAAGCCTGCGTGGATTGTAGACTCGGTAAAAGCTGGGAAGGTGTTACCATGGAATAACTACAAGGCCATTGATGAGGGCGCTGGACAGAAAGTGCTGGGCTTCGATAACGGCAAAGTTGTTAGTCAAGCCACTGCGAAATCCAGAGGCTACAAAGAGCAGACGGAGACCAGTTGGTATACAGAACAGCTCAAGGCGTCAGATATACAGTCGCAACGCTCTGGTCGCGCAAAAGACTTGGCACAACCGCTGCCGACTTCAGATGCAACGGATGAGATTGAAGATGGCTTACCACCGCCTCTCCAAGCCAGAGCTTCTGACGCTCCACTATCGCCAATCCCCACCAGCAACGAGCCAGATCTGGAAGATAGCCCTCAAATGGAAAGTCCTGGTGAAAATGTATCACAGACTGAAAAAGAAATCCGAGAGGAAGGACTGCGAAAGTTGAAGGAGAGCGAGCAGCCGTCGGAAATCAAGATGGTTCAAGATGAGATGCTCCAAGACCTCCTTACTGAAGACCAAGAGACTATGGTTCCTGAAACGGAAGACATGGCCGATCCAACAAGTAACAGGTTTGATGACGTACCGGCATCACAAGGTACCAAACGTCCCATCTCAGATAACATCTCACCTCCATCGAAGCGCACAAAGATCACGGCAGAGGAACATAATGCGATTCTCCTCGCAGATCCACGAATCCGTAAGACCACAGCGGTAAATCCTGGCTTCCTCGAACAATATTACCGCGAGTCTCGCCTCCACCATCTGTCAACTTGGAAAGCTGAACTCAAGTCCGAAATGCAATCGCTGGCATCCAACTCGCCGGCATCCCAAATGGCACGTCAAAAGCGACCGTCCGAAGCTCGGCAGTACATCATGCATGTTGACTTCGATAGCTTCTTCGCCGCAGTAAGCCTGAAGAAGTTCCCGCAGTACATAGATAAGCCGGCGGTTGTCGCGCACGGCAATGCCAATGGTGGCAGCGAGATCGCAAGTTGCAACTACCCGGCACGCAAATTCGGTATCAAGAACGGCATGTGGATGAATCGAGCCAAAGAGCTGTGTCCTGATTTGAAGGTTTTGCCATACGACTTTCCCGCTTATGAGGACGCGAGTAGGGCGTTCTACGAGGCCATTATTGCAACTGGTGGCGTGGTGCAGAGTGTCAGTGTTGACGAAGCTCTTGTTGACATTTCAACACTGTGCATTGAATCTGGCGGCACAGATGGCATTAGGAGAAGTGAAGGAGCCCTACATCGAGAAGAAGCGATAGCCGATGAAATAGGACAGAAGTTACGAGATCAAATAAGAGCAAAGACTAAATGTGAAGTTTCCGTCGGCATCGGTGGTAATATATTACTGGCGAAACTAGCATTGAGAAAGGCAAAACCTGCGGGCCAATATCATCTCAGACCTGATGATGTCCTAGACTTCATTGGGGAATTGCAGGTGCAGAGCCTACCCGGGGTAGCTTGGAGCTTGGGTGGCAAACTGGAAGAACTTGGAGTCAAACTCGTCAAGGATCTCCGAGAGCTCTCGAAGGAGCGCCTTATAAATGCTCTTGGGCCCAAGACTGGTGAGCGTCTGTACGAATATGCAAGAGGCATCGACCGCAAAGAGGTTGGCGATTTGGAGATACGGAAATCAGTCTCCGCGGAAGTAAGTTGGGGTGTTCGGTTCGTGACGCAGGAACAAGTGGATGAATTTATGGAGAGTCTCTGCGGAGAGCTCAACAGACGTCTTCTGAAAGAGCAAGTCAAAGGCAAGCAACTCTCTCTCAAGGTGATGCGAAGGGCTGCAGACGCGCCGCTTGATCCACCAAAGCACCTTGGTCACGGCAAATGTGACGTATTCAATAAGAGTACTGTACTCGGAGTTGCAACGAACGACCAGTCTGTCATTGCAAAAGAGGCGCTTTCAATGCTGAAATCGTTTGGCTTTAGCCCAGGTGAACTGAGAGGACTTGGAGTGCAAATGGTCAAACTGGAACCGATTAAAGCCGTAGTTGGCGGAAAGGCTGATAGTAGCCAAAGACGACTTCAGTTTAAGATCCCAACAGCTGAACCAAAAGAACCCGAAACGCGAAAGCTCTCGAAGCTGAGTGAGGATCCAATCGAGGATATTATCACTCCGAAAAAAAAGAATCGACATCCCGAGAAACTTCCCTTCGGTGCAGATCAACTGAATCAGAGCACACCTACCAAGAAGCCGCTCAACACCCTCGGCACGCAATTTATCCTACCAACGCAAGTAGATCCTCAAGTCCTTGCTGAGCTTCCAGAGGATATCAGGGCGAGGCTAGCAAAGCATGTTCAAGCAACCCAACCCAAACACGAAATGACTGAACTAGACAAAAGGGGTAGAGCTGCCCCCAGCCTTACAGCGCTTCCAAACCAATCTCAACTTGACCCAGAGATCCTGAAGTCACTGCCTGAGGATATCCGCGCAGAGGTCCTAAGTTTCTACGAACAATCCCCCGGCGAGCAGAACCAGACGTCCGCAAAGTCTCGGGCCGTTCAATCTCCCTCGAAGTCCCGAGGCGCGTCAACCAGCAAGAGAGTTGGATCAGCGCCATCTCGTCGCGGCCGCCCAAGCAGAACTTCCGCCCGCGGCAAGGGCAGCTCCACGCTCGCACAAGCCAACTTCATCGCAGCACGCACGGCGCATGATCGCGACGGCGGCACGCCCAACGCCACCGACACCGAGGGCGAAGACGTCGCGGCCAACGCCGCCGAAGGCTACGACCCGGAGGTCCTGGCGGCGCTGCCCGACGACATCCGCCGCGAGCTGCTGGACGACCAGCGGCGGAAGCGGCTGCAGAAGACGGCGGGCCTGCAGTACTCGTCGCTGTCGCGGGCGCGCAAGTCGCTGCCCAGGAAGGACGACGCGGCTCAGTACTCCATCGCGCGCATGCTGAAGGTGCCGCCGCGGCCGCCCAAGCCCACCTTCTCGATGAAGAGGCTTTCCGCGCTGCCCGAGCTGAGAGACGCGGTTTGGGAGTGGGTCAGGGAGTTTAAGGATGAGGGCCCGTATGGCGAGGATGCAGATGCTTTGGCGAAGTATCTTGGCCGCGTCATAGGAGAGGAGGGAAACATGGATAAGGCGGTTAACGTCCTCAAGTGGTTTGCTTGGGTTCTTGGAGAGGAATTTGAGATTATAGATGGACTAGAGGAGGCGAAAAGTAAGTGGGATGCTGCATTTGGAAGGGTTAGAGCAGCAGTACAGACCACTATAAGGGATCGAGGTCTTGGGGATGTCGTGCTGTGAGAATGAAGCTGGGATTCGTTCGGGTCGAATTCTTTTAAGCTCAGAGGGAAAACCTGTTATCCTCCATCTATCAAGCTAGCTAAGCAATACCCTAATCTCACCACTAGTTCTCGGAAGCAAGTCGCGCAGAACGACTTTCTCTTCTTCACTCTCCTCATTTTCATGCCCTGTCTGGAGCTCGTCCGCAGCCAGAATTTTGGTCTCCAATCCTTCAAAGTCCACACAAAACTTCTCAGCCGCTTCTTCAGTAATTTCTCGTATCAGCCTCGGGCTCTTAAGCTGCTTCAGATTATCCATCGCGTCCATAAGTGCCGACGGCAAAAACTCGTCTAGTGTCTGCGATGCAGCTATGAGATTGTTGGGTTGGAATGGCTCCAATGTTGATATCTTAGCGACATCTGCCGGTGAATCCGACACCTTCGAGAGCGCAGCAACCAGTGGTTCGAGGCCGGATGATTCGAGGAAAAAGTGGAACTGCGATTGAACGAGATTGGACGCATGTGTACTGATGGATTCGTTTAAAGCTTGTAGGTTTGATGTGGTGAATTTGTATGACAGGAGAGCATCCCGTGCAGAAATGAGACAGTTGATGGCGAAGATGTCTGCGTCCGAGCCTTCAAGCTTCGACCGTAGCTTTTGACACCCTTCTAGGAATGGGTCTAAAGCTGCTGAGAGAATAGGATCGAACGCGTTTTCTTCGTTCATTGCAGCATAAGAGCCTTCGTAGCTCCTCATCAAACCCCCAAGAGTCTCCAATGCGTCTTCTAGGAACTCCGGAGGGGAGAGATCCGTTGGTGGAGTTTCAAGTTCAGGCTGGATTGATGCGACACTGTCTCTCATGTTCGCACGGAATTGTCGAAGAGCAAAAGATTCCATTGCCGATAGAGTTTCAAGTATTGCTGCTTCGGCACTGAGAAGCTTTTCGAATGTTTTCTTATAAAACCCAACAAGATTTGCAATCTTGTACGCCAATGTCGCGTCGTCATGGCTTGATACGACTTGCTCGGTCCGTTGTCGTAGAAGCCGGGCAACACCCGCGATATCTCTGCTGACAAGGTCGTTGAGTGCTTTCCTGCCATCGAATGACTCCTCAGATGCTTCTTCTTGTCTGCTCCAGGGATCTTGCGCTCTTCCGGCTTTGAGACCCTTGGCTAACTCATCTCCCTCTTCGATGAAGAGAACTTCCAAGGCCTCCCTTTCGGATACCGTAGCGGAATGTGTCCATGCCAGCATATCTCCAACGTAACGAAGAGGGTCGTGAGCTTGGAATTCGATCGGTTTCGTAGCTGGAGCAGCATCTGATCCGCCGGGAGATCCGATCAAAGCAGCATGGAATGCGTCGGATAAGGTATGTTCTCTGTTTTCTGCAAATGAGTCCATTAAGCTCTGGAATAGCTGTGGTCTCTCTACCAACACTCGAATCGCTCGTCGCAAGGCAGAACCGATTTGCGGGTTTTCCAAATCCAGAGTTTTGAGCTGAGCTTGCAACCACCGGTATAACTTTTGAAATGCAGCATTCAGCTGTTTGCCGCTTTGCTCAAGTATATCCAGGCCCAATCGCTCGCTCTCTGTGCTTAGAAGATACTGCGAATCCTGATTAACTTTCTTTACTTTTGCCAGAGTACCGAAAAATTCTTCGTCTACGGGTTCTGAACCAGAGGTAAGAGTTGCCAGTTCTGATTCCGACAGAATAAAATGTGATTTGAATGCCTCCAGTAAGTACTGCTTGGTTTCGACTTGAGACTTTTGCAACATCATCGAAGTCGCTTCTTCTAAGACTGGCCCGGTTTCTCTTCGTGCGGTGGATATTTGGGTACGCATGTCGGTACAGCACTTATTCAAGCTGTTGATAGCATCCCCAATCCTCCTGAGTTGGTCGGCCACTTCTCCGAAATCTTTGATAATCTCGCCATTGCATGCAATGACATCCTGCTGTAAGTCAAGGCGAAGATCACGCCTAGTGTCTTGCGTATTGACGAAGCCTCGAGAGTCCAGCGTTTCAATCGCCTCACGTATTTCAAGATCGGCGTAAGGCGCTGATAATACGGTAGTAATCCTGCTGGTTAAGGCATTAGATCGAGACGACGACGTAATCTGTGCGGTTGGCGACGCAGCAGAAGGCGATAGCGGCTCTAAATTCGAGTCCCGTCGTTTAAAATGCCCAGCTGAATCCATTTTACCCCTGTTTAGAGAAGTCAAACAGATCAGGGCCTTGGACACCAAGCCACTTGACCACGGAATAAATCTCGTTGGTCAAAGAGCTGTGAGATTTATAGGTCGTTGTGTGGACGCGAACTGAAATTTGAAGCCTTGTTGCCTTACAGTGCTCTGATGTGATGTCAAGACGCAGAGCGAAAGCGGCAATCGTCGGGCAAGCTACCTTACTTTTCTTAGCTCTGGAAGTCAACGTCCTCTTCCTTTCCAACATTCCGAATTGCAGTAACCAAATGGTCCCAGAAGCTGTAGTGATGATGTGATCCATGTGCCATCACTGCATGTTAATGGCTACCTTCCGCTGCCTCACAACACCCTCCTGAGCTCGCAGGCAGCTCAGTCAACGAAGCGCGTGGCCAACTCCCAAGTCACAACACCCCTTCTACAACCACAACTATGGCTTCCAACATCTTCTCTAAGATTTTGCCGACTACCAGTGATGAGCACCGACTTCCAGAACAACAACCACCGTTCGACCAACCATCAGATTCCGAAGATCCTGCTATGGCTCTCGACGAAGAGAATCTCGAAACGCGCTTCCAAGAGCAGGACCTTGAGCGGCTTCTTGCCGAAACAACAACCAGCGAGATAGCAAGTGAGAGCACCACATTTCCGAAAGGTGGCAAGGCAGGCCAGAAATCTAAAGAGAAGAACGGAGGGCGACCCAAATGGATGCGAGGTTCGCCAAGTGTTACCCCTCTAATGGAGGAGGACGACGATGTCCCTGAGTCGTTGCTGCTGGAAGGAAAGAAGGGGTCGCGAAAGAAAGATCGTAGCCGGCGAATGTCATCCAAGGACGCAACCGAAGAGCTCCCGCTGCCTGTACCAGGTCCTTCCAATCAAAGTCTAAGAGCACGGTGGGAAACAACCCGAACACAGCAAAAGTTACATGCAGATGGCGATGTTCCTACAGCAAACAGCATCTTCCAAGGTAGAGGGACGAGAGGAGGTCTTATTAGAGACCCAAAACAACGAGCATTGTGGCGCTGGGCCAACGTGGAAAACCTAGACGGATTCTTGACCGACCTCTACAATTACTACGCGGGCCATGGATTTTGGTCGATGCTACTATACAACATGCTTCTTCTTTTCTCACTGGTTTTCTTGACCGGTTTCTCCACCTTCATGTTGTTTTGCATCGACTATTCCAAGCTCTCACACAGTACCAAGTTGGAAGAAGTTCGGGTTCCGAAGTGTACTCAACGCCTCCCAGGATATTGGAACTTCCTTCTATTCATCTTGGTAACTACGTTTATCCTCAACTTCATCGGCATCATACGACGCATTCCAGCTCTATGGGAGCTGCGAAACTTCTATCATTATTTGCTGGATATCCCTGAGAGCGACATTCAGACTACTTCCTGGCAATACGTAGTCAGTCGTCTTATGGCACTTCGAGATTCGAATGCAACCACTGCCCAGGACCTATCACCAGAAAACAGGCGATTCCTCAATGGACAGTCAAAACAGCGAATGGATGCACACGACATTGCCAATCGGCTGATGCGTAGAGAGAACTATTACATTGCCATGATCAACAAAGACATTTTAGATTGCGGGATATACCTTCCCTTCATCGGCAAACGCCAATTCTTCACCAGCACAATGGAGTGGAACCTGCATTTGGCGATTAGTGACCTCATTTTTGACGAGCAGTGTCAAGTCAAACCCGAATTTATCACCTCTAGGAACCGATCCAAGAACATTGAAACGCTTCGTAGTCGTTTCTTTTACGTCGCGATCATCGCTCTAATATGTGCCCCGTTCCTCGCATCATACTTTGTCCTTCTTCAGTTCTTCCGAAATTTCACCGTACGTGTTTCCTTGAAGCGTGTTCGACAATTAATGGGTACTAACAAGAAACAGGAGTACCAAAAGAATCCTTCTGAGCTTGGAGCTCGCGCCTTCACGCCCCTAGCAAACTGGAAGTTTCGAGAGTTCAATGAAGTACCTCACCTCTTCGAACGACGTACTAAGATGGCTTTGCCTTATGCTAGCCGCTATCTAGAGCAATTTCCCAAGGACAAGATGATCCAACTACTGCGCTTCTTGGCCTTGGTAACGGGTGCGTTTGCTGGGGTTCTTGGGGTTATCACCCTTCTCGATCCAGAATTATTCCTTGGCTTTGAGATTGGTGGTAAGACAGCGTTGTTCTGGTTCGGAATCTTCGGTCCAACCTATTTGGCTTGTCGTACTGCCGCTCCAGACGATGAGATGGTTCTAGATCCGGAATTTGCGCTGAAGAACGTCATTGAGTGTACACATTACTGCCCGGCATCCTGGCAGGGTCGCCTTCACAGCAACGAAGTCCGCCAGGAATTTTCAAACCTCTACAAAGTGAAGATTGTGATCTTCTTTGAAGAAGTGGCATCTGTTCTCCTATGTCCGCTGGTGCTACTCTTCAGTCTTCCAGGTTGCGCAGAACAGATCATCGACTTCTTTCGCGAATTTACGATCCATGTTGACGGCTTGGGCCACGTTTGCAGCTTTGCCGTTTTCGACTTCAAGAGAGGTGGCGAAGTTGGGCCACGCGCAAGTCAGAAGCCTGGTGATCATCTAAGAGACGATTATTACGCTACGAAGGACAATAAGCTCCTCGAATCATACTACAACTTCCTTGACAGCTATGGTCCAAATCCCAAACGACACGGTCCAAGTAGCAACCGCAGACAGCGAATGTTTCATCCTCCACCAGCGTTTCCTGGTCTCGCAGCTTCTGGTGCCTTCGGAGCTGAAGTTGCCATGCCATACAGTCGGTTTCAGTATGGCTCTGGAATGAAGCATTCCTCACATCAAACACCTCGGTTTGGGCCTGCTGCCGGCCAGACGCATACATCTCCGATGCATTCTATCTTACTCGATCCCCATCACCAGCCGCGCCATCTCAACTCGCCTCACCAAGCAGCGCAGCGGATGCGCACAGGTCGGCATCAGCTTGACGATGATGTTGCGGAGGCTGATGAGACTTTGGGGCAAGTTCAAAAGACTTCGAGCAAGGTAATAGAGGATGACAGCCAGCTTGGTGATTCCTGGGCGTTGCGAGCCGAGGCAAAGCATGAAACGGATGATGACGAGAGCGATGAGGATGACAAAGGTGTTGGTGTTTTGGGACTTTTGTATCAGTTCCAGAAGGCGCAGACCGAGGGTCAGAGAGCACCTCTTTAATAGGAGTCTGCGCAAAGGGAACCTTGTGAATGGCATAGGCGGATCTTTGATTTACTACAGCTATAGCAAAGGCATCGGAGGCTTCGCATTTGCATTCTTAAGCATACAGTGGCGTTGTCACAGATATATTGTCTGTTTAACAAATTGCGGTTTAAGTAGATAACCGTTGTACATGTCACAGAGAAACTTGAATTAATTCATATTTCCTCTGGCTGAGCCGTTACGCGCGACTACTTCGAAGGACGCAAGACATGATGTAGAAATCTCGCACGGGAACGCTGAATAGGACTTAAAGACTCAGATAACCCCTACGTGAACCAATAGACACTGTATTACGAGTATGAGCAAGATAAAATCGCTCTTGGTATCTTCAATATATCCACCATTTGTTATTAGCCTCTTGCTCAAGAACGGTCATTAACTCCTCGCTACCCTTGATTTGCCCTTTAGATCAGCTTATCCGCTCACACACGTTCGTATATCAACTCCACTGACCGCTTCATGAAAATATACGCAGTACCATGTCGATTACTACGATTTTCATTACCCAGGATAACTTACTCTCGCCGTAGACTTCTTTGCCGCCGTCCCTAAGTCCTAACGTGGCTTCTTCATCATCATGTCTGACGCCGTCTCCGCCTCCGCAAAAGGTGCGAGCTACCTGATTCTGCTTCAAATATCTTCGCGCGCCTTCACCTTCTTAATAAACCAAATCATTCTGCGGTTTTCTTCTCCCGAACGACTGGGCCTCAGCACGCAGCTAGAGCTCTACACGATCACAGTTCTCTACTTCGCCCGCGAGAGCGTACGCGTGGCTGTCCAACGGCAAAGCGAAAAGGCGCAGGTCGTGGTCAATTTATCTTACCTTTCCATCTTACTTGGCTTTCCGTTAAGCTTGTGTCTGGGATGGGCGTGGTTGCAGAGAGATTTGCCTGCCATTCCGTTTGTTTTCGAGGCTCTGAGTATCTGTGGAGTGGCAACTATCATCGAGCTTCTGAGTGAGCCAGCTTTTGTGGTGGCACAGCAGAAGCTACTGTACGGCATCAGAGCTTCTGTGGAAACAACTGCAACGATTTTAAGCTGTCTTGTCAGGCTCTCTGTTGTGCTAGGTTCCAGAAGAGCAGGGCTGGACTTAGGGGTCAATTCCTTCGCGTCTGGACAATTGACGTACGCGCTGACATTATTTGTGCTGTACAGCTGGAATATTCAGAGTGTTGCAAAGAAGGAGAAGTTCTCGTTACTTTTGACAAAGCTTGCAGAGTAAGTTGAACCGGTCTCAGTTGTAAATCTGGTGTCACTGACGATTGCACAGCGTTAAAGATGCCGTGTTCGGCTACTTCTCGAAATCGCTTTCGAAATTGAGCCTCAGCCTCTTTCTTCAGAACGGCTTCAAGTACATTCTCACTCAAGGCGATGGTCTCTTGATCGCGGCATTGGCAACTTTTCGAGATCAAGGAGCCTACGCTCTAGCATCCAACTATGGAGGTCTAATCGCGAGAATGCTCTTCCAGCCGATAGAGGAGGCAAGCAGAAATCTGTTCGCTCAACTCTGTTCGATCCCATCAACAGAGAAGGGTAAAGCCAACTCTTCTTCGAAAACATCAAAACAGCGAGCCGCGACACTCTTGCAAGACATTCTCAAGCTGTATAACATAATGTCTCTCCTTGCCTTTTCTGTTGGACCTACCTTGGCTCCTATGCTTCTTCGAATCCTTCAGCCGAAGTGGGCAGACACAGAAGCCTCAGATGTCCTCGCAATTTATTGCTACTACATTCCACTGCTGGCCATCAACGGAGTGACCGAAGCATTTGTGGCCGCTACAGCAACCCACGAAGATCTGTATTTTCAATCCATGTTTATGGGAGCATTCTTTGTGGGTTTTGCTGGCTCAGCCTACGTCTTTCTCAAGATAATGCAGCTTGGAGCCATGGGCTTGGTGTGGGCAAATTGTGTGAACATGGCCTTGAGAATTCTGTTTAACCTCCGCTTTGTTGCGCTTTACTTTAAGACAAACGGCATAGTAGGTTCATTACCCACCAACAAAACTATAGGCTTACGAGTGACAGGAATTCCGCTTTGCGTCCACGATACCAAGTACGTCCAGCATCGCCCTCTCAGTTGCAGTATCTGGTGTCATGAGAGCTCCAACTCCATTGCCGCTCTCTATTGGCAGCGGCTTCTATGGACAACTAATACAAGTCGGAACAATTTGTGGTCTATACGCTCTGTCACTGTTAGTCGCAAGTGTAATTCGAATTCGATGGGACAGCGAACTGATTTTCTATAGGCTTGTACTCGAAAGGGAGTATTTGATGCATTGCTATCAACAATTTAGACCACCAAATGCAGAATCCGTTGGCGAAACACCGAAAAAAGGATCATTGAAGAATGAGAAGAAAAAGAAAAGTCAATAGAATTTATCGGAATGATCCTAGAGTTCATACCTAGGTACCAGGTAGTAGATTGCGATCACTCGAAATAATGGTGATAAGGCAGAGGCGAAATCAGTGCCTTACAGCCTTTGTAAATATCCACCACAAAAGTCAAAAGTTCACGCCATAGAGAACTGAAGATCCTCTCGCTCGTTCTATCAATCCGTATGCTCTCCCGCCGCCTCTTCAGGCTCCTTACCAATGCCGCTCTCTTCGATGAACCTGTCCCGCGGCTCTGCCTTGCGGTCTCTGCCCACAATGTTCACACAACTTGTACGATAGCACCATGCTCATGGCCAACTTCTCAAACAAGACATTCAGCATCTTCATCCTCCGCGCGCTGGCGTGCTCGTCAATTCCGTGATCGATTTGCGCGTGAGGCCAAAGTACAAGGTCTAAAATCACGCGCAGCGTTCAAACTTCTCGAAATCGACTCCAAGTACAAGATCTTCAAGAAAAGAGATACAGTCGTAGACCTGGGCTACGCTCCAGGAAGCTGGAGTCAGGTGGCCGTCACTAAGACGAGTCCTGGTGGAAGAGTGATTGGAATTGATGTTCTTCCCGTTCAGCCGCCAAAGGGCGTGAGCACCATTCAAGGCAATTTTCTTAGTCCTGCAGTTCAGGAGGAAGTCTTCGCATACGTGCAAGATCCAGAAAGAGGCAGGCCGAAGAAACAGACATTTCTTCACAAAGACGATGAGAGCGAAGAAAATGAGGAAGTTTCGGAAGACGATTTGGAAGAGATGGAAAGAGGATATGTCGACATGGAGCGTTCTGCACACCTTGACACAAGGAACGGAGATGCTTTGAGTCAGCATGCTGCTAGATCAAGCACGGAGCACAAGAAACTCTCGTTGACACAGAGAGATGAGGCACTTGGACGTGTTGTTGATGTTGTACTTAGTGATATGTCAGAGCCCTGGGATCAAACCACTGGACTGTGGGTGAAGAGCGTTAGTAACCCGTATCGCAGGATGCAAAACACGTCCGGAATATCGTTCAAAGATCACGCAGGATCTATGGTACATGTTTGGCCACCTTTTGCCTCACTATCAAGCGACTGACGAGAATAGGACCTCTGCAACGCCGCTCTATCATTCTGCTACTCCGCTCTCCGCACCGGCGGGGCCTTTGTCTGCAAATTCTATCAAGGAGCCGAGGACAAACTGCTCGAGAAACGGCTGAAAAAACTCTTCGAGACAGTATACCGGGAGAAGCCTGCATCCAGCAGAAGTGAGAGTAAGGAAGCTTACTTTGTCGCATTGAAACGAAAGGAGGACGCGGAACGTGAGGATGTATTCAAGTAATCAAATACCACGATACCCGAATTTAAACGCCATTGCAATTGCCAAGCAGGGTATCCAAACCCAGAAGCATCCGTAACATCCATATATCCAGACAGATGCTTCAAAGTCGTTCAAGCAATCCGTTTGCACCATAGCTCATTCAACCCATTACAGTGGTCTCACCCGCTTGCCTCTCCGCAGCTATCCTTCTCTTATCCTTCTTAAGTGGACTAAACTGGAATCCAGAACCATCATCGGCCATCACAAGTGGTCCTTTAAGCCTATTCTTCGCATTTGCAAACCCGCCTCGTCCAAAGGTCATTGCACGCCCTCCAAAAAGGCCCTTGCCCGGGATAGCCTTCGCCTTTGGTGCATCACCGTCCTCTTCATCAAAGAGTGTCGTCGTATTTCCACCCAGGATGGAGGTGTTGCCCAGAGTGCGCTGCTTCTTCTTTTTCTGCTGGACGAGCGCCGGCTCAGCATTGAACGTGCTGAAGTCTAAGAGCGATTTCCGTGCTGGACGACTGGCTTTTAGTTTCGGTACCATTGTATTCGGCTTTGGCGGCTGGGCAGCCGGCTTTTCAGGTGAAGCATCTTCGATAGTGTCGAGGGACGGTGCTACGGCAGCCGTGGTTTTCTTCATCCTCTTTGACGGAGCCGGGTTCGCATTTGTCTTTGCTGAGGTCGCGGGAGCCAGAGGCTTGGATGCTATCACAGAGGCCTTGGGAGCTGCTGCTTTCTTGGGTTGAGTAGGCGTCGCTTCGGAGTCTTCGACTGTGGCATTGGCGACAGACGGTTCATCTTGCGGCTGGCCGAGGGCCATCTCGCCATCGTCGGGTGGCGCGCTCATTGTTCGGTTTAAGAAGGGCGTGATGGAGAAGTTGGACTTCTCGCCAGGAATTGCGCCAGCGGCTCTGACCTTTTTGCCTCTCTTCACGGGCATGCCGTTCCCAGGTGTACCAAGCTGAGAAGCATCGGAATCCATCTGGGCTGCAACTCGCTTCTTTGGATTGGCTGGTTGTGTCTTGGAGATCGGCACTGAATTAACAGTAGGTGCAAGCTTGACATTTCCGAGCTCAGCTTCCTTTTCTTTGAGCTGCTCCTTGGTTGACCTCAACTTCGTTCGGAATTGGGAGAGTTTGTCGTCGAGAATGGACTTCTGAGCCTCCCAAGCTGCCTTCTCCTTTTCGAAAGCCTTTTCAATTTTCTGACGCTCCTTCTTCTCCGTTGACAGCTCTTTACGAAGTTCCTCCATCTTGCCCTTCAGTCGTTCATCTTCAGCACCGTCCTTGGTTCGAGATGAAGGCACTTCACTAGTTCCAGCTTCGCTCGTGCGTCGTTCTAATTCGCGCTGAGCTTCTCTTCGCGCGACCTTTTCTTCCTTCAACTGTTTCTGTAGTTCGTCCAATTGTGCCTCATATGCTACGTCATAATCACCAGTCTTGCGTTGTCGCTCTTTGGCGCGCTGCCCTGCGCGCTGCGCGTTCTCAAGTTCGACTTGCACGGTACTTAGCTGACGTTCCAAGGAGAGTTTGTCGGAGAGTAGCTGCTGATTGGTGCTGATTTGCGCTCGAAGGTGCTCGACCTCTGGTTTCAAGTTTGCCAGCTCACGAGATAATGCTAACTTCTCAGTGAGGAGCTTTGTTTGTTCACTTGAAGAGGAACTCATGGCATTCAATTCCGCCTGCGTGCTTGTCAGCAATCGACTATGCGCCATGGGATCGTACTAGCCTTACCCTCATTGTGCTGCCTTCGCGCAGTTTGACACGTAATTCTTCGTTAAGTCGCACATTTTCAGCTTCAAGCTCATCGCAACGCGCCGAAACATCGCTTAAATCAAGTTCGAGATTGTCACACCGCTGCTCCTCTCTTTCAAGTTGCTCGATCAGTTCGTCGCGGTCCTCTTCGAGCACCAACAGTTGGTACTTGAGCCTACGAATATCTTCATCCTTTAAAATTTCCTGCACAGTGCGCGAGCTGCGTTCATAGCTGAGTTCAAGAGCTGCCGTCTGTAATGCGAGCTGCAACTGTGGAGTGTTAATAACAATTGCGCAGGAGTTGTAAAATGGCTTACCTCAGATACTTCGCTGGGAAGTACAGGAGCACCCATGCCGGTAATGAAAACTGCTGATATTGCAGATAAATGATGGTTGTTAGGTGTATAAAGATAGTTTGGCGCGTCATTGGAGGGTGTAAACAAACGTCGCGATTAGACTTCGGACGAACGTCGGACCCAGCCTTGTTGTAGCCTTATTGCCTGAGGCTTTTGCTCAAAGAGCCACGCAACGCAAGACAATGCGATGCTCCAACTTCAATCCCGAACCTCCTACTCAGCTCTTCCAGCTTCATGATGAAGCTCTCATCGATTATAACGAGCTTGCTGCTCCCTTTCGTCTGTTTGGCCGCCAAGAAATCGTCGTCGGACCGCTTCGCCGAAAACTACTCCAAGAACCTCCCCCTCAAGCTTGACGACGACAGCTATCAAGCACTGACTACTGGGCCCCGGGACTATGCTGTCTCAATTCTTCTCACAGCACTAGAACCGCGCTTCGGCTGCGCTGCATGCCGTGATTTCCAGCCCGAGTGGGAAATACTGGCCAGGAGTTGGCAAAAGGGAGACAAGAGTGGAGAGAGTCGGGTGCTTTTTGGAACGCTAGACTTTGCAGATGGAAAATCAACCTTCCAGGCTGTAAGTAACGCACTCTCTGAATGACCAAAGGTGACAATGGCTAATTGAGAGGCACAGCTCATGCTTCAACACGCTCCGCTGTTGATTTTCTTCCCACCGACCACAGGGCCCAACGGCAAGCCCGATAGCGCTCCTCTTCGCTTCGATTTCACATCTGGGTACGTTGCCAGGATCAAACATTGACATCTTACAATAAGTACGGAAAGCTGACGTTTGTAGACCGCAAACCGCAGAGTCGATCCACGGCTGGCTGTCGCGTCACCTGCCCTCAGGTCCTCATCCACCTATCAGACGCCCATTCAATTGGCTCAATTTCATCGCTATCTCCACCGGCTTGCTTGGCCTGGTCACATTAATCACAGTCGCCTATCCATATGTCATGCCCGTCATCCAAAACCGTAACATCTGGGCTGGTATCTCACTGATCTCAGTCCTCCTCTTTACCTCAGGCCACATGTTCAACCACATTCGCAGAGTGCCTTACGTGGCTTCCGATGGCCATGGTGGAATATCTTATTTTGCTGGAGGGTTCCAGAATCAGTTTGGCCTCGAAACCCAAATTGTCGCCGCCATGTATGGTGTTTTGGCGTTTTCAATAATCACACTTGCAGTTAAGGTGCCTCGGATCCAAGATGAGAGGACGCAACAAGTTGCCGGCTTTGCATGGGCAGCCGTGCTCTTTATAGTGTACAGCCTCTTGTTGAGCGTGTTTAGATTCAAGAACGGAGGCTATCCATTTTGGTTGCCGCCTTTCTAGACAACGAAGGCAAGATGGAAGCGAATCAGGAATGGAGGAAAGGAAAAGCATATTTGATCGACGTTCAGCGTTGTTTGTACTGATAGAGACCGTGTACTACGATCAATTAAAGGGTTTTAGGGAATGAGGATTGCGTTAGAATAGTCAATTGCTCATTTATAAGGCATAGCATATTACAGGTCCTTGCCCGTTCCTTTCGTAAAGCAGTAACACCTTAACATGCAATGTCATTCTATCCCTCCAGCACTATTCTCACGCAGCAACCCTTGTAGTCCTAGCAGTCATATTGTTCCTAGGGCCACGAACAGCGCCAGGACGGTTCAAAGTGTACTTGGCAAATGCCCTGGCCAGAGCACGTTTGCAAGACACCTTTTGTGAGCCAACGAAAGATTCTACCGCGACGGCAATGGCCCTATCAATATCCTGGCCGCTGCAGTATTCTGAAAGACGCATCTTTGAAAAGGCTTCTGCGATTCTCATGATGGCTTCCAAGTGACGGACCTAGGGACGGAAATTAGTATCCATGCTAGTCGGTGAGGAATAAGGTGGATGAACTTACAGTGATAGGGTATGCACCAGTTGCCAGTGACTCACGACGCATGTCTGCAAAGAGTCGAGCAACCTTGTCCTGATCGATTTGGTAGAGCTTAGGCTTGACCTTCTCACGGGCGTAGAGAATATACTTTCTCAAAAGCTCCTGTGGGATCTGTTCTGCGGTGTTGTCACCCCGACTCTGTTGAAGCTGGGTGTCAACTTCCATGTCGCTTGTCTCCTGCGATGAGCTTCCCTCAGCAGCTTTGCTAGCCTTGTCGTGACTCTCGACGACGAACTTCGCCAGCCGCTCATCCTCGCTCGGATCAACGGTGTCCCTAACGACGCACAGAATGTCGAAACGCGATAAGATCGGCTCTGTGAGTTCTACATTCTGACTAAATGGTACTGTGGAATTGTACCGCCCTCCAATTGGATTTGCTGCGGCAACGATAGCACACCGCGCCTGTAATGTTGTGACGATGCCTGCCTTGGAGATGCTAATGGTTTGCTGCTCCATTGCCTCGTGGATACTGGTCCGATCACGATCGTTCATCTTGTCGAACTCATCAATAAGACAAGTTCCTTTATCAGCAAGGACGAGAGCACCGCCTTCAAGCGTCCACTCCGCCGTCATGGGGTCCCTCCGCACGCTGGCTGTGAGACCGACAGCGGATGCGCCCTGGCCAGTTGCGAACACCGCTCGATGTGCCGTTGATTCGATATACTTTAGGACTTGCGATTTTGCAGTACCTGGATCTCCGAGCAGCAGCACGTTGATGTCGCCACGAATGTCGTGTTTGCCCTGCGCCTGTTTACTCACGCCTCCGAACAGACTAAGCGCGATGGCAGTCTTGATGTCAGTGTGGCCATAGATGGATGGCGCCATGGATGCGATGATACGCTCCACGATTTTGGGATCTTTCGACAGAGCTCGGATGGCACGCTCGTCTTCTTCGGTGAGCCGAAAGCCCGAGAGCTGGTCGTGGCTTTTGACAACATGGTTGGCTTCGATGATGGTGGCAAAGACTGGGAAACCATTCTTATTGTTGAGCTCGGCGCTGTAGTTATTCTGGTAAATGCCTGTGATCTCAACCTCCTCACCTGGCTTCGCTGAGTCGATGAGATCCCAAAGAAGGATCACTTCACGGTGACGTGGCAAGCGGCCTGCGGGGACCGTGCCAGGAGACTCCTGCAGGGTGAGTTTCTGGTAGTTGCAATAGACGGTCTTCTCCGAGTTGAGTGTAAAAGGACCCCTCGATTGACAATTTTGGCAGAACGAGAGCTTCACTTCGACACTACCGTCTTGAGGATAGGGGCCGAGCGTGACACCGCACTGCATGCAGTCGAACTTCACGTATTTGAGCTGTGGAAAGACTCCTGATCGACGTGTCACTACGCCGGAAACACGTACGAGACAGTTCAAGTGCGATTGACGGAGTTGACGGAGAGTGTACTGGACTGGCAGGTCGGTAATTCGAACGTGAATCTCTGCATGGATCCTTTCATAATCAGGATAATGCAGCAGTGTGGTCTCCATTGCCACTTGATCGAAGATCTTCAGCATTTCAGAAGGTGCGTTGGCCAAGAAGTAGGCGAGCGTAGCCTTTGAGCTTGAAAGATGGTCGAAGGAGACTTCCAAGGACTCAGCGTTAACTTCGCCAAGCGTCTTGATGCGATTGCCGTAAACTGAGGTTCCATGTTCATCCACATACTCGGTGAGGAAAGCCTTGAACTCTCGAGCAATTGTACGGTGAACAGCAGGAAGAGCGACCCAATCAGTCAAGCTGGGTGCTTTGACGTCTTGAAGAGCCTCCAAGGAGAGCTCCTCGTCCATGATATCTTCCATGTCTATATCTCCCTGTTCCTCATCGTACCTGTGCCTACGGCGCCTCGGTTGTTTTGAAAGGACGATTTCAGCCTCGTCCTCCTCGTCGGCCAAGAACGCATTGGGAAGGCGTCGCTGACGAGCAAGTTCCCGGTCGCGGCGATTCAATCGTGCTTCGAGCTGTCTGCGCTCACCAATGTCCATATCGTCGAAGTCTCCTTCGTCGTCGATATCGCGGCCTCCGTAATTGTCATCATCCGGTCGTTCATAGTCGCGGTCGAAGTTGTCAGCGAACAGATCAATTCCTGCCGCATCCTCCGCATCTTCGTCAAGGTCGTCGACGTCGCGAGCAATCTGTTCTTCGAGATCTTCTTCGTCATCATCTTCCAGGCCGAACATTGGTGGTGGCGAGGATGCGGGAGCTGAAGAGTAGGTTAGTTTTTTTGCAGCAATATTAGCATCAGATGGCGTACTTACGGCTTGAAGCAGGAAAAGCAGACGAAGATGGCACATCGTCGTCTCGAGCTCGTTTGCGGCCACCTGGACTGCTGGGGCCAGCACCGTGGCGGTTGTGGGAATCCATATTCTCTCGCAGTGGTGAACTGAGATGTGTTAGGATGCGCACGATAGAATTCCGGGGCAGTCATACCTCATATCTCAATTATTCCACGCTGCTAGGATTGTCGACTTTGGTTGTTGAGAGATCCGATGTCGAAGCAGCCTTGACGCTGCGAAAAGGCGCCTAGATTCGGGTTGGACGTGTCGCGCGTTGTCTCGCGTCTTAGCGTGAATAAAATCAATTTGCGCCAAATGCGGTCTAGCTCTCATGCTTCGTCACTGCCATCCACCCATCCATTAATCTGGCCAGCTTCCCATCCCGAGCAATCCCATTATGAATGAAATATATAACGAAATGTGGTGATGATTAGACACCTACTGCGCTCATAGTTTATTCGAATCGAGTGTATTGTACCGGCTTATGATACCTTAGCTACCTTATGTGCAGTACCGGAACGGTGCCGACGGAAAACCAATTGTACCGATTCGGTCGGCGGTATGCTAAATAGGACTCCGTACCCCGTTGCTAAAAGGGTCGACGGTTTTATAAATGGACTCTGGATAGCTTCCACAAACATCACTTCATGCTTCTCTTAGTTGTTCTAAAAGTCTTAGAAGATGTCCGAATTCGACACTCTCCTAGCGAAATACACTGAAAAAGGGAACGCAAAGATACATGGCGCATTATGCAAATGTGTGGATAAGAACGGTAAGTTCATCCTCTTGGCCGATGTCCTACTATTGCTATATACGCAATTACTGAATAAGACAGGAATTGAAATGTACAGCAAAACTTCTGGCTATAACTCTGTGTCAGTAGACGCCGCACCACTCCGCGAAGATTGTGTTTTGAAGATTGCAAGCGCCACAAAGTTGATCGCCAGTGTCGCATTGCTACAATGCGTTGAAAAGGGTCTTATTGGTCTTGATGAGCCTCTTACCAAGATTCTTCCAGAGCTCGACGGGAAGAATATTCTAAAAGCCGGATCTGACAACAACCTGGATTTTGAGCCGAGCAAGAACAAGATTACAGCACGACATCTTCTCTCGCATACGTCTGGTCTTGGATATCCCTTTACAAATCCGCTGCTTATGCAGTGGAAGGCGACTCCAGCAGGTCAACAATACAAAGATTCCCTCCGCGTTACAGAAAAGTACAATATGCCCCTAGTGTTCGAGCCTGGTACTGGCTGGTTGTACGGATGCGGGCTGGATTGGGCGGGTGTCGTAGTCCGTCGCCTACATAATGGAACGTCATTGGAAGACTATGCGATTGAGAACATCTGGAGAAAAGTAGGGCTGTCTGATCCATTTCCTACGTTCCATATTTCGAAAGATCAAGAGTACAGTTCAAGACTGATGGGGGAGCTGAGCGAGGCTCGGATGGATCTCTTCAGCCGCACAATTTCTGGTTTCTTGATAATCCTGAAGATCCGGAGGGCGGTTGTGGTTTGTCTTGTACCGCAAAGGACTATCTTGCTGTTCTCGGAGATTTGATTTCGGACTCGCCGAGACTGTTGAAGCCGGAGACCATTGCTATGATGTTCACGCCACAGCTCGTTGCAGGCTCGCCAGCTATGTCGATGTTGCTTCAGCTACGACCTGCTTGGGTTACCGTTTCTGGGCCTATTTCTGACGACGCTGTTAACCACGGCTTAGGTGGACTGTTGCTGACGGGTGAAGTCGAAGAAATTGGTCAGCCGAAAGGCCTTCTTGCATGGGGTGGAGCTTCCAACATAGTTTGGTTTGCCTCCAGAGAGCTAGGAGTTGCCGGATTTTTCGGAACCCAGATATCTCCCTTTGGCGATCCTGCAGCTAATGAACTCATCAATGCCTGGAAAAAGGACTTTTGGTCGAAATATAACACGAAAACCTAGATTGCACTCTTTGGGGAAGGTAGTGTTTGATAGATTTTACGTAGACACTTGCAAGTGAATGGATGAGATTGGAGATACCTTATGTATCGTACAGGATCGCAAAATTGGAAGCGTGACAAGGTTGCAAGTGTCATCGATATCTGAAATATTAATTTTCATTTCCATCAGCGGATGTAGAGTAGTGAAGATAAGGTGCTTCGCGACCTAGAACCTGAGGCGCGTCGACGCGTGCCTGCATTCGATCCCGCTTTGAACATCGCAACCTCACGCGACATCCCATAGAGAATTTTGAACTCTGGCACCTCTTCATTGATATCTGAAGAGCCGTGACAAGATCCTACTTAGGTCTATTTGATCATGGCAGACATGGGACCGCCGGCGGCGCCAGCAATGGATGGAACATCTCAGCGCTCTCTTCAACGTTCCGACAGTATCTCGGGACTTTCTGAAGATAGCCAAACGGCTCAAGAGTATGTACTATGCGACTAATTCACTTTTTCAGCACCTGACCAAGCTTACCGTTTTCAGATTCATTCGCAGCCAGGAACAACTTGAGCTAGATGCCCGAGAAGCCCTTCCCTACCAGTTCGACACATGCACAAAGCCCATGGGGCCTCTACGGCAGCTTCTCTTCTCATGTCTTACCTGCAACCCTCCACCTGCGGACCCGAAGGAACCTTTCGCAGCGGCAGGCGTTTGCTACAGCTGCAGTATTTCCTGTCACGGCAAACACACGCTGGTTGAGCTTTTCAACAAGAGAGACTTCGAATGTGACTGTGGCACGTCAAGGCTGCCGGCTGATTCACCATGCACATTGAGGATCAACATGGAAACAGGTCTGAAGGGCGGTGTGGCAGGAGAGATACCTCGGGATGGCAACAAGTATAACCAGAACTTTAGCAATCGATTCTGTGGATGTGAAGAGATTTATGATGCGCATACTGAGAGAGGAACTATGTTTCAGTGCCTAGGGTTAGGGACAGTGGAAGAGGGCGGTTGTGGAGAGGACTGGTGGCATCCAGAATGCGTGGTCGGACTGCCGAGGAGATGGTATGAGAAGGAGAAGAAGGTTATAGATGCAAATGGGGAGTCTCAACGGCAGTCTGCTGGTCCTGGAGGCGATATGACTGCTTCTGCAGACACTCTGATGGCGGATGATGACCCACCAGTTCCTCCCGGCTTTCCCAAAGAGGACGAGTTTGAGCACTTCATCTGCTACAAGTGTCTCGAGGCCTTCCCCTGGGTAAAACAGTACGCTGGTACACCCGGCTTCCTTCCTGCGTTATCATATCGGCCCAGCGAGACCATCAAGTCAGAGTCTAATGGCGTCAAGGCCAACAGCCCCGAACTGTTAGAGACAAGCCTAACACCTTCAGCACAAGAGATGAGCATGGACTCGCGAAAGCGCAAAGCTTCACCGATAGCAAACGAGGAAGATGGCACCGAAATCAAGCGTCAAAAGAGCGTTTCTGATGCCCTCGACCAAAGTCAACCCTCCACGACATCGTCCGCTCCGTATCACTCTACCCTTCCGCCCCGCGAATTTGGCGAAATCTCAATCTTCGTCAAGGAAGATTTCCGCGAGCACTTCTGCAGATGTCCCGAATGCTTCCCGCGCTTGGCCAAACACCCGCAACTCCTGGACGAAGAAGAGAACTACGAGCCACCTGTGTCGGATAGCGACAATGGCGCGCCGGGCTCCGTTTCCGGCAGGTCGCTGCTCGAGCGCGGCGAGGCGGCCTTGTCGAACATGGATCGGGTACGCGCTATCGAGGGCGTCATGGTGTACAACCATCTCAAGGATAAGGTGAAGGATTTCTTGAAGCCATTTGCCGAGTCTGGGAAGGCGGTCGGAGCCGAAGATATCAAGGCTTACTTTGAGAAGCTGAGAGGCGACGCTGAGGCGCTCAAGCAGGCAGCTTCGAAACCTGGAGGTGGGGACGGAGGGCAGGGGGATGGCAGCGGCGATAATAAGAGAGAACAGAGTGGCTTTTGATGGCTCAATGTCAGATGTCACGACTTCGGCATAAAATGGATAACGCTACTCTATTCAGAGTATTGTTAATAAATGGAATCACCCTTTGCGAAGGTTACCAAGCGGTTCCATTCTCTATTTCATATGTTTAAGGTGCATCCTTCGTATCGCACCATCAAGTCGAACATGTTTTCCTATTTTCATGTCCCGTTACCATGACCACTGCTGCATACTCATTCTAACCACCAGCAGCATCCCCATTCTGCCCATGCAAATGCCCCGGGGTATCGAACGCCAGTAAGCCTCATGCCTCAAGTCTCTGTTGAAGTAGAACGGCGATCCAGTCTATGAAAAGGAAAGATTCGAAAGTGTCAGCACAAATAGCCTCGAAGCTTGCTTGGCCTGTTCTCCCCGCCCAGCACACCGTGACTTATCCGCGCCTCCATGCGGCCTGTCTCTGTAGCTCAAGGTACTGCAGATAGTACGCTTCTTGTTCCGGAGTGACACCAAATGCGCCAAATGATGGAGGCATCCGTCCAGCTGGCGTCTGGGCAAGCGATGACAGCGGCATATAAGAAGGTTGACTGTTTGAGCCCGGCTGCCGCGTCTGGCGATCATAGTAAACGTTCATTTGGTGCTGAATGGAAGCGTGAGTCATGGGCAACTCCGTTCCGGTGATAGGATGAAGCGTGGCGGTAGGTGAGAAAACATATGGTGATGGTTCCCGCTCTGGAGGCTCCTGCTTGAACTGTGGGCGCTGGAAAGGGTGATGCGTTGGAATGTCCACCGATTCCTGACTTGGCGTTTGCTGACGAAATGGGGTGCACGGAGAGACAGCCGCTGGCGTGTTAAAAGAGGTAACACCAAGAGGCGTGCCGGTGCCGATACTTGATGAATTTGTTAGGTTTGATGCTGGAGAGAATGGCAGATAAAATGGTGATGCCATGGTATTCGAGCCGAAAAAGTCCGGTGCCTTCTCATGAGTGTTCGGCCAGTGTGGAAATGTAGCAGTTGGTGAAGTCTGATTGGGCATCCTGGTGAAAGGGTTCGAATTGACACCGGCTTGCCAGGTATTTTGACTTGTGTTTACGCTCAGAGTCGCAGGCTGTTGCGACGCACACATTTCAGGTAGTCCGAATGTAGTGGATGTCGTAAAGTCGCCTTGCATCTGGTGTTGCAGTCCATCGGTGACTAGATCCTCAGTCTGAAAACCCTTCTCTTCTAAAACAACCCACGCAGAGACGGGTGACAGTGTATCAACCCGCAATTCCTCACTTACAGGAATGACATTGCAACTTCGAAGACGCTTCGCCGCCATTCCTACCAGACCTGCCCCAATCACAGCCGGGTATTTTCCGCCATTGGATTTCGGCTTGACGATAATTGGGACCGAGGCATATCCTGGTACCATGGTGGTTGCGTTGATGGTGTGGAACTCCACACCGTCAAGGCGTAGGGGGTGGTAGTCCGCGCGGCGACGGGTTTGGCGACGGTAATCTGGAGGATTACCATTCCTATTCCAGAAGCAGAACGCAGATATCCAACCAAAGTATCGATCTGTGCCTCTGAAGTGGTCGTCTTGGTAAATCATTTTCTCCCAAAAGTCGGTCGTGGACTTTGCAACGGGGTCGTCAATGGTGTTAACAATGCGCTGCAGAACAGGGCGCAGCAATTGAAACCATCGAGCAGGTTCGTCACCATAGTCTGAAAATGCCTCGATGCGATTGAGAATATCCTTCCAATCTTCCTTCGTACCGTGAAGAGTGACAGAAGGAATGCCATGGCCCATCCGCACTGGGTTGTTGACATAGCCAGTGACCTGACCCATGATCATAATAGCGGCGGCAGCTTGATCGTCAATCGAGGTTGTTGAAAACGTGGGAATTGCCCATTCAAAGAAGCTCAGCTTCAAGACTTCCCTCTGGAACATCCTAAGCACGTCATCGGCATATATCTCGTAATCCGAAGATTCGTCCAGAGTTTGGCAGTCCAGTACAAGATTTTCCTTGCTACCGGGCTTGAGAATTTTCTGGCGGACGGCTGCTCCATTTTCGTTCGCATAAGTGTTGAATTGGGCCAAGATGCTGAGCCAGATATCATCGGGACGAATCTCCAAAGGGCATTCATTAGAGTAAGCGATCATAGCAGTGACGACAAAACCATGCCTATTCGCACCCAATAGGTCGAGCTGATCACCAGATACATACCAGACATTGCCTGCAGTCACCTTTCCTGCCTTTCCCATGAACAGTTGACTCATTGACTGGGAAGTGAACCCTGCTATATCACGCTGTGGTTCCGTATTATCGAATACCCTACGGTAGTCAACAGGACGTCCATCTTCTGGTATGTCCTTCATGCTGATTATAGCGGGCATAGCTGCTAGTCAATGGTGTGGTGATTCCGCGGAGGTGGCTAATACCGATTTCGATTTCTTGAGTACCCAGCTGGAAGCTCTTTCCGTCCGTTGGCTTGCGTTGCAGGAGAGATGCAGTTGCAAGTCTATGAGATATTGAAGGAGATGCTCAGATTGAAAGGATGCCCCTTCAAATGCAACTAAAGTGAGCGGCTTCATTCGGATTATCCTAAACCATTCGGCTGGTGCGGGTAGAGTAACACAAGAAAGACGGTGTTAGACGACAGGTGAATGGGAGTTTAAAAACGGAAAATATCGGTGTAAGAGGTGAATTCTCTTAGACATCGACACTATTCACATCACAAACAATGTTGATTCAGACGACTCCTCACGCTACTTACCTCTTTCTTACCGAGCCATGTTTGATACGGCTAGGAAATCTCTACACTATCCAACATACTCCACTGGTATTTCCTTACCATTTCAACTTGGCGAACTTCAGAACTACCGCAATTGAATTATAAAAAACTGACTGACGTCGAAAATACGGAATAAGAATGAATAGTCAGTCTTCATGTCATGGGGCTTGATCGCCCGATCCTTCAGGAGAAAGGAGTATACCTACGGGATTATCAAGTTCTAGTCTTCGGCACCAAGATCGCGAATCGCAGCAAACGTGCGTAAATATACCTATAATTGCCATCAAAGCTAGACCAGACAAGAGCTTCGAAGACCTTTCGGAGCCACGTTGCAAGGAGGTCAGTAGTTCATCGTTGATTTTCGGGTGAAGACGTCAAATTTTCGGATAATCTGCATCCTCGGGATATTTTGGGCTCCGGCGAAAGCTTCCCTGCAACCGAACTTCGCCTTGCATCATAAAGTCCAACCAACCCTACTACGATCTTCGCGCTTCATACTTCGAATTTTCTCTCCTCAATCGTTACTTTGTATTTGCAAAGCCCCTTATGGGTCCAGTTCGACGATAATAAGAGCCATTGATCGCCAAACAATCCTCTCCGCATCTGTGCGCTTCAACTTCCATACCTCCGGCTTGTTCGCTTGGTCGCGGCGCGCGTGACCGAGCGTTTTGCCATGTCGGAGTCGAAGACTCTCCCGTCCACTGAGAAAGTGAAGGAAGAAGTGAAAGAAGCGACTAAGGAAGCAGCATCGGATTTCGTTCAGAGCCTAAGAGCGCTCGTAGCGGGAGGGGTAGGTGGAGTATGCGCGGTGATTACGGGACACCCATTTGATTTGGTGAAAGTGCGGCTACAGACCGCAGATAAAGGCGTGTATTCGGGAGCAATGGACGTAGTACGCAAGATCATGGCACAAAGAGGGCCATTGGTGAGTACAACCTCTGAGACTGAAATCTCTTGTGCGTAAATTGCTAACGATTCCGCAGGGGCTATACGCCGGAGTCACAGCACCTTTATACGGTGTAACACCCATGTTTGCGATAAGTTTCTGGGGCTATGACCTCGGCAAGCAACTCGTCAAGCGATTTTCCACCGTACACAATGATCAATTCTCAATAGCACAAATCTCAGCCGCAGGCTTTTTCAGCGCAATACCCATGACAGTCGTGACGGCACCAATGGAAAGAGTCAAGGTGCTCCTCCAGATACAAGGACAGAAGAAGCTCGAGCCGGGCAAAAAACCGAAATATGCGGGATCATACGACTGCGCTAAACAGTTATACAAGGAAGGAGGGATTAGAAGTGTCTACAGGGGGACATTCATGACATTGGCAAGAGATGGACCAGGTTCAGCAGCATATTTCGCGACATACGAGTACATAAAACGCAGTCTCACACCCAAAGACCCTGAAACTGGATTACCAGGGAAACTTTCTCTACCGGCCGTCATGACGGCTGGTGGAGCTGCAGGCGTGGCCATGTGGATTCCAGTCTTCCCTGTGGACACTGTGAAGAGTCGAGTGCAGAGTCTACCAGGAAATCCCACGATCGGTGGCGTTATCAGGCAAATATACGCTAATAATGGACTCAAGGGATTCTTCCCAGGAATGGGACCTGCGATGGCAAGAGCAGTTCCGGCGAATGCGGCGACTTTCTTGGGCGTGGAGCTGGCGCAACAAGCTATGTCGAAGTTCTTTGATTAGATGTAACAGTACAGCATTCACGTTTGCATTATTTCGTCTCCCGGCTTTGGATGATACCACATTGACCAGCTCATATAGAAGAGTATCTATAGAGGTCAAATGGCACAAGCTTTCAAATGAGTTCACGACATCCACCATCAGAATACTATGGGAGGCATAGAGATGAGGCGTTTAGCCAAAGGATATCCGTATCTTTGTCCTCTGCTGCCAGTGGAATTAATTTAGAAGGTGTAAGTTGGGCACCTAAATGGCATCTATTTGCAAACCAACATTTCAGGGATCCTCAAAGCACGCCCTTCAAAGTTGGTCGATGTCGACACCGCACCTTTCCATGAAGTATTGGACTTGCATCTTGTGCAAAACCACCTCCCACTCCTTGGGCCCTCCGAAGTTGAAGATAAAGTAGTCCGTAATCTCATGGACGTCGTAACCCATATCTCGTAAAGTTGTCATCCAGGCATGGTGCGCTTCCGTCCAAGAAGTTGTCGAAATTGGTATTGGCATTGAAGGATTTGCTAGACCAGGCGACCGCAGAAGAGTATTTAAATTTGACTTTCCTCACGTTGAAGCGATGAAGAATTAGAAATTAAGGGCAGCATAGAGATAACAAAGTTGGCTTGAGCCTGAGACGGATCCGAATGAAAAGGGCAATAGCCAGATTAACATGCAGAATAAGACGGACGTGACAGAAATAAAAGAGAGCAGAGGTTAGAAGTATGAAAGGATCAGTTTGTGTGCGAACAAATCACGAGTACGAAGGCTTGAGGTCATGATAGTTGTGAACAGCGTTTTCCCGCATGGTATTGGAAAATTTTGGAGGCCAAACTTGAACAACTGTGTGTGACGAACAAAGTGCTGCGGCGACAGATCATAAGTT